>ERZ780105.36-NODE-36-length-43944-cov-10.4047_pt1 | contig 43944 bp, 36 predicted proteins | sample MGYA00511172_ERZ780105 | MGnify/ENA primary metagenome ERZ780105 (study PRJEB29588, sample SAMEA2144299) | human gut metagenome | biome: human gut; feature: human-associated habitat; material: faeces | place: Denmark | collected 2008/2010 ...
TCTTCACCGCATTGCCGTATGAAAAGGAAGGAGGTATTTTGATGCGGTTGCCCTGCCAATGGCGTAGTATTCATAAAGGGTCATCCTCCATAGAAATGGTATAGTCCGCAATTGCCTTGTCGTACATTCCAGCACTTCGATAGATGTCTCCACGGTGTCCATAGAGGGCCTTGCTCCCATCAAGATCTATGGCACGAGTCGCTTCCTTTATGGCCATATTAAACTGACCGAGTTCGGAATAGCAATTCGATTTATAGTAGGCAATCATCTTGTATTCACCGTACTCTTTTTCGACCTTATCGTAGAGTTCAAGTGCTTTTACGTAGTCAGAATGATCCTCGTAAAGCCGAGTCAACAACACAATCCATCGATCAGAGGCATCATCTTTATTCATTTCAGCTTTAACCTTTGCGACGCCATAGGTGTAGTGTTTTCCCGCATATTCCGCGACCAGCCATGCTGGAGCGTCATCATTCAGCTCGAAGTACTTCAATGCAGCATCAACCGATTCATCCGTTTTCCCAAGTTTGTCCAGGATTTGCATCTTGAATCGATAGATTTCCGCATAACTGGCATTGTAGGATTCAGCCTTTCTTAGCCACTCCAATCCTTCTTCATATTTATTCTGGTCTAATATGTTACGAGCCAGGCCAACCATTGCACCTCCATCCCCGGGATCATCTTTCAACATATCAAAATAGACTTTCTCGGCTCCGTCAAGGTCCTTGGCGTTATATAGCGACTGCGCTAAATCAAATTTGTAACTCTGTATCCGGTCTGGATTGTCTTTCTTCGCAAATTTGATAGCCTGCCTGTATGAGTCAACTGCATCGGCAAATCTTTCCATATCATCGTAAATCGCTCCCTGGAGCCCAAACAGCGTGGACTTGTATACGCTTGGCTTTCCTTTGTAATGCTTGATCGCATACGATAAATCACGCAGAGCAGCATCGTACTTATCTGCACGCCAATAAATCTTCGCACGAAGAAACCTTGAGTCCAAATGATCTGGTGTCTCGTCAAGTTGTTTATCAACAAGTTTGAGAGCCTTGTCATCATCTTTGTCTTCAAAAAAAGCATCCACAGCTTTCTGGTAGTTGTAGTCAGAGACGACCTTTCTCTGGGCGCACGCCTGAGGCGCAAGTATGGCCAAAAAGACCATAAGGAAAAATAATCTGGATTTCTTTTTTTTGTGATAGGTTTGGTTATTAGCAGGGCATAGCGAGTTTAAGGTTATTGATAAACCTTCGATAGGCATTCCATGGGATCGATTTCTTATCTCTCTCATCACGAACCAGTTCGAGAAAAGAGGCATCATCTTTCTCCCTGTCAAACAGCAGGGATGCGATAGGATTGTCGGTCTCTTCCTCAAATTTCTGGCGAGCTTCGGCATTGCCAATCAACATCGACCTAAGGGCGGTGTGATACTTATCATACGCTGGGTTTTCGGCCAGTAGCTGGCGCATTAGGCCTGCGCCTGGATCGGAATAGACCCGCTCGTTCAGGATGGCCAGTCTGTACTTGAACTTACGATATGAAATGGAATCCAGTCCCATCTCTCTGGACTGGTTAAATAGAGCCATCATCTTCTTATATGTTTCATCCACTTTATCCCACTTCTCCTTCTCCTCATAACATCGGGAGAGGATGTAGAGCCCGTCGAAATTCGAATCCAGAATAGGAAGCATTTCTGCAATGATTCTTTCGGATTCATCCTCTCTGCCGGCATAGAACAAGCCGATGGCATCCATAAGACGATACTCGACGTTATCACTTCCTATCGTCTTCCACTCCTTACCTTTTAGACATTCATCATCAACAACATAAGACATGGCCCTGGCCAGAAGTTCAGACGCATAATCGTAATTCCCCTGATTGACTTCTTCAACAGCCATTTCATATAACGTAGTGGCGGCACCATCGCAATCCATGTTTTTGATAAAGCCGTTTATGGCAGCACCGATATTGATCTCCCGCATAATCTTCTCGGTATTGTTTATGTCCGAAGAAAAGTCAAGTACATCCTTAGAAACAAGCACAGACGATAGGGTCATAGGACAGAGCAGCTCCAGTCCTTCCAGCGAGCGTGAGCGGCTTAAGGCAACATAAGCCTGACCATTTGTGAATGCGCTTTTACCGAAGTCTATTGCAACCCTGTCGAAGGTCAAGGACTGACTTTTATGGATGGTAATTGCCCATGCGAGTCTCAAAGGATATTGGGTTACCGAACCAATCGTTTTCTTGATGCTTGATTTCGTGGCCTCATCAAATTTGTATTCGATGCTTTCCCACTTGACCCGTTGAACCTCTTGAGTAGACCCATCGTCAAAACGGACCTTTATACAGTCGTCTGTAAGACTATCGATGGTTGCAAGTGTTCCATTGGCCCATCTCTGGAATGAATCATTTCTTGTGAACATTACCTGAGCGCCGACACGTAGATACAATTTGTCCTCAGCAGCGTCTTGACACCTTCTGGAGTCTCCTGCATGTTCGGCTTCATAGACCATCAGGTCTCCATCCAATTCCGCGAGCCTTTCTTCATTAATGAGCTGGGCTGCTTTCTTGGTGCATGTCAACGTTACTTTGAGTTTTTGACTTCCTTCCCCAGGGACAACTACCCGGCTGTTAATACGCAGCATATCCCGGTAAGAGACGGTGCCCGTCCTTACATGTTCCAGCAGTTCGATGAATACTGGATCTGATTGCCGGTAGATCTTCATGAACTCAATCTTTGGCAAACCATAGCGTTGGATGACGGCAGATTTATAGAAATAGAATGAGCTTGAGTGGTACAGGTCCATCAGGATTTCGCGATCCTCCTGGGTTACCACCGGTTCCAATTGAAACATGTCTCCGACAAACACCATCTGCAGTCCGCCGAAGGGCGCTGAATTCTTCCGGTAAAAACGAAGCGTCCTGTCTATCGCATCCATTATGTCGCACCTGACCATAGACACTTCATCAATGATGATTGTGTCAATGTGTCTCACGAGGGAGATTTTATTCGCATTCATGGTGCCGATGTCGCCAGGCCCAAGCACTCCGAAATCAAGTCCAAAGAAGGAGTGAATGGTTTGACCACCAGCGTTAATGGCGGCAATCCCCGTGGGAGCCAGAACAATGAACTTCTTGTCAATCTTTTCCTTGGCCATTTTTAGGAACGTGGTCTTACCTGTTCCTGCACGGCCGGTGAGAAAGAAAGAATTGTTAGTCTTGGCGATCATGTCAAAGGCATGATTCTGCTCAATGTTGTTGGCGTCGAAAGAGGTTTGCATGACAATTGGTTTTTCTTTTCACGACAAAGGTAAAACCACGACGCGCAGTGTTTTTTCGCATCGTGGTCGTAAAAAGAATAGCGCGAGATTAGAGCCCCGCGCTTATGTCATACTTATTAACTAATATCCAAACCGGCAATAAGACGAGAGGGGGTTTGTTCAATACTCTCGATGACTTTCGGATAGGAAATGCTCAATTGCTGTGCGGCCCTTGTACAGGCAACGTACAATTCTTTCTTCTTGGTATTCAGGTATTTTTCGTGTTTATCCGTTGTCTTGTTGCTGTATTTCTTAAGGCCAGGGAAATTGAGATCGTACATTCCAATCAGAAAAACGTATTTCCATTCCAGGCCTTTCGCAGAGTGGATTGTTGATAGCGTAAGACAAGGACCATCTGTTGCTGCCACACTTTCAACAAAGTCCTTTTCATAGAAGCAGATAAAGCGCTCCTTGTCTATCGTAAATGCGTCCAGATACTCTTTGATGGTCTTGTAACCCGAGATGAGCGACCTTAGCTTTTTGAAGTCTTCTGCAACCTGAGGTTCCGTGTACATCCCCGCAGGCAAGAGTTTGTCAACGATCGCATCGACCAAACTGGGAAGACTCCATTCCAGACGGTCATATTCTTTGTGGATTTCACGAAGACTTCTCCCATAAGTGTGTCGGAAGAATAACTCCTTGGGAGAGAAATGTCGAGGGGCACCTATTGGCTGAGTCTTGACATCGATAGCAAGGACCCTACATACCGACAGAATGCTTTTTTCGTTGTTGTTGTAAAGAATACGCAGCAGGTTGTTTACGAACTTTATATGGCTTTTGATTTTACGACGTCCACCCAGTACAACATATGGAATGTTATTTGCGTTCAGCTTTTCAATAATGTCGGCTAAACCTTTTATGTTCGGAGATATAATCGAGCAAGAATCAAAATCCCCAATAGCCGAAATGGAATCTACGACGCTCGTGCTCTCGTCTTGCACTGTAGGGTATGCTTTCGCTTGTATCGTGCCAGCAATATCAGAGCGTAAAGGAACATTCTCGCAGTCCATGAATGTGACGCCGTTGACGAAACCGAGTACAGCCTCCGGACATCTATATGAGACGGAAAGGTCTCGACGAGTCACGTCATTCTGATACTGAACCAGAAACTTATCTAAATACTCATAAGAACCGCCGTTGAATTCGAATATGTTCTGCCGTGGATCTCCGACCATAAACAACTTGAGTGATGGTTTGAGTCCCAACATTCGGCTAAAGATCGTGAAATTGCTCTCGTTGAGATCCTGTGCTTCATCAATTACAAGCATGTCCGACGAGGCTAATATCCAGTCCGCAAATTCTTGGTCCTTCGATAACAGGTCGTCAAATAAGTACAGGATACCATTGAGGGAGATAAACTTATACCTTGCTTTAATGTCAGCAATTGCCGCAGATAAATCCTCCGGCCACAGCTTGCTACTATTGCTTAGGAAGTCATTAATTTCCTCCAAGGTATATTTGTCATTCAAAAGCCGGCAAATGTCGGGAGCGAAATCAAATAACTCGTCATCACCAATAATCATGTACTCAAACGAGCGTCCCTTTAACTGATAATACTTCCGCATTTTCCGCAGGCAGAAAGAGTGGATGGTCCCGTTGAAGAGTTCGTATTGATTCTCTTTGAGATACATGAACGCCTGCTGTTGGAACTTCTCTTCCAGTTGCCTGGCGGCGGTATTGGTGAAAGATAGGGCTACAATGTGATTGCTTTGTGGATTCTTGATAATGTGGTGGACCATCTTCTGGACGAGGAGGGTGGTCTTTCCAGTTCCAGGGCCGGCGTTAACGAAAACAATCCGGGAATCTGTCAGAACAGCATCTTTTTGCTGCTCGTTCAGCCCCTTGAGGCAATCAGACTGATTTATCCCGAGAAGCTCGAATGTTGCGCCGTCAGGGAAAACTTTCGTAGAATTGTAGACTACAAGTACGAAATCCTCATATATCTTTCTAATCTCTTCTTTGGTAACGACTACATGTTTTACATCTTCCGGACCTATTTCAAGTTCATCATGAACGATGTCGTTCAATTTCTTTCTGATCCGATGCACGCGAGATTTCATGGCATCCTCATCAGGATTGGCATCGTAATAAGCAACCATCCTTTCCCAAAGAGTGGCCTGTGAATCCATCTCTGGTGTAAGATTCTGGAAGAACTTTTCAAGTAAGGTTCGAAAAGTCTTTGCTTTGTCAACCCAATCGCTACTTGGTTTAACAAAGGTATTTTTCATCTCCTCATAGAAGAGGTTAACTTGCTTATCTTCCATACGAAAAAACGGTTCGTGGTTTATCTTGCAAATTTACTAAAATTTGACGGCTATATGAAAAATAGCTAACTTTGACAGTTGTAAATCAGAGTTTTTCCGTTATTGATATGGCAAACGATAATAACTTATACTTCACTTATGAAGGGTATGAGAGTCGCTTCGGGCGTTCTCGTCGTCCTGCTCTTGTACGGTTTTCCCGAAGAGTCGTTCGCGGGGCCAGGTATGGTGAGGAAGAGGAACTGCATGTCCGAACTCTCTTTATAGACGGAAAAACGATCGAGGATTATCTGAGCGTTGATTACGATTCAAATAGAAAAAACTATGAATTAGTAATCGTATCACCTGTTCAAATCAACAAAAACAACCCTGCGGCCAGTGATATGGTAGCACGTCCTTTTAATCCTAATTCCAAGGAGGACTGGAATTGTCTATTTTACGACACGTCCGAGTTCAATAGAATGGGGGATAGGCTGGCGTACGCTATCTTTGCAATAGCATTGGATAGGTATTCTTTTAGTTCGCCGGTCATTTCGGCGGCTCTCAAAATGCTACAAGAATTTACGAGAGTCCAAGTTATAGACTTGATCAAGTATGCCTCTTTCGGATTAAGCAGCACAAAGGTCAATCAGGTTAATGAATTGGTCGCTTCGTTTGGACGGCCGGCAGATTGTTTTTTCCCGCCAATTCTTGCTGAAGCCGCCAAACTATACGGCATCAACTACAGTGCTCTCAATGTTCATTCTTTGGTAGATCAATTGTTTGAAAAAGCGGAGGAAAAGGACATTATTAATCCTACAGGTTTTGCTCGCTTTATCAAATGGCTTAATGATAGCACATTAAGTATCTCCCTTCAGGAGTTGGATACATGTTTTGCATTTTTGGGAGAAGAAAAACGGAGTTTGGCTATTAGAAGGTTTTTCCTGGATGTGAAAAATGGTTCTTTACACTATGACCCCCAGTCGTTAAAAGCATTCTCGTCTACAAACTATCAGTACTATTCCACACAAAGATACATTTTCGAATGCTGGCCAGGGAATCGCAACGTATCTACTGAGTTTCTTCTTGATTGTCTCAAAACTTACGAACAAACAAATCAGGAGCGTTTTCAAATATCAGATGGTATTCTCGATTGGGCCATACAAAAGTCAATAGAAGTCAATCGTCCCATTGAGATGAATTTCCACGATTGGTTGTGTTATTGCCAGGGTGGAATACTCCTCAATAAGTCCTTTCGGGGGTTTGCCAACTTTGAGATTCAATATGAACTCGATGATTTTGCATTTGAAGATGAGTCTCTAAAAAAGAACATTCATTCTTTAGTTTGGCAGCATTGTACTCGTTTGTCACACGAAGAAGAAGTACCCCGGATTGACCCGATTACCGGTTTGCAAGTTTTTGATAAGAAACCCCAAAAGCCCCTTACTATCAAAAAAACGGTTTATGATAACCGGTGGAGACCTAATAACGAAGGTGCAAAAAGGGTTGTTAATCTCTTTGTCAACTGGGAAAAGAAACCAGCCGAAGAAAAAGAAAGCGATGTGTTTACGCCGGAGATGGTTGATTACTCTATTGTCCGAAATAGAGTTGAACAATACTTGACTGATAAATATGGCACTGTGACTCCATATATTTCTGAAAGGCATTCTGACGACATAGTGAAAATGTTCTCATATGAAATAGGGATGAAGGTGAACTTGGACAATGAAGTTACTCTAGGAGATAATCCCGGAGTTGATGAATCCGTGGTGAAACAGCGTATCCGAGAAAGGATGATAGAGTTGTTTGGAGAAACACTTGAATGCGAATACAATCCGGAAAAATATCGAGCAGCACTTAAGGACTCGCTATTCCGTTTAACAGGAAAATCTAAACAATGTTTTGAAAGAAGAGAAAAAATGTATCGTTGGGAGCGCAGGATTTATTGTGCTCCTGAAATAACGGACCTGCCTAATCTGCTCACTGGGAGAAAGTGCGCTGATTGTCAAAGGGACATGTGCTTCGTAACATGCATAAAGAAAGATCCAGATTGGAAGGAATATACATTAATACATATTCTTGAGATTATTGGTTATCATGTACTTGAAGAAACAGAGGCCGGTCTTATTCCGAACCCCGTATACAATCAGTTCGTTAATCAAATCAACAAAGCAGTCAGGTTTTCTAAAAGACTTGTGTGTAAGGATTGTGGACATATTCTCTTCCCCGCACAAAAGCAAGGTCATTCCAAATTCAAATGTCTACTGCTTTCGTGTCCCGAGTATAACAAGGAAGTATACCTCAATTATTGCCATGACTGTAAAAAAGGAATCATTGATTCTAGGGATACCAAGCAGTGCCCGAATGGCATGTATATATGCCCTTCTTGCGGCTCGTGCTGCTCCAACAATTATTTCGAGTTCATGGCTGACAAATACCGAGTTCTCGGTAAAAAGATCCCTTTATTCATCTCTCGTAATATTGGCAACGGACATAGGGACCGGAATATGTTCTTCTGCCACAAGTGCGGAGCACAAAAAGTTGACGTTGTCGATAAGTCCGGGAACCACGAGTGGCGCTGTTTGGCATGTGACCCCCTCAAAGATGAAGACGCGGCATATTATGAGGTAAAGGAGGATTATCCGCCGATTGGCGAAGAAGATATGATTCAAGAGCCTTGGGCGTAGCCGATCCCAACAAAATGAGTCCTTAAGAGTAAAACTCAAGTTGTTTTCTCGCGCTTTCTTTCATCTCTTCTCTGAGACTGGCCGGAGAGATAACCACCAGGTTGTAACCATAGCTTCTGAATAGTGAAGACAGTTCATAGTTCAGTTTGCAGTCTAAGGAAAAGAAGTAGAAATCCTTTAGCATAGGATTCTTCTTCCTCATCTCAATCTGATCATCCTTTGATAATTCGGCTTGGAAAGGATGAATCGGCTTTGTGCGGATATAGTTGGCGGAGGACTTGTGAACAGCGAACACAACGTGTTCTACGGGTTTGTCCCAGTAATATGTCACGCCCACGATGTCATCGAAGAGTTCGTCGATGTCAACCTGGCACTCCACATAAGGAATGTTTTGAACTTCCTCATAGGCCTCAATCCTGTCCAGTGGGATATTGGCAATAAAATGTGGGTTGTAAGGCAGTTTTTTGTCGCAGGTAGGGGTACATAGCAGATACCATCTGTCCCTATATTGCTTAAGCATATAAGGGTAGGCGATGATTACTTGCGCGTTCTCTGCATCAAACTTCCGGTATGTGATGGAAACGACTTTCTTGTTGGTTATAGCAGAGAAAAACCATCCCAAATATTCCTTGTTCTGAAGGAATTCATTTGAACTGAAACTTATTACCCTTCTCTGAGGGGTTCCATTCACTGCGTCTAACTCACTCCCGCCGAAAGATAATTGATCCCCCAGCTTTGTTTTCAGGTCATCCAGCCACACGAAATTATCCAGCCCGGAGAACTGTCCAAGCGTGCTCAGCGCTTCTTTGAGAAGCATTTTCTCATCGTCCGACAGAGGCTTTGAGAAGATGGATCTCGTCTGGTCAGCATATCTAATAGCCTTCTTTCCGTTGATGACCTTGCTTTCATCGAGGTCAATCTGAAAAATATCCTCCATGTCCCTCAGGTCCATCTCTATTGTGCGCTTGCTCACCTGCAGGGCTTCGTCAACACCTTTTAGGTAATCGTTCACCGCATTCAACAACTGTGTGCGGGTATAGTAATGGTGCTGATCAGACAGCATCCTATCCAGGATAATATATCTTACGACTGCGTTTTTGTTGGCTGGCATACTGTTCCTAATTGGTTACGGAGGCAAAGATACGGATATTTTGCGAAATGTATCTTCGCAAAGTCTCAAAGAACAAAAGAAGAGGCGCCCTAACGAGCGCCCCCATCTTATTTGATTTCACCGGGATTAAGCCACGATTCGTCTGGTTTCGCAATTACTCTGGCGTCCTGATAGCCATCTTCAAGGTCCAGAATTGTGCGTGCCACATAATAGCCTTCTTCAATGACCTTCCCTTCGTCATTCAAGACGGGAGGTATGTTCTGAAGCACAAGGGCAAAATCAGGCCGCTTCTTGTAGCTCCTCTCAAGAAAGATTGGCATTATAAAGGAAATTGTGTCGAACCGAGGGTAGTAAATGGGAACGATATACTTGTAGTTGCGCTGGGCAATGGCTAAAGCATAGTCAATTGCGTTATAGAGTTTACTCGCAAGATAGTCCGCCGTCTTTCCTTTCTGCTCCTCTGGGAACCGGTCGATACGTTGTTCTATAATATGTGTGAGGCTATCGTAACTTTTCTCAATATAATACTCTGGATGGAAAATAACCTCGTTTACATTGTCGAAAAACTTGGGGGGCTTTGGCGCTACGTTCCTCGAGAAGCCATACTTGATGAGTTCAGAGCCAGAATCCTTGGATACCCGAACAGGGTTTATGTAGACTTCTTCTGTATCGTCTATTTTTTTGACCTCGGCGATGATGTACTCGTCATTGAAAAACCGGTCAAGGAGATTCGTATTGAATATGATGTGGCTTCCGTCTCTGCTACGGATGATCTTATCGGATTCTCCGGCCTCCTGTTCTTTTTCTAGTTTTGAAAAAAGAGTTTGGATATACGAGCGCAGAATAGGAGCCGAAATCCGCGAGGGTTTCTTTTTGTAATTCCAGTCTTCGTCAATAGTCTTCCGTGCCAGGTCCTCCAGAAAGGCGTTGCAGTTGTCAAGGTCCTTGAAATAGAACTTACCCATTTTAAAACTCTTCAACTGGAACTTCTGTACAGAAGCGTAGGCTCGGATTTCAGTCATTGTGTTCCAGTTTACGCCGACAAAGACCCCGTTTTCCTCTTTCTCGAACCATCCATAAACATCTTCCCCTTCAAGGGTCTGATACCCCGTATTGAAAGCAATGAACTTAGCCATTGTTTCAGTGACAGGAGCGCCATCCCTGTCTTGAGGATAACCATTGGCGTTAAGGTAGATGATTGATGCATCGTCCGCAATCTCACGTAGTTCCTGTGAACTCGGAAGCTCTTCGACGGCCCCTTCGATGACACGATGCAGTTCTTTGAGGAAGACTCCTTGTTTGAGATTGGCCACGAGTCCGAATCTAAAAAGGCCCTCTTTGGCTTTGGTTGTTTCATTAGTAACCATAAAAACAATAGTATTTGTTGTCCGCTTCGTTAATACTAAGTCTCTAATCAGTCCCTTGAATGCGGACGAACCAGGAGAGAGAGACCTCGGATTCTTCTTGGTATTACATTGCTACCACTGGCAGCCCAAGGACATCCTAAAACAAAGGTAGCCATTTTTCTTTTGTAACGAACTATCCTTCGTTCTGATTGCAAAAATAATAGACGCCTACGAAACCAAATTTCGCAAAGGCGCCCATAATTAAAATTTCAGAGAAGTGAGACTATCTGATGCCGAGGAAAAAGTTGATGCCGTCGACATGGAGGTTGACGATGGCTTGTTTGCCTTCTTCGAAGAGGAGGAAGCGGCAGTCGGGCTTGGAGTCCATGAATAAGTTCTCTACGAGGACGCTGGGGCAGCTGGTGTGGCGGAGGATGTAGAAGTCGGCTTCGAGGTCTAGGTCGCCGTCGGTGTAGTCGGTGCGGGGGTGTTTGCCAGGGAGGTGGAGCCGGGCGTCGAGTCCCAGGGCGGTGAGGGCGGTGACGATGCGGGCCGCTATCTCTCGGTTCCAGGCGTATTCCAGGAGGGCGCCGTCGGGGCTCCGCTTGCCGGGAGTATCGGCCCCGTGGTCGTTGTCGATGAGGATCTTCATAGCTTGCAGTAGGGTTTGATTTCTGACTGTAAGTTACAAAAAAATCAGCGAATTGTGCAAGTGGTTCGGCGGAGGGTGTTACTCCGTTTGGGCGTAGTGAATTGTAGTGGACTGAAAAAAGTTGGGGAAACTTTTCATAAAGGTCAATGTAAAGGATCAGAAAATAATCAGTAAATTTGTAGTCCATAGCTTTCGATGCCGATGGCTTCAGAGAATGCTCATATCAAACCGCTTGCCGGAGAAAGGCCTGCCAAGTACGTTGAGAGGGTCGGAAAAGGGTATACAGGGGCCTCCATCCAGAAGGATAAGAAGAATAAAGGTCAGTTTTTTTACTCCACTGTCCATTTCGGAGTTTATGGGCAGACTGGCTGCTTATTCGGGGAATAAAGATGTTTCGATTTTGGATCCCGGCTGCGGTCTGGCTATTCTTTCCTGTGCCTTAATTGAGCATATCGTTCAAGAAATCGTTCCGGAGCATATTTCTCTTACACTTTACGAGACCGACAAAAAGGTCGTGCCGCTCACTGAGGACGTTCTTTCTTATTTGAAGACTTGGTGCGGCGATAGAAAAGTGAAACTTGATTACCAGCTGAACGAATCAGATTTCGTCCTGGAGAAGTGCGAGTGCCTTGACGGCACCGATACCATCTTTGGCGATTTGTCCGGCACAGAGAAGTTTGATTATATCATTTCCAATCCGCCTTATTTCAAGTTGGCCAAGGACGATATTCACACGCGCTCCTGTGCCAGCATCGTCGATGGGCAGACAAACATCTACGCTCTGTTCATGGCCATCTGCGCCAAACTGGTCGCGGAAGACGGACAGATGATCTTCATCACGCCGAGAAGCTTTGCGTCCGGACGGTATTTCCAGTCATTCCGGGATTTCCTTTTCCAGCACGTCAGCATTGACCTTATCCACCTGTTCAATACCCGTAAGGATACGTTCGCCAAGGATGAGGTGCTGCAGGAATTGGTCATTATTCGGATGGTTCCTGCCGGTAATGGCAAGCTGATTACTGTATCCTACAGCCAAGGCATTTCCGATTTGGATCATCCGTATCAGAAGAAGTACGCCGCTTCGGAGATTGTGGACGTAAGCAGTGAAGAGAAGGTCGTTTATCTGCCCGTTGATGGCCGGGATGAGGCGATATTGAGTCTGTTCCGGTCCTGGGACGGAAATATGGAGAAGCCTGAGCCTTTTCGGACAAATGGACCGCGAGAGGAAGAAATGGATTGTGTCACTAAAAGTTTGAAGAAGGCTGCGGAAGAACTGAAGGTCCCTATAATTGTTCTGTCACAATTGCAGCGTGGACCGGATCGTCCCCAAATGGACGATATCAGCGATTCCAAGGATCTTAAGGAACTAGCGGATGTCATCATTCTGATGCACAATGGAATAGGTTGGGACAAGATTGACGGACAGATAATCGGCGAATTTATTATAGCAAAAAACACACGCGGTAATATTGGTACAGTAGAGTTGACTTGCGATCTTAAGCAAGGCAAGTTCTACGAGGAGATAATTAGCGATGGAGTTACAATGAAAGCATTCAGAATCACTCCCAAAAGAATCAGGCGCTCAAACGGTCAGGTGCTGACACCAGAGATGTCAGTTGTTGTTTCGACGAATCTGTCGAATCCGTTCAACAATGGGGCAAAAGAGGTCGCGGAGGCGTATATGCGCATCTACGGCTTTGACTACAAGCGGTCTTGCTGCTGTAAGACGGACTTTGATTGCGTGCTGTTGGGGTAGTGCGGTAGTGCGTGCCTTCCGGCCATGCGGCTTCCTTTTTACAAAACGCCTTCAGCGCGATTGCCAATCCAGATGGCAGAGCTTGGGATGAGGCTGAAATACTCCTTGGCAAAGGCAATAGTTTTTCAGCCGGATGCCGCTTCTGGGCTGTTCTGGAGGCTGCCGGGCTGAAGGCATTTCGTAAGGAAGTCACCTCTCGGAGTCTCCTGTCGGAATGAAGCGTGGCAATTTTGCGGCAAGAACAAGAAGCGTATGATCCCGCTCCATAATATTCACAAAGACCAGTCCGTCACTGCTGCAAAATGGCAGCGTGGCAGCCTATCTTTGCGAAAAACAAGGTTATGGAGCAAACACGGGACATCTTCTTTATGGTGGCGGCGAAGTTCATCATCACGAATAAAACCGCATCGATAACGGCTCTGCAGAGGCTCTCAGGAAAGCCAAGACGATGTTCAAAGACCAAGGAATATGAGAATAATTCACATATCGGACACCCACAACATGCACCGGCAGCTGACGAATCTGCCAGAGGGTGATGTGATCGTGCATTCAGGGGATTTCACGATGATGGGAACCGAAGGGGAGGCTTTGGACTTTATGGAATGGTTCTGCGATCTGCCCTACAGGCACAAGGTCTTCATCGCCGGCAATCACGACTTCTGCCTTCGGGGAGCGGGGCTTGAAGGGCTTGACGAGAATTGCCACTATCTCTGTAATTCCGGAGTCCAGATTGATGGGGTCAAATTCTACGGCGTGCCGATGTTCTTCGAGGATGCGATTAACAGGCGTGCGGAGAATGATTTTATGAATATACCTCCGGACACGGACGTTCTTGTCACCCATCAGCCGCCCGAGGATATTCTTGACCTTTCTGATGAGATTCATTACGGTGAGCCTCTGTTGTGGCAGCGCGTGATGCGGATCCGTCCGAAACTTCATCTGTTCGGGCATATTCATAAAGCCGCCGGAGTGGAGGAGCGGAACGGGATTGTCTTCTCCAACGGGGCGGTCCTCGATGAGGTCTATGACCTTGCGAACACGACTATTAACGTCCTGACGATCTGAGGTGGCCCGTGAACGGCGGTGCCATTTAGGATTATTTGCTTGTAATATGTTAATATTTAATAATATGGAAAAAGAAAACACTTTTGCTGACTACCAGCTGCCCCCTTTGGATTTGCTTGATGAATATATTCCCGAAGACAAAGTGTCGGAAGGTAAGATCGCCAATGGCCGCCGAGCGGTGGTGCGTATGCGTTCGGTCCTCGGTGATGATGCGTTCCGAAACTGCAAGGCGGAACTGCCGGTGGCTATCGGGCGGACTTTCGGGAACAAAGTCAAGGTCTTTGATTTGGCCAAGGCTCCTCAACTGCTCATCGCAGGAGCCACAAAGCAGGGTAAGACGGTGGCGATCAATGCCGTAGTCGCCTCGCTACTATATTCAAAGCGCCCGGAAGAACTGAAGTTCGTGTTCATCGATCCAAAGGGCTGCGAGTTTTCAGCCTACAGCCGTCTTGGCGGACATTATCTGGCCACCTTGTCCGGTGAGAATCCTATCGTGCAGACGAAGGATCAGGCAGGCAAAACCCTTGAGGCACTCTGTGAGGAAATGGAAGCCCGCTATTCGCACCTCAGCGTAGGCAGCATCAGCAACATCGTGGAATACAATAAGCAAGCATCCACTCCTCAAGAACGTTGGCCTTACATCGTCACCATCATTGATGAATATGCCGACCTTACCATTCCTGCAGGCCGTGAAGAGGAGTCCAGATATATTTCACGTGAAATCACAGAGTCCATCATCCGCTTGGCGCAGAAGGGCAGAGCCGTCGGCATCCACATCATCCTTGCCACCCAGCGACCATCCAAGAAAGTCATAACGGATTCTATCAAGGCAACCTTCCCGACCAGAATCGCTGTCAGAACCATAACCAGAACCGACTCCAGAGTAATCCTTGACTCTCCGGGAGCGGAGAACCTTGCCGGAGGAGGAGATATGATTTTCAAGATCGACACAGAGACCGAGCGCATCCAAGGCTCGTACATCAGCCCCGAGGAAATCAACCGCCTGACGACCTACGTGGAGTCACAAAGTTGCAAGAAGACTCCATATACTCTCCCGGAACCGGATTCTGCCCCGAAAGCCTGATCTTGCCGATCTTGGAATATTCATAAAAACAGCAGCGAGGCGGATGTCCCTACCTCGCTGTTGTCGTTCTGTAGAATGCGTTTTTAACGCAGGCAGATCAGCTTCTTGATCTCTTTCTCCTTCTTCTCGACCATTTCTCTCCAGAGTCTCGAGTCCTTGAAGTCGCAGGCCGGGATCCTGTCGGAATATTTCCGGATGAACTCTTCGGTCGCCAGTTTCTCGCAGCAACTCCAGTTGTTGATCAGAGCCTTCCAGTTGATGTAGTCAGCGAACTGGTCGATGAGCTCAGGAGTGAGGCAGTTGTTGTCAGAGAGCTCCTCCCAGTTCCAGTTGTCCTTGAACTTTCCCAGCAGCTCAGCCGAAACGTTCTCCTCCTGCAGGCAGCGGGACAGGGCCGTCCAGTCGATTCTTCTCTTGAACTTCTCCAACATCTGGACGCTCCAGAAAATGTTGGTGTTGCCTGAAACTTCCTTCCAGTCGAGCTTGTCTGCGTACTTCTCCAGCTGTGCCTCGCTGAACGGGAAGTCCCCTGAAACATTGCCCCACGCCTCTGTGTCCATCATCTGGGCGACTACGCCCTCGCATAAATTGATCTTTTCCATACTCGTTTTGTTTTGTTGATGCAAAGTAACATCTTTTTGGTGCTAAAACACGGCAGTGGAGCGAAATTCGCTATCTATGAATGTCCTAACGCTTTCCCTTAGGTCGGTTTGCACTAAAGAGACCACATCAGATTATTGTAAGTCAATATATTGCCACCCACCGGCTGATACAGAGCGAGTGGCTGACAAATGCTTATCAATGAATATGTTAGCGTATCCCCTTTAGCTGAATCATCCTAAAGGCAAAAGGCTTGATGATTGATATTCATATAGTTGTGCTTTACAATCCTTCAACAAGTCTGGCTGTGGAGACTAATGGGGCTGTCTGCAGGGTGAACATGCCTGTTCCTCGCATGATGTGACAAGAGGCAGCCTTGGTGTCAACCAGAGGTCGCTACAATATTTTCATCGCGATCGCGGCGCAGGCCTCGGCATCGGACAGAGCGTGATGGTGATTCGTGAGGTCGTACCCGCAGGCAGCGGCGACGGTCTGGAGCTGGTGGTTGGGCAGGGCGCAACCGAAATGTCGCCGTGAGGCCGCAAGGGTGTCGAAAAATTCATAGTCAGGATAATCCATCTGATAGACCTTGAATACACTCTTAAGACAGCCCTCGTCAAAACGGCTGTTGTGAGCCACAAGAGGCAGTCCCTCGATCAAGGGTTCGATCTTTTCCCAGACGAAAGGGAACACCGGCGCGTCGTCAGTGTCGTCCGGCCCGAGGCCGTGAACCTGCCGGCAGAACCATTTGTAATATTCAGGCTCGGGGTGGATCAAGCTGTAGAAACTGTCCACGATCTCACCTTCTCGCACCACCACGACCCCCACCGAGCAGACACTGCTCGGGCACTCGTTGGCCGTCTCGAAATCAATAGCGGCGAAATCTGTCATAGCGATTATTTTCTCATCATCTTCGTCAATCTATGGAAGCCCATCGCTATCCGCAATGGAAATCCCATAGAGCGAGGTCCTTGTAACTTTTATTCAGGCTGATTCATCGGGAAACGGGAAGCCCATAACGCGATGCCATTCCTGCGATGATGTCAGCGACACTTTCGCGTAACTCGGCCGGTTCGAGCACCTCCACATCCGCTCCATGAGAGAGGATCTCCTGCACGAAGTCTAAGGTCGGGGCGATGTGGTAGCTGAAAACCGAACTTCCGTCCTCCTGCACCGTCTCCCTCTGAGACCCATGCATAGGCAGCGTCCGGAAATACTTTACCTGGTCCGGCACGACACGTATCTTCACGTCCTCCGGCTCCTCCCCGATGATGACACCGAAGTAGTTCCCGAAATATTCCTCCGCGTCGAAACCCTTCGGAATCTCAAAATGTTCCTCCAGCTCTTCCATGTCCACGAAGCGGTCCAATGAATATATCCGCAGCCCCAAGTCGCTGTCGCCGAGCAGGTACCACCTCTGCTTGAAATACTTGACGCAATATGGCCGGACGTTGAAGCAGAACGGTTCCGGATGCCGGAAACCCTGGTAGCAGAGACTTATCACCCTGAAGTCACGCATCGCGCTGATGATGTCCGTAAGGAATCTCTCGCTTGACGGGACCTTCTCCATGAGTATCCGGTCCTTCATGTCCGCGTTCTCGTGCAGCACATTGTTCAGACACAGTGTGTGCAGCATCCAGTCGCTTGTCTCGTCGCTTCCGACATCCGAACGCCCGATGTAGAATCCGAGACTCCTGTCGTTTAGAATCTCTATCCCGAACATCCCGGCGATGGCGTCCTTGTGGTTGAAGAAGGTTCTCTCCGACAGAGGGTCTCCTGTCTCGTTCAGCGGACTGCGCATCCATGCCTCGCTGATCTCCTTGAAAGACACATACTTCCTGCGGTTGATCAGATCAACCAGCCAGATGTATCTCTTGAAAAAATTCTTTGCCATTATCCATGAATATTTTGAAGTCTGTCATGACAACCATGTCGCTTTTGTCAAAGTTCACGCGAGTCGTTATTCCAAGGTTTGCCAGATGCAAATATAATATATTTGGCTGAAAAAATATGGCAGCGAAAGTCGATGTGCTTCGATTCCGGATCCTTGGAGTTTTTTGTTTAAGAGATTCTTGGCGCGCTATCGGAATCCGATTTTCTTCCTTCCTGAGCCGGCATCCTCGATCATCTCCTCGCGGCAATATCCCCGGATCTCTTCCATGCCGGCATCGACCCCGTCTATGATGAACTTGATCTCCTTCTTGCGCACTATGTTCTCGATCTGGCCTCCACTAAAGTCGAAACCGTGAGCCAGTTCCCGCGCATCCTCTTCGCTGAGGGTTGGCAGCATCGAAGCCCAGATTTGTTCCTTGACCTTCTCGTCCGGCCTGTCGAACCGGATCTTGTAAAGGAATCTCCTCTCGAAAGCATTGTCCAGATTGGTTGTGAGGTTGGTGGTCGCGATCAGGATTCCGTCCAGTTTCTCCATTTCCTGAAGGATGATGTTCTGGATGCTGTTCTCCATCTTGTCAACCGCCCGTGTCGCGCCCTCCTGGCGGATTCCGAAGATGGCGTCCGCCTCGTTGAAAAGCAGAATAGGAGCCACGGTGGACTTCGCTACCTTCTTACGGTACTGGTCGAACAAGCCTTTGATGTTCTTCTCCGACTCGCCGACCCAGCAGCTTTTTATGTCAGGAACGTTCACGAGGATGATGTCCCGGCCAGTCTGCCTTGCCAACTGATAGACGGTCTCGGTTTTCCCTGTTCCCGGACTTCCGTAGAACAAACATGTGAAACCGCTTCTAAGCCCCCTGTCTTTAAGCCTCTCGCAGGTTTTGCTGTAACTCTCCTGTTCAAGCAGGCTCCTGAGCCTTGAGACCTGAGCGCCGTTCTCCTTGTTGTAGAACAGATCCTTGGCCACTATCTCGTTGTGTCTGATTGTGTTCATCCCGTTCGATTCCTTGTCGGCCCCGCTTCCTCCGAGCTCGGCGAATATGACATCCTTGACCTTGTTGCTGATGTGGAAATATTCCGGACTTCTGATTCCGTCTTCGTTGACCGGCTCGATCACTCCTTCAGTGACGACTTTCAGTTTCCTTTCCTTGAACATGTTTTTCATCCTGCGTAGGTTCCAGTATGCGTATTCAAAAATGCCATCGAAGTCGCTCCATCCCACATTGTCATCATTGTCGAAGATGAAGAAATAGACCAGTGAGTAGAACAGGAGCCTGTCGCAGTATTTCATTTCCCCGCTTTCTCCACGGAATCCCAAGTCACGGCATTCGAGGACAAACTGACTTTGCGTATCGGCTGTCATCAGTGTGTCCAACTCGCTCATGAGGTCGTTCTCGCTGATCTCATCCTTCTGCCGCATCTTGAACATTCTCCTGAAACGCTCAAGAACCCCGGCTGTGTCCAGTCCGGAATAGTCCTCTTTCTCGTAGGGTTTGTTCTGCGCGAGTGCCGACTTGACGAAGGTGGGGACCAGTATCTCCTCGTCTTCGTTTCTTCTTATCAGCTTCTTCCTTTCCAGAGAGCTTAGTTCGGCCTCGTAGGTCATGGACTTGATGTAAGTGATTCCCATCTCTTTGGCCACATCGTCCATCCCGAGATGACGATTGCAACTTTGCTCCAGGATATTGGCGAAGACGACCGTCTCTCTCTCCGTCGTCCCGAGTACCGCTCCTGCCTCCGAGATGTCTTCCTTCGCATCCTCATAGACGCTCGGATTGAACTTCTTTTCGTCCTCGGCTCCGGTCGCGGTCTTCACCACAATCGAGCTCAGGCATTCCAGCAGAGTCTTCCGAGAGTCATTTCCCTTTATTCCACCTGTTTCCATATTCCTTGAACATCTTTTCACGGTGCAAGATATTCTTCGTTGATGCAAAAATATGGCAGTGAAGCGCGTCGCGTTGATATTCGGTCTTTTAGCCTTTTGTCTTTAGTGCAAGCCGACTGAAGATGAATAGCTAAAGCTCTGATTAGTAAATTATTGCCAAATACGCCCGGATTCTGCAAGCCTTGCAGACGTTACGGTGATGCGAGGAAGCGCCGCTATCTTTGCGTCAGAAACAAGGTAGGACACAATTCACCTAATTTAATATATACAGTTATGGAAGAGAACAAGACAATGAAGATCTACAACCTCATCGTTCTGGATGAGAGCGGTTCGATGAGCTCGATCTACAATCAGGCGCTCAGCGGGATCAACGAGGTGATCAACGGCATCAGGCAGAACCAAGAGAAGTACCCGGAGCAGAGGCACTTCGTGTCCATCGTGACGTTCGAGGGGGAAGGTATGAGTGGCGTGAAGACCCGCAGGGACTGTGTGCCGGTGGGGGAAGTGGCCGATCTGACGAAGAAGGATTACCGGCCGGGCGGCTGCACTCCGCTCTACGATGCGATGGGGAAGGCCATATCGGAACTTGACCGCAAGGTGGAGGTTGGCGATGGAGTTCTGGTGACCATCATCACGGACGGGATGGAGAACTCCTCCCAAGAATATTCAGGAAGGGCCGTCAAGAATCTTGTCGAGATGCAGAGGAAGAAGGGCTGGACGTTCGCCTACATCGGGGCTAACCAGGATGCCGTTGAGGTGGCGAGGGATCTGAACATCCAGAATGCGATGAACTATGATGCCACGCCGGAGGGAATGGTGTATATGTCGATGGTATTCAATGAGTCTCAGGCTAAATTCGCAAAAAGGATGCATCTCGGTAAATCCATTCTTGCCGATGTCGCCGACTTCTTTTCAGGCTCGTCTGATGAGGATGCCGGTGAGGAAGGAAAGTAGGATCACAGAGCCTGTCAAAGTGACCCTTCGCTCATCAGACTAACCATCACCCCCAAAGTACAAGGCTACGGTCAAGGGCGATCCTCTTGGCCGTTCCTTTTTTCCCGTCTATGTAGTAGAATTTTGCGGTATGCTCATTCACCACATCCTTGAACGCTTTCTTGACCTTGGACACCTTCTCGTTGATGGAGTTGTTCAGCGGGTCGCAAAGATCCGACACGCTCTTCCGGATGCTGTTAAGCTCCTCCCGACCTGTGATTGATGAATATATTTCCTCAAGTTCCTGCTGATAGTCAGAGAGTTCCTTGTAGCGTATCCCCTCCGGGTGCTTGAGATAAAGCAGGAAAACAGCCTTGGTCAGCGTGTCCATCTTCACCTCCTTGTGGTCGAAATCCTCCAGCACAATCGCTTTCTTCTCGGTTATGCGCAGGCGGCTTAGCTTCACCCTGAAGGCAATCACGGCCTCCAGCTCCTCGATCGTGATTCCGTATTTTCTCTGCAGCCTCTCTATCTCAGCAAGGATAGCCTTGGCCTGCTCGTCCGGCTCAAGATCCGGAACATCTGGTTCAAGATCCGGAACGGCCGGTTCATCAAGCCAATCCTCCTGATTCAGATCTCCGTCATATAAATCATAGAAGGTGTTATCGCGCTTTTCCCAGAGAAATCCGGTTGTTCTTTTCGCCTTCTTGGACTGTTTACGGGCAGCGGCCTTGGGTGCCTCCGGGTTTGCGGCAGATGTTTCTGGTTCTATATAAGGTGCTTCCGGTTCTTTGAAATCTATAAATTCTGAGTGGTAGGAGAATACTGGCGGATACTCTTTAAGGTATCTATGGGATTGCTCTCCGATCGTCTCCTTGTCCACTCCCGGGAAAAGATACGCCAAAGCCTTTCCGGACAGTTCCGAAAGGAATTGTTTGATGTTCTGTGTTCGCTTGTCAGTCATTAGGTCATTCAATTTGTGGAAGGCAAAGATAATAACATCATTATATAATTGCAATTCATTCATATTGCCCAGCCGCGAGACGCAGCCTCGCCGCGATCGACCGCACAAGAGACTTAGGCCGCTGAACCTTCACACCGTCGGCGAGATCCAGAAGCGACTTCTCCTGCTCGAAATACACGCAGACGTCACGTTGGAACGTTACCGATCCGTCAGGCAGTGTCTACTCCTATCAGGAGTGCCACGAGACCATCCTCCCTGAAGGAACATAGATTGTCCAGTACAGACTTGGAGGCACATACCGCACCGGAAAGAACATAGCCGTCAAGATTAGTGGCACCATAAAACACCTACCCTGCCCCACCAAAAAAGGTGAAGAGCAGGGTAGGCTGTCATAGTCATTTAAAGAAGGTTACCCTCCTTCGGCGGAAGGAATTACCTCATGTCCGAGTAACAGCCGTCAACTGTGACGGAGCCGCCGTCGATGATGTAAAGGTCATTGATGGTGGCGGGGTAACGGAGGATGAAATCCTTGAGGGTCACGTTCTTACAGTCCTTAAGGTAGACGAGGGTCGGGATGGTGGCGGCCTCTGGAATATGCTTCATCCGGATCTGGGCGTTGATGTCGTCCAGAAGAACCGGGCCACGGCCGTCAATCACACCGGTGCCGAATATGGACATATTCTCGACACCCTCTCCCCAGAAGATAGCCTTGTGCCCCTTGTAGGAATAGATGTTCGTCGAGCCCACGATCACAGCACCCTCGCGAAGCCTGATGCTGACCCCGGACTTGAGCTGCACGGCACCCGTGACATAACGTCCCACGCTGAACTCAAGCGTGCCGCCACCCTTGGAGGCGATGAAATCGATCGCACCCTGGATGCTCGTTGTGTTGTCGTGAACGCCGTCGCTCTTGATGTTGAAGTTGGACGCCTTATACACGTTCTGGGAGAGTCCCATTACAGAAAACAGCAGCATAGCCGCCAATAACAATATCCTTTTCATTTCTTCCTGATGTTCTTGGTGTCCTTTGTGATGATCTGTTTCTTGCCCTTCGGAGCGGTCTCCTGGTTGATCTGAAGGTTCTTCATCCTGAGACCGTTGACATCGTCGGCCACAAGAGCCGGACGATAGTCCTCGCCGTCAACCGTGATCTTCACGTTGTCGAAGACGATGCCGTCGGCGTGACGGATGTAGAAACCCCAGGCCGGAAGCTCCTTCCAGTTGGAGAACTCAGGGTAACGGGTCTCCTGCTCCTCGATCGCGTCAAGTTCCTCCTTAGAGGTACCTGCGTAGGCATATTCAGGATCGGCATGACCAGGATAGACGATCTCGATGTTCTCAAGACGCACGTTCTCTATGCGGAGCCCCGGAAGTCCGGCGATGATGCTTGGGCAGACATTGCGCGGAAGATCCTCCACCGGACCCTCGTAGCTGTAGCCGGCGTCAGGCTTGTCAAGCGGGACCTCGGCATACATATTCTTGATCACTATGTCCTTCAGGAACGCCGTATGTCCCTCGTTGACGTGCCTTGTGCCGGTCCTGAGGAAGATAGGGTTGCCCGTGTGGATGCTCTTGAGGCTGTCGATCTCCACATCCTCGATCTGCGCCCCGTCAACGGTCGCGATGGTGATGGCGCTGCGGTAGGTGTCGAATATGGTCATGTTCTTGAACCTGAAGTGCTTGAACTTGCCGCGCGTGTAGGTTCCGAACTTGATGCCGTTGGCGCTGCTGCGTCCCACGCAATTCTCTACAAGGATGTTCTCGCTCACACCGTCGTTGCTGTGGCTCTTGAAGCAATAGGAGTCATCCGACGAGTCGATGTAGCAGTTGCGGACAATGACATCGCTACAGTCAACGACATCCAGACCGTCATTGTTCCAGTAGCACTTCGCATCGACAGTGACACCGTCAATCAGCAGATTGCGGCACTTGTCGTACTGCTGGGTCCAGCAGGCCGGATCCTTCAGGGTGATGTCCTTGATGGTGACATTGTTGCAGAGATACATGTGGATGTTCTCCGGCCTGATGGTCTCGTTGACACGGTCGTTGCCGAGTTTGTCGTCAATGAGTCCCATGTGGACGAAATCCACGAAACGGACTCCGACATCGAAGCCACGGCCGTCAACGACGCCCTCTCCCGTCAGACCGATGTTCTCCTGCTTCACGGCAAGGATAAGCGCGGTCCATTTAGCGTCCGGATCCTTCACATAATCGTAAGGATTCAACGAACCGACAAGCGCGGCATCCTTCTCGATGTGAAGGGTGACATTGTTCTTAAGATAAATGGAACCCGAAATGTAGTCCCCTTTGTCTAGCACGACACGACCGCCTCCACGTGAGGAAGCGAAGTCTATCGCGGCCTGAATGCTTGCGGTGTTCAGAGTGACCCCGTCCGGCCTCGCACCGAAATCACGGGCGAAAAAGTCCGTGGCTCCAAGCGAGAGAGCCGAACCGGCGAAGAGCAGCGCTGCGGCCGCGATTCCAAGTAAATTTCTCATCAGTAATGTTTTATTAATATAGTTTCACTGGTCCTATCAGTCCCGCGCTGACGTAAGGCTGCTTGCGTTTGATGACAAAACGCTGCGCCACCTTGTTGTCCTTGAGGGTCTGGATATAGTTGCCCATAAGGGTCGTGACTTTCACCTCGATGGTGTTATCTCCCGGGCGGAGCAGTCCGGTAATGTCATACACACGCTCGCCGAACCACTTGACTCCCGCCGGTTTGCCGTTGACCCAAACCTCGCAGATGTCTGCCACCTTACCAAGATTCAAGCACTTAGGAAGTTTACCGGACAGGGTCACGGTCTTGGTGTAGGTCACCTCACCCATAAAGTTCTTGAACGTGGTGTCCTTCATGTCCTTGAAATCCTGAAGAACGTCCAGACTGGCTGTCCAGGTGGAATCCGGCCAGGTGTGGTGCATCTTAAGATCCCATGCTCCCGTCACCTCAACGGCATCCGGGCCGTCAAGTGGGAGAGTCTTCCACGCCGGAGCGCTGCCGCCCATCTTGTTGAACACGAAGAGATAGGTCTCTGAAGGGCCGAAGCGGAAATGCATCCTGCCGTCCTTGCCGACAGGAAGGACGAACCGCTTGCCGGTCGCCGGATCATAAAGCCATGCGTGCTTCCCGGCGGTCACGGATTTCGGGAACGTGATGTCCGTCTCCCTGGCCTCGCTCATGTGAGCGTTCATAAAGAGGAACATGTCACTGCCATCATCAGTAACATACTGGTTCTGAAGCAGGAACCTGTCCGGAGCAGAGATTGTCAGGGTGTGCGGAAGGTTGTACTTCTCCATCACGCCGGCGTACCATTCAAGATATTTCCCGTCAGCAGGCTTCTCAAGCAGGACGAAATTGTCCTTATACTCCTTCAAACGCGCGACAGTTTCGGCGATCTGCTTGTCACGAGCTTTGAAATCCTTGAGTCCCAGCGTTTTCTCTGGATATTTCCCGATGCAGAAGACCCTGCCGCCACCTTTCACGAACTCCTCCAGCTTGGCCAAGGTCTCCGGTGTGGTGCTGGTCACCTCGACGAGGAACAAGGTGCCATATTCCTTAGGCCCGTAGCAGATCTTGCCATTGCGGATTGTAGCATCCCGGAGGATGATCTCGCTGACATAGTCCGCGCCACCGCCGTTCTTGTGGATGGCCTCCCAGATCAGCGATGTGTAAGGAATATTCAAGGCCACAGGGAACGGCTCGGTCTGCACGCCCATCGTGCTCCACATGTCGTAGTTGGCCGGCAGGATGGCGATGTCGGTGAACATGTCGGCGTTCTGGAGCTGGCTGGAGAGCCTGGCGCGGTAGTCGTTCAGCTTGTTCACGTAAGGCCACCAGGTGTTCCTCTCGTTGTGGAAGGTTCCGTACTGAACCCAGCCCGGGAACTCGGCCTCAAGCGGGGAGTAGTTGAAACCATGCCAAACAGAATGGGTTATGCCGGAGATCGCGCTCATGTCGGAGCCGACCTTCAGGAACTCAAGACTGGTCGTGAACACCTTGTAGGTGTTGGTCATCTCCTCGGCGCTGACAAGACGCTTGCCGGTAAGGTGGGCCGCCGACGAGACATATTTGTCAATCATCGTGTAGGCGCGTCCGCGGCGGTAGTCCTCGTCGCCCATCTCCTCACCGATCCTGTGCTTGAGCCAGTTGGTCGTCCAGGACTCCCCTTCCGGAATGTCCTGGCCAAGGGAAGACTCCTCGATGAAGAAGCCGTTGCCATAGGCCTGGGAGCGGGATTTCACACCCTTCTCCCTGCACCAGGAGAGGAACGTGTTCATGTACCGCTCGTTGAGCAGCTCGGCCTTCGTGAGTTCAAAGTCGAAACGCACACGGTTCACCTGGTCCTGGAACTTATCGCCTTTCTTTGAGCCATAGTCGAAGCTCTCCACATTGCCAAGTCTGCCGACCTTGAACATCGTGAACGGAAGCCAAGGCATCAGGTCGTAACCTCTGCGGGCCTTGAACTCCTCAGGGAAGTCGCTCGTCCAGTTGCAGCCCTCAAGCTCCATACTGTCCACGAAGAAAGCCCTGAGATGCTTTGACAGAGGCCCGAGCCTGGCCTCGATCGTGTCGGCCATGTGGTCCAGATAGTTACGCACGGCGGTGGAATCCATGTGGTTAAGAATCGAACCGGCCGCGCCCGGAGCGCCGTTAATCACGCAGGCGAAGGAATCGTACTTCACCATAGCGTAGAACTGCCAGTTGCCTTCCGGTACATCCACCGTGATCACATCACCTTCGATGTTGCCCGACAGATCAATCGCCTCGCTGAGGTCGTTGATCGGGTCCGGAGCGAGACAGACCGACACAAGTTCCGGAGTACGGCCGGTGTTCACCTTCGTCACTCCAGGATCTATATTCTTGAATATATTGAACTTGGACATCTCGAACCTCTCGCCCCCCGTCACCTTCTGCGCGTAGGTGAGCATCACGGAGGCACGCTCCTCACGAGGCAGGGTCTCCGCTCCGAACGGCCATCCTGATCCGATGATCAGGTCGCAGGTCATTCCAAGGCGTCCGGCCTCGTCGAACACGACCTTCAGCATGTCTATCCATTCGTCACTCAACCATTTGAGCGGCTTGGTGTCCATCGCGTCAGCTCCATACGGGAACGAGATCGGATTGATCTCCACTCCACCGACCCCCGCATCCTTGAGGATGTGCAGCTCGCGTACAAGCTCCTCTGCCTCAACGCGGTCGCCGTTCCACCACCAGCGCACGAACGGACGGTAGCGGCTGTCCGGATTCTGGAACTGTTTGTAGAGATCCTTGGATGTCGTCCTCGCCGATGACTCGGCGGGAACGGCGGTCAAAGAGACCAAAGCCACAGCGGCAGCAGCCAAAAACCTGAATATTCTCATTCTATTATTCGTCAGCGTGATTTACAGCCTTCGGCTTGCTTGAGTACACAAGGTAATTGTCGATGACGATGTTCATGTTGTCCTGCTTGTTGAGGAACTTGAAGGTCAGAGTGTGCTCGCCTTCAGGAAGATCGTACTTCCAGTAGAGGTCCGGAGCCGCTCCGTTGCCCTTGATAGGGTTCTTGGCCACAGCGGAGAGCTTGCCGTCGAGGTATATCTCGACCTCGCCGACGTAACCGGTGTTGTCGTTGTAGCCGGCTCCCTTGTAGTAGTGGCTCTTCACAACGATGCCGTTGCCCTTGAACTTGATCTGGCCGATATTTGTGATGGTCTTCTTGACGTTGACCTTGACTTGAGGATAGTGCCCCTCGAAAGCCTTCTCGTAGCGCACGGCCTCCGGCTTCTGAACCTTGATTGTAACATTGTCACCATCAATTGAGCCACCATTACGCTCGATCACCTGAAGGGCTTGGCTGAGGGAATATTCAGTGGCCTTGTTGATGGAGATGTCTGTGTAGACGAAAGGTCTGTCCTCTACCTCCTCGCAAGGCTTCCTCCAATATTCAGGAATATTCTTGTAACCCATCATTACTCCGAGGATTCCGGCGGCCGACGAAGGGTTGCAGTCAGAGTCCTGGCCGCAGCGGGTGGAGATGTCGATGGTGCGGTAGAAGTTCTTGTCACCGTAGAGGAGACCGATGAGGATGTAGCCGCTGTTGATGACGGCGTCGATGTTGAACTGGTTGTCAACCCCGTCCGGGCAGCCGATGTCGTAGCCATAGTGCTTGTTGAACAAAGCCCAGGTTATGTGCCAGTCCTTAGGGTACTGCTTGTGCCATTTGATGACATCAGCCATCGCCTTGTAGTAGTTGCTCTGCGCAGGGATGGCCTTGAGAGCCTCATTGACAACGAAGTTCATGTCATCGCTGATGAATGCGAGAGAGATCATCGCGGCGACATACACTCCGCCGTACCAACCGTCGCCGTAGTTCATCATGTGGCCGATCTCGTCGCAATAGAAGGACGAGGCGTTGACCATTCCCGGAGCCATCAGACCGGCGTAGTCGGCTTCGATCTGGAAGTCGATGTCGTCGGCGTGAGGGTTGTTGCGCCAGTGGCCGGACTCAGGAGGCATCACACCGTTCAGGATGTTGTAGCGTCCGAGCTGGTTGGCGTGCCAGAGTGGGTATGGGGCATGGGCGAACGCGTTGGCGAAGGACTCGATCGGAGCGTCAAGGCCTTCCTTCTGGAACACCTCCACGAAAGTGAGGTCCATGTAGACATCGTCGTAAAGCCCGGGAACATTGTCGAACCACCATTTGATCGTGTGCTCGTGCCACGGAATCTCGATCTCGTCGTTCATGAAGCCGGAGTACTTGAACTCTGTCGGTCCGCCGTAGGAGCAGCCGATGGTCTTGCCGGCCCAGCCACCCTTGATCTTGTCCATAAGAACCTCCTTGGTCATCTTGACCTCCTTCGGGAGCTTCTTGGCGGCCGCGTCGAATGTGGTTGTCAGCATAAGGACACCAGCGGTGATTAGGAATAAATTCTTGATTTTCATAATACTTTAGTTATTAATTATTTGTTGTTCGTAAAGACTCACTTATCCATGAGATGCTTCCCCACAGGATCTGGTTCACGGCCTGGGACTCGTGTGAGAGGGTCGCGAAGATCATCCCGAACTGTAGCGGAATGCCGTAGACGTAGGCCATCGCCGAAGAGACCAGAAAATGGAACGCGCCGAATCCGCCGGGAACCGGGATGACCGACGAGATGCTTCCCACAAGCATCAGAAACAGGGCGTCTGTCAAGTTGAGGCTGCGCAGCGCGTCCACGGTGAAAGTCAATTCCGGGTTGACGGTGCCTGGGGTTATTCCCTGGAGGGACCACAGGATCGTGGCGCTCATCATCCAGTAGCAGAACCACACTCCGGCGGTCAGGGCTATGAATTTCCATGCTCCTTTCATACGGAGGCAACTGATGAATCCCTCCCAAAGCCCCTTGCAGAAATCGCGCACCTTGGCCAAAGGCTTCCACCTGTCAGCGAAAAGGATTGCGCACACTGTGGCGGCGACAACTGCCAGACCAACGGCGATCAATGTGATGATCTTGCCGACGCTGACACCTCCCGAGGCCGCGCCGAAGACCACATCGAAGAAATAACCGCCGAAACGTCTCCAGGTGAAAAGCAGGAACACAGCCATGACCACCACCATCGCCACCAGATCGGCGGCACGTTCCATGGCGGCGGTGCCGAGAACCTTGTCAAAGGATGCCAGACGATGGTTTCCCTCCTCTGTCTCCGGATCCTTTCCCGAATGGGCGGTGATGTAGCCGCAGCGGACAAACTCCCCCACACGGGGCAGTACAAGATTCACCAAATAGCTGATGTTGACGGCGTTGAAGCAGGTGAGGCGGGATGTCTCCCTGTCGATCGGGAGCAGAAGCTCGCGCCAACGGAGGGCTCTGAGGAAGAACGCGAGAAGCCCGAACAGCATCGAAAGGATGACAAACTCCCAGCGGCATGCCTTGATCCCTTCCATAAAGTCCGTCCAGCCGACCCCACGGAACGAGAAATACAGCAGCGCCGCCGCAAGAGCGATGGAGACCCCGTATTTAAGAATATTCCCGACCTTCGTCTTCATGTTACAAATTTAATCAAATATTCCTTAACTTTGTGATTTGGCACGGAATGATAATCAAAATACGACAATATGAAATCAATTTTGGGAATAGGAAACGCCCTGACGGACATCCTGGCCGTCTTTCCTGACGAGACAATGCTCCGCGAGTACCATCTTCCTCCGGGAAGCATGCAGCACGTGGATCTGGAGACCGGCGACCGTATCTGGTCCAAACTCAAGGAGTTCGGAGTGAAGTACGTACCGGGAGGCTCGGCGGCGAACACTATCACATGCACGTCGATCTTCGGCATGCCGTCCGGCTTCATCGGCAAGATCGGCAACGACGAGTTGGGGCACCTGTACAAAAGCACCCTGGAGCAGTACGGCGTGAAGACCACCCTTCTGAACGGAACCAAAGGCTCCGGACGCGCGATGTGCTTCATCACGGGAGCGAACGCCGAACGGACCTTCGCGGACTACATGGGAGCCGCCCTGGAAATGGTGCCGGAGGATCTGAAACCTGAATATTTCGAAGGCTACGACTACTTTCATATCGAGGGATATCTCGTACAGAATCAAGACCTTATCCGCAGAGCGGTACAGATGGCCAAGGATGCGGGCTGCAAGATCTCCATCGACATGGCCTCCTACAACGTGGTAGAGTCCAACGAGGCCTTCTTCCACAATCTTGTGGATCGTTACGTGGACATCGTGTTCGCCAACGAAAGCGAGGCGAGGGCCTTCACGAAACAGGAACCGCGCGAGGCTCTTGACACGCTGGCAAGCCAGTGCGAGATCGCCGTCGTGAAGGTCGGCAAGAACGGCTCAATGGTGAAGGAAGGTGATGAATATCACTACATCGAGGCATGGCCGGCGGCCACAATCGACGCCACCGGAGCAGGAGACACCTACGCCGCCGGATTCCTCTATGCACACTCTCTCGGGATGCCTCTCAAGGTTTGCGGAGAAGTCGGCTCAATAATTGCTGCAAAGGTCGTCGAGGTTATCGGCACCAAGATCGATGTTCCGAGATGGAAGGATGCCAAGCGTGAGATCCGCGAGCTGATCGCCTCCGTAAATCAATAGACTATGCTTGATTTTTTAAAGACATATTTCAGAAAGAGAAGCCTGCGCAAAAACTCCAGCACAACACCGACGGGGATACTCCCGCTCGGCAAGATCCGTTCCTACGTCGCGATCATCGATGCGGAAGAGGGTACCTTTGACTCATGCAAGACCGCGATAATGAACTTTTTCCGTTCCAATGACATCAAGGGCTGCGTGTTCTTCCAGGATTTCAGGAAGATCGGAAGCGAGGACAGACTGATCACCAGCATCCAGACCACCATCACGAAAAAGGATCTGGACTGGCTCGGCAGACCTTCCCGGTACAAATTGAACGTGCTGGAGGAACAGGCTCCGGATCTGTTCATCTCGCTGGTCAAGAACCCGGACTTCGCCATAGAGTACATGGCACGCACATCAAAGGCCCGCTTCAAGATTGGCCGCAAGCAGATGGACGGCAATCTTTTCGACCTTGTGATCAGCGATCCGGCCGGCAAGAACATCTCGCAGCTTGAGAGTTTCACGGCCATCAAAAGCTATCTTACAAAGATTCAATAATCGCAATGTCAAACATTCTAAAAAACGCCGCCGTCGCCCTTAAGGGTTTCGCAATGGGAGCGGCAAATGTCATCCCAGGCGTGTCCGGAGGCACTATCGCCCTGCTCACAGGAATATTCAATGAACTCATCGAGGCATTGAACGCCATCCTGTCCGTCTCGTCATGGAAACTGCTGATCAAAGGAGAGGTCAAGGAGTTCTGGAAGAATATTCATGGGACATTCCTTCTTTGGCTGTTCGTCGGAGTGATCGTGAGCGTGTTCTCGCTCGCCAAGCTGATGGAATACGTGCTCGCTTACCATCCGATCCAGACCTGGGCTTTCTTCTTCGGGCTGATCATCGTCTCGGCGGCCTTCATGCTGAGCGACATCAAGAAATGGAAGACCGCCGACACCCTCTGGCTGGTCTTCGGCATCGCCTTGGGAGCGGTGATCTGCCTCTTGTCCCCGACTCAGACGACAGACGCCTCCTGGTTCATCCTGATCTGCGGAGCCATCGCGATCTGCACGATGATCCTGCCGGGCATCTCAGGAAGCTTCATCCTGGTTCTCTTCGAGAAGTATGAATATATCATGTCGGCCATCAGCGAGCTCAACTGGCCTGTGCTCATCATGTTCGGAATCGGCTGCGTGATCGGACTCGCCGCCTTCTCCAAATTTCTGCACTGGCTGATAGCACATTACGAAAGGCCGACGCTGATCACCCTGATCGGTTTCACCCTCGGTTCCCTGGTCAAGGTCTGGCCGTGGAGCGACAAGTTCAGCGTGATGATGGCTCAATGGATGCGTGAAGGGCAGACCGCCGAAGAGGCCCGGATTGGCGTCGAGGCACTTGTTGACATAGGCACGGATCTCTCCACGCTCATCAATCCGCAAATCTTCTCCGCCATCATCTGGATGCTCATCGGCGCCGTCCTGGTCATAGCCCTGGAATGGCTCGGCCACAAGAACGCCAAAGATTAACCGGCCACGCGACAGACAATAAGCGAAAAGGCGAGGAGAAAACCTCGCCTTTCGTGATTCCGTAGGGATTCGAACCCTAGACCCACAGATTAGAAATCTGTTGCTCTATCCAGCTGAGCTACGGAACCATTCCACGTCTCACAAATCCGGAAAATCGGAAACGGACTGCAAATATACGAAATTTCTGAGGAATGCAAAAAAACAGCCCTAGAAATAGAATAGAAATAGAATAGAAATAGAATAGAAATAGAATAGAAATAGAATAGAAATAGAAAACAGAAGATCGGAACTAGAAGTAGAAACCTGTGTTGAAGTAAAGGACGCCGGCTCCGTCCTGGGCGGAGAGAGCGTGGGCATATTCAATGTTCAGAATGAAATTGCGGTTGAGGATGAACTTCAGGGCGGCTCCGGCGGAGAGGTGGACGGTGTCTCCGGAAGCGGAGGTGATGAACTTTGAATATTGCTCCTTGAAGGCTCCTGTCCTGTTGCTGACATCAAAAGACCGCAGGGCGCTGACACCGTCGCAGAAGCCGCTCAGCATCAAGCCGATGTCCTGATTCCAAAGAGTGAACCCGGCGAACTTCCAACGGAGTTCCGTGTTGAAAAAACCCATGCCCGGACCCGAAACCCTATTATACAACAAGCCACGGACTGTCCTGTAGCCGCCGAGGGCGGAATTGTCATAGAGCGGCCCGCCCGGTGTGTAGAACGGAAGGACATACCACGGAGCGTCGGCGAAGTAATCCAGATAGTCCAAACGGTAGGCAAGTGTCAGACAATCCTTTGCCAAAGGAATATACTGCCGCAACGTGGCATGGATCTTAAGATAGGACTCCGAGGAGCCAAGGAACTCCGGAGCGGCTGTGATTCCCGCCCTGGCAAGGATACCTTTTGTCGGAACACCCTCGAAGTCACGCGAATCGTAAAGCAGACCAAGACGGAGAGCTGAGGAATATTCACTGAACCGCTCCTTGGAAGGGATTATCCCCCAACTACGGTAGAGGCTGAACAGGGATATTCCACTATCCTCATTCTTTGGTTGGTAGTCGCTGATTCTGAATGCGTTGAACTGATAGCCTGCCTCCCAGAAGAGGTTGCCGGCGATTCTCCCCGTGAAGTCCGTCCTCGCGTTGGTGGTCGCGCGGGAAACCTTGTAGAAACCATCGTCAGCCGATGCGTCGTAGAACGTCTTGCGCCCACCGAAGCCGAAGAACTCCATCGCTCCATCGGAACAGTAGCTCGCCGCGACCTTCATCCGCACTTTCGGGAAAAGTCTGCCGGAGTCGAATGAGGCGGTGAAAGTCTTGCTCCCGCCGGTGTAGGCCGAGGCCTCGAGATACGCGCTGCTCCGGGGGTTCGGGTAAGTGCTGCCATCCCCGAAATCGTAGACGTTCAGCAGGCCTCCGAAAAGGACACCCTTCGCGGCGTCGAAACCCGCCAGCGGGAACGGGACGAAAGAGAAACCTGTCTTGACGACGGATTGACCATCCTCCGCGCGAAGCGGCGCAAGCCCAAGCGACAGGCAAAGGGCTATAAGGAATAATCTGGTGACACGTTTGACCATACCGACTCGGTTCTATGCCAGGAAACGCAGGACGGCTTCTGTCCAGTCCTCGCCGTTCGTGGCGTGAATCGCGTTGATGCCGACGTTACGGGCCGCCTCCACGTTTCTGGAGCCGTCGTCGATGAAAAGAACCTGCGACGGGGCGACATTCTCCGCCTGAAGCATGAGACGGAATATTCTTTCGTCCGGCTTCATGACCTTCAGTTCGTAACTGAGGTAGATGCTGTCAAGGTACTCGTCAAGCGAATGGCCGTGGCCATCAAACTCCTTGCTCAGAAACCACTCCGCCACAAACGGATTGGTGTTGGACAACAGCGAGAGCCGGTAGCCCTCGGAGCGGAGCCTGCGGAAAAGTTCCAGGTTCCGTTCCGGCACTGTCGAGAAAAAACCCATGTAAGCCTGCCTGCACTCATCCATCGTGACCTCCCTGCCGGCCTCCTCGCCGACCCTGCGCCGGAACTCCTCCTCGCCGATCAGCCCCGTCTCAAAATCTCCGAAAAAGCCCTGCTGGCAGACAAGGTTGAGATACTTTTCTATGTCCTTGACTCCCAGATTCCTGAACTTTCCGATCACCACACCGAGATCCGCCGGAGCAATCACCCCGCCGAAATCAAAAACCACATTAGTGATGTTCTTCCTCATGTTCCCGAAATTTGCCGCAAAGTTAATCATTTTCATCAATCAGGAATCCGGAGGAATTTAGTATATTCACAAAAATTTTTGTGATGTACAGATTCAAGCAGGATGGCGACAGGTTTGTCGTCAGCATTAACAACCATCAGGAACTGATGGAGGCCGTCGCGGCGTTCTGCCGGGAACAGGGGATTATGGCTGGGGAGGTTAGCGGAATCGGGGCTGTGAGCAACGCGACTCTGAGGTTCCTCAACCCGGCCACGAAGGCCTACGTGGACAAGACTTTCGACGAGCAGATGGAGATTTCCAGCCTTGCGGGGAACATTTCCGAGAAGGACGGCAACGTCTACCTCCATCTCCACGCCAACCTCGGAAGGGCGGACTACACGGTCGTCGGCGGACACCTTCTCACCGCCACCATCAACGGAGCCTGCGAAGTGTTCGTCAGGCGCTTTGGATGCAAGGTGGGCCGCCACTTCGACGAGGAGACGGGGCTGAACCTCTACACATTGTAAACAACCAAGGGGAAATCCTTGCCCCAAAAGCCGTTACAACAGATGGAGAGAATCAACATCGTCGGATGCCCGCTGGGCGAAGTCAAGACACACCTCCGAGGCTACGGAAGCATATTCATAATCCACGACCGCAATGTGGGTGGCATCGTGGAAAGGCTTGACATTGAAGCGAAAGGAATATTCCCGATCGAGGCGACGGAGGAAAGAAAGACTCTTTCCACGCTGCTGGAGATCGAGAAGTGGCTGCTGGAGGAAGGCGCTGACAGAGAGGCGTTTGTACTCGGCGTGGGCGGCGGGATCACCACCGACATAGCGGGATTCGCGGCCTCCGTCTACAAGCGCGGCGTGCGTTTCGGCTTCGTCCCGACCACGCTCCTCTCGCAGGTGGATGCGGCGATCGGCGGCAAAAACGGCGTGAACCTCGACTCCTACAAGAACATCATCGGCGTGATCCGTCAGCCGCAAGCGACCTTCATCTGCCCCGAAGTGCTGGAAACCCTCCCCTACCCGCAGATCCTGTCAGGAGCCTCCGAGCTGCTCAAAACATTCATAATCAACAACAAGGACAATGAATATGAAAGGGCTGTGAATATGCTCGGGAATATTCATAGACAGGCGTTGGCAGGAGCCGCCGACACCGCCGTCCGGGAGTATTCAGGGACGCTCCGGGAGCTGATAGCCTCCGCCGCACAGGTCAAGGCGGGCATCGCCGGAAGGGATCCGGACGAGCGCGGGGAGCGCCGCCTGCTCAATCTCGGCCACACTTTCGCCCACGCCATCGAAAAGAATTCCGGAGAGACCGTCCCGCACGGCATGGCGGTCTCGATGGGCATCATTCTGGCCGCCCGTCTGGCTGAGGCGCTGGGGCTTACGACCGGCCTAGCCGATCGCCTGAAAGCCGACTTCACGGCCTGCGGCCTACCCGTAGAAAGTCCGTACTGCGTTGACACTCTGGCCGATGCGATGAAGAAAGACAAAAAAGCCGATGGCACCGTCATACATTTCGTACTCCCCCTCGGCATCGGACAAGTCGTAACACATGACCTCCGGGTCGAGGAGGCCGTGGAGGCATTGACAAACAGTAAATGATTAATCAATAAGACATTATGATCTGCACAACCATACAGAACAGGACGCTGGAAGAGATAATCGGGCTGCTGGAGGGCAGCGAGCCACGCATACAGATGGCGGAAATCAGGCTGGACAGATGTCCGCTTGACATTGAGGAGATTGAGAGCCTGTTCTCTTCCTCGGACACCCCTCTCGTGGCCACCTGCCGGGTCGTTGACGACGGAAACGGAACTTGGGAAGAGGCCGAGGAGAAACTCACCACCGCTGTCGAGGCCGGAGCCGCGTTCCTGGATCTGGAGATCGAGGCTCCGAAGGAGGTCGGCAAAAGGCTCCGCAGAGCCTGCACTGAATACGGCACGACGATGATCCGGTCGAGTCATTTCTTCGCCGGAACGCCCTCCGACGACGTGCTTCGGAACACAGTGGAGAAGTGCAGGAAGTTCGGCGGGGAGATCGTGAAGATCGCGGCGATGGCTAAATCCGGAGAGGATGTCGCCAGGGTGCTGGGACTTTACTCCCAGGAACAAACAAGCCAAAGACAGGCAGAGCTGATCGCCTTCTCTATGGGGGAGACCGGCAGAGCCAGCCGTCTGGAATGCCTGAGGCTCGGCAGTCCGTTCACCTACGCCGCCCTTAATGACAACGAGGCCGCCGCTCCTGGGCAATGGACTTACTCTGAGATGATTGCCGCCGTCTATGGTGAAAGGAGACCTCTTCATTGCGACACTGCTTTGAATATGCCGGCCTCAAAGAGTTTCGCCCAGCGCGCCATCATCGCCGCCGCCCTCGCCGATGGAGAATCCAGACTTGAAGGCTACTCCCCTTGCGGAGACAACGAGGCGGCCATCGAAGTCGCCAAGGCACTCGGAGCCGAGGTCAGGGTCGAAGCGGCCGGCGTGAGGTCGGATCTGTCTGACTCTTCGACAGACACGGCGACCGGAACCACGCTGACAATCAAAGGCGCAGGTTCCTCGGTCAACATGCCGGACAAACTGAATGTCGGCGAATCCGGCCTTCTGACCCGGCTCATGATCCCTATCGTCGCCGCTCTCGGAAAAGGACAACCGATAGAAATCGACGGCATCGGCACCCTCCCGGCCAGACCGCTGAAAGGCGCGTCCGAGATCATGGCCGGCTTCGGCACGGTCCTGAGGCCGCTCAACCCTGCACCCGAAGTCCACGTTCCGTTGACCGTCCAGGGTCCTCTGCTTTCCGGCAAAACAAGCGTTTCCGGCAAAGGCGGCTCGCAGCTGATCTCCGGTCTGCTGATGGCTCTGCCTCTTCTTCCGGGAGACTCGACCCTGCATATTCATGACCCAAAGAGCATTCCATATATGTTCATCACAGCGGACGTGCTTCGCCGTTTCGGCATCAGGATAGGCTCCGAGATGGAAGGTGGAGAGGATTTCCTTGAGACGCAGGACTGGAGCCTCTGCACCGGCATCACATTCAAGATCAAGGGCGGGCAGAAATATTCACCCGCGGCCTTTGACATCGAAGGCGACTGGAGCGCCGCCGCCAACTTCCTGGTGGCCGGAGCGCTTTTCGGGGATGTGAGGCTGACCGGTCTGGACACGACCTCCCTTCAGGCCGACATCTCGATCATGGACATCCTGATGGAAGCCGGAGCCAGCCTGTCGCAGATTGAGGATGAGCCGCAGGACGAAGAATCTGCCAACGTGAAAGACAGCAACGACAATGAAGCGGCTGACGCTCAGGAGGCCAATGCCCCGCAAGGTCACCGCGGCCTCATCACCGCCCAGAAAGCCCCGCTGCGCGCCTTCGACACCGATCTCAACAACTGCCCGGACCTGTTCCCGATCGTCGCCATACTCGCAGCCTTCTGTCACGGACGCAGTAATATTCAAGGATTCAAGAGGTTGGCAAGCAAGGAAAGCGACCGCGGCGCGGCGATTCTGAATATGCTCACCCAGATGGGCGTGGAGGCCTCCGCCGCCGGCGACATTCTCTCCATCACCGGCGAGTCAGTAGAGAGCCGCCTCCTGAACGGCCATCTTCTGAAAGGTGGTGAATATACTTCCTCCCACGACCACCGCATGGCCATGGCCCTGACCGTAGCCTCCTGGTGCGCCGACTCCCCCATCCAGATCGACGACACCTCCTGCATAGCCAAATCCTTCCCCGCCTTCCTCGACGCCTACCGCCTCATTGAGCGTTAGTACGCCTGGAACAATGGTACGAATCATCTGCATCTGTCCGTAGGATTGTGGTCTGGCCGGACAAAATGTGAAAATCATAAACTTTGTCCGGCCAATATGGCTTTCACCGGACAACTACGCGTTGGCCGTCAGCGTGGCAGGTAAGTAGCTGATTTTCAAGCGAAACAAAGATGACATAGCGCGGAATCCAGCATCAGTACATCTTCGTTTTATTCATTATCAATAAGTTAGATGCCGCGGCCTTTCAGGTCGGCAAGTACGATGGCGGCGACGGCCTCGACGATGACGGGGGTGCGGAGGGCGAAGCAGACATCGTGGCGGCCTGGGACGTTGAGGGTGGCTTGCTCGCCGGTCCTGACGTTGAGGGTTGTCTGGGATCTGGTGATGCTGGAGGTCGGCTTGAAGGCGACACGGAAAACTATCGGGGAGCCGTTCGTGATGCCGCCGTTGACTCCGCCGGAACCGTTCTTGGAGGTGGTCACGACATCGTCTTTAAGTTCAAGAGGATCATTGTGTTCCGAGCCTTTCATCCGAGCGGCCTCGAAACCGTCACCGAACTCGATTCCACGGACTCCGGGTATCGAGAAGACGGCGTGGGAGACCAGCGACTCAACCGAATCGAAAAACGGCTCACCAAGACCTGTCGGCACACCGGTGATCCGGCACTCGACTATTCCTCCCAACGAATCACCGTCCCTGGCGGTTCTTTCCAGAAGGGCATCCCATTTCGACTTGTCGGACTCTCCCCCGATTTCAATCAAACTGGCCTCAAAGACGATTCCCGGACACATTTTCTTGGCAATAACCCCAGCGGCGACCAGCGGAAGGGTTATCCTGCCGGAGAAATGTCCGCCTCCACGAGGGTCGTTGAATCCGTTCCACTTGACCGAAGCCACATAGTCAGCGTGACCGGGACGCGGCACCGCCTTAAGAGCTTCATAATCAGAGGATCTAGTGTTGTTATTTCTGAATATGACCGCTAACGGAGCGCCCGTTGTCCGCCCGTCGAACACCCCGCTGAGGATCTCCGGCTCATCGGCCTCGACCCGCGGCGTGGTGCCTTTCGCCCCGCTCTTCCGGCGAAGGATGTCCGCCATAAAGTCCTCGACACCAAGCACAATGCCCGGCTTCACACCATCCACGACAACCCCGATCGCCCCACCGTGCGACTCACCGAAAATCTCCACCTTAAAATTACGTCCGAATGTGTTCATGTCCAAATCCGATTATCACAAGCAGACAACCGTCCGCCTAAAAAATATCGTCCTAATCCTCAGCTACCTTTTCCGCCGGAAATCAAACCTTTTGCACTCACAATAATTAGATCGGGAGCGTCTTTTGGCGGAGCCACGTGGCTACTTCCGGGGTGAGGCGCGGAGAGAGTGTACGGTAGACGCGCTCGTTGTAGGCGTTGAGCCATTCAATCTCGGAGCGGTCCAGCAAGTCCCTGACGATGATCGAAGTGTCGAAATGACAGAGGGTCAGAGGCTCGAAACCAAGCCAGTGGCCGAAATCGTTCTCGCCGGCATCGACGCAAAGAATCACGTTCTCGTGACGGACTCCGAACTTGCCCTCGCGGTAGATTCCAGGCTCGTCACTGGTGACCATTCCCGGGATAAAGGCCTGACGGTTGAAATTCTGACGGAACTCCTGAGGCCCCTCATGGACATTCAGGTAGAACCCGATGCCGTGGCCGGTACCGTGACCGAAATTGCGCTTGACATTCCACAGCGGCTCCCTGGCCAGGATGTCCAGCTGGCAGCCGGCAGTCCCCTTCGGGAAAATGGCTTTGGAGAGGGCTATGTGGCCTTTCAGCACAAGAGTGTAGTCCTCTTTTTCCAGCTGCGAGCAAGGCCCGAGAGGAACTGTTCTGGTGATGTCCGTTGTCCCGAACAGGTACTGTCCGCCGGAATCGCAAAGGTAAAGGCCTTCGGTGTAGAGCTCAGCCGAACCCTCTTCCGGAGTGACATAGTGAGGCAGAGCCGCGTTCGGGCCATAGGCGGAGATTGTCTCGAAACTCTCCCCCCGGAACCCTTCGATACCGGAACGGAACTCGTGCAGCTTGACCGAGGCTTCATATTCATTGATCGCATCGCCCGCCTGCAGGGATGTCTCCAGCCAGTGCAGGAACCGCTCGACGGCGATGCCGTCCTCAAGATGGGCCTCGCGCATCCCCGCGACCTCGACCTCATTCTTGACAGCCTTTCGCAGCGCCACCGGCGACGCGCCCATGACCACGAACTGCGAGGCATTCTCGTTGAGGATGCTGTACAAGTCATAATTCAAGGTCGAAGGATCGACGAACAATGCCTTGATGTAGCTGCCGTCCACGAGATTCGAGAGTGCAAGCCCCACGTCGGAATATTCCTGAAGACTCACGCCGTCAGCGGTCAGCTCATGGAAGCTGTCCTCCGTCTCAGTGTCCTCCTCCGGAACCGCACCCTTACGAACAAACCATAGCACATTATCCTGAGTGACAAGTAGATAGGACATCACTACGGGATTGTAGGCGACATCCTGACCGCGGACGTTCAGCATCCATGCTATCTCATCCAAAGCCGTGAGGAGTATCGCGTCACGCCCCCGTTCGGCCAGCCACTTACGGATCCAGCGGAATTTCTGCGCCCTCGACCATCCAACCTGCTCGGTTCCAAGGGTAATGATCGGTGTCTGAGGGATTTGAGGCCGGTCTGTCCACAAAGCGTCGAGCATGTCCGGAGCATTGACAAAACGGACTTTCTCGCCGACCGATTCCTGGATGTCCTTCACGGCGGATGCCGTCATGCAAAGCCCGTCGAGAGCAACGCAAACATCGTCAAAGTCCGAGAAATGCCCGGCAAGCCACTCTGGGATAAGGACTTGATCCGGCACGCGGGTCTTGTGCAGCTCCGCCCCGGCCTCCGGAAGCTGCCGGGAAGCCTGTATAAAATAGCGTGTGTCTGTCCAAAGGCCGACATGATCCTCCGTGATGACCAGGTCACCCTCCCCCGTGTAGCCGGAGAGCCAAGCCACCTGATGCCAGCGGGCGGCGGAATACTCACTGTTGTGAGGGTCATTCCCCGTCACGATGACGGCATCCCAACCCTTCGAGCGCATCATAGCCCGAACCGACTCAATCCTTTCCTTGAATATGCTCATGTCGTAATTAAATGAATATGACCGTGATCATTTGAATAACTTGCGCTTGAATATTCTTATGGCCAGCAAAAGCAACTTTTCGACCGGAACGAACGCAGAAAGACCTCTAAGGCTGGAGAACAGCATGTTGGATGGCGTGAATGCATCCTTGACATCGGACAGAGACTCGCGCATCAGAAACTCTCTGCGGACCAAACGCTCACGTACATCTTTCTGAGCCGACTCCAGCTCATCCATCGTCTTGATTTCTGAATACCTCATAGTTTGTCTCCGTCAAAGAACAGTTTGATGAACATCGGCACGAAAGTGTTGCGGAACAGCCTCTTTCTCAGCAAGACGACAACCGCAAGAATCACCGCGAAGACAGCGGCCACTATCCCGGCCCCCGCCGCATAACTTCCGATCAACTCCCCTATCCACATCACTCCTCCGATGGCAAGCGCGGTCAGAATGACGGACACGATAAAAAGGACAAGCAGCATGTACAGCAGCTTGCCGAGCGTCAAGGAAAGCCCTTTGGCTGTTCTCAATTTAAGGTCATCGATCCGGGCTTCGACATAATCCGCAGTGTTCTTGCCAAGATCCTCAATCGGTTTTGTGAACTCACTCATCATCAGGCGTTTTCAGATTGTCTTTCGGCATATTCAATGTCTTTCTGAAGGGCACTTTCCAATTTCTCCAATCGCTCGAAGATCTTCATCCTGACATCATCCTTCAAGTCCTCTGCCTGATCTTTCAACTCAGCCTTCAGGTCATCAAGTTCCATTCTCGCCAACCTTGCACGAGCTCTGGCCGAGTCAACGGCATCACCGACAGTCTCTTTCAGTTTCCTTCGGGTATCCTCGCCTTTTTCCGGAGCGAACAATAGTCCAAGGGTCAGCCCTGCCGCCGCCCCCGCGACAAACGCGAATAATGAATCTCCTTTCATAACGTTCGATTTTCACAAATATAACAATCCTTTCACAAATATTACCAACTTATTCGGCAACGAACAAAATACCGAACTTAATTTTGAACAGTCAAAACAAGATAAGAACAATCCTGGTGATAAAGTGAAATAATCAAGACCGCAACGTTTTCTAATTGTGCATATTACACATTTAGTACAAATTATTGCTAACGCTATACTCTTAACAAACAACGATTTAGGTCAACAAATTTAGACCCCGAATCTAAACACCATCATAAACACCTCATATTCAACATAATGCAAAAGCGCAAAGTAAGACTATTTTTCATTGGAATTTCATGGATTCTTCCGAACTTTGCGGCCACAGACATATTCACACATATTAATAACTACTAATTTTAACTCACCTACCAATGAACAGGAAAACAACACACTACATTTCTGTGCTGCTGACTGCATGTGTCACACTTTTGGCAGGCGGATCATGCGGCGATTCACTTGACGCGGATCAGACAATCGAAAGAATCCAACCTGACGGAAACGAAGGGTTCACACTCGAAAAGGCGAAATCAGCGTTCGAAGCGGAATATGACGGCGCCGTGAAAGTGCCAATGGATGAGACACACTTCGAATCTCCGTTCGTCTGGGAGTCCGGAGACATCCTTCCTGTTTGGAAACTCGCCGAGCGTCATGAAGACGTCAACACTGACTATTTCTCAGTCCCGATTCTGACCTCCAGACGCTACTACGCCACCTGTGAATCCCGCAATGACGCCGATCTGATAAAATGCCGTCAGGAACTGCTCATCAGCAGGAAAGCGTCAGGGAAGACAACCTCACGCATAGTGTTCCACATTCCGACCGACAACACGCGACCAGATGATGACCGCACGCATTTCACCGGACTCCTGGTTTACACCGACCTCAACGGAAAGTTCAGAAAGATCGAGCGGTACGAGAACGGAACTCTCGTCAATGGCGTTTACTTCGGGGAAAAAGAATCCGCGATAGCGGGCGAGAGACATTTCATCCTTGTCAATCAGATCATGGAGGGAATCACTGTCTTCAAGGTTGGAGTTCCGTCTGTCACCCTGCGATCTGCCCCTACCGACACCGTAGAGATCAACGACACCATCGCCGGGTCAATCTGCATCGGCGATTGCTCTCCGGATCAGTGGTGGCTTGATTCGGATGACTGGTACTACAACCAAGACACCGGTAAATGGGAGTTCTGTCCGGATTCATCCTACACCGGTGATTACCCATGGCCTGAGGATAACAATTCCGGAGGCAACGGTGGAGGCACACCTACTAACACCGGAAGTTCAGGTGCTGAGCATGGCTCTGGAAACAGCAATCCGTCACATGACCCGAATCTTCCAGCGGACTACTTAAAGGATATTGGAACCATTGACTACTACATCAAACGCCATGATGATTATTGTCGTAGAAACAATATTAAGAGTAAACCCGAGATATACTATATTAGTTATGGATACAAGTATTGTAAAAAATTTGACGAATTGAAAAAAAGTGGCGTTCTTTCATCCAAGGGAGAAGAATGGGGCGAAAATACCACTAATCTTCTTCAAAAAGAAATGGAAGCCTTAATAAGAGAAAATCCGACTATTGAAGACAATTTAGAAAACCTGACGACAGCTGCTTTTAAAACACACCCCAAAGCATATATAGAGGGTGGGATTCTACAATTAGAAATACTGGACAAAATAAGAATCATTACAACTATTGAATTTAAGGATATTATCTCAAAATTACGTGAGTTTAACATTAAATTGTATAATTAATCCATAGTTCTTATTGTAATAAGTT
>ERZ780105.41-NODE-41-length-41919-cov-3.41656_pt1 | contig 41919 bp, 32 predicted proteins | sample MGYA00511172_ERZ780105 | MGnify/ENA primary metagenome ERZ780105 (study PRJEB29588, sample SAMEA2144299) | human gut metagenome | biome: human gut; feature: human-associated habitat; material: faeces | place: Denmark | collected 2008/2010 ...
GTCATGCGGCTGCTGCAGCACGACGCTCAATACATGATGCATGCCCAGGAGAATCTTGGGCTTGTGGCCTTTACGCTGGCGGTGCTGTCGGTTCCGGTCTTCGATACGCTGCGTGTGATGACGGCCCGCATCCTGAAGGGCAAGTCCCCGTTTCATCCCGACAAGACGCACCTGCACCACATGTTCATCCGCCTGGGATGCTCCCATGCCGCCACGACGCTTGCAATCCTGATGCTCAATGCCTTCGTGGTCCTGTGCGGATGGATCAGCTACAAGGCCGGTTGTTCGATCGATACGCAGCTTTACATTATTCTGGCCCTTGGCCTGCTGATCACATTCGGTCTCTATAACTTCATGGAGCGGCAGATCCGTCGCAAAACCCGTTTTCTGCATCTGCTGCATCGGATCGGCTACCGCACGCATCTGAACCGTACGGGTATCTTTTTCTGGCTGCAGAAAGCCGTTGATCGTATTTAGGCATTCTTTATTGGTATATGTTGGTATCCAACATGGCAATAGAGTTTGTGAATAAACCGTCTTCGGATGTTTGACTGCATGCATCTTTGTTTCATTCCCTGTTTTGAATCCGTTTATTGCCTGAAGGACAGGAGCATGCCGAGTGTCGTGGCCCAAAGGGATGTTGTCGGGACAAAAGGATATGCTTGGACTTCACGCTTTTCGGAAGGAGTCCGTGGAGCCTTGCTGCTGATTTTCATCGGAGGGTCTGTTTGGAATGTCCTCCACGGGTTGTGGTGCCTTGATCAGATCCTGGGTAGGGTGTGCGATGTAAAGTTTAACATCGATCGGTTGTTGGCGCTTTGATTGCGATAGACTCTTATATCATAGAAAATTAGATCCATTCAAAGCGTATTTTGTCCATATCTCACCGTATTGGTGTTGTATGCACCTCGATCGAATCTTTTGACTTGAGGAGAGAATTAGGCCAGGGGCGAATCGGTTGTTAATTGAAATATAAATCAATTCAAAATTATAAATCATGAAAGGTATTGTACTCGCAGGTGGGTCTGGGACCCGGCTCTACCCGATTACGAAGGGGGTCAGCAAACAGATGTTGCCTATTTTCGACAAGCCGATGATCTATTATCCTATTTCGGTGTTGATGTTGGCTGGAATTCGCGAAATACTGATTATTTCGACTCCGGCTGATTTACCGGGATTCCAACGGTTGTTGGGAGATGGCTCTGATTTTGGAATTCGTTTCGAATATGCAGAACAACCTTCTCCCGATGGTTTGGCCCAAGCTTTTCTGATTGGAGAGAAATTTATTGGAGATGATTCGGCTTGCTTGGTTCTTGGCGATAACATTTTTAATGGGAGCGGATTTTCTGCTATGTTGCATGAGGCTGTCCGTGCCGCAGAAAAGGACCATAAAGCAACCGTTTTCGGGTATTGGGTCAGCGATCCCGAACGTTATGGGGTAGCGGAGTTTGACAACGAAGGTAACTGCCTTTCGATTGAAGAAAAACCAGCTAAACCCAAATCCAACTACGCCGTTGTAGGGCTTTACTTCTATCCTAACAAGGTCGTGGAAGTAGCTAAGAGTATCAAACCTTCGGCTCGTGGAGAACTGGAGATTACCTCGGTCAATCAGCGATTCCTGAATGATGGTGAGCTGAAGGTTCAGACCCTCGGACGAGGTTTTGCCTGGCTTGATACCGGAACACACGATTCGCTGGCCGAGGCCTCGACCTACGTGGAGGTTATCGAAAAGCGACAGGGCCTGAAAATCGCCTGCCTTGAAGGCATCGCCTTCCGGAAAGGGTGGATTACGGCTGACAAGATGCGTGAACTGGCTCAGCCGATGCTGAAGAACCAGTATGGACAGTATCTGTTGAAGGTGATTGACGAGGTTGCCCAAACCGGTAGGAGTAATTTGGATTAACAACAAGAATATATTCCAAACTTATAGAAATGGAAGTAATCAAGACAAATATCGAAGGTGTGGTGATCATCGAACCCCGCATCTTCAGGGATGAACGCGGCTATTTCTTCGAATCGTTCTCGCAGCGCGATTTTCAGGAGAAGGTCTGCAAAACGGTTTTTGTACAGGATAACGAAAGCAAATCGAGCTATGGAGTGCTTCGCGGACTGCACTTTCAGAAACCGCCTTATGCACAGTCGAAACTCGTCCGGGTAATCAAGGGTGCCGTGCTGGATGTCGCAGTAGATATCCGCAAGGGTTCGCCGACCTTCGGACAGCATGTTGCAGTGGAATTGACCGAAGATAATCATCGCCAGTTCTTTATTCCTCGTGGATTTGCCCATGGATTCAGTGTACTGACCGATGAGGTTATTTTCCAATACAAATGTGACAACTTCTATGCCCCGCAGTCGGAAGGTGCATTGGCCTGGGATGATCCCGATCTGGGAATCGACTGGCGGATTCCGACCGACAAGGTCCTTCTTTCGGAGAAAGATCGCCATCACTGCCGTCTGCGCGATGCGGAGTGGCTTTTTGATTACAACGAAAAACTCTATTAGGCGATGAAGATTCTTGTAACGGGGGCCAACGGTCAGTTGGGACGTGAGATGCGTATTGTTAGTCGGGATACAAATCACGACTTTGTCTTTACGGATGTGGTTGATGCGGAAGGTGTTCAGACGACCAAACTTGATATTACCGATTTGGAGGCGATCCGTCGTATCGTTCGGGAGGAGTGGATCGACTGTATTGTCAACTGCGCAGCCTATACGAATGTCGACAAGGCGGAGAGCGACGAGGCTTTCTGCCGGGTGTTGAATGCCGAGGCGCCTCGCAATCTGGCTCAGGCCATGAAGGAGGTGAACGGCCTGTTGATTCATATCTCGACGGACTATGTTTTTGGAGGGGATCCCTACAATACGCCTTGCCGGGAGGACCAGAAGGGTACTCCGACCGGAGTCTACGGACAGACCAAACTTGAAGGGGAACAGCATATTATCGCCTCGGGCTGCAAGTATGTTATTTTGCGTACGGCTTGGCTCTACTCCGAGTTCGGTCGGAATTTCGTCAAGACGATGCTCAACCTGACGGCGACCAAACCGCAACTGAAGGTCGTATTCGATCAGGCCGGCACGCCGACCTATGCCTATGATCTGGCGCAGGCGATTCGGACGATCCTTGCCGATTATGCGGCCTGTGATACGACGCAGGGATATGCCAAGGGTGGTATCTATCACTATTCGAACGAAGGGGTTTGCTCCTGGTTCGATTTTACGAAGATGATTGCCGTCTATGCCGGAAATACATCGTGCGATATCCAGCCCTGCCATAGTAACGAATTTCCCAGTCCGGTCAAACGTCCGTCTTACTCCGTGCTGGACAAAACCAAGATCAAGGAGGCCTTCGGCCTTCGGATCCCCTATTGGGTCGATTCTCTGAAGATTTGCATGGATAATCTTAAAAACATTTAATTATGAACAATTTCAAGCGCAATATTATCATTACCGGAGGTGCCGGTTTTATCGGTTCGCATGTCGTACGGCTTTTCGTCACGAAATACCCTGACTATCATATCATCAATCTCGACAAACTGACCTATGCCGGAAACTTGGCCAATTTGAAGGATATCGAGCAAGCTCCGAATTATACTTTTGTTAAGGCGGATATCTGTGATTTCGATACCATACTTTCTCTGATGCAGCAGTATAATGTGGATGGCATTATCCATCTGGCGGCCGAAAGCCATGTGGACCGTTCGATCAAGGATCCTTTTACCTTTGCTCGTACTAATGTAATGGGTACACTCTCTATGCTGCAGGCTGCCAAGATTTATTGGGAGTCGCGTCCGGAACGTTATGAAGGTAAACTTTTTTATCATATTTCTACGGATGAGGTTTATGGGGCATTGGAGTTGACCCATCCTGAGGGTGTCAAACCTCCTTTTACAACGACAGCATCTTCTTCGGAGCACCATCTGGCCTATGGTACGGAGTTCTTCTATGAGACAACGAAGTATAACCCGCATAGCCCTTATTCGGCATCCAAAGCCTCGAGTGACCACTTCGTGCGTGCCTATCATGATACTTATGGAATGCCGACCATCGTGACCAACTGTTCGAATAATTATGGTCCTTATCAATTTCCGGAGAAGCTGATTCCGTTGTTCATCAACAATATCCGTCATCGAAAACCGCTGCCTGTTTATGGGAAGGGAGAGAATGTTCGTGATTGGTTGTATGTTGAGGATCATGCCCGAGCAATCGATTTGATTTTCCATCGAGGCAAGGTGGCTGATACCTATAATATCGGCGGATTCAACGAGTGGAAGAACATTGATTTGATCAAGGTGGTCATTAAAACGGTCGATCGCCTTCTTGGTCGTACGGAGGGAGAAGATCTGGATCTGATTACCTATGTAACAGACCGTCCTGGCCACGACATGCGTTATGCAATCGACTCATCTAAACTGCAACGTGAATTGGGGTGGGAGCCCTCTTTGCAGTTCGAGGAGGGCATCGAAAAGACCGTTCTGTGGTATCTGGATAACCAGGCTTGGATGGATAACATCACTTCGGGCGAATACGAGAAGTATTACGATGCGATGTATAAGGATAGATAGTGATTGTTTGTTATTTGAAAGAGACTCGTTTGATACAAAACCGTGGGCAAAATTTGTTGAATGGAAGAGTCTGGGAATAAGCGAATTGCAAAAAATGCGGCTATATTATATGTGAGAATGCTGGTAATGATGTTTATCAGTTTCTTTACGGCACGTGTAATTCTAAATGCTTTAGGTGTTGATGATTATGGTATATATAATGTTGTTGGAGGCTTAGTTTCAATGTTCTCTGTATTATTAGGGTCACTCTCATCGGCAACTAGCCGATTCTTGACATTTGGTTTAGGAAAGGGTGATTTAAGTAATCTGAAGAAGATTTTCTCTACAACAATAAATATTCACATAATATTAGCGATAATAGTTGTTTTAATAATAGAATCTGTTGGTGTTTGGTTTCTTAATCATAGGATGACGATCCCAATAGATCGTATGTATGCTGCTAACTGGGTATTACAGTGTTCAGTTATCGTTTTTGCAACGGGATTATTGTCTGTCCCATATAATGCCGCAATAATAGCTCACGAAAAGATGTCCGCTTTTGCCTATATGACAATATTTGATGTGACATTAAAATTATTAATTGCTTTTGGCGTATATTATTATCATGGTGATAAGCTAATTCTTCTATCCATATTGTTCGTTTGTCAGTGTATAATAAATCGAACTGTTTATTGGCTATATTGTAAACGAAAGTTTACAGAGTGTAGCTATTCTTGGGGTTGGGATAAGCAGATGAGCCTTAGGATCTTCAGCTTTGCAGGTTGGAATTTTATCGGAAGTACCGCAGATTTAATGAAAGATCAAGGTGTAAATATTGTTATAAATATATTTACAGGTCCTGTTGTTAATGCGGCGAGAGGTATAGCGATGCAAATAAATAGTGCCGTGAATCAATTTACGAATAATTTTATGGTTGCAATTAAACCTCAGATTACGAAATGTTATGCTGTTGGTGAATTGCAAAGAATGCAGAACTTGATTTTTCAAGGGACTCGTTTGTCATTTTTTTTATTTATGCTTATTTCTATCCCTCTATTCCTTGAGATTGAAAAAGTGCTTTACCTTTGGTTGGGGCAGGTCCCCAAGCATACTGTTTTATTTGCTCGGCTAATATTGATTTTAAGTTTATCTGAAATATTGTCTAATGCGTTGATAACGGCTCAACTGGCAACGGGGGAGATTAAAAAATATCAGTTAACTGTAGGGGGGATACTTTTGTTAAATTTACCTCTTTCATATCTTTTACTCAAGATTGGGATATTTCCAGAAAGTACAATTGTTGTTGCAATTATTTTATCACAACTATGTTTGTTGGTTCGACTGAGATTTCTAAGAGATTCTATTAAGTTATCTATTCGATTATTTTTAAGAAAGGTTTATTGGAATGTTTTACTCACAACTATTGTTGCTATTATTCCACCTGCAATCTGTTTTTTCTTAATATCCGATTCTACCTTAAGATTTTTTATTGTTTGCTTTGGATCTGTTATTACGTCTTTCCTTTCCATATATTATTTGGGTTGTAATCAGGATGAGAGAATTTTACTTAAGATGTATTGTCTTAAATTTAAGAATAAGTACTTTAATTAATTGTAAATTAGTTGCTTTTTATGACGATATTGGTGGATTTGACATATATTAATCCAAAAGAGACTGCGGGAGTAACGAATTATAGTTATCGTTTACTTGAAGGATTTAAGCAATGCGGCTTCGAAAAAAATATAACCTTACTTGTAACTCCTCAGAATTCTAGAACCATATCAGAACAAGCAGATGGATTTCGTCAAATAATATTATCGTTAAGAAACATAAGAATAATTCCTCATTTAACAGGAATTCTCAATAAAAAGGAAGTTAATCGACTGGTATCGCTGTATAATTTTGATATATTTTTTTCTCCCTATATTGCATTTCATGGTTTATATACAACTATAATCCCCTCTATAGGAGTTTTTCATGATGCGCAAGGTTTTAGCCTAAAACATAATAAACTTAAGCAGTTTGCCTATAATTTTTTTTCACGTCGTATTTTGAAACGACAAACAGTAGTTGTGACGATTTCACATTTTGCTCAACAAGATATTGCTCAAAAGGTGCCGTCGATTAAGGGGCGTATTAAGGTAATATACAATAGCATTCTTCCGATATCCAATATTCAATGTAAGAACGCCTTATTTCCGCCTTATATATTAAACGTTAATACGTTGGAGCCATATAAAAATCTGATAACATTGGTGAAAGCTTTTGCCATTTTAAAAAATAAAATTCCTCATTCGTTATATATTAAAGCTAAACGGCGTCCTTATTGGGATAATGTTGTATATCCTTTTATCATAAAAGAAAAAATAGAGAATCGGGTTTTATTAATCGAACAACAATATTCGGAGGAGGAGATGGCATCACTTTATAAGAATGCATCTTTGTTTGTTTCTCCATCTCTCATGGAAGGTTTTGGGTTCACGCCAATTGAAGCTGCGTTGTATGAAATCCCTGTGATTTGTAATAAGGAATCGGCTTTATATGAGACAACCAAAGGCTTGTTAAACTATTATGAGCCAGGAACAGATGAGTGCGCATTGAGCCGTATAATGTATGATGTTCTGACATCTTCCAGTTTAGATCTGAAGACGATCGCTAAAACATATGAAACAACTTATTCAGTCAAACGGCAAGCACAAGATTTTATCGTTTTGTTCAATACTATTTTATCAAAGAACTAGAACCTAAAATATATGGGCAAGAGAATAGGTGTCGTAACATGGTATGGAGGTAGTAATTATGGAACCTCTTTGCAAGCATTTGCTCTCTGTTATAAGATTAAACAATTGGGTGCTACACCATATCTGTTAAAAAAGTATTTAACATGGCGGAATGTAGTGGGAAAGTTCGTGAGATCAGTAACAAGAACAACTCAAAAACCTGCTTTGTTTGGGCTTTCTCAAGGCAAGAAACACAAAATTAAATGTTTTCGAAAAAGAAATTTTAATCAATTTGTTTTGTGCTTTGGATTTATAGGAAAGTTGCTTTACAAGCGACAAATTAAAAGTTTGAGTTCAATTATATCAGGAAGTGACCAATTATGGAATCCATATTATACAGAGCCTTATCTTTTATTAGAAGGATTGAAGATTAAGAAATTCTCTTATGCGTCGAGTATTGGGGTCACACAAATCCCGAATGATAAACAAATATTGTATAAAAGGGATCTCCCGGAGTTTTCTGCAATTTCTGTGCGGGAATCTTCCGCTATCCCTATTTTGAAAGAGTTTTATAGTAGAGAGATTTTTAAAGTAGTAGATCCTACATTTCTTTTGGCAAAAAATGATTGGGAAAAATTTGCAGATGAAACATCATTAGATAGGAGTAGATTGATTAATCAATATATCTTGTGTTATTTCATTGCAGAAAATGATTTTTATTGGGATCAGGTTCAAGAGTTGCAACGCAGAGAAAATATAACACGAGTAATAGTTCTCCCGATGAAACCTTCGCATTTTCGAAAACAATATGAAATGATTGAGGATGCGGGTATAAATGATTTTGTGTATCTAATTAAGCAGTCGGCTTTAGTTTGTACTGATTCATTTCATGCTACGGCTATAAGTATAAATTTAGAAAAGGACTTTTTTGTTTTTCCGAGATTTAAGAAGGCTGAATTGGGATCTCAGAATTCTCGGTTAATAGATTTATTAAGCCGATATGAATTACAAGATAGATTCTTGCGTGTTATTCCGAAAAACGTACCTCAGAAAATCAATTATTCAAAAGTTCTGGGTTTGTTGGAGATGGATCGATTCGATTCGGTTTCATATTTAAACAGAATAATTGACGAAAGTTAAATGGAGCATATTTGTCTACCGGATTTGTGTACTGGCTGTTCTGCCTGTTTTAATATTTGTTCGCATGATGCCATCTCAATGGAGTCAGATCTCAACGGAGTATTACGGCCTCTTATTAATCCTCTTTTGTGTGTTAATTGTACCCTTTGTCAATGTGTATGTCCAGTCAATAATAAATTAGATATGCATAGCCCAATGAGATGTTATGCTGGCTGGAATGAAGATAAGGAGTATAAAAAGGAATGTGCATCTGGAGGAATAGCATCGCTTTTATATTTATATGTTATTGAACACCTAAAAGGAGTTGTTTATGGGGTTGGTTGGGATGATGCATTGCGACCTGTGTATAAACGGGTAGAAAATTCAGAGGAAGTTAATCAACTCAAAGGATCAAAATATGTTCAGGCTTTTGTGGGGAAAGCCTATCGTTGGGTTAAAACTGATTTACATAATAATAGAACCGTTTTTTTTGTAGGAACTCCATGTCAGATTGCAGGATTAAAAGGTTATTTGCGAAAAGATTATGCTAATTTAATTACATGTGATTTACTTTGTCATGGAGTTCCGCCTTATGAATATTTGAAATCTGAGATTTCCAGAATACTTCGTAGAAAGAGCAAGACTGTTACCAATTGTAGGTTCAGAGGGAATGATGAATATAATTACGGCCTTTCTTTGTGGAATGGTGAACGTTTAATTTATTTTAAAAAAGGAATAGCGTCACTTTATTTATCTGGCTTTTTAACTTCAATTATATTGAGGGAAAGTTGCTATTCGTGTAAATTTTCTACAAATGAGAGGGTGGCGGATATAACCATCGGTGATTTTTTGGGCCTTGGTAGTCTTAAGACAATCAAGCCTCGTCCTCAGAATATATCTGTTATAACTTTAAATACCTCGCGGGCTTTGTTAGTTTGGGATGTTGTTAAGAAATATCAACCTAATCTGAAAAGCGAACAACGCCCTATTGAGGAAGCTATTAAAGGAGGGGTTAGTTTCAGACATGCTGCGATTAGAAATCTTAAGAGAGATGCTTTTTTAAAAGATTATCAATGTAAAGGCTGGAATTATGCTATTCGAAAAGCATTGTGGAAAAATATATTACGGAATAAATTAAGAGCCATATTGAAACTAAAGGCATAAGAAAAAGTCAATATATTATGTATACATTAGATGTATCAATCATTCTGGTGAATTATAATACGGAAGAATTGTTGGTTAATGCGATTAAATCTGTATATGAGTATAGTAAGAATTTTACCTTTGAGGTTATAGTTGTCGATAATCATTCAACAAATAGTCCGAGAGAGCGTCTAAATACAGAATTTGGTCAGCAGGTAATTTATATCCCTATGGAAGAAAATGTGGGATTTGGTAGAGCTAATAATGCTGGCATAAAAATAGCCCATGGCAAATATTTATTCCTTCTTAATACAGATACTTATCTTCTTAATAATGCTATCTGTATTCTTAAGGAATATATGGATGCCCATTCAGATGTTGGATCGTGTGGAGGTAATTTGTTCTCGTCAGATTTGAAGCCAACGTATTCTTATCATAGAGTCCCTTATGGAATTTGGTCTTATGAATTATCGGTATTAACGTTTGGCCTAAGTAGGAGATTGATTCCTCATCCTTTTTATAATACTTCAGATAAACCAATTTGTGTTGGAAATGTCTCTGGTGCTAATATGATGCTTCGCCATGATGTTATTAAGAAGATTGGAGCTTTTGACCCTATTTTTTTTATGTATTGTGAAGAATCTGAGCTCTCATGGCGGATAAGAAAAGCTGGATTCAAGAATGTCAATGTTCCTCAGGCTCATATAGTTCATCTGGAAGGAAAGAGTTCTGTAATTAAGGAGTCTCGGAAAATGATGGAATTGGATGGTCGGAAAAAATACTATATAAAAACTCGGGGGAAATTTTATTTTGAGTTTGCAAATCGGCTTCTGCTTTGGGGATTATGGTTGCGTAGATATGCTTATAAAGCAATGAGAAAAACACATCAAGAACAAGAGTGTATAAAGATGAGAGAGCTTATTATCAACGCATATTATTTTTATAAATGAGGACCACATTAGAAAACATCCTTTTATATCGGAGTCATATAATGGCTATTGCAGCCCTTTGGATATTGGGTTCTCATTGCTATTATTTAGGCTTATGGAACGACCTTTCTTGGTTTAAACCATTATTGGCCTATGGATGGGCAGGTGTAGACGTTTTTCTTTTTTTATCAGGTATAGGGATTGGTTTTTCTTTATCAAAAAGACCTTCAGCGACTAACTTTTTCTCAAAACGATTTAATCGGATTTTTCCTACATTCTTTATTGCTATTGCGATAGAACATTTAATATATAATACGGATGTAGTGTCATTTTGGTTGGATGTTAGCACAATAAGTTATTGGCTCCCATTGATTGGTATTCATTCGAAGTCTACATTTTGGTATGTAAGCGCTATTTTTGTATTTTACTTTATTGCATACTTTTATTATAAATATTGCTTCGTAAAAAATCCACTGCTATTTACGATAGTTATTTCAATCTTAGGTATTTCCATCAGCCAGCTAGCTCCGTCAATACATCTTTTTACTACACGAATTCCAATCTTCTTTATTGGGATGTATTTTAGTTTATATCTAAAAAAAGAGATAAAAACAATCTCCTTTATATTGTTGTCGGTTTTATGTTATATAACATTGGTTTTTTGTGCATGGAAATATGGTGGAGCAGTATTATCGGAGAAGTATTTGCCTTTTTACGCATTTATCTTTATAACACCTGGCTTCGTCTTTTTATTATCTAATGTATTTTCTATGCTTGATAAAACTCGTTATGGAGTGATTGTAGATAAAGGGGTAGATTGGATTGGTAAGCTAAGTTTGGAATTATATCTTATTCATTGGATATTATTATGTGCCATAAATGCTTTTGACTATCATATGCCGTGGGGAATATTTGTGCTTCTTTCTCTTTTTTTATCATATATATTACATCGTCTAGTGAATATATTAATTCGTGGACAAAGAATCTTGCAAAGATATTAGTTTTGATTTCATATATTGTATGGGAAAATTAAGGACCTTACTTGCATTAATTCCATCTTTATTTTTTTGTATACGTTATTTACCATTCAAGCAAGCGATAAAAATTCCGATAATTATATATAATCCGCATTTATATTGTTTGAAAGGTAAAATTCAGATAATCTCTCCTAAAATTACGTTTGGTATGATTCGTTTAGGGCTATTTGTTACGAATCAATACCCAAATTCAGGAATCAGATGGTATAATCAAGGAACTATTGTGTTTAAAGGGAATGTCGCTATTGGAGCAAATTCTGCAATTACTTTATTGCGGAAAGATAGTTATGTCGAATTCGGAGCAAATTTTGGAAATGTTACATCCTTACGTTTAAATTGTGATTATCGAATTATTTTTAAAGAAAATGTTCGTATCGGATGGGATGTTTCGATAATGGATAGTTCCATGCATAGATTGAAAAATATTGACGGTGAATTTATTAGTAAGGGTTATGATGAAATATATATTGGTGCAAATACCTGGATTGGATCCCAATGTATGGTTCTTCAAGGGGCTCGTTTGCCTGATTATACCGTGGTCGCTGCCCATAGCCTTGTAAATAGTCATGTTAATACAATCCCTTCCTATAGCTTAATCGGGGGATCTCCGGCTAAATTCATAAAAAACGGAGTTTGGAGGGATATCAATGATGATAAGATAATTATTTAATATGGATGTTGCTTTTATCCTAACAGCCCCGAGAATCGTTCCTTCTGATGGGGTTGCTAGCCAGGCCATGACTTGGAAGAAAGAATTAGAAGATTTAGGATACCATGTAAAATTGATTAATATGTGGGAGAAAAATGACTGGAAGTCTTTTTCTGCCATTATATTGTTCGGATTTAATGATTATCTGAAAGATTTTATTAAATGGGTATCGCCAATAAATCCTAATATAATAGTCGCTCCAATATTTGATCCCAATCATAGTTTGTTCCTTCTAAAAGCTTATTCTCTTTGGGGGTGTGATAAACTCCACCTTTCAAACTCCTATCATGATCTTCGTTCTGTTAAAGATAAGATAAGGTTGTTCTTAGTCCGTTCAGAATTTGAGCAATGTTTTGTTTCTCGGGTTTTTGGGATTTCTTCACATAAATGTGCCATTGTCCCCCTTTCTCATAGCCTAAATTTGCCAGATTTAGTTGATAATCAACGAGAGGATTTTTGTTTGCATATAAGTCTTTTATGTGATTCCCGGAAAAATGTAAAGCGGTTGATTGATGCGTCGCAGAAATATAATTTTAGATTGGTATTATGTGGCTTATTGAGAAATGATGAAGAAAAGAAATTGCTAAACTCTTGGCTTGAAGGGACGAATAATGTTGAATACAAGGGATTCGTTTCAAAAGACGAAATGTATGCATTGTATAAACGAGCAAGGGTTTTTGCTTTGCCCAGTATATATGAAGGCGTAGGAATTGTTGCATTGGATGCTGCTGCAATGGGGTGTGATATTGTCATCACAAAATTAGGTGGTCCCAAAGAATATTATAAAGGACGGGCTATTGAGGTTGACCCATATGATATGGACAATATTGGTAAGGCGGTGAAGTCTTTTATGGATGGTAGAACATATCAACCAGTATTAAGTCAGTTTGTTCGGACGGTGTATTCTGCTTCTTCGATATCTATCTTACTTGATGATGCCATTCAACACGTTGTAGATGAGAATTAATAATATTCCCCTGTCAGCGACTCGATATATTCTTTGTGCATACTTAATCGTATTAAGTATATCTCCTGCATTTGCGTTGGGAGAAGGGGCTCGTAATCTCCTTTTAATTGCCTTTATGGGAGTTGCTCCTGTATTGCTTGTGATATATCCAGTGTGGAGTCGTCTTGATGCTCTTTTGCTTTTACTTTCAATAACAACAATAATATTTCCACTTCTGGGACATCCTGAAACCATGAGATGGTCTACTGTGCTATACTCGTGCATGTTCTTTATGTGTTTTATGATAACGACAAGATTATTGGTTGTTTCTAATATTGATATAGGTAGATATTCAAATCTGATAAAAGGCTTAATATTCGCATATTTTGGTGTTTTGTTAATTCAGCAATGCTGTGTCCTTTTGGGTTTGCCAATATTTAATGTGAGTAATTATGATGTGACACAACCTTGGAAACTGAATTCTTTAATGTCAGAACCGGAACATAGCGGGCGTGTGATGGCTTTGCTGATGTTTTCATATTTGACCATGCAAGATTGTATTAAGGGAAGAAAAATGACATTTAAAGAATCATGGAGAAGAGATAAGCCAATTTGGTTAGCATTTTTATGGTCGATGTTAACGATGGTTAGTGCAGGAGCCTATTTATTTTTATTTATAGTTATTTTAAGATATTTGAATAGGCGTAGGTTACTGCCAATCATATGTTGTATTATTGTCTTGGTTATATTGGGTGTTCTTTTGGATATTAAGCCTATCGTACGTGTTTATAATATAGTTGCTGCTTTCTTTACTTTTGATATCAATGAAATTTATCGAGCCGATCAGAGTGGAGCTTTAAGATTTATTCCAGCTATTATTTGTTGGCGTGAAATAGATCTTTCGTCATTGAATGGATGGTTCGGTGCAGGGGTAGATTTTGTTGAAACATTTCTATATCGATATCTTCCAGGTGTTAATGAGGGCTATACTGGAGGTGGAGCTTTCCAATATGCATTGGAGTTTGGAATACTAAATTTCATCATCTATTCATCATTTACATTTTATGCTTGCTATGATAAACAAAATAAGTCTGTTTCTATTTTATTTTGGGTCCTATCCGTATTGCTAGGTGGCATCAACGTCCAATTGACATGGGCTACTATTGTGTTCCTATATTGCAATAAACGATTCGAAAGACAAAAATTGATAAGTATAACTAGCAGAATATGAAAAATATCCTTGTTTTGGCCTATCAACTCTCCCCAACAAAGGGGTCAGAATATTCTGTTGCATGGAATTATGTCTCAAGAATGTCAAAGTATAATCATTTGACAGTTCTTTATGGTGCATCTGGTGAACATTTGGGAGATTGTGAGGAGATGCTGCAATTTGCTAGAGAAAATAGTCTTACTAATGTTACCTTTATATGTGTAGAGCCAAATGCGTGGACCAATATTTTGAATTGGTGTAATCGTCAAGGCTTTTTAAACTACACGTTCTATTTTGCATATAATCATTGGCAAAAGCAAGTTTATAAGGTTGTAAAAAAATTGCAGCAGAACCAACATTTTGATCTTATCCATTTTGTGGGGCCCACTGGATATAGAGAACCTGGGTATTTGTGGAACCTAAATATTCCATATGTTTGGGGACCTATCGGCGGTGCTAATAGCAATAGTATGGTATTGGCGGAACATCTTCCTCTAATGAGCAAAATGAAATTCAGGCTTCGAAATGGTTTGAATCATTTGCAATTAAAATATCAAAGACGTTTGAGAAAAGCTGTAAAGAGTACTGACTTATTATTGACGGCGACTTCTGAGAATCAAAAAATATTCAAGTCTCTATTGAATAAACCGAGTAGATATCTGCCCGAAAATGCAATTACTAATCCGACGAAGCTAGATCAAGAAAAATTTAAAGCTCCAGATAAGTTCCATTTTGTATTTGTTGGTAGTTTAATCCCTCGGAAAGCATTAAATATTTTGTTAGAAGCGCTTGTTTTAATAACAAATAAGGATCGTATAGTTGTTGATATTGTCGGGGATGGCCCGATGCGAGCGAGATTGATGGATTTTGCACAACTGCATAATATCGCTGGCTTTATACGATGGCACGGGCAGCTGCCAAGACCTGAAGCTGTAGCTGTATTTGGCCAGGCTCATATGCATGTTATAACGAGCACAAGTGAAGGAAATCCGACGACTATATGGGAGGCTATGAGTTACGGAGTACCGACGATGAGTTTTGATCATTGTGGTATGCACGATACGATTTGTGACAAGTGTGGCATACTTATTCCTATTCATACTTATGACCAATGCGTGCATGATCTTGCTAAGGAAATAGATAATCTTATTGATCACCCTAAGCGGTTTAAACAATTGGCCGAAGGTGTATTGCAATGTGCGAAAAAATATTCGTGGGGCGAGCGTGAAAAAATAATATTGGATTGTTATGATGCTGCAATAAAAAATCACAACTCTCGATGCGTAAAATAGTTTGTTTTCATTTGCTGAATGATTACAGTGGCAGTCCAACAGTTTTAAGAATGGTTCTATTGGGATTGCTTGGGCAGAATTATAAGATAGATCTTGTTACGTCAAATGGAGATGGAGTTTTAAGTGATCTTTGTCGGAACGGCGATATCCGTATTTATAGATATTCGTATAAGTTTTCGACAAATCCAATAATCGCGTTTATCCGATATTTGTTAGTCCAGAGTTATTTGTTTTTTTTCTCATTTCGCTACTTGTTTCATGCTGACACATTATTTTATATCAATACGATCCTTCCGGTTGGGGCCGCTCTTGCTGGACGTTTGATGGGAAAACAAGTAGTTTATCATTATCATGAAAATGCGTTTGCAAAGGGGATATTTTATAAGTTGCTGGCTTATATAATGAGGGTCTTGGCAACGAAAATAATTTGTGTGTCAAATTATCAACGTTCTTTTTTACGAAGAGAAAAAGGTGTTTATATAGTGCCAAATGCTATTCCTGGAAGCCTCTTGCATAATTTGCACTCCTGTCCTGATAAAGCTTTTCAGAATAAAAGAGTTTTGATGCTAGGCTCCTTGAAACGTTATAAGGGGGCAACTGTATTCGCCCGGTTAGCAGAGGCTTTGCCTGATTATAAGTTCGAGCTGGTACTTAATGAAACCCAAGAGAATATAAATACCTATTGGCGTGTTAACAAACTCCCTTTGTCGGCAAATCTGACGGTATATCCGCGTCAACAAAACGTAGCTCCATTTTATAATCGCGCTTCTATCGTCTTAAATCTGACTGATAAGCATTATGCGATAGAAACTTTTGGCTTAACCGCGTTGGAGGCTATGTCGGCAGGTCTTCCTGTAATAGTCCCAACTGTTGGAGGGATTGCAGAGATGGTTCAAGATGGGGTGAATGGTTATAAAATAGATGTCCAGGACTTTAGAGCGATTGTCATAAAAATCAATCATATTCTTTCAGAGAAAGTTCTTTACGATAAAATAGCTAAGGGGGCCCTTGCTACAGCCTCAATGTATAATGAGGCCCATATGTGTACACAGATAGAATCTATTCTTCGGGAATAGTTTTATTGACCAGCTTTCTGTAGGATTCGCTTATCTAAATCTCATATTATGAAACAAGTTGCGATTATAGGCACGCAGGGGGTTCCTGCGCGCTATGGTGGCTTTGAGTCTTTGGTAGAGAATATTATCGGAGAAAATTGTCCGGCAGATATTCACTACACGGTGTTTTGCAGCAGCAAAGATCTCTCCAGCCGGGACTCCTCCTACAAAGGGGGTAGCTTGAAATATATTCCATTGCACGCCAATGGGAGTCAAAGTATTCCATACGATATCATTTCATTATGTAAAGCGATTCGCGGTTATGATGTTGTATTGGTTTTGGGCGTGTCGGGATGTAGTTTCCTCCCGATTTTCCGGCTTTTCTTCCGCAAAAGGCTTATCATCAATATTGATGGGCTTGAACATCGTCGAGATAAGTGGGGACACTTAGCCCGATGGATTCTTCGCTTTTCGGAGTCCATGGCCGTTCGTTATGCCGATGTCCTCATCTCTGACAACAAAGGAATTCAGGATTATGTCCGAGAAACCTACCACAAGGAATCGGCGTTGATCGCCTACGGAGGAGATCATGTCTGGCGGAATCTTTCGAAAGAGACGCAGCAAAAGTATTTGGATCGATATGGACTGAAACCGGGCGAATATGCAATTACTGTTTGTCGGATCGAACCGGAGAACAATTGCCATATCACACTGGAGTCCTTCGCTCGTAGTAAGAAACGCCTTGTGTTCATTGGCAATTGGAATCACAGTGAGTATGCCCGGAATTTAAAGGAACGCTATAATACTTATCCCAATATTTCGTGCCTGGATGCAATCTATGATCTGGACGTGTTGTACGCGTTACGGTCGAATGCCGGGTTTTATGTTCATGGACATAGTGCAGGTGGAACTAATCCATCCTTGGTGGAGGCCATGTTTTTCGGATGCCCGATTTTGGCCTACGATGTGGTGTATAACCGAGAAACTACACAAGGTCAGGCGTACTATTTTTCGAATGTGGAAGAACTGGAGAACCTCCTGCGGCGGACGGATCTGCGAGGCGATATTATGAGATTGATAGCAGAAAAGGAGTATACCTGGAAACATATTTCCCAGCAGTATTGTGCTTTGTATTAACAAGGGGAATAATCTTTTCAGATTATTTAGATAGCGGCTTGTCCTTTTCAGCCTTTTTTTTTTTTTATTTAGAATTTGGAATATGTCTAATCGAATAAATCGCTATTGCGTCATTATGGCCGGAGGTATCGGTAGCCGGTTCTGGCCGGCCAGCCGACGCCATCTTCCCAAGCAGTTTCTCGATATTCTGGGCACCGGGAAGAGTTTCATCCGCCATACATTCGAGCGTTTTGCGCCGATCATCCCGGCGGAAAACTTCCTTGTCGTCACGAATGCCGCCTACCGGCAATTGGTTCTCGAACAGCTCCCCGAGCTCCGGCCCGAACAGGTGCTGTGCGAGCCCGTCGGACGTAATACGGCACCCTGTATCGCCTATGCGGCCTTCCGCCTCAAGGCGCTGCAGCCCGATTCGACGATGGTCGTGGCGCCGTCCGACCACTTCATCTTCGATGAGGAGGAGTTCCGGCGCAACATCACCTCCTGTATGGAGTTCGCCGAGACGCGCGACGCACTGGTCACCATTGGCATCCGTCCCTCGCGCCCCGATACGGGCTATGGTTATATCCAGACTGCATCCGCCGAGGAGATCTCGCCCGTTGCATCGTTCCGCGAGAAACCCGATCTGAAGACCGCCATGAGCTACCTGGCAGCAGGTAATTACCTGTGGAATGCCGGTATCTTCGTCTGGTCGACGCGGAGCATTCTCTCAACGCTCGAACGCCATCTGCCGGAGGTCTACGGCCTCTTTGACGGGCAAGCTGATAAATTTGCTACGCTCGAGGAGCAAAACTCCGTGGAGGAGATCTTTGCGCGCTGTCCGTCGATTTCGATCGACTATGGTGTTCTGGAACGTGCCGATAATGTCTTCGTGCGGAGTTCGGATTTCGGTTGGAACGACGTCGGGACGTGGGGCTCGCTCTACGAACTCTCGGCGAAGGATGCCGACGGCAACGTCGTGCCGACCTTCTCGAAACTCTACGATACGACCGACAGCCTGATCAAGGCGGCCGGAAAGAAGGTCGTCGTGGTGGATTCGCTGCACGACTATATCGTGGTCGATACGCCGGATGCCCTGCTGATCTGCCCGCGTTCGCATGAGCAGCATATCAAGCAGGTCCTCGAAGATCTTACGCCGCTCGAGGAGGGCTGCTTCGTGTAGATGCCGCCTCGTTTGAACAGTAAGGGCCGGTTTCGAACTTCGGAACCGGCCTTTTTTTTGTCCTCAAACGGGCTGTCTTTGGCGCTCGACGCTGCCGAGTTGAGGCCGAAATTGAGTGCTTGGGCTGCGAAATACGTGGTTGAAACCTCTTTTTGATGAGCCGGTAAACACGTATTATAACGCCAAATTTTATGCAGTCGGATCATCAAAAAGCGCTCTGAACAGCCAAAACTAAATTGCAAAGGGCATTTTATTCTCGAAAAATTAGATCGAATCGAGCCTTTTTCCGGGGCAAATCCTGCAGGATTTGCCCCGTTTTTTGTGCGGTAATGTGCAAAAACGAGGTTCTGCGGAGCCAATTTCGAGTGAAAATGGCGAGGGCCCGATGGTCGCCAAGAAATCGGTCTCGGCACACGGGGTGCCCGGTAAAAAACGACGACTTCGGAGGAGTTTTCCACCCCCTTGCGGGCAAGCTGTTTTCTGTTACGAAATCTATTTCGCGTAACGGAAAACACAGCTTGCCGGGGGCAAAACATATAATGTTTCTGACCCCCAAAAACGGGTCGAATATCACGTCCCGTTCCCACTTGTTCGCCGGCCAATCTGAAGAGGCGAACTGCCCGTTCCCGAAGCCGACATCGGGAACAAAACCGATCAAAAAAGGAAGACCCGCAGGGCGTCTTATTCAAAAAGGCCGACTGACTGATTGACGTCAGTACTGACTGAATTCAGTACTGACTGACTGAAATACTGACTGACTGAAGTACTGACTGACTGAAATACTGACTGACTGAAGTACTGACTGACTGAAGTACTGACTGACTGAAGTACTGACTGACTGAAGTCACGGTTTTGCTGTTTCGCTGTTGTGTTGACACACTGTTTTGTTGTTTTACTGACGTACTGTTTTGCTGGCTCTCCGTTTTGTTGTTTTGCAGACATATTGATTTGCGGATACCAGTTGGATACATAGGACTGGAGCGACAACAAGGCTTCGGCCGTTGTCCACATTCTTGCCTTGGGAAGGGTTGGCCGATACACGAATGGCGGAGGCCTGATAAACGCACGACAGGAACCGCAGAAACAGGCCGTACACCTCAAAAAACACCGCAGAGCATAACTTATATCGCCGAACCTCATCGCGGCTCAAACGCAAGAAAAATGGGCAACAAATTGATCTTGGGCGGCAGCGGGGATTGAGGACGGTGGACGAAAGATGGGCCTGGGAACGAGAGACACGACACACAGCCGAAGCATGGTTTTTCTCCTTTCCATCGGTAGCATCTTCAAAAGCGGGCCGGAGCGAATACGACAACCTTTTCCGCGGGGAAAGAGCTCCGCCGGAAGAGGCTTTTCTCTGCGGAAACCCCACCGGGGCCTGAGGTTGGCATTTCGCAACGGGCCCTTACCTTGCTGCCGGATGAAAAGGAGCTGAACTCACAACCCCAAAACCGCTTCATTTACAACATTCCACAAACAATCCAAGTAGAAAAATTAAAAGTGCAAAATAGTTCAAATAAATAACAACCTTCTCATTATCTGAATTTATTCAACTTGAAAGAATATTACAATTATCAATCAACAGCCGATATTAGTATCTATTTTCACCCAAAATTTGGAATTATGATCAAAAAACATTATGTTTGTTATACATAATTATTGCGAGTATGAGATTTGTTGATCGAACTGATGAAACTGCACGATTAAAAGAGGCTCTTTCCGGGGAAAGATCCACATTAGTCGTAATATATGGACGACGCCGATTAGGCAAGTCGACCGTCATAAAACGTGCTTTAACTGAGAATGATGTCTATTTTCTAGCAGATCGTTCTGAAGGACAGCATCAACGATCCATGCTTGCCAAAGTGGTCGGACAACTCTTTCCAGATTTTGACAAACTCACCTATCCAGATTGGGAGGCTTTATTAAGAGCTATTAATTATCGTACAATCTACCATTTCACACTGTGCCTGGATGAATTCCCTTACCTTGTGGAACAATCTCCCGAACTGCCATCTGTCCTTCAAAAACTAATTGACGAAAAAACTCTGAAGTACAACATTGTAGTTTGTGGTTCATCTCAAAATATGATGTATGGTCTATTCCTGGACTCTACGGCTCCTCTTTACGGACGCGCAAATGTTATTATGAAATTTATGCCCATCCGATTACCATATATCCAGGAAGCATTGGGCTTTAATGCCACAAGCGCAATTGAAGAATATTCCGTATGGGGTGGAGTTCCTCGTTATTGGGAATTAAGAGAGAATAATGCGTCTCTTGAAGATGCCTTATGGTACAATATCCTATCAGTCAATGGAACTCTTTATGAGGAACCTATAAAACTTTTTCAAGATGACGTCAAGGATGTTGTCAAGACTTCTACGATTATGTCATATGTTGGGAGTGGTGCTAGTCGCCTTTCAGAAATAGCATCACGCTGCAATGAGCCTGCGACTAACCTTTCACGGCCATTAAAGAAGCTTATCGACCTCGGATTTTTGGAGCGTGAAGTGCCCTTTGGTGTTGACGAAAAAAGCTCAAAAAAGAGTCTGTACAAAATTGCTGACCCGTTCATGGCTTTTTATTACCAATTCGTTGTTCCGAACCGATCATTCATCGAATTGGGGCGACGTCGCCCCATAGAACAAGCATTGAATACGCATTTCTCAGAGTATGTAAGTATGCAGTGGGAGCGAATCTGCCGAAATACCGTCACAGGTAATCAGATAAACGGAGTGCTGTATGACAAAGCGAATCGTTGGTGGGGTTCGGTACTCAACGAAGAACATAAGCCAGAACAGGTAGAATTTGATGTCATGGCCGAATCTCTCGACAAGAAATATTTACTTGTAGGAGAATGTAAATGGACCACCCAAGAAAATGGAAAATTGCTTACGACAGAACTTCTCCGTAAAGCCAATTTATTACCATTCGCAAAGAATTATACGATAATACCTGTTCTATTTCTTAAAAATAAGCCTCAAAATGATGTGAAGAACACAATATTACCAGACGACATCATCAAGCTTGCTGAATAATTTTACCCAATCTTTCATTGAAGAAATTACATTCTACCTACCAACCTTTATAATACATGCCTCGGACTAAAAATGCCCTAATCCGGCAAAAAACCATCGATAAATGTTTGAGTAGTAAAAAGAACTACTCAATCAGAGATCTAATGGACGCATGCAATAGGGAGCTTGAATTAATCGGCGAATACCCTATTACTGCAACAAATACGATTCGCGAAGATCTGGAACAGATTATGGCGAATTATCCAGATGCGAAGATTATTTCCCGGAGAGTTGGCCGACACTTGTATTATTCCTATGAAACCGAGAATTATTCAATATACAAGATCCCGCTGAATGATGATGAGTTTGCGCAAATCACGCAAACAATATCAATACTATCAAGATTCGAAGGAATGCCACAATTCGAATGGTTGGATGAAATCAAATCTGCATTAAACATTAAAATATCATCTGACCCCATCGTTGGTTTTGATGAGAACATTGATTTAAAGGGTAGAGACTATTTCGCTCAACTTTTTTCAGCTATCAATAACAAGCAACCGTTAGTCTTGACTTATAAAAATTTCAAACGAAACATCAACCAACAATTTATTGTCCATCCATATTATTTAAAACAGTTCAATAGGCGATGGTTCCTAATTGGGTTTTCTGAGAATATTGGTCGATTATCACTCTTTGCGTTTGATCGCATCGAAGCTATAACGGACTCGGACTGTAAATATATCCCAAACACAAAGTATAATTTTAAAGACTACTTTGATGACATGATTGGTGTTACCAGAATCGATCATACAGACATAGAAACAGTGAGAATCTGGGTGTCAGCCAATCGTTGGCCATATGTAGCGACGAAACCGCTACATGGAACCCAACGCATAATATCAAAAGATGTTAGCGGTGTAATTATTCAAATCCAGGTATACATCAATAAAGAATTAGAACAGTTGATTCTCTCATTCGGAAAAGATTTCAAAGTCCTTGAGCCGGAAAGCCTGAAACAAACTATTGCTCAGCAATTCTGCGAAGCATTAAAAAATTATCAATAGTTCACCATGAGTGAACATATGGCGTATAATTTTGTAATCCGATTGATGTTAGACTGTAAATTGTAGCAATATGGAATTCGTATCTAAACTGATTAGGATAATTATCAACTCTTACCGCATATCTGGCCAAAATTCACTTCCCTTTTTTTTCCTTTTATATGCGAAAAAAGTTGGGGTGTTAAGACAGATGGATTTACAATATTTGGCGTTTGGGATAGATAAAAAAGCCCATTATGACGATGCAATATTATTAGAGTTATATGGTAGATTCCAGAATGCTACTAATCTCGATCAGACCGAAAAGCATGCGTATCGTTCACTCATTATGATGCTGAACGACATTGATGATCATTTATATCAAGAGCATTATTGTGAGCTTATAGAGGGCCTAATATCACATTTAGCCCAACAATCCGGAATAATAACCGCGGAATTCTGCCAACCGAAGTCAATTACTCGCTTTGTAGGAGAATTGGTAAAACGCATAAACCCAAGATCTCTATACAATCCGTTTGCTGGCTTATGTTCATATGCTTTGATTTCCAATAACTATGCATATTATGGACAAGAACTAGATGTTAGGACCAATTTACTCGCTAGAGTACGCCTTGATGCACATGGCCGAAATGCAGACACTCTAGCCTTAACCGATTCTATCCAGGGATGGGATGACCATCAAGCTGATATGCTGGTAACAACACCCCCTTTTGGAGTTAAAGTAACCCGCGCTTTTTCGTACCACAGATGGAGAGACTATCGGTCTCTTGATGAATTCATCTTGCGCAACTTCCTATACTCTTCCTCATTAGATAATGCAGTCATCATATTACCTGCAAGCGTCTGCTCCCGTACGGACACATTTGAGGTCCGAAAATCAATCATAGAAAAGAATGCCCTCGATATGATTATCGATCTGCCTGCTGGAATCTTTTATGGAACAGGAATCCGAACTGTTGCAATCGTTCTGAAGAAGCACAGGCATCAGAAAAAAGTCACTTTTGTCAATGGGAGTGATTGTATCAATATAACTCAGAAAGCAAAAGATTTAGATGTAGACTTGTTGTTAAGTTATATTGACAATAATACACCTCGTATAGTTGCTAATGTCGATTATACGGAAATATCCGAACGAAACTTTTCTTGGGCTTCATTCGCATATATAACGCCCCAGGACACTTTAACAGAAGGGCAAACATACGTCCTTCTCTCGGAATGTATTGTACCAGGTAAAAATATCCCTATCGAAGCCGAGAAAGGAATTATACTATCCCCATCAGATTTCTCTGATGATGTGAACTTACTATTCACTGCGCAAAATTTTACAACCGCGCAGATCTCTCCCAATATGAAGGCCTACCAAGGCGAACATATTGTATTATCCTTCTTGCAAAACAAGATAAAGATATGCAAATGCTCTTTTGATGAACCATTTTTCGTCAACCAGAATCAAGTTGCATTTGCACTTAAGGAGGATTCCCCCGTAACACTTGACTATCTTGTATATACCTTGCTTAATAGCATATCATTCAGAAACTTATCATCGCTAATGAATGGTCTTCATGCGCGAGTAACCCGGCAAATCGCCCAATACATTTTAGAGTGCAATGTTGCCATTGATGCAGACAAAAACAAGCAACACGCCATCATTGATAGCTTAAAACAGCAGTACACCCAAAGGAAACGGGCCGAAATGCAAGCAGAAATGGCACGTCTTGGAATTAGAGATGCATCCTCTGATTTATCGCACATCCTTGGAGCCTCATTCGATAAGATAAGCAATGCCCTTGCATCAATACAAAGCGAAACTATATCAGAAGATTTGATGACATCCTTACATGTCATCAGCGATAACTTCATGTATATGAAGCGCATGATAAATGCTGTTGGTGCAGATTTTTCAAAGGCGAGATTACAAATACGAGATGTTGAGATCAACGCCTTTATCAATAATTATGTTTCTTCATGGAGAAACTACGGTTCCTCGATTTTTAATCTGACATACAATTCAGAAGTATCTGATGATACAGTTCTAAGAATAGATGAGGATATGTTTAGGATCCTATTGGATGCAATATTAAGAAATGCTTATCGACATGGCTTTGAGAATAAAAAGTCCTCTGATAATCAAGTCCTAATCAGCACTTCCTTTTCTAAAATCGAAGATACTGAATATGTTTTAATTACTATTGCCAATAACGGCAATCCATTTCCCGAAGGCTTCACCCTCAAAGACTACGTCACCAGAGGGAGCATCGCTGGCAAAATGGGGAATACAGGATTGGGAGGATACCACGTATGGTCCATCGTGGAAAGACATCACGGACATATGAATATTTCCAGCAGTAAGACTTGGAGTACCATTATTGAAATCTTGATTCCTGTCGAGATCTACGCCGAATCTGATGCAGATAAATTTATTGAATATGGAGGATCTGAATATTTATAACGTCATCTGGGTTGATGATGAGATTGACGAATTATTATCACCCGTAGAGATAAAACGGCTCTTGCGAAATCAAGACATTCACATCGAACCAGCGCATAACTCCACGGAATATAGGGAGATTATGGAACACAGTTATGATCGAATAGATGCGGTCATAACAGATGCCAACATGGCGAGATCCTCAGATAGTCCTAGAAATGAAAGAGATCTATCCGGTTTTGAGGACGTCAAATCGTGCATTGAGAAATATAATATAAAACGCTCCATCCCCTTTTATCTATATTCGGGCCGAGGAGAGTTTCTTGAAGAACGGTATGAAAATGATGGGTTGGAGTATTTCGTGACCAATAATCGAATATTTTCAAAAGGAGAATTACCTCGACTACTGGAACAATTGAGGAAAGACGTAGCTCATATCAACTCTCCGTCATTCCGAATCAGGAATAAATACCATAAAGAATTGGAGGCAGCCCGACTGATTGAAAATAACGAAGAGACATTATTCTCAGCTCTCCTGTATGAGTATACGGATGGATGGAACAATACGCAAGACTACTTTAATCCGGCAAGAAAAATGGTCGAGCGAATATTCCATGCATGTAAAAAGCGAGGAATTATCCCCTACTCACTATCCGAGCTAAACTCTTTCAGTGGGTTCCTGCAGGGGAAGGACTGCTATTTCGAAGTAAATGAGGGATGCGAAATAATGCCCAAACCGCTTATCCACAGTTTAGAATATTTTCTAAACATCACTCAGGATGGTTCGCATGGAGCAGGAGATCTCAAACTGAATGTAGATAATTATGTTCGCAACACAAAAAATATCAACCTTTTCAGAACCATTTTATACATCGCAATGGATCTATGCCTATGGTATGCAAAAGCCAGCCAGTTGCCCGCTGAAGAAAGGGTATCCCAATGGCATCTTAAACCCAATTGCGAATTTGTATACAGAGGAACAATCCGTGATATAGAAGGTAAAATGGTCTGCGGAGAATACTTGCTTCAAAACAAAGAGGTTGATTATTCCGCTGGCGATGAAATAGGTATCCGTCAATACAAAGGCAAAGCAATATCCGAGAATAAATATCCATTTGATTATCAGGAAGCAGAGACAAAGATTACCGTCAGCAAGTTTGCGTATCCTACAAATGTGATCATTATTCGAAAGAGAGCGACCGAACAAGACCTGTAAATATATTTTTGTACCTTCGCAGTAGGAAATCAAACATAAACAATGGCAAAAAAAGTTAAACAACAAGAGTTGTCTGGGGCTCAGGATTTGTATAATTTCCTGTTTGAGGCCTGTAATATCATACGAGGCCCCGTTAGCCAGGACAATTTCAAAGACTATATAACGCCGCTACTTTATTACAAACGCATCTCCGACGTGTATGATGAAGAGGTCGAAGAGGCCCTTATCGCCAGCAATGGCGACGAGGAGTATGCCTCTCTTCCGGAGCAGCATCGATTTGTTATACCGGACGGATGCCATTGGCAGGATATCCGCGAACGTTCGGAAAACCTTGGCTCTGCCATTGTCGAAGCAATGCGCAAAATAGAAATAGCCAATCCCGATACGCTGTATGGGGTTTTGTCTATTTTTTCGGCACAGAAGTGGACCGACAAAAAGGTTCTCTCCGACGAACGAATACGGAATCTTATCGAGCACTTGTCCAAACGGCGTTTGGGCAACAAAGATTACCCGGCCGACCTGATGGGCGATGCCTACGAGGTACTACTCAAGAAATTTGCCGACGATAGCAAAGCGCAAGCTGGAGAGTTCTACACTCCACGAGCCGTTGTCCGATTGCTCGTGCGCATTCTGGATCCTCAACCAGGCGAAACCGTCTATGACCCAGCCTGCGGATCGGGAGGTATGTTGATCGAAGCTATCCGCTATATGCATAGCGACGATCTTTGTTGTGGCAGCATCTTCGGACAGGAGAAGAACGTAGTCAACGCAGCCATTGCCAAGATGAACCTCTTCCTGCATGGCGCATCCGATTTCAACATCATGCAGGGCGACACGCTTCGCAATCCGAAAATCCTGCAAAACGACGCACTGGCCCGCTTCGACTGCGTGATTGCCAATCCGCCTTTCTCGCTGGAAAAGTGGGGTGCAAAAGAGTGGTCAACGGACAAATATGGACGCAATCTGTGGGGAACCCCTTCCGATTCATGCGGAGATTACGCATGGATCCAACACATGGTATGCAGCATGTCCTTCGACAAAGGACGCATGGCAGTCGTGATGCCACAGGGCGTTCTGTTTCGCGGGAATCAGGATGGAGAGATCCGCAAGAAACTGGTTCAAAGCGACCTTGTAGAGGCTATCGTGACCCTTGGAGACAAGCTCTTCTATGGCACGCAGCTCTCTCCCTGCTTCTTGATTCTGCGCCGCAAGAAGCCCGCCGAACACTCCGCTCGCATCTTGATGATCGACGGCAGTCGAATTCTTACCCCTAAACGGGCCCAAAACGAACTGTCCGATGCCGACGTCGACCGCCTGTACGAACTCTATGCCAATTATGCCGACGTGGAGGATTTCGCAAAGGTGGTGACCCTGGCCGATATCGAAGCCAAAGATTTCTCGTTGTCGCCCAACCGCTATGTGGAATACCATCGCGAGGAGGTAAAACCCTATGCCGAGGTCAAAGCAGAATTTTTGGCTGCCTACGAAACGTTGAAACGCTGCGAAGCACGTTTTGTCGAACTGATCAATCAATAAGGAATGTCTGACAACCAACACATAACAACCCTGACACTCGAGGAACTTAAAACGTTCCTTTGGGGTGCTGCAGTCCGTCTGCGCGGACAGATCGACGCCGCCGGTTACAAAGAATATATCTTTCCGCTGCTCTTCTTCAAGCGCATCAGCGACGTCTACGACGAACAATTCAACGCCTTCGTTCAGGAAGGAGGCGAAGAGTATGCCCGCGAACAGGCCCAGGACCTCGCTATCCGGATTCCGGACGGAGCCCACTGGAACGACGTGCGCCAGGTCACCGAGAACGTCGGGCGACGACTGGTCGAGGCTTTCATCGCCATCGAACAGGCCAATCCGGCCGTTGAGAGCGACGGTCGCCGCATCGGAGGTCTCGAAGGCATCTTCGGTCCCAAGGACGGATGGACCAACAAAGCCAAGATGCCCGACCACATCATCACGTCGCTAATTGAGGATTTCTCCAAACACAACCTGTCACTGGCAGCCTGTCCTGCCGATGAGATGGGACAGGCATATGAATACCTGGTCGGGAAATTTGCCGATGATGCCGGCAATACGGCACAGGAATTCTACACCAACCGCACGGTTGTCACCCTCATGGCCGAGATTCTGAATCCGCGCCCCAACGAGAGTATTTACGACCCGACCTGCGGTTCCGGAGGCATGCTTATCAAATGCCTCACCTACCTCAAGGACAAAGGCGAGGAGTGGCAGGGAGTCCACGTTTTCGGACAGGAGATCAATGGCCTGACATCCTCCATTGCCCGGATGAATCTCTACCTCAACGGCATTGAGGACTTCTCGATTGTCTGTGCCGACACCCTTGCCCACCCGGCCTTCCTTGACGGCAGCCGGCTGCGTCAATTCGACATCGTCCTTGCAAATCCGCCCTACTCAATCAAACAATGGGACCGCGACGCGTTTGCTCACGACAAGTGGGGCCGGAATTTTCTGGGCACACCGCCGCAGGGCCGTGCCGACTACGCGTTTTTTCAGCACATCATCGCATCTATGAATCCACACACGGGTAGATGCGCCATCCTTTTTCCACACGGGATTCTATTCCGAGAAGAAGAAAAAGAGATGCGAAAACAACTTGTATCCATGGATATTCTCGATTGCATAATCGGATTGGGTGCAAATTTATTTTACAACGCTTCTATGGAGGCTTGTATAATCATATGCAATAACAACAAACCTGCGATAAAACGAGATAAGGTATTATTTATTGATGCAAAAAATGAGGTTACTCGAAAAAACGCAGAGAGTTATCTCGAGGAAGCTCATATACAAAAGATACTGAATGCCTACACAGACTATCGCGACATCGATGGCTTTGCCCAAGTTGTTCGAAAAGAAGATATTCTCAAAAATAACGCGGAATTGAGAATTGCTTTATACGTGCACCAAAAACAGACAGCCGACCGATTAAACTTTGACAGATGCCTGCAAGATTGGCAATATACCATTCCCGGCATACATTCCAAGATAGAAGATTTAATTAAAAAACTTGAGTAATATGACGCGAGTTAGATTTGGAGATGTTGTAAACGACATAAAAGTAAATGTCGATCGACAAAATAACCCGTATGATATATATGTAGCTGGAGATCATATGGATTCAGAGGATCTGACATTGCATCGCTGGGGATCATTTGCCACAGACGATGTCGGTCCTGCCTTTATCAGAATATTTAAACCTGGACAGGTTCTGTATGGATCACGGCGTACATACCTAAAAAAGATTGTTGTTGCACCTTTTGAAGGGATCACAGCCAACACAACATTTGTGCTTGAAACCAAAAATGAGGATGAATTTTCACAACGGCTTCTTCCGTTTATAATGCTCTCTGATGATTTTACGGAATGGTCTATCCGTAAATCAAAAGGTTCTACCAACCCGTATGTCTTATTCTCTGATCTTGCCGATTATGAATTTGATTTGCCATCACCGGAAGAACAGCGGAGATTGGCGGATAAACTCTGGGCGGCGTATGAGTTAAAAGAGGCCTACAAAAAGATGATTGCGGCAACCGATGAAATGGTCAAAGCCCAATTTATCGAAATGTTCGGAACTGTTGATTTTAATGAGAAAGGATGGGAATTAAGTAGTTTTGGCGAACAATTTGCCATTTCAAGCGGAGGAACCCCCGATACGAAAAACGAAGAATATTGGCATAATGGCTCTATCTCTTGGATTGGATCCAATATGTGTCAAAACTGCATTTTAGAAAATAACGATGGCAAATATATAACACAAGAAGGTTATAAGCATTGTTCAGCCAAATTATATAAACCCGAAACAATACTTATTGCATTAGTAGGGGCAACTATTGGAAAAGTTGCTTTTCTCAAATTTGAAACCGCCACTAATCAAAATGTTGCAGGGATAGAAGTCATCGACAGAAATTCATTCGAGCCAATGTTTATCTATTATTTACTGCAAAATATGTATAATAGATTTTTCATGCTTGGTATGGGGAAATTTAAGATGGCATCATTAAGTTTTATAAAAAGCTTGACTTTGATTTGTCCTCCAATAAAATTGCAACAACAATTTATTGCAATCGCAGAACAAGCCGATAAATCCAAATCGGAGTTACGTCAGGCAATCGAGAAAATCGACCGGGTGATGAAAAGTCTGATGCAGTAAAAATCGCAGCCCAAACCGATGCATGAATCATAAAACGACGAACCCATGATATTCAACGAAGAGAATACGATTGAAAAAATGTTGCTGACCAAGGCTGCCCAATGCGGCTGGAAGTATGTGGCGAGCAACGATATTCCCCGCTCGACAGACTCCGTACTGGTAGAGCCATGGCTGCAGGATGCACTGATCCGGCTGAACGGAATCACGGCCGACCAGGCTGCGCAGGTCATCTACAAGCTGCGATCGGCCATCATGAGCGGGAACTCGCAGGATGAGTTGATTCAGGCCAATGACCGATTCCGCAGGCTGCTCTTCGAGGAGAATTCTGAGCCTTTCGGCGAAAACGGCGATAAAATCAACATCCGCTTCTTCAGCGAGAATCCGGCCGAGAACCATTGCGTGGTGACCAATCAGTGGGAGTTTCCCCGGCCGAGCCGCGACGGAGGAAAGCGTCTCGATCTGGTGTTCCTCATCAACGGCATTCCCATGGTCATCGGCGAGGCCAAGACTCCCGTGCGGCCGCAGGTGACGTGGGCCGATGGGGCAAACGACATGCTTCAATACCAACGGAGCATTCCGGAGATGTTTGTGCCCAACATCCTGTGCTTTGCCTCCGAAGGCAAAGAGTTGCAGTATGGCGGTGTAGGGCTTCCGGCGGACAAATGGGGCCCGTGGTTCGCCGACGAGGAGCGTCATCACGGAACCCTGAACGACGTGGAGCACAACTTCCGGCACCTGCTTACTCCGGTGCGATTGATCGACATCTATCGTTTTTACACGGTATTTTCCGCGACATCGACCGGCCGCAAGATCAAGGTTGTCTGCCGCTATCAGCAATATCTGGGTGGAGAGGCCATTGTGCAGCGAGTGTTGACCACGTTTCGCAATGGATATGGCCCGAAAAAGGGTTTGATTTGGCATTTCCAGGGTTCAGGAAAGTCGTGGCTCATGGTATTTGCTGCACAGAAGCTCCGCAAGCAGAATGAGCTGAAAGCTCCGACGGTTGTGATTGTCGATGACCGCATCGATCTGGAGGATCAGATTACCGGCGACTTTACCCGTGCGGAGATTCCGAACATCGAATCGGCACCCGACAAGGAGTCGCTGGAAAACTTCTTCAAGCAGGATCAGCGAAAGATTCTCATCACCACGATTTTCAAATTCGGCGATGTACAGGGCATGCTGTCCGACCGTTCGAATATCATCGTGATGGTGGACGAGGCACACCGTACCCAGGAGCGGGACTTGGGAACCAAGATGCGCACGGCCCTGCCCAACGCATTCTTCTTCGGACTGACCGGTACGCCGATCAATCGTCGCGACCACAACACCTTTGCGACCTTCGGCGCCGAGGAGGACGAAGAGCGTTACCTCTCGAAATACACCTTCCAGAACTCCGTAGCGGATGGAGCCACCTTGGAGTTGGACTTCAAAACGGTTCCGGTAGAGATGCATCTGGATGAAAAGGCATTGCAGGAGGAGTTCGACGAACTGACCGACCAGATCAGCGAGGAGGAGAAAGCCGAGCTGGTCAAAAGAACCTCGGTCGAAGCCTTCTTCACGTCGGACAAACGTATCAACGACGTCTGCAAATACATCGTACAGCATTTCCGCGATTACGTAGAGCCGGCAGGCATGAAAGCACAGGTCGTAGTATACAATCGGGAGTGCTGCGTCAAGTACAAAAAGGCCATCGATGCGTTGCTGGGGACAGAAGATGCAACGACCATCGTAATGCACACCGCAGGCGACAAAGCCGACCTGTACAAGCCCTACAAACGCTCCCGGGATGAAGAGAAGCGGTTGCTCGACAAGTTCAGAGACCCTCTGTCACCCTTGAAGATTGTCATCGTCACATCAAAGCTGCTGACCGGATTCGATGCCCCCATTCTGCAGTGTATGTACCTCGATAAACCCATGAAGGATCATACGCTGTTACAGGCGATTTGCCGCACCAACCGCAAATATACCGTGGACAAGAAATGCGGACTGGTCGTCGATTTTGTCGGCGTCTTCGACAACGTGGCCCGAGCGCTCGCATTCGATGAAGAGAGCATCAAGACCATCATCTCAAATATCGAGGAGATCAAGCAACGCATTCCGGAGTTCATCAATGAGTGTATTGCGTTCTTCCCTGGCGTCGATCGCACGGTAGGTGGCTGGGAAGGGCTGCAGGCAGCACAACAGTGCCTGAAAGAGGATGCCGTAAAAACCAATTACGCCCGCCACTTTGCAAGATTGGCGAAAGCATGGGAAACGGTCAGTCCAGATCCAGAACTTTTCAAATATCAGACCGATTACATCTGGTTGGCACAGGTATACCAAAGCGTGCGTCCGGTAGGCAACGACGGTGCGCTGATCTGGACCCTATTGGGTGCCAAGACCATCGAAATCATCCATAACAACATCGACACTATCGATATTGGCACGCCATTGGAAGATTTGGTGGTCGATGCCGATGTAATTGATTCCGTAATCAAAGACGCCAAGAAAGCCCAAAAGAGAGCTGTGGAGATCGAGAAAATGCTCAGGCTTCGATTGGGTGAGCACAAGGGAGATCCTCGATATAAACATTTTGCCGAAAAGCTGAACGAACTTCGGCAGCGGATGGAGGAGAATCTCATCACAAGCATCGATTTTCTTCGGGAACTTCTGGCCACAGCGCGAGAGCTACTCGAAGAGGAAAAGCGCGAGAATCAACCCGAAGATAAGCGCGCTAAAGCACGCGCAGCCTTAACGGAACTTTTCGAGAGCGTGCGAACACCGGAAACCCCCATCATCGTCGAACGCGTGGTGAACGATATCGATGAAAATGTCGTAGCTATTGTTCGTAAATTCAAGGATGCATTCAAGAGCGTAACGGCACGACGCGAAATTAAGAAGAAGCTTCGCTCTATCTTATGGGTCAATTATCAGATTAAAGATCAGGATATCTTCGATAAAGCATATCAGTATATCGAGATGTACTACTAGTCTGAGAACTTAGCATTTCTCTACTATTACGTTTGAGGTTGTTTTGGAAAAACCAGATTTTCAAAACAACCTTTTCCGTTGTAAACAGACATCATAATAGTATTTCTTATATTTTGCTCCCGATTAGGCCAAATACTCATCTAAACTTTTATCACTTGGTTTTACATCCATCTAGAAGAATTATATCCGGGCAACACCTCAATTTACTCATTATACCAGTGTTTTTTATATATTTGTATTTGTTATTAATACTTTAACAAATCTTAGCCATGATAAATATTTATGGAAAATATTGCGACTCTGTAATAGGGGGCATTGTTGTTATGGGAGACACTACTTATGCAGACGCGATTAAACGTATCCTGCCATTGTCTGGACGATTAGATTCACAACGAAAGATACTCGACACCAAATTTTATACCCGCTTGGAAAAAGATATTCTCAAAGGGTGCATGATGCCTCCTATCACCTTGGCATTCATATGCAACCAAACAACAATAGAGAAGTTGTCCGGCGGAAACTCTGACCAAATAAAAAAGTTTATTGAAAGCGAGTTTGCTAATGGTTATGTATTGGATGGACTTCAGCGATTAAACACTTTACAAAGAGCATCTACGAAAGCTGATTTCCCAAATAACCAACATATTTTACTCAATATTATTATTGCCCAAAATGAAGATAGGTTATTATATCGAATGATAACATTGAATAATGGGCAAAAACCCATGTCTCCAAGGCATCAAATTGAGATATTAACACAAGAATTATTCGATTTTACAGCATATCCAAATTTAATAGTTCAAACAGAAAAAGAAAGGGCTAACTACCCTCAAAAGGACGCATATAGTCAGTCTGATTTTTCAAAAGCCTACACTGCATTTATAACAGGGGCTATTCATACCGAGAATAGCAAACTCATAGAGGAAAAAATGGATCAAATTCTTGTAAGTAAGATTCTTGATTCAGACATTAGTGGTTCATTGGAATTTAAAGATGTACTTGCATTATTAAATAAGCTAAATGTTTCTTCCTCTCTTAAAAGATGGTTTAGAATATCTAATAATCTTATAGCTTTTTCGGCAGCAATTAAGAAATCATATGGCGCATTCTCCGACATGCAACTCGAGGATATTGAAAATGCTATTGCTAACTTTGAGGAAGCATTTAAGTCGTTCAATCCTTCAAAAATTAATCTTGGAAAAATTCGGCGACAGCTTGTATATTTTTTCATTTCTCACATATCCGACTTGAAAGATTACAGTTCTTCTGAATTGATGGAGCGATTCATGGAAGAAACAGCTCAATAAACAAAACGTATCAGATTTATGATACATATTGAAGATTTATGCGCACCGGAAGCTGTTCCAGAAAAAGCACGCGCTATATTAGTTTCAGATGAAAGTCCTATTGCTTACAAAGTATATAGATTGTTTACAGGACAATGCAGACTAAGTTGTGAAATAACGGAAAGATCCTGCGATATCAAAGAAGATGCGATATCATTATTTTATAGTAATGACTCAAAGAATTTTATTTCAACAATTACCAACTACATAATAGAGGATTACGAAGGAGAAGAAGAAAAAAAAGTGTCATTGCTAGCTAATAATATAGCTAATCCGCAATTAAGTTATAGAAATAAATCATATTTTCAAGAATTATATAATGAGTTATGCAATTATCATTTTGCAATAAATGCAAATAATTATATTGCCGCATTTACGCACGAATATAGAATAATTGAATACATCGCATATGCTTATCCTCTTATTTATGCGACTCGTACTCAAGACTTTTATAGGACTTTTGGACATCTTAAAGAATATATCAATAATCAAGGTAAAGGAGAATTAGGTTTCTTCAAAAAAGCAATTAATGCTATTTTTCATAAGTCTGATATTCTATCAACATCGTTAAATATTTCTCTAAAGGATATTGACAATCCAGGCATAAAGGAAGCTTATAGCAAAATCTTAAAGAACAATATAAAATCAGAATGGCAACACGAAGACACAACCGACGATTTATTTGCGATAAAATTTAATGAGGTTGGCTCTGTTCTGATTGAATTAAGAAATAAAATTTTTCACCATTCTATTAATACCCCCAATAACATACTTGCTGATCAACTCCTGAACATAAATTTTTTTATGACATTAATGGTGCCTGGGTTTTTCTCTTGGTTGGGTGTTGTATACATAGAAATCTTTAAATCAATACTACCTTCTTATAAATAGACATTTATAAATTAATCTTAAAACTAATAAACCCATAAAATCATTTAAATGAGTTTCTCAAGGTATGCTCTAGACAACACATATGCAGTTTTCTAGATACTAGATATACTATTAGGTGCAGTATAATTTTATTTATTAAAACCTCAAGACATTCTCTACTAAGATTCGACCCAAGATCGATGATTACTTGTCAATATGTATAAGATGCGGCCATCAGCTAATTCAATCTTATTTTCTTAGGACAACCGAAATATGGAGTTTTTAAGATCATTTATAGATTAATTAGAGTTTAAATGTTGGACAAATATTTTGTACCCCTAAATTAAAATACATGTTAAAAGAAGATATTCAAAAGCAAATTATTGCAGCGAAACAGGATGCACATGATGAAACCATATGGGGGAAGCCTGCAAATGACATTATCACAGGAATCGGGAATAATTCAGGGGTAAGACCTCAACGTGCCATTTGGGAGATGGTACAGAATGCCAGAGATGTTGCGGCATCAAAAGCCAAAACAGATATAATATTTGAGCGCCAACACAATAATTTTATATTTCAGCACAATGGAATTCCCTTTACTAATAAAACGTTAGAAGCTCTGATCTTACAAACCAGTTCAAAAGCGCGTAATGATAGTGTACAGGTAGGCCAATATGGGACTGGCTTTCTTACGACACACAAGCTTGGTTTAAAATTCCTTTTATCTGGTTCGGTTCAACTGCTAGAAGGTCAACCTTTATTCCACCACTTTACTGATTTCCTAGTGGATAGGTCTTCAACGGACAAGAAGCAAATGCGTGATAGTCTTAAGAAACAGATAGAGACTACAGAAGAATGGGCTAGAAATCCAGATATTAAAAACTATCCATCTTCTTCGACAACATTCCGTTATATTCAAGAACATGATGTTGAAAAGACCAATACAAAGGAGGCTTTCAATGCTGCCACGACTCTTGCTCCTTACGTTATAGCTTTAAATCCCTGCATAAATTCTATTTCTTTTATTGATAAAATAGAGGACCGTAAAGAAACATATACAAGGAAAAGTACAGAAACAATTACCACAAGCAACCTTTACAATGTAGTTAAGATAACCATTGAGAAATGTATAACTGAATGCCATGACTTTACGGTACTAATGCTTCAAAGTAACGAATTTGTCAAAGAAAATGGAGAACCTAAAGTTATAGTAATCTTACCCCTCAGGGAACAGAAAGGCACAACCATTGCTTTTGCTTTACGTAAAGATATTCCTAACTTATTCATTTATTTACCTTTGTTAGGAACAGAACAATGGGGATTGAATTTTATATTGCATTCGCCATTATTTACTTGTGACAAAGACAGCCGCGACAGTTTACGTTTTATAGGTAATGGTCAAAATAATGATGCCGATGCAGAGCGGAACAAAGAAATTGTACAGTTGGCAGATGTCATCATAAGCCATTACATTACAAAGAATCTTTCGAACATACAAGATTGCATGTATTTGGCAAAGGTTGCATTCAATATACACAACAGTGACGAGGCTTTAGCCAATTATTATAAATATTTACAATCGTCTTGGGTAAAAAAGTATGAATCTCTGCCTTTTGTACTCACAAATAAAGGTAAGATACCCACTAAGAACGCAAAGGTCTTAGATAAGGAGCTCCTAGAAGCTTGTCTGGAGAATAATAACCTACTAACTGCTATATATAATGTAGCAGAACAAATATATGGCGCAAATTCTTTACCGATCAAGGCTAATATATTATTTTGGAGTGAGACTCTATTAAGATGGTATGAAACAGAAGATTCCAATCCTCATTTAATACATCTTAACGACATTATCCAATACATTGAGACGAACAATCTTTCCAGAATTGGAGAAGATAACCTCTGGAATATAGACAATTATATAGCCCAGAGCAAACAAATTGGACTATTTACCAATAATAAACTTCTACCTACACAGAATGGAGAATTACGAATAAGAGAAGAATTACTGAAGCCTGTAATAGACGATACTTTTTTATTGGATATATTAGGTAATTTATTACCTGAAGATAAGAATTCATTTATCCATTCACGATTCGTTTCATTTGAGGATGTAACAATTGAAGAATACGGCCATGATAAAGTTAAGAATAGCATGCGCATGTTGGTATCCAAATTCAATGACTTACAGAAGGGGCATGAAATTTATAGAACAAATATGCTAGCTGGCATTAACGTAAAACCAGAAGAATACGATAAAAACAAACTTTCAGAAAGTAACATCAAAGCTTTGATGAGATTCTATGCATATGTAGTAAACATTGGTGGAGATGCCTTCCAATACAAAATACTACATATGTTAGCCAATTTCTATAATATATCCTTAATTAATGGGAATGAGTCTGCCAAGGATGTATATGATTGGCGGACCGTAGCCCCTTTGCTGATTAAAGATGCTTTATTCCGTTTCACCCTTATGGATAGTACAAAGCAAGCTGAAAAAGCAGAATGGGTATATGATATAGTAAAAACTTTGTACGGCTATTCGGACTACCGCACATATCTTGATAAATATACAGTTTATCCAAACGAAATGGGAGAATACTGTTATTCAAAAAATATTTCAAAAAATGTTAACATAACGAATGATTTAATTGTGCTCTATGACCAAATGATTAATGGTATAATAGATAATTATGATATGAGTAAAAGCATAAAGCATAAATTACTCCACCATACTTATAACAATTATTTTGTAGAAAATGCCAAGATAGAAAGTTCTTCTCTATCTGAAAAAATAATGGCAGAAATAAAATCCCAAGGTGCTTATCCAGATATCTCTACAAACAAATGGAAAAAACAAATTTTAGATATCATTGCAAGACAAGATAAAGATTGCTACTGGGTATCCCTTTTTGGTGAAATAGACTCATCTAAAGGTTCCATTCTGTTATCTGTGATTCAAGACAAGGAGAGAAAAGATAGCATATTCAACCTTATTAGAATAAATGATACTAAGAAACTAAAAGTCTTAGCTGAAGTCGCAGAAGATGACAATTTAGCTCGTATCATTGAGTTGGGTAAGGCTGCACTAAAAGAAGAGATGAAATCAGAAGCTGATTTTGAATACAAAAAGAGGCTTGGCGAATATGTAGAAAAATTAATACGTAAAGAAATAAACGATAGGTTAAAGAATGGCCACCACTCCTTAGAGGTTGTCAATCAACAAAATGGACAAGATATTATTATCCTACTTGACAATATTGTAATTTATTACATCGAGGTAAAATCACGCTGGACTCAAAAGGACTCTGTACTGATGAGTGCATCACAATTCCACACTTCTATTAAAGAAAAAACGCACTATACCTTATGCGAAGTGGATATGATCTCAGGTGACAAAACAGATGTTGATAAACAAGAATTCCCTAATATAGAGAGAACTCTAAAACGTATATCTGCAATTATGAACATTGGCGTACTGAATGAGACTTTAAAAGACAGCTTAAATCAGAATTCCGACCATGTACATGTGGGAGGAGATTACAAAATAGTGGTACCTCAAACAGTATGGATGAAATATGGTAAAAACTTTGAAGAGCTAGTAAATGAAATTAAAAGAATAATAGAAGAAAAATTGTAAATAAGATTTATCATATATTGCCCATAAAGGAGATAACGAATTTTATTATCCTCAAATACAAGAAATCTCATTTTAATAGATTACTGTCTCCCAAAGGAGGAATAGTAAACTAAACTGTAGCAAATTATTTTCGGAGTTAGTTGGGTGCCATCAATATCCCCAAAGCTTCTGTTAAATTATACATATAGACGAAGGCCTCTAAATAAAAGACGCCGCATGATATAATTCTGAGCCTAGCCAGGAACAGGATGTCAGTTGCTATACTGCTGTTTACAGGTTCACATGATTGAAGCTACTTTTAAATTCTAATTCTACGAGACGCGAGATAAACAATCTCTCTTAAAAAGCTGTATCAGATGTAAACACTCCTCTACTTTCCATGATAGTTCTCTTCATGTGGAGTATTTAATCTTCAAACATACCGCGATTACTGGGAGTAAGCTGTCAATAATTCCTGTTGTCTTGTCAGCTTTTGATGATAACTAAATGGTCCTCGTCCCACTTGCCTTCAAAACCCTCAAATGTTCTAATGCATCCTTATTGATAGCCAGATATACAAATTTCAAATTCATCATGAACTCTTTCTGATTTTTGCTGGCTACATACTTGATTGAATTGCATATCTGGTATACGATGCAAAACTGGACCGTGACCTGAAAAGCTTGTGGTTGCATCTGGAAAGCCCTTATAGTAAGCCTGAAATTGACACCTTCACTCCTGGTTCATCACGACATTATAGATGACACCGGTACAAATTGGTCTTTTCCATCCATTACTATACCATATTAAGCCATACAAATAGGACACACGCAGTTCAAATGTCGATTTGTTCAACTTTATATCTTAAAAAGAACACGGTCTGTAATGCTTGGCCTCGGAAAATATGCGATTTCCGAACTGCTCCTTATAATATATTATCTCTTGTAGTTGGCGTTTTTAATTTAGCCTCAAAATTTTGATGCTGAAACTTTTTCCACATTAACAAGTCATTATATAGTGCTGATCCTGCTTTTTATCATTACTCTGAAGAGACTCCACGATATATACAGTTGAATTGTATTGTCATATTTAAACTTTTTGTTTAATATAATTTATCCTCAACTATGTAAATTTACTCAAAATATCCCAAAGTTACCCGTTTCAGGAAAATAATGTCTTGTGATCCGTTTCAAATCAAGATTCGGATTTTGTCGAGTCGTTAAATTCTTGTAATTTTCGTAAAATTTACGACTAATTTCACGAAGCAATATGAAAAAAGACTTTGGATCGAAGAGCTGGCTCTATCCGATGCCCGTGCTGATCGTGGCAGCCTACGACGAGCAAGGTGTGCCCAATGTCATGAATGCCGCCTGGGGTGGCATGTTTACCGATGAGACAATCGGAATCTGCCTCTCAGCCGGGCATAAAACCACGAAAAATATCCTTGCGACACGTGCCTTCACCGTCAGCATGGCCACGGTCGATCAAGTGGCAGCCTGCGACTATGCGGGTATCGTCTCCGGGAACAAAGTTCCCGACAAATTCGCCCGGGCAGGATTTCATGCCACTCCTTCAGCACACGTCAATGCACCGATGATCGACGAACTGCCCATGACACTCGAGTGCGAACTACTCTCCTATGATCCCGCAAGCTGCCATCTGACAGGACGTATCGTCAACATCTCAGCCGACGAAAGCATTCTGACCGACGGACAAATCGATCTGCGCAAGTTGCGCCCGATCTGCTACGACCCCATTCATCTCGAATATATCGAATTAGGGGCTACGGTCGACAAGGCTTTCTCCTGCGGCAAGAAACTAAAATAGCGAGACCTACCGCTATTCAGGATGTACGACCCTCGGGAAAACCGGATTATCATCGACGGAGAAGATAAAACCGACTCCGTCGAACGCTGTTGGTACACCTCAAGGCCCAACCGCTGCCAGGTCATTTTCTGCCATTTTCCGAAGACTTACTCCTATGTCCCGAGCAAAGTGTTGTGGCTGAAGGATCCCGTGGTATTTGATCCGCAGCATTGCCTCCTGCTCCACAAAGGCCGCCGGATAGAGCCTCTCTCCTACATCGCCGCCTTCCAACAAGGCTCGCGGCGATTCTGGTATGTGGAATACGCCAATGGCACCGGAGCCCACTACAAGGGATCGGAGGTTGAACTGGTTTCGTCGTGCCCGGGGG
>ERZ780105.45-NODE-45-length-41529-cov-4.97044_pt1 | contig 41529 bp, 70 predicted proteins | sample MGYA00511172_ERZ780105 | MGnify/ENA primary metagenome ERZ780105 (study PRJEB29588, sample SAMEA2144299) | human gut metagenome | biome: human gut; feature: human-associated habitat; material: faeces | place: Denmark | collected 2008/2010 ...
TTGGCCGCCGCCCCATACAATCACCTCTCCCTTTCTTTCCGCTTCTTATTTCTTTTTAACCGCTCCATGTCTCGCTTTATTTTTTGGCTTTTGGTTTTCTTGATGATCTCTTTCGCTTCTGCAATCGTCATTCTTCCAAAACCGCCTTTTCTCCGGTGAAGTTTTCCCAGCGCTTGATGATAACATCAACGTATTTAGGATCACATTCCATCACGCATGCGTTTCTTCCATTCTGTTCGCAAGCCATAATGGTTGTCCCACTTCCGCCGAACAGATCCAGAACGATGTCACCGCCTTTTGTGTTGTTCTGAATTTGATAATCGAACAGCGCAATCGGCTTCATTGTAGGATGTTCTTTGTTCGCGGTCGGGCGGTCAAACTCCAGAATCGTTGTCTGCTTTCGGTCGGACGCCCAGAGGTGTCCAGCGCCGCCTTTCCACCCGTAAATGCAGGGTTCGTGTCTCCACTGGTAATCTTGCCGCCCCATTACCATGGTATTTTTTGCCCAGATAAGGATTTGGCGAACCTCCCAGCCGGTTAGCTGGCAAGCCTTATCGAAAGCATACTCTTTCAATCCAGCATACCAGATATAAAACACAGCCCCAGGCTTCATAACGGAATCCGCAGAGCGAAAAGCAGAGGAAAGGAATTCGATCATTTCTTCATCCGTCTTTGCGTCGTTCTGGATTTTTAAGGCATCCTTAGTCCCGCCAGTATAGTCCACGCCATACGGAGGATCAGTAAGAAGAAGGTCAGCTTTCGCCCCCCCCAGAAGAGCTTTCACGTTTTCTTCGGAGGTGCTATCTCCACACATCAGCCGGTGACGGCCCAACTTCCAAATTTGGCCAAACTTAGAAATAGGATCGTTGGTCTTATCAACCTCCGGTGCTTCATCTTCTGTGATTTCTGCAGCTTCAGCTGTCTCTTCCATCAAATCCCATGCAAAATCAAACATGGACAAATCCAAATCCTGCAACTCTTCGGTCAGCAAATCAATATCCCATGGGGATTCGTTGGTTTTGTTGTCCACGATACGCAGGGCGTCCACCTGTTCAGGCGTTAGATCGTCCACCATGATGCAGGGTACTTCGGCGTATTTCAGCCGCTTAGCCGCCTCAAAACGGCAATGTCCAATGACGATAACGCCATTGGAATCAATCACGATAGGCTGGACAAAACCGAACTGTCGGATGCTTTCAGCCACATTGTTGATTTGGGTATCATCGTGCTTCTTGGCATTTCGATCATACGGTTTGATCTCTTTAATTTTCACGCTTCTGATTTCCATATTTTATCCTCCTACGCCCGTCTCTTCCGAGCTGTCAGAGCGGGTTTCCATCGCCCCAGCATCCGCAAATGCTAACCGCTATTCTGGTAGCAGGCCCCGGTAACTACCCGGATATAGGCTATTGCCAGCCCGCCATATTGCCCCACAGCGGTGTTGGTACTGTACACACACGCAACAGTGTTCCACCGTGGGGAATCGCCGATTTAGTACGTTCATCGGCTACTGTATACAGTGCAGTCGCTGGGCCTTGAACCCAGTTCACCAATCCGGTGACGCCCCTACTAGCCCTTCCGCATATATCCCCGTCTTTCCGGGGTGCCAGGTGTTTCAAGGGATCACACCACAACCCATCCGGCGGCAGGAGTAGGATTTGAACCTACGCAGGCTGTAGCCCATACCGCATTAGCAATGCGGCCTCTTTAACCAAACTTGAGTATCCCGCCGTATGCCTAACCGGAATCCAACCGGGGCCACCAGGTGAGTGATGGAGCTGCTTTTACAGGCCGCAGCTTACCGAAGGAGCATTCCCTATGGAAACAAAAAAGAGAACCGACAGAGCGGAAAGCCAGCTATTGGCTCCTGCACCGATAGCCAGCATATAGAAAGAACACCCAGCGAAAACACCGCGTCTAAGACGCTGGTGACACACCCTTGCGTTATCCGGCGGCGTTCTTTCATATATCCCAACCTGCGCGGGTCATGGCATCCCTACCGTGCCAGATAATAGGACGCTCGCCGCGCTTGGTTAGGTGCTGAAAAACAAAACACAAAATGATGGTAGGAGCAAAGCTTTCGCCACCTTTCGTATTTTATTTTTTCCCTTTCGGGATGGTCCTGGGATTCGGGTTTGAACCAAATCATACACACCAGTGCCCAGGATATGGAGGGCGGGGCAGGGGTAAAACCCCCGCCCCTATACCAAATAGGAGGGGTGGCTATTGCCGCCGCCACCCGGCGGAAGAAGCATGCGGAAGCCCGAAAGGACAAAGACTTCCTTGCTATTATTATACCATATTCTACCGTATCGTTCCACGAAAATCTGTGTTTTTGCTAATTCTTTGGACAATATGTCCATCTGTTAATCAGCATATTTGAAGATTACGCCGTCGATGAACGACTTATTTCTAATTCGTCTGTGCAAGCCGCTTGTGGATAGGTAATTTTCCCGCGCAGCAGCCCTTGCGCTGGGATAGAATTTCAGCACCTTACCCCATTTGTCCGTTTTGGCCACGATTCGGCAATTTGGGCTTCTGCGCTCCTTGTTGAAGTCCGCCCTTGTTACAAACTCCAAATTATTTACCGCGCAATTTTGATAATTTCCGTCTTTGTGCCGCAGGATCATGCCCTCCCGTTTCCCGCCAAGGAAAACATCACACACAACATCTTTTACTCGAATTGTTTTACCGGCAATTTGAATAGTGACGTTGCCGTTGTGCGACTGTTGGCGCATGATTCGTGGATTTTCAGCCCTTTCTCTGGAATGGTCCCAACGTTGTTTTATCCAGCTTCGGATTTCGCCGAAATTAGAAACATCATACCACCCGTCAGTGCCGGGAATCGGCAGCCACACCTCTCTCAAGCCTGCCCTCCAATTCTGTCAAGCAGGGCCACAAGACCCCGCACTTCCAACGGATCAACGCCCGTTTCCTTCTTCAACTTATCCAGGCGATAGGTGATAGTGTGCCGATGACAAAACAGTTCCCGCGCCACCTTGCTAATCATCATCCGGTTCTTTTCGAGCGAAAGAAGAACCTTCTTGTCGAAATCATCCATATTATCCTCCTGCTTTTTTCAGCTTCCAGAAATCATTGATAGCATCTCGGACCGGGTCCGTTTTACGCTGCGATCTAGCGTACTCTAGTATCTCCAAATCGCGCTCATAATGCTCCTGACACATCTGCCGCCCTGGTAGTGCTGGGCGTTCGCAGTAACGGCACTCCCCTGCTGGTTTCCGTATATACCGTTCTCTGTGTTTTCTGTTGCGCCGCAACCTACATTCATTGCAGAACGCCTGCCCTTTGTAGGCCGGTTTGCCGCATGCTGTACATAGCCCTGCCGCTTTTCGCTGCGCGTACAAGGTTTTCATACTCTCCCTGTTGCGCTCTTCCCGTCTTTTCTTTTCGTCTTGGGATAGTTTAGCATTGCAAGCGTTGTTTAGCTCTACGCTGATAGATAAGCACTCCAGACATTTATACCGCCCAGGGGCGGCGCGTTCCTTCATACACCGAACGCACAGCCCCCTAGCTTTTGCCCATTCATAACTCTGTTTCTTATACCGCAAATCCCGTTGCCTGATTTCCTGCGCTGTTAGGGCCATTATTCAGCGCCCCCAGTGATAAATTCAGAGTTCCACAGCCCTTCAATCCAGCGGCAGAAAATTTTCCATTCTGGGAGACGGTGATTCCTGCGTTGCTGATAGATTGTCTTCAGCTGCCGGTAGTTTGTGGTCATCCGCGCTGTCAGCCGGAACCCAACCGGGATATTGTACAGCAACGTCAGGTAGTTTTCCGGTGTAGGGTCGGCGTTGTAGGCATCCACCAGTTTCTTACACAGATTGATAGTCTGCTTTTTCACGTATTTGATGCACTGCCTTTCGATATCCATTTTCGTGATGCAATGCATCGTGGACTGGCTGGAAACAAAGTCTAGGAAATGGTACCGTTCTGCTTCAACCCACGCCTTAATCGTGAAGGTAAGGTCAAACTGAACGACGATACCAGTCAAAAATTGGTCATGCCCTGTCCCTGTGCCGCATTTGGCAAGGGCATAGGTGCGTTCCGTGGCATCCCCACCGCATTCTTCGGTGTCAACTGCCATGGGGTACTTGCTGGCCCTAATGCTTTCGCGCATCCCCATCAGGCGGACGTGCTGAATCACATCATCAATTTCCATTGGTTCTCCTTTCCAACTTGTGCTTTTTTGCACAGGTTTCCCGTTAATACTTTATTTCGTCACCGACCACGCTGAAATCTGGAATCCCATATACATCGGCGGCATAGAATTCCACTTTGCATCCTCTTGCTTCACTCCACCCCTTGCACAGAATGATAGCGTCCGCGTCCGCCATGACCTTTAGACTTTCGCCGAGGAACCACAACGGCTTTGCTCCGGCGGGAGCGCCCTGGAAGAAACTCTCCAGGGCCTCCACATCATCACCCCACTTAGCTTTAGCAGCCTTAATAGCCCGCTCCCGTTCTGCCAGGATTTCGGCGTCGGTTTTGCCCCGCATGGGCTGAGAAATAAAGATTTTCATTTTGAATCATCCTCTCTGTTTTCATCGTTCCAGGACAAAACGGCTAGATTATACATCGGCTCTGTTTTTCCTGTGTTCTGGCATTTTTCACATCTAACCCGGTACAACTCTACATCATCCCCAATTCTGTACATGCACTGTACAGCGGGTTCTCCGCCGCATTTCCGGCAACGGTGAGGATTAGGAATCATTGCCGTACACATCCTCCGCTATCTCTCCGGCGCAGGCGGCATAGCCTGCCATATCAACCCAGTTGTCCTGGTGTTTCGGGTTTTCTTTAGCCCTGCCGACTTTTAACAGGATCATCATCTGTGCCACATCAACCGGCGTGATATCGCGGCCAACGTCCAGATAGGCCGTCCATAAGTCGGCGATAGCACCGAAGCTATCCTCTGGTTTTCCGTATTGGTCTTGCCGGTCGTTGCATACGCATTTTTCAGCGGCTTCCAGGATGGTTTTTCTGGTGGTAGGCATTTTTTCTTCCCCCTTTGTTTTTCCGGCCAAATCAGACAGCGCATCCCACACGGCCCATGCATTCTCAACGCATCCTGCTGTATACGGCTCGTACCGGCAGGATGGGCATCGGATAGATGCACGCCCGTCCAGGTTGGTAATTTTAATCACCGGCACAGGATATTTGTTGCCGCACTTAGGGCAGGGATTATGCTTTTCTTCCATTATTTACCCTCCATTCTAACCGTGTTGAAATCGACACGGTTATGTGAAATCGTAGTGATCGAATAACCAACGCAGTGCGTGTTGCAGGTCCGCGTTAGATAGGTCCCAGCGCGTTAAATCAATCGTAGCAACGCGCTCTATCGCGTAGGTCATAGCCTCAAAGGTCAACCCATCGCTCTCTAGGTAGGTCAGGCTGTATTTTACGATGTTCACGGCCGTTTTATCGTCCATGTAGATGGTCGGGAATTTTATGAAGCCATCCATTATTCCACCTCCGGCGGTTCCAGCAGGGGCATCCAGTGGGTAACAACTGGTTGCTCGGAATAGCTCCATCCCCACAGTGTCCAATCGCTTGCTGGCGTTTTCAGGTTCCAAAAGTTTCCGCTGCCATCATCAGCTGCAATGTGCTCCAATTTTCCTAAGTATACCCCGTTTTGAAAACATCCATCACGTGGAGGCACGTAACAAAGTACGTCGCCTGCACGGCCTTTTTTGTGGTTGGTTTTTGGCAACCGCTCCCCCACCGGAATCCACCTAGTCCCTTTCAACTCATCCAAGATAGCCTTATACGCCTCCCTCGCCCCAGGCATGGGAGTGTTGTCGGCGTGGCGTTGGAGCCACTCTCTAGCTTGTTCTAACGTCATTTCGTTTCCTCCATCTTTGCTCCACAGTTCGGGCAATAATCACTATCATCCAGGCTAGTTCTCGCACATAATGAGCATTTAAAATTCCCTATTACGTTGTTGGCTGGATTTACGCCGCTAATTTTCCAAAACCCAATTTTCACCGGGGCCACATCGGCGGCAGGAAAACTGTCGATTTCGTCCACGATGCACTCAATGCACCCCTCACCTGGTTCATCACAACCGGTACAACCCTCCTGGAATTTTCCGCCGTAGAGATACTCTTTCAGCGCTCCTCGCTCGATGTAGTCAGTCATTGTCTTCCTCACTTTCTTTCGGCATCTTCCAATCAGACGGGACGGTGTTATACATAACACAGTGCCCTTCATTGTCGGCAAAACGACAATTGTCGCAATTTGGTTTCTTGTCGCAGTATCCGCGCAACCGCTGGAACGCTCGTTCAATATAATTTCTCACATTTTCCCCTCCATCACACAAAAATTTTTGGCGGCTTTGGCATCTCCACCCCCGTAGGACGCCACAGGTGGAGGCACAGAGGATGCAGATTCACATAGTCCGCCTTGGCGGGGTGGTACTCTACCACCATCTCGTCTTCATGGAAGAACATGCGCTTAATTTCGCACATTTCCTCCCATGTAGGAGCCCTCTTCCGCTTCCGGTTGGCCGGTGACACGCTAACATGTTCCCAGCCGCCTCCGTTCGATGCCACAACGTTGAACATTTTGCCGCCAACAGGCACCCGGAAGACGCCGTTTCCAGCGTCTCCATTGCAACCGTAGTATTTGCGTTCAAAATTCCGATCGCGGTATTTGTCCAGGGTGTGCAAATCTTTCATTTTTGCCCCTTTCAGTCGTAAATGTGCCCATAACGCACACCAGTTTTGGTGTATTTGTTCCCGTGCCAGTCCACATGCTGGGACGGCGCATCTGCGCACGGCCAATGCAAGCGTTCGTACATAATCCGCTGGGCTAACTTAGCGTCCTTCGTTGCTACACCGTTAGCGCCTTTCTCCATGGCTATCCCGCTGATTTCCAATTCCGGAAGCTGTTCCATATCCTCACGTTTCATGGCACATCTCCTGATACAGCCGGGACGGGGTAGCCGCCTGCTGACCGACGTATTTCCCGGCGTATTCATCCAGAATCACACCGCAGATTGTGTGGTAGTAGATTTGGCAGATTTCCATGCCGGGATAGATACGCACCGGCTCGGTGGCGGCCAGCTCCAGCGTCCAACGGCCTCGGAACCCGATATCTCCAAAACCTGCTGTAACGTGTACAGCCAGTCCCAAGCGCCCCACGGAAGACCGTCCTACGAGCATCGGAACCAGGTTCCGAGTCTCTGTCCATTCCTCCGTGGACGCGATGTACACCCTTCCGGGCTTCAACACGTAACCCTCCGGCGGGATGATAATCTCCCGTGTGCGGTTGTCTCGTTTGGGGTCTAACACCGCCTCCGTGTACACCAGCATCCGATCCATCAGACGCAGGTTGTAGCTGTTCGGGCCAAGCTGCTGATCGTTGTATGGGTGGATGATGATGTCGCCTTTGGACATGCGCTGTCGGATTTCGTTCCCAGACAGAATACCGTATTGATTCAGTTCGTTCATTTGTTTTCCTCCTATGCGGGGCACAAGGCACATTAAATATCAAAGCCGAAGCACACGCCGTAGCTGTAGCTGGCGGTGGCGTAGTTGCTGCTGCCGTCGCTGCGCACATAACGAAAGTACGTGGAGTTGCTCGCATACGGGGACGCCAACCAGTACGAAAACGGAACTCCATTCAGCGTTTTAACCCGATTTCCGTTCTCAGAGTAACGAAGAAGCGCTTCACACACTTCTTCATTCCCGTAGTTGTTTTTCCCGAAAACCTCCTTCTCTCGCAACAATCTGAGCGGCTCAGTTACAACTTCTTGCAAATCGTCCGGCAACAAGCGGAAGAGCTTGCCCAGATATGCCTCCATCGTACTCAACTGCTCACCGTTTTTGGCTTTCCAATTCTCATTCATACAATGAGTATCTTCAAGCAGATTTTTCGTAAAAAACGTTGCGCTTTTGTGCCCTACACGTTCACACACCAGCGTGACCTTTTCACCGGTTTTCAGCACAATGTCGATCTCATCGCCAACATTCAACGGGTTAGAAGCGGACTCAATATCGTCCTTCAGTTCCTTCCATGTCGTTTCCAAGGTGCAGTTTTTCTTGATTTTGATCATTGGTTTTCCTCCTTTTTCGCGGGGTCGCGGAAATGGTCACTTCTCCCACTCCACGACTTCCACGCCAATCTCGCGGCGTTCCCAAAATTCGTGTGACACCTTCCTGTACCAGCGGCGGTTATCGTTCGGTAAAATCCAGCCTTTCAGTGCATCGACGATCATTTTCCCTAGGACGGCGTGATTATCTACATCAAGCCCATCGTCCCAATAAAATACAACCTGCACAGGCGTTTTTACCAATTCTTTCCGCACTCTAGCCCGTTTTAGAGCTATGATAGTCAGCAGGTGGATATCGTCAGCATCACGTTTCCGCTGGTGGTAGTTTTTCCCGGAATAGTAAGCGTTCAGGCTAAATCGCTTGTTCCAGGCCGTCATACCCCGCTTGGTTTCCGGGTATGGGATGGTAAAAAATGCCACCCGTCTAGCTTCGTTCACTGCGCCACCTCCCGGAATCCCCGCAACGCATCCTGTCTCTGCCGTTCCCAGTCTACCGGCGTAGGTGGCGTGTAGTCAGCAGGTTTCTTTTTCGTCCCGGCCTGCTGCATCAGGATAGCTTTGGTTTTCTCCATGTCGGCCTTGATATCCTCCACCGTCCGCACCCTGGGCGGCAATGCCGCCGGCTTGGGGTTCTCCGGCATCTGTGGCAGAGCGGCGGCAAATGTTTTTGCCAACGCCTGCACGTCATTGGGCAGGGCTTCAAAATCTCGCCTGCTCTGGGCCTTTGCCCGAAAACTGCGTTGCAGGTTGGATGCAACCACGGACTGCACCGTTGCCTCATCCATCCGCGCCCACTCTCGCAACTGTTGGGGCGCGTGTACCACATCCTGGAGAATGGGCGGCAGTTTGGAAAACTCCTCCTCGGCGTTGTAACTGCTGTTTCGCAGAGCCTTGGCGATATGTGTCCAGGCTTCCTGCTCGGTCATCTCGTCCGGGTTGGAAATCTGCCGGACTTTGGCTTTCACAGCCCCGATAGGGGGCGGGAAAGAATCGGTTTTCGTGGCAATCAGGCCCTTTACAGCGGCGGCAACGACAGCGTAATCATCACCGGCGAACATCTCTGCCCACAGAGCAACCACGCTTTCGGCATCAGCCCGCTTCATATCGCGGTAGTAGCTGGGATAGGCCGCTTTCAGCACGGACATGATAGCCAGGGTTTCAGTTCTATCCACTCAATCCACGCTCCTCGTTCAGCAATTCCAGGAATGGGTTTGACGTTTCAAACCCCGTTCCACCCTTTGCGGGGGACGTTTTACTGCCGCCCCGATCCTGTTCCTTGGACAACCACCGGTTGACAAATGCGTTGATGCCGCGTTTCGTTTTTCGTCTGCTTGGGTTGGCATTCAACCAGCCAACCATGCCCCGAAGCTGCTGTATCACGTCGACAGCAGGGTACAGGCCCGCCCATTCATGGCACTGCTCCTGGGAGATTGGGTAAAAGCTCCCATCATTCAGCGGCAGGGAGATAACCGGCGGGGAGACGGTTTCCGGCTCCGCGCTATCTTCTCCGTCTATGTCTATATCAACGTCAGTGTCTATGTCTATGTCAGTGTCTATGTCTATGTCTATATCAAGGTTTTTTGGGTTTTGCTTTTTAAGGGTTGGGTTTTTTGGGTTTTTGTTTTCTAGTTTGCCTTTCTTTGGGCGTCCGCCACGCTTCCCGTTTTCCCTTTGCTTTTCGATGTATTCATCGTGCGCGGCATCGTCTCGGTCGATCTGGGACCGAAGAACGACAAACGCAATTTTCTCTGCCCCTTTCAGGGGTGGGACTTCTTCGCCGTTGGCGTACTGCATGATAGCTAGAAATAGCCTACCGCGTTCGCCATCGTCAAGCTCTTTGGCCACGTCGATGAAGTCCCGGTAAATTTTGATATAAGGCAACATCTTGGTTGTTCCCCTCCCGGAACCGCCCTATCAGAAGGGCAGTTCACCATCATCTTCTGTCAGCTCATTGAACTGGTTTTCGGGATAACCCCCGCTCGGCTGGTTGCTCCCGCCGCTCTTCGGCCCAGAGAAATGCACCTGCGACACGATCAACTCCGTCACCTGCCGGTCGTTCCCGTCCCGGTCGGTGTAACCTCTGGTGTTCAGTTCGCCCTCTACGACGATCTCCTGCCCCTTGCCGAAATACTTGCAGAGCATCTCGGTGGTGCCGCGCCATGCCACGCAGTTCAGAAACAACTTGGTTTCCGTTTCTTTGTACTTGCGGCTCCAAGCCACCCGGAACGATGCAACAGCAACGCCGCTCTGGGTGTGGCGAAGCTCTGGCTGGGCCACCAAACGGCCCTGCAAGATCATGTGATTTACCATGGGTTATCCTTCTTTCTTTTTGGTTTTTAGGCGCCAGACTTTGCACAGAGTTTTATCCAGGATAATCCCACCCGGCAGGTGGTACCTCTCAAAAAACTCGCTATCTGGCATGGTGTGGGCCAACTGGTGCATCTCCGGGGACAGAGGCAGAACCTCCATCCCCTCATGCACGATGTCTGTTCTATCGCGTCCTGCGCCCACCCGCTGGACATGATGTAGTTGGGCCGGTCGGCCCGTAATGCAGCATTTTTTTGCCAGCAGACAGTGATACAGGTAATCCCCAACATCGTCCACCATATCCAACAGCGGGAACCGGGTGGGAATGTCCCAATCTAATATGAATCGCACAAGAAACCGTTGGAAGCCACACACTAGGGACATGGGGGCGTTGGATAGGGAAAACAGCGTTTCCCCCATGGCCTGGGTATCCTCCATCAAGAATTTTAATTTCATCCTTTCCTTGGTGGGGTCTTTCCCTTCGCCGGTGTAATCAGCAATCTCACCAATCAGCGCATAGCAGGCGCGGCGCTGTTTGTCGGAGAGTGGGCGGCTGTCTATGGGCTGAACTAGGCAGGATTTGAACTCCCGCTTAATCATCGTTGCCCAATCGGGATATGGTGCTCTAATCAGTAGCTCCCCCGTCCGCTCATCGTAGTCGGTGATCCTGCCCTTAACGATCTCAAGTGGTGGTTTCATGGGCTTTCAGTTTCCGCATGCACTCCGAGCAAATCTGTTGCCCGGTTTGCTTTTTGGTGGCCCGTGCAATCTGGTCCGGGGAGTACAGTTTGCCATCTCCCAGGATATCGGCGGTAATATCGTTACCGCACATTTCACATTTCGGAAGAGCCGTCTGTGGCGGCGTGTATTTCGTCGCGTCCGCTTGCCAATACACGTCCGCCCCGATGCCCAAGGCTTTTGCTGCAACGCTGATAGCGTCCGTAAGGGCCATTTTGAAGCACTCGTCCGACGTGTACAGGCCGTTCCGCTCTTTGGCAACAAACATCGAACCGCCCACGCCGTAAACGGGTTCCGACCAAACATCATCGACCTTGTAGGACAGTCGGATATCAACGAATGCGGCAATTTCGCCGTTTGCGCCGTTTTGGAGTACTTGGTTGGTGATTTCGTATTTCCAACCAATACCACACGGCCCGAATCGTTCTGTGAGGGCTTTGATACGCCACATGGGATTGATATCCGTTTTGCCCTTCAAACGCCCGGCATTGATAGAGCGTTTTGCATTTTCTGGGACAGCGCGGAAACTGTCGTACAGTTCCATGTTTTCCATCATTTCACCCCCAAGCTGCGCCGCTCCACCAGCCGCACACCAGGCGGGTCCAGCGGGTGATCTTCTTTCAGGTACCGCAACAGATTGGCCTTGTTGATCTCAGGCGATTTGTAGCGAACGAAATTGTCCTCCTGCCCATTCAGGCAAGCCCAGTTAATCAGGGCATTTTCGTCATCGACTTCAACGGCCTTGCTGCTGCGGAAAGATACCACACAGCGGGGCGTTTGGAACTTCTGCCCATCCAAGGCCTCATCAAGTACGGCTTCCAGCCGTGCAACCTTGTTCTCAGCCACCCGGCGGCGCTCGGTGAGGGCCTGAGCCTCTGCTTTCAGGCCGCGCACATCGTCCTTCAAATTTTTAATCAGGCAGGCGATGTTCTCGATCTTCTGGTCCCGCTCCATTTGCAGGCCCATGAGTTCGTCCAGGTTGTTGATCTCCCCGGTCTCCGGGTCGGTGCCGTGGGCGATAGCCGCCAGGATTGCGGCGTCGATCTCAAAAAGCGTCATCTGCCATACCTCCTTCTCGAATCCAGCCTTTAAGCTGCTCGTCGCGCTCAACGAAATAGCGATACACTGCGTAGCAGTGATTTCCAATCAGATAGTCGATGAAATCATCGAAATCAGCCGCGATGAACATTTTCGCTTTTTCCAAAGGGAGCGAAATGCTCACATTCATCGGGAAAAGTTCCCACTTCTGTTCATTGTTTTTCATTTGACAAATCCTGTCCTTTCTGGTACTATATCCATAGTTTTTTCTTTCCTTTGCCGCTTGCAGGGTTTCGGCCCCTGTGGGCGGCATTTTCATTTCCCCAGCTTTTCGGCCCATTTCCGCACCCGGTAGACTGTTACGCCGTACTGCCGGGCCAGTTTAGCTTTTGACCACCCAGCCCGAAGCCGGACGGCAAAGTGGGGCGGAATAGGAAACTTTTCCCGTGGGTTCTGCAAGTATTTGCAGTTATTCGGCCTGCACGTCTCGCGCGGGCATTTCAGGCAGATTTCAACCAACTCCGGGTTTTCACCCTTGCGATATGGCCCACGACGTTCAGCGCTACCCGCTTTGGTATCCCGCCATGGTTTTTGAGCGGGCACCGTGAATTCATGCTTCATGGCATCACACCAACCGCAGCGGGATACCAGCGTTATGCAGGGCGGCGTTGATGTTCGCCTTGCGCCGGTTGCGGATACGCTTCCGCCGGGCTTCCCGTGCCTTGCGGACTTCCTCATCACGCCGATTCTTGGCGTTCTTCTCCAGCGTGGGGCTGATAGCCCGTACCAGGGCCTCGATATCAGCCCATTCCCGCTCGGTGTTGCGGGTTTTGATTTCCTGTACAGTAGTCATTACTGTTCCCCTTTCATTCTGTTATTGTTTGCCTGCCGGATACAACGGCATCGTCTCCGATCCATGCCTCGCCCGTTATCGTGGCGAAACCGTAGACCTCGGCGTTTCCGCCAACCCAGGCACGCTCCTTGATTTTCGCCCGTTCGTATACCCAGGCGTTTTCACAGACGATGGCATCGTCGGAAACACGCGCAGAATCAAACACACATGCACCGTCGTATATCCAGCACATTCCTGCGTGGGACAGGTTCGCGGTGGATTGAACAAACCCGCCTTTGTCCCACTCTTTCACATCTCCAAACGATACCGCAGCACGAATGCGATACAGCTTCTTATCGCCGATTCGTTTAACCTCATCGGTCAGCACATATTTTCTTCGCGTTTCCTACACCCACCTTTCAGCAGGCCATCCAACGGGCCAAGTTGATGATTGGTACCACATGGTACCGCTTCGCCCGTCCAACGGGCTTCATCGGGAAATCGCGGCTCTCCCGCAAGGTTTGAGGTTTGCATCCCACCAGTCGGGCGGCTTCCGCCACCGTGATCGTCTCCCGTTCGGGAAATAGTTCCCGGAGACGGGTCAGATGGTCGTGAAATGTTGCTTTCTCCATTTTGGTCACTCCCTCAAATCAGCTACCTACATTGTCCCACAGCGGCAGTTTTCCAGGCAAACCCGGAAAACGCCGTTTTTTGTCTCACAGTGGGTTGTCACCGTTCATCATCGTCTTTCGTAGTGGTTATCCGCTCTTCGTTTTTGTTGTTAGCTTCCAGATACGCAGAATATCTACTGATTTCTCGCGCAATCTCGTTCAGCTCCCGCAAAACGACAGCTTCTCCCTCTGGGTCGGCATTTTGCAGGCGTTTCTTGGCCTGCGCCATATCATCCCTCAGGACATCCAGATAGCTAGGATCAGGTTTCTGAAAATCCCCGCAATTGATGGAGGAACCGGTAACAAGAAAACTTACCGTTGCCACCAGCTGCATCGCTGTTCCATAGTCTTCCCGTTTGATGTTGTAATCAACAATATCAGTGATAGGGTTCCCATCAACAAGCACAACTTCCTTGTCGAAGATATTCTTCCTAGGTTTGGCTTCAAAGGTTTTCGCCATGGTATCACCTCCTTAGTAGTCCAAAATGCAGGGTCTCATTTTCTGGTGGGCCGGAATAGCTTTCACCGTTCCGGTTCTCCCTGTCTCCTTCATCCAGCGCTTCCCGTACCAGATAGCCGTGCTTTCCTTGGGGTAGGTGTAGCCGCTGGCGCAAGGCATCACAGCGCCCTTGCAGGCGTCAATGTCGTTTTGGTCTGGGGTGAACTCCCACTCGAAACTCTTTGCCATGGTATCACCTCCTTTCAGCTATCTTTCGTTTCCTCATCGGCGAACAGATACTCAAGGCGGAGGCTAGGGAAAAATGTATCCCTGATTTTGAAAGCGTCTCCGATGCTAAAGGCATTGGTCCCGGCAATCTTATTGTCTACCGTCTTGGAACTGCAACCGATCAAATGCTGGATGTCAGCTCGACGCACGCCGTGGCGCTTCATCTCGCTTTTTAGATTCCAAAGCATTTACTCACCTCCGTTTTGTGTGCAATTGCGTTTGCTATGGTCTTAGTATACGCGCAATTGCGCACAAAGTCAACCCCTTTTAGTAAAATTTTTGCGCAATTGCACCGATTTTTTACTTGACATTCCAGGCGCGGTATTGTACTATACAAGTACAGGAGGAAACCGAAAATGACTAAAGAGGAGCAGTTAAAAGCGATTATTTTGACCAAATACAAGAGTATTAACGCTTTCGCAGTTTCGCTGAATATATCGCCATCTACTGTAAATTCTGTTTTGCGGAGAGGCATAGATGGTGCAAGTATCCAGGTGATGTTGAAAGTGTTTGATGCCCTAGATTTGGACATAGAAAGCGCAAGAACGGATACACTAAAAGAAAAGAAAAAAGATCCTCCCGCCCCGCAATCTGCGAGACAGAAGGACCTTGTAACGAATGAAGAGGTCGAGGCCGTGTTAGTCGGCCTGGGTATCACCAAGCCGGGTGAACACATCACCGACGCTGATCTGGACTTCCTCTCTAGTGTTGTCGTTCTGATTCAAGCATGGTTTAACAATAAGGGCAAGCAGGGCTAACACCCTGCGCGGCTCTTGGCACTGGTTGATGATTTCCGTCAATCGGTCGTTGTTTCCATAGGTTGTAGTCATGTTATCCTCCCATTTTTCGCGGTGAGTAGGCGGTTGTACAACATCCGCAGCTCTCTGTCTGTCAGGCCGTTTATAATGGCCTGAATCTTCCCCAGCAACAGTAAGCGATCCATCCCTGTACCTCCATTATACCCATGGTGTAAACGTGGGGCGCAGGGTGGTTTGCGAGTTCCCTTCCCCGATCGTCCCTTTCCCTTGGATTACCATAACATGGAAGGTGTGGAATATCCATTGCAAACTACGCAAGGGGCCTTTCAACATTTTGCATCCCCTTGCAATGAACGGAGATGTAGAAACGTGGGTGATGATGGTGGAAAATTTGCCAAGGAAGCAAAGGAGTTGAAAGAAGAAACAAGAGTAACTCTAAGGGAGATTGCCGCTACATGTAACAGCTCCGAGAGTATGGTGAGCCGTTATATCAATGGGCAATCCGAACCGCCGCCGGACATTGCGGACGCAATCATGCAAATGTTAAGAGCGGAGAAAGCGGCGCAGGACGAACGCGCCATGAGAAGTAATACCACCCTGGCCCAGTTAGAGGAATCACAGAACCACCTAGAGGAAGCTTATAAGCAGCGCATTGCAGGGCTGTTGAAGCACCTGGAATACGAACGAAAGCAGAAGCGTATATTTTCCGTTGCGCTTTTGGCTACCCTATTCGGGGCTATTGTGTTCCTGTTGATCGACATATTCAACGGTGGACTGGGTTGGGTGAGGTATTAAGTTTTCTGCCGCCGTGGGCGGCAAAATTTTTACCTGGAGGATGTAATGAAAAAGAAGGACCCTAACAAGCCTAAGAAGCCGGTTTATAAGCGGGTTTGGTTCTGGATTTTGATGTTTTTCGTTGTATGCGGAATCATCGGAACGGTATCAGCCCCTCCGGCTGACCAAACGGACAAGACGGAAGAAAAAACAAACCAACAACAGCAGGAAGAGCAAAGCGAAGAAAGCGCAAAGGACAGCGTGGACGTTGCCAAGGAAAAGGACACTAGAATCTACGGCCTAATGAAAAGCGCAGAGGCCAGATTCAACGGCGTTTCTAAAAATATGGAAAGCGGCAATCTACTGGATATTTATGATGATTGCAAAAATGCTAGCAGTATGCTGTCCGAAGTCTACGGACAAATCGGAGATTTCAAAACTGAGGCGAACAAAGAATATGTCCAGTACGCGCAGTTCTACGCTGCTACCCTATCGTCTGCTTGTGACAACATCGTTAAATACGTAGACAAGCAAGAAATGAAGTATTTGAGCAAGGCAAAAGAGGATATCCAGGATGCAAATTCTTTCCTGCAACAGGCTATGTTGCAGCGGCAGGCGTATCTTCTGGATTCCGGGCTAACCACAGAAGATATCGAAGCCCAAGACGCGCAATTTGAATAAAAGAAAAGCCGTCCGGGACCCTGAATTCCCAGACGGCTTTCTTGCACCTAGCCCCCACGGCTAGGAGAAAACTGCAACTTTTTCAACTTCTCCGCGTTGCATCGGTACCAGTATAGCAGGGACGCTGTACCAATGCAAGGGTGGAGCGTGGACATATTGAACAAAAAGAGAGGAGCCGCCCAAAATTCGAGTGCAGGCAGCTCCCCCTATAAACCCGACTGGACAACGCTGCTACGCTGCCAGTCCCTGCTAGTGTAGCACACACAGGAGGAAAATTCAATGTACAAACGCGCAGACGGAAGGTGGCAGGAAACCTTGCCCATTGTTGTAAACGGCCAAAAGAAAACCAAATTTTTCTATGGCAGGACAAAACGGGAAGTGCTGGAAAAGATTAACCAGTACGAACAGGAACAGGAACAAGCCCGGACATTTGGCGCTATCGCCGAAGAATGGCAGGAGAACTACGTTGAAGGGCTGGAAATCAACACAAAGAAATCGTACTATGCCCCCATCCGCCGAGCTATCGAGGCTCTAGGCGATAGGCAGATAACCGAAATTGAACCCGTGGACATCAACGCATTTTTAATGCGCTATGTTGCCGAACAGCATCCAGCGCGGAAAACAGCTAGCACACAGCGTTCTGTTATCAACATGATTTGCAAGTACGCCGTGGCGCACGGATACACAAGGATCAACGCTTGTCGGGAGATAGAGATACCGGCAGGCCTACCAAAAAAGAAACGGCAGATAGCCAGCGACGATGATATAAAGCGAGTGATTCATTCGACAGAATGCACATTCGGGATGTTCGCATATTGGACGCTGTACACAGGATTGCGGCGTGGTGAACTACTCGCCCTGCGCTGGGAGGATGTGGATTTCAAAGAAAAATTGATTCACGTTACTAAATCCCGCGTGTCTGCCCTGGGCGTAAAAAAAATAAAGGCCCCCAAAACCGAGAACGGAATCCGCCCCTTACCCCTGTTGAAAGCCCTGGAAGATAAAATCATCACCAAGAAGAGCAAGGGATTGATTTTCCCGGACAAATACGGAAAGCTGATGACAGAAGGGGTTTTTGAAGGGTGCTGGGCAAAATATAAGCGCGAATCCGGCGTAACCTGCACTCCGCATCCTATCCGCCACGCATACGCTACCCTGTTGTACGAAGAAGACATCAGAACGAAAGACGCTCAAAAATTATTGGGACACGCCCAAGAATCCACTACCAAGGATATTTATACACACATCCGAGATGTACATTCCAGGAAGGTGAACAAAAAACTACTAGGGGCAAATTATGAGTTTGAAACCCCAGAGAAGGAAAGATAGTCAAATTTTAGTCAATGGCGTAAAAAGCCTTTGATTTTCAACGAAAAAGTGATAGTTCAAATCCCTCCTTCTCCGCCAAACAGAAAACCGTTGAGTTTCAAGGATTTCCTTTGATTCTCAACGGTTTTTTGCTGTTTTTGGTGGTACTTTGAAGGCCCCTGAGATGCCCTGAAATACACCCAGGTTTTAGTCAAATTTTAGTCAAAATCCTTGGCTGTTTCTTTGATTTTGGAAAAATCTGGGTGATTCGGCTGTTTATTCGTTATTTCACAACATATTCATAATATTTTGCCAGTTTATCCCCCGAAACGTCCTTATCATCCAGGAAAGCACGGGTCATTTCAGCGTAGAAATCTACGTTAGAAATACCGAGCTTTTTGGCTACATTGACGAAATCAGAATAGATCATATTCATCGCCGCCCAGAACTTAACAGGGTCCTCATTTACCCCGCGCTGCTCCATCACTTTGTTGGTTTGGTCAATCGTCCAATGCGGGCCGGTGGTACCATCCTCATTCTGCATCCGGCGCGTCCATTCCTGGGCCATCTGCATGTCGAAACGCGGCGAAACGTTGGATTCTGCGCCGCCGGTCATGGCACGGTTTCCGGGCATACGTTCCATTTCGTTGTACCGGGGAACGGTAGCATCTGCGCCGCCCATGTAGGGAGCATCACCGCGCTCAAACCCAATGGGGCGGGTTGTTTTGGTGGGTTCCGCGTATCTGCCGTTTCTAGTCCACGTATAGCCAGGCTCGCGCCCTCCCCTATCGTCGTAGCCTCCATAAGGGGGATAGTAATAGGGCATAGTGTCCTGTGGCGCGTAGCGGCCATTGTCGTAGTGTTCACGGCCACGGGTATCACGGAAACGATTGTCTACGTTGTAGTCATGGTGACGTTCCTGCTGGTCACGGTGTTCGTTTTCCTCGCGATCATCGGAAGCCTTTTTGCTACCAGAGTTTAGGAGCATCATTTTACTGAATTTACTCATCCTGCGCCGCCTCCCTCGTTAGTTGTCGGAGCCGTTCCATCAATGGAAGCCAAGGTGTTGTTGGGCGCACAGCAGGGACGGCCCAACAGTTTGAATGTGCCACCCGTGGCCGTTGTCGAAATTCTGGTGCTGTACCGCGTTCTAGTTCGCAGGTTGCAGGCCGTTGCCTGGGTGCAGTCTGCACGATTCAGCGGGTACAGTTGGGTGCCGGTGCCGATAGTGATAAATACCGGCGCATTGATGGTAGCCGCCGCCGGGATGTTCTGGGCGATCACCAGGCAAACTTTTTGCCCATTGGTGTAGCTACCTGCCGGAATGTTGATGATAAGTCCGGACGCAGCGGAATAGTTCACCGCCTGGGAAATCACCAACTTGTCGCACAGGCGGCAAATCGTTTTGCAGGCCATTATTTTTTGTCCCCTTTCAGTTCATCTAATTTTTCGGAAATTTCGCGCATCCATGCGCCGCCGAAAATTATCATAATTGCCGCGAACATGAAGAAATCGCTGCTGTTATCCTGGTAATCCGGTGTAGAAGAGCACCCCAAACCGAAGCCATCACCTGACTTACTTGCTGCATTGGTCATTCTGCTACGCCAAATTATGTTCTGGAAATCTTGGAAATCGTTGAAATCAAACATTTTTATTCTCCTTCTTTGTCGAAACAATCAGAAAATGCTATCATCAACAGCATGAGCGAAACGGATAAGCCGCCGTCCTCAGAGGTACAGGGAAATCCGTTGTCTCGCAGCAGGATAACAGCTTCCCGCTGTTTTCCATCCCGTAGCATGTCAACCGCTCTGTCGAAAATTTCTTTTTCCATGTGTCACCTCTCAAAAATAGGCGGCAGGTTTTAGCCTGCCGCCTTTAGTATCACGGCATAGCCGGAATGTGTTGAATCAGCAACCGCAGCCGCTATTGCAGCCACAGGAGACCCCTACACCCGTGTAGGGATTTGGAACCTGGTAAGCCGGAATCGGTGCCGGGTTGATAGCGTTGATGATCTTCGCCGTCTGGTCCGCCTGGGACGCCACAAGGTAAGTGTTCTGTGCGGCCTGGGAAGCGGCGAATTTCAAGCCCTGGTTTTCGGCCTGGAGCGCCGCAATCTTCTCTGCCTGCCGTGCGGTTTCCATCTGGTCGATTCGCGCAATGATCCGGTCGGTGTCGTTGTGCGTGGACTGGATGATATCACGGGCGTTGGTTGCGGCATTGTAATTGGTATCACAGAAGCCGCGCTCCACCTGCCGCTGAGTATCACAGCAGCAGGACTGCATCTGGTTACCCAGAGCCGTGAGGCCAGCCGTCACGCCAGTAAAACCGGTGTTCATGTTCTGAGTTACGCCGTTGATAAGCTGGGCATTCTGGTAACCCATGGCGCAGATAGCATTATCAACACCGTGGAAGCCGTTGGAAACCACCTGCTGCATGCTGTTGAAACCGTTCAGCATCCCGGTATTCATGGCATAGAATCCATCGCAGAGGCCGCTCTGCACACCACGAACGGCGTTATCAAGGCCGTTGAAGTTAAAGGATTCGCACAGGTCTGCGCGGGTGATAGCCCCCTGTAAAGCGCCACCGTTCGCGCCGTTGTTGCCCCAGCCGAAGCCGTTGCCACCGAAGATGAGGGCGATAATCAAGAACGCAAAAATCCAGGAACCATCGCCGCCCCACATACCGCCGCCGTTGCAGTTGTTGTTATCAGCCTGTCCGGCCAGATAACCAGTCATCATTTCGTCTGCCATTCGACAAACCACCTTTCAGTTAGATTTGACGATTTTTGTCAAGATTCGCCAACTGAAAGGGTTAATTTATGTTACCGGTTGCTGGGAATCGTGATTCCTAACTGCCGGGCCACATCGTTCAGGCTTACGCCCCGTTCGTTTGCCATGTTCTGGGCCATCTGCTGCAACTGCTGGGTTGATTTGCCCTGCATCATCCGCATGGCCTGAGAAATCTGTGGATTCTGGCCTGCTAGCTGTTGCAGCATCCCCATAGGATTCCCGCTTCTAGCGGCCTGCATCAGAAACATCATGGGGTTCATCTGCACCATTTTTTATCCCACCTTCCATTTTCTCTAGTTTTCTAACCCTATCTGCCAGGGCGTTGAAATCGTCCATCGTTACGCCCTGCGCCGGTTTTGGTTCCGGCTGTGGCGGCGCTAAACGGAATTCAGCAAAATCCGCCGCCCCAGTGTTCGGGTTGAATCGCTTAAAATATATGATTCCGTGGGGAAAATCAGGCATCAACGTACCAGGCCCCAGAAAATCAACCTGCATGGCAACCGCTTCCTCCCGTCCTGTTACCGGGCGGCAGATATAGCCGCTGTTGCTCTGCTGGATTATAGAGGGCTGGTAGTTCTGCCCCTGCTGGTATACCTGATTCTGTTGATAGCCCTGCACGTTTTGGATTTGGTTGGGCATCTGATAGTTGCCGCTGTAGTTCGGCACACTGTAAGCAGCCATAGTTATCACCCCTCGTTCTGAATAAATTTTACCATCTCCCACTCCCACGCTTGTTCAAATGATGCCCAATTCCTGCTCAATTTATGCTCAATTTATGCCCAACAAAAAAGCCCGCCCCCAAAATGGGACGGGTTTCGACACTGGGAATGTGGTATTTTATAAATACCTTTTCTCCCCCAATGGAAAGGTAGCCCCCGCCGGTACGTTGCAAAAAACCGGCGGGGGCTTTTGTTTTCTCAAAATTTTACCACCAAATTGGTGCAAACCTATTGACATCACACCAAATTGGTGATATAATACAAGTACAGTAAAGGAAGGGGAACAAACCCCACGGAACATAAACTAGGAGGAAACGAAAATGAAGAACAGATATTGGGACGCCATCACCGTTTACATGAACGACGACATCAGAGAGCAGGTCCACGCAGAACTCGCCCCCTGCACCGCAAAAGAATTCCTGGACCGTTACCTGGAACTCGACCCCGACTTCCAAGACTTGCTGGACAGCGAATTCTACGACGGATACATCAAAGCTGCCTTGCTCGATAGAACGTACTACTTCCCAAATGTCGACCAGGAAGAAGCTTTCTTTGGTAGCCAGATGCCTGTCTGTGTTGACAAGAAAGAGTTAGAACACCTGGCATCCGGCTGGGGAGTAGAAATCGAAGATTTGATGAAACAAGTACACGAGGCAGACCCGGAAGAGATCATGGAGTACGGGGTATACAACGCAGAGTGACGGCCCACACCGGGCCGGTAATGCGGGACCTGAAAGGGCGCGGTCACAACCCCGCAAGAATAGGAGGAAGACAGAAATGAAAAAGTTCTATATCGCCGATCGGTACAACGAAGACAACCCTGAGAGATACGCCGTGTATTTCGACTTCGAGAACAGCCGCTTTGCTGATATCGTAGGATTCACCCACCTGGAAGAAACGGGCGGCAACCCCGTCACCGACATTGATGATGACGCCACTACCCTGGATGAACTGAAAGCCCTTGCTACCACCGAGATCATGGACACCGACGAAGATGACGAGGAGTACATCCTGGGGTGGTGCGAAGCCTGGGGCCTGATTCCTCACAGAGAGGAGGAAGATGAAGGATGAAAGAAAACGAAACCCCGATCCCATACGTGAAGCACTGGTCCGTCGGGGGCATTTACAAAAAGCTGGACATGCTGGAAGCACAGAAAGAGAAGGGGGGCCTTGACTGGCCCTCTTTCTGCCCGATCCCGTTGCGTTTGGTGTACGATCCTGTAAAAAGTTGTTTCCCAGATTGGGGGAAATATAACGCAGCAACCAAAAACGGCGTGATAAACGCCATTGCAGCCTGCTGGTCGTGGGCTAAAAATAAAATCGTATATCATTTTGATGTCGAACTGCTCCAAATGCTTGCAGAGCAGGCAGAAAAAGCAGAAAACGCCGAGATTCCGGCAGAGATACTGGTTAACTTGCCGTATCCCTGCATATTCATAACGGCCCCGCTGACGGTCGAGGGAGAAAACTATGCAAACGGTTTTTTCGCTTGGGTGGACGATAACAAAGAAAGCAAGACGAAAGATCTTCATTTTTATATCGGAGACACAAAAAGCGGGCGCGGATTCAGCAGCTATCTGCAACTCCACACGGGGAAAACAATTCGAGAGTGCATCGACCTCACGATTTCGTTTTTACGCGAAAACGATGCGTTTTACAAGGAAATGGATTACGTTGAAAAGGAATGGGCCTTCCATCGAAACGCGATCCAATGGATACTCTATCTGCTATCCGAAAACGCAGAGATCACCAGCGGCCCAGCCCCCGAACTGGACAACACCCAGAAATCCCAGAAGGGGAAGAAAAAGAAAAGCAGTGTGAAGGTGAAGAACGTCGGTTTCCGCATCGGTGCGGCGATCCGAAAAATCAAAGCCCAGCCATCCCCTAGCGCAGAGACGGAACCCGGCACAGGCTCCAAAAAATCCCCACACTCTCGCCGTGGACACTGGCACCATTTCTGGACTGGTCCACGAGATGGGGAACGAAAACTGATCCTGAAATGGGTCGCTCCAACATTTATCAACCTAAAAAACAAAACACAGGATACCGTTGTTGTCTATCCCGTAAAAATGAGAAAGGAAGAAAAGTAATGAACGAACAAATGTTGATCCAGGACGCCATCTCCACCCCCGACCGTGACGCTTTCGTCTCCGACTGGGCGCTATCCAGCATCTGGGGAGACGAACCCACCGCCCCAATCCCGGTGGACCGGGTGCAATACCTGGCCCAGCTCTGGGAAGATGTGCGGAAGAATGTGGCCCAGCTCCGGGCCATGACCGGCCTGACACAAGGCAAGTTTGCTGCCTGGTACGGTATCCCGCCACGGACCGTCCAAAATTGGGAGAACGGGGCCAGCAACGCCCCGGAATATGTGCGCCTCATGCTGGTGCGCTTAGTCCGGCAGGATTTTTGCCATGGCTGAAAAAACTAAAATCTGTGCCATTTGCGGTGCAGAATTCTCCGGTGATACGCTGGCTACACGTTGCCCGGCGTGCTACCGGCGATACCGCAATGAGAAAAACGCAGAGTACAGAGCTAGGCACGGTATCGTTGCTCGCGAGAAAAAGCGAAGTGCCGGCATGCAGGACCCGAACAGCATCATCCGTGGCGTCTCCTGGCATGCAGGGATACAAAAGTGGCACGTATCCTATCGCGGGGAATATCTTGGCGCTTTTGATGCGTTAGAGGATGCGATACAGGTGCGAAAAATGGCCGAAGCGGACGGCCCGAAACGATTTTGTGTGGTTTGCGGAAACCCGATTCCACCGGAAAGTGTCGGAAATGTTCTCACCTGTTCTTCTGAATGCTCCAAAATCAGGATGCAGCAGAACAGCAGAAAACGGGAACAACGAAAAAGGGCAGAACAGCAAAAATTTTGTGCTGTTTGCGGGAAGCCAATCCAGAAACTAACGCGCGGCCCAGCGAAATTTTGCTCGGAAGCGTGCCGGGATACGGCGTATAGGGCTAAAAAAGAGGGGACGGAGTAATCCGTCCCCTTTTCACAAGCTTTTCCGTCGAATCGACGCCAAATCATTATTCACGGTCCCCCGACTCACATCGAGTTCTGCGGCCACGTCCTCGATGGGCCAACCTCTCCGGTAGTGCAACTCAAAAGCTGCCCTCTCCCGGTCTGTGAGCCAAGGGTTCCCGTGCATTTTTTCGAGCTGTGCGGGGCTGTACCGATAGCGTGGCATACCACCACCCCCTCAGTCCAGCACCCCCAGACGGCCCAGCACAGCGGCCAGCTCATCCCGCTTGACAGGGCGCTCCGGCTCCTGCCCGTCCACGATGCCTTTCAGCGTGGCTTTCTCCCAATGGCCCTGCTTCCGGCTCCACTCAGGTTCCGCCACAGCGGCGGCAAACGTCATAGCCTTGGTGTACAGTGCGTAGGCCTGCGCCCCCGTCATTTCTGCCAACAGCTTGTTGATATCCATATCGTCATCCTCCTTCTCCGGCCGCTGAATGGTGGCCGGTTTTTTCACCACGAAATAGTATTTCACCTGCTGCTTGAACAGCGAATAGTCCCCCTGCGTCCGCACCATCCGGGTGCTGGCAGGATCGTTGATGTAGATGGTATTCCTGGTGATTTTCCACACCAGGACGAAGTGTCCAGAAGACGTCCAAAGCCCACGGCCCATGCAGGCAATCACAAGATCACCCTGGTCCACGGCGGACTTGGCCTGGGCGTGGTACGGGCTGTTGGGCTTGCCGTAGATGCTGGCCCCGTTGAGCATCTTGCAGGTCAGGCCGAAGCGCTTGGCGGCGGGAGCGAAGTAGCCGTAATAAGTCCCTTGGTGCGGGGCCTTGTAGCCGTGGGCCAGCGCCCAGGCACACTCACTCTTCGGCGTGACGGATTTGTCCGCCCAGGTGGCCAGCACCATCGCCATAGCAGTTGGGCCGCATCCGGATTTGCCGATGGTGGTTTTTTCTCCCTTGGCCGAATAGTCCACGTTGGCCCAGCGATGGTCCGTTTGCAGGTAGCTGGTCGGTTTATCCATCGTTTTTCCCCTCCGTTTTCTTCGTGAAGAAATACGTGATGATCGCCCCGTAGGCCGTGCAGAACAGCGTCACAGCGTCCTGGTTCACGTTCACCGGTGCAAACAGTAGGGCGATCATCGCCCCGGTCATGGCCAGTGTCACCAAGCTCTTCACGTCCAGCAGCTTTAACAGTTGTTTCATACGTTTCCCTCCCTATAAAAAATCGTTGTTTTCCAGCCGCGCACGGTACACGTTCTCAATGTGGCCGATAGAGATAGCGGCTTTATCATTCGGAAAATCGGGGTGCGTGGCGCAGTATCGGTTGTATTCGGTGATATCCTCCAAAATCTCGTTGAAATGCTCTTGGCTATGCCGCTCCCCTTGGAGTAATTCATCGGCAAACCGCAAAATCCGCCCCCGCAGGCGTTTGGCCTTGTCCCTGGCATCCGCTTCGATGTGGCTTTTCAGTTGTTCCGAAATCCCGGACAACTGCTCTGTAACGTCTCCCAGAATCGCTTTCCCGATTCTCCGGGCCAGCCACGTCCAGGGGCTGATTTTAATTGGGATGATCTCCACGACAACGGACGAACCCAGCACAGCCAGGAGCGCCGTGATGATCCGCTCAGGTTCCATATTCTGGCACCTCTTTCTTTTGGTAGGCCCCCGAATGAACGGGGGCCTTTGTTTATTCCTGATAGGCTTCCCACCCCGCCGGGTAGGCATCCGGTGCCCAAACGTTGCTGTCAATGGTCGAACGGTATAGCTTCCCCTTATAGCTGACAATATCGCCCTTGCTGTAGGCATCGGTAGCACCCAACGGCTGAACCCATTCGGGATAGCCGCCGGACGTTACCCCGATCTTTTTATACAGGCTGGTTGCCGTATCAGGGGGCCACTGTTTGGCGGACGTGTGGGCTTGCAAAACCTGGTAAAGTTGGGGGTCTCCTACGGCGTTGGTGCCGTAGGAAAACACATCCTTGATTTTGTAGGCATGGCCTACGAGGTAGGCCGGAAACACGGTCGGTACCTCTAGCAGAGTCTCGGCCTGTTTCTCCGGATCCAACGTGGACAGGAAAAGCTGAATAGCCCGTCTCAGCTCCCGCACCGCTTGCAGTTTATCCATTTTTGTTCACCTCCTCCCCGAGAAGAGCCGCTAACAGCTCCTCAACTGTCACCGGCTTCTCCGGCTCCACATCCGGGTGCTCTGCGTTGTAGGCGTCCAGCGCCTCCTGGTCCACCACCAGCGCCGTCACAGCGCCGTCCTGCACGGTGAGGGTGCAGAAGCCCTTAGTGTCCAGGTAGGCGGACAACAGCTCATCAGGCAGAGCTACACAGCCGGGGAAAGGTTGGCCCATGGGGTTGCCGTGGTTGGGGCCTTGGGTGTTGATGTAGTACATGGGGATACCTCCTTAGCCGATGGCAATGGCGTTGTATTTTGCGCCAGATACATTGAAGTGGCTCTCAGGTGAGCTAGTGCTATACCACGAAATTGTTTTACCATCTTTTTTAGCAGAAACATAAGAACGATTTGTTATCGATGCAGATAAAACAGAAAACACGGTTTTGTTTGCAAAATTCCCAGATAATATCCCGGTGTTAAAAAAAGCGAACGTCATATTTTGTGCCGTCGATATAATCACCATCTTCGGCACAAAATCAAACGTCAGTGAGTTCGGGTTATTTTCCCCATACGTCCCCGTCCCCACATAACTAACCACCTGCACCCTCGCTTTATCCCCCAACCTCCCCAGGTACTCGATAGTGGTTCCTGCTGGGATAGCGGCGTAGCCGGTGACGGGTTGGTAGCGGTCAACGAGTACGTCTCCATTCGCTATTGTTATTTGGGCGTTTGATGGGATATAGACTATATCACTTGGTATCGTGTTGAACGGGTATTTTGTGTCGGGTGCTTCGTTTAATTGGTCGCCCTTAGTCGTACAACGAACGAACTTACCGAGCATAAACGCCCTTATCTTGGCAGGGTTGTCACCAGGTTCTAGCCCACCCATAAAGCCAAAAGAGCCCGCTGACGGACTAGTCATAGACACCGTTCTCCCATCATCGCTTACGGTTAGTTCTGACGCGGCTTCGTAACCGTAAGATATCGTATAGTTCGTAGCCCCCGCCCGGAAACTCCCCGTCACCACATCCCCAAGCACATACCCCGCCGGTTTCGCATCATCGCCCTCTTGATACGCATTGGGGTTGGTGGATACAGGGTAGGTGGTGGTTGTTCCGGCGGGGGTTTTGGGGTAGGCGTTGACGCGATAAAATTTCCCGAATGTGACGATTCCAGCGGTGTTTTTGAAGGAGCAATCATTCGGAACGAATATTACACCATCGAACGCAGAGTTGCTGCCACCGTTAGGTATCGCTTTTACAAAATTGTTTCTAATGTCGTAAATGGCCGAAACATCAGAATATTGTTTAAATTCAATGCTGCCCGTTACGGACGTGAGAGAAACACCTCCACCGTCGTTTACGGTGATACTTGGGCCATATTGCAGGGTTACATAATTTTGCGACCCTGCGTTTGGAACAGAAAACGCCGTCCCGCTCTCCGCGTCTCCGAGTGTATACCCCGCCGGAATCTCCTGCGCTGTCGTAACGGTTTTCCGCCACACATGCAGCTCCCCCGTATTCCCCAACGCCTGAAACATGCCGTCGGGGGTGGTGGAGGGGGGGAGGCCGATTTGAGCGGCGGTCGCATCTTTCAGCAGGTTGGCCTTGTTCAGAGGCGTTCCTACCTGCTGGAATCCTTCGGTGTTAATGCCGTTGAAATCAATGGGGAATGTACCGGCCTGAAGCATTGCCAGGGCGTCCGCCCAGCTAGTCCCAGCGGGTACCGCGCTTTTTAAGAATCGGCTGTTACCATTCCCCTTTAATACAGAATCAATCATGTTACACCTCCCCGCTGAAAACTTCGCCGCTGGTTATCAGCGTGATTTTCAGCGATTCGATTGTTTTGTCCAGATTTCGGAATATCGTTTCGATATTGTTCGCCTGGGAATAGGTTAGGTTGGACAGGGATTCAGGGGCCGGTGGTGTGTTCTCCGGCAGGATGAACGCCGCACGGATGTTTTTTACGTCGCTGATATACTGCGCCGCCTGCTCTGGGGTTGGGATATCACCGTTGGCCCAGTCCGTTTTAGGGGCTACCTCAACAGAGGTGCCAGCATCGTCACGCAGTCTGTCCCGAAGGTAAGCCACTGCCTGGCCAACACGATTCATGTCGGTATAGTTGTAACTCCCCTTCATCACGGTCAGGAACTTGACAATTTCCGCTTCCGTTGCGTTTCCTGTGCTGATTTTCTGGGCCAAACTAACAGCTTCGGAAACATCCGACGCTGTGCGATCTGTGATTAGGGCGTCGATGATACTACCGTTTTCTGTAATTGAGGAATACTTTACACCCATTGAATCACCTACCATTCTACAATTACACACCCAGGTTTTCCGTTCTCCCCGGCTGTGCCCTCCGTGGCTCTTGCGGCTACATAGGTATGATACATGCCGGTTTCTTTGTCTTTGCGCTGGGCATACTTACCATTGCGGCCCTGTTTGCCGCCTGCGCCGCCCGAACCTTCCAGGCCGGTGATTGTACCGGCGTAGTCAGCGCCCTTCTGGGCGTACACAGCGCCGCTTTGAATGTCCATCAAACCAGAGGTGTAGATTTTACCGTTGGCGGACGTGAACACACCGAATGTGGTAGGTTCTCCATCTGTGCCCTTGGTGCCATCCTGGCCCTTTGCACCACCAGCGCCGCCGGTACCAGCTGCACCACAAGCGTAGGTGTATGCCTGGTTTTTGGTGGCGGTTGTTTCGATGATGAACACCTTGCCGCCATTGCCGCCAATGCCGCCGTCGTTGTCTTTCGGGTCGAAGGAATCACCCCACAGCATATTGCCGCCACCGCCGCCCATGCCGCCGTTGCCGCCGCCAATCAGCGTGATTTTGATAGCACCAGCTTGAGGTGCTGTCCAGGTACCGGAACCAGTGAGAACAATTTTGTTCTGATACATGGAATCATTGGGAGACTGCACCAGTTCGGACGGGTTGGAACGCATAACACCATCTTCTAGGGTAAGTTGTTGCTTGTACAGACGGGCGGAAATCGTGCTTTTGAATTGCGTGTCTACCGCCTGAATATCACCGCATTCGCTGGATGGATTGCCCCGACTTTTCACGCTGAACGAACGTCCGCCGTACTCGAACAGGCAGGATATAACCGCCTTTCTGGCATCCGCTTCTGTGTGGATAAATGGGTTATCCACACTCAGGGACACTTCGGATTCGGTGTTATTCCCGGAAAATGTGACTTCGTTGTTGTTGTCCAGCTTAAACGTGATATCTGCAATATCATCGTTTGCCGACATTTCCGGGTATTCGTACATGTTATCTAGGGTAATCCGATTCCCTTCATCCTGGGCCAGCTTGCCGACACGCAGGTAGCCAGTCGCGAAATCCTGCCGGGGCCATGCGTTGATTGCCATGCAGAGGAAGCGTAGCATCTCGCCGCATTTTTTATCCTTGATATCGTCCTTCGTGGCTGTAATGGAAATATCCTTTACAGCATCTTCTACGATGTAGTTTGTGCGGAAATTCGCGCCCAGGCTTGCCATGATAGCCTCTACCCAGCCGGATACTTTCGTTGGCAGGGTTTCCGGGACGATGAAATTTCGTTTTGTCAGCGCCCCGATAACGTCCACGAGGGACCATTCAACGGTGAGGTCTTGCAGTTTCCAGCCTGCGCTTTGCTGGTAGTAGGTGCCACCAGGCAACCACTCAATCGTGCCATCCTCTAGGTATAGGCCAAGCTCCACGACGATTCTTTGCCGATCTTCGATAGATGTAAAAATCGTGTTCGGGGCGTAGGGGTCGAAACGGTGGTCTTTGTTTTCTACCCGGATATCACAAGTCGAATACGGGATTTTCAACCCGGAAAACGTCACTTCCGTTAGAATATCCACAGACTGCAAAACTTTCGTGTCCCACGTTTCATAGAGACCGAACAGTAGGCGTAGAACCCGAACAACGCGGTTAGGCAAAGACCACTTCTTGATAGTCAGCCGCGCCCGTGTGGGATAGTTCACCGTGAATCCATCAATCACTACGCTGGTATCTCGGTTGTTCGTTACAGAACGGGTATACAAAAGGTTATCACCGCTCCAAACCTGGACATCGAACTCAGTTGGGTATCCGTCCGCCGATTTGCTGGAAAACTGCATTGTGACGGCCTGCAAGATTTCGATGTTTGACACTGCGATTTCGATATAGGGATAGGGTTCAGAAAAGCTTCCATCCTGACCGGATAAAGTCTCCCCTTCCCAACCAATCTGTCCCCGTCTATCCGCCGGGTCGCTGGGCCGGATGGTAAAGCTACCATCCAGTACCCAGCGATTCAGTTCCAGTGTTGCAATGGTATCTGGACTTTCGTCGTTGCCACGATTCGCCACCTGGGCTGAGTTGGAGATAGGCCCTTCCTCGTTGGGAGTGATGCTGTTGATGGTTGCATCCGGGTCTACCAGGTCGAACACCGCACGGACTAGCTGTTTCCGAGAATCAGCCACGACGGCGGCATCGTATTCTGCGCTGTGTTTAATCATGGCCGTCGATCTCCTCAAATACCAGTTTGTACCCGCCCCATGTGGGGCCAGCGTCTCCCCAGCGGGTGAGCGTGGGTTGGGGTTGTTCTACCAAATGGAACCACCCCTGCACCAGCTCTTTCCCGCCGGTAGAGGGCAGGAAAAAGAGCTGATGCCGACGCCTAGCTTTCATAGCCTCTGCGATCCGCTGCATGGTGGCATAGTCGATTGCGGACCATTCCAGTTCCACGTGCCAGATGGTGGCGCGGACCTCTTCGATACGCCGCCCGGAAATCATGCGCTCTGAGACGCCCAACTCTTCCTCATAGGCGGTGTAGTCCCCCTCCTCTAAATCCTCGACTTCGATTCCATCAATCGAGAGGAACATGTTGCCAGTATCTTCGTTCATTTTCCCACCCCCTTAATCGCTCACTATGCGCGGACTTTGGTCCTCCACGGCTCGGATATCATCAATCAGGCCACGGGCAACCTCCTTGCCGTTCAGGTTCAGCACGATTTCCTTGCTTCGTCTCTGGGCGCTGGATGCTAGGACAATGGCATTTGCCAGCCCGGTCATATCCTCGGTTTTGAGAGACGCGGCCTGTGCCGCCTTATCGTTTACCGTACCAGTCAGCCGCCCAGAGAAGTCGGAAACATCGGCGTTTACCGTCCTGGAAACAACGTCGGCAGCGTTGATTCTATCCAGTTCTGCCAGGATGCTATCAGATACGGATTTTGCTATTGCTATGGCCCGTTCACCACTGATAGCCAAGCCGTCACCGAAAGCGTCCATCGCCTCTTGTCCCGCAGGCTTAAACTCATCCGGCAGCTTATCCAGGTATTCGTCATGGATAGCGTCGATTTCCGTCTGATAGATGGATTGGGCCACCTTTTTAGATGCCGCTTCCTTCTCCTGCCACAGGGACATATAGTTTTCGTACTGGTCGTCTGCCATGCCCAACAGGGCGTTGGCGTATTTCATGGCTTTTTCTTGGTCCAGCCCCAAGATTTCATCAAGCAAGCTATCCGCAATGCCACGGTCTTTTAAAGCCTGGATGGTATCGCCATATTTGTTGATAGCGTCGATACTCTTTTGCAGGTTTGTCAGCTGGAAGAAATCATCTTCCTCAGTGAATAGATCAACGTCGCTTAACTTGCCCTGCAAACTATCCCGGTTGCTTTCAACAGCGTTCAGTGCTTTTTCGTAGTTGCTCTTGATTTCATTCAGAGCATCCGCTTGGGATTTTAGCGCTTCTTTCTGAGCTGCTTCCTGCTTTTGGAGCTGTTTTTCGTTCCAATCTTCATTCAGCTTGTCGATATCAGCCTGAATCTTTTCCCTGTCCTTGACTTCTGCCTTGGCTAGTTCGTCGTTCTTTTCCTTTAGGTTTTTCTTGTACTCAGCAAGCTCTTTAGCTGCTGCACGTTCATTAGCTGCCGTTTCGATTTTTTCAATCTCATCGTTCAGCTTTTCAACCTCTTTGGAAACGATGTTAGCAACGTTTCTCGCTGCATCACGGGCTAGCTTGATGTTTTCTTTCAAGCCATTCGCAAGGCCCTGAATGATGTTCACACCGTATTCATAGAATACCTTGGACGGCGAATGAATTCCTAAAAGGCTTGTGAAAGCGCCCTTGATTTGCCCAGCGAATCCCTTAATAGCGCTTATAGCAGCGCCGATTCTGCTGGTGATACCATTGATAAGGCCTTGGACGATGTTAGCGCCAATAGAAAGCAACTGCCCAGGTAGAGAGGCGAGTGCAGATTTGATGTTGTTGCCAACCTGCACCATTTTGGCCCTGGCCTGCGCTGCCATCTGGGAACCCCAACTAATCAAAGCAGACAGAGCGCCTGCTAAAGCGCTGGTAATTTTACCAGGCAGAGATGAGAAAAACGTGATAACTGCGTTGACAGCGTTGCTTGCCGCCTGCCGCATGTTGGCTATCACCTGCGATCCCCAGCTGCGAACAGCGGCACCCGCCGCTGTTAGTGCGCCGGTTATTTTACCAGCGAGATTCTGGAACCAGGTAACCACCGCATTAACCGCATTGGTTACGGCGTTCACCATCGTTTGCTTAACGTTGTTGCCCCAGTTGCGGATAGCAGCACCAGCCGCCGTTAAAGCGCTGGTAATTTTGCTTGCCAGCCCAGAGAACCACGTAACAACTGCATTGATAGCATTGGTTACAGCGTTTACCAGCGCATCCTTCGCTGAGGTGCCCCAGTTGCGGATAGCTGTCCCCGCCGCTGTCAGTGCGTTGAAAATGGCGTCCGGCAGGTTCTGGAACCAGGTGATTACCGTTTGGATTGCGTTGGGTAAGGTGGTGCTGAAAAAAGTTATCAGCGCACCAATTACCGTTACAACGGCGGTAATTACGTTTGCCAAAAATTCAAGGGCAGCACTGAGAGCTGTGATAGCTACCGTTGCCGCAATTTCGGTAAATTTCTGGAAAAACTCACTGATTACCGCCGTTCGTTCTGGTGTAAAAACCTTGCCTATGGCTTCTCCTAATGTGGAAAATGCCGATTTCACACCTTCAATGGGGCCAGAAATCCAGCCTGCAACGTCAGGGAATAGATTACTCAGACCATCCAGGATGAGGTTGCCCAAATTACTGAGAATTCGTCCGATAGTTGGCCCGACATTTTGAATGACCGCAACAACGCTTTGGACTAGGTTCTCTGTAAGAGCACCAAGGTCTGCATCCGGGCTTGCCAGCCCGACGAGCCAGTTTTCCCAGGCACCCTTCATAGAGTTTACGCTACCCTCGATGGTGGTAGCCGCTTCCTTCGCCGTGGTGCCAGTGATTCCTAGGTTGTTTTGCACCGCATGGATAGCCTCGATCATTGTCGCAAACGACACATTATCTAGGCTGCTGATTTTTTTACCAAGGACGCCTGAATCATTGATTAAGCGAATCATTTCTGATTGCGTGCCGCCATAACCCAGTTTTAGGTTATCTAACATCGTGTAGTTTTGCTTAGCAAAACCTTGGTAGGCGTCCTGTATGCTTTGCATGTCGGTGCCCATCTTGTTGGCGTTGTCCGACATGTCGGTGATAGCTCGGTTTGCTATCTCTGCCGCTTTATTTACGTCACCGCCCAGGCCAGAAACCAGAGACGCGGCGAACGATGTAGCCGTCTCCATGTACTGGTTGGCAGAAAGCCCGGCTGTTTTGTAGGCGTTAGCAGCGTACTGTTGCATCGTGCCACTGGCTTCTTTAAATAGGGTATCAATGCCGCCTACGTTCTGCTCATAGGAAGCGTAGGCTTCGACGGCCTGCTTGCCGACGTCGATCATAGCCTCGCCGAGTTTTTTAACGGCTTCAACGGCCAACTCAACGCCTTTGGCGGCAAGGTTACCCATGAAGGTGCCTTTGAAAATATCGCCGAATTTGCTGGCACTGCCACCGGCTTCATCCATCTGGTCACCGGCATCATCGGCAGCATCGCCTAATCTGTCCAGATCTTCTTCAGCATCATCCGCTGAATCGCTCAACCTGTCCAGGTCCTCGCGTAGACGGTCCGCACCGTCCGAGTTTGTGCTAAATGGGTCGTTTCGCAATTCATCGAACGATGATTCAAGATCATCTAGGTAGGAATCCATATCGTTCAGTGAATTCCCCAGGTTTTGGGCACCATCCGCCGCCGTGGAAAATGGATCGTTGTTCAGTTCATTCAGTGAGGCGTCGATTTCGTCCAGGTAGGTATCAATGTCCCCAAGGGAGCCAGAAATACCCTCTGACATGCCACGCGAAGCGCTGGAAACAGTCTCAAATGAACCAGTGATACCCTTTAGGCTGTTTGCTAATGCTTCGGCAGCAGATGAAACTTGTTTGAAAGAGTTTATTACTTCGCTGGCATCACCGTTAATTTCGATGGTAACGGAACCATCAGCCATTTACGTCACCACCTTAATCACCTTTCCCCTTCTGTTTGACGTATTCCTCTGCCTCCTGGTATCTCCTGTTGATTTGCGCCAACAATTCAGCGTCGCGTTCTTCCACCGTCATGTGCTTTTTGCGGTCTACGGTATCCTTGATAGCGTAGATTTCGCGCATTTTCTTGAAATGTTTGCGGCGCGTCCGGTCCAGCTTGTTTAAGTCCGCCGTTCGGTACATAATCCGTTGCATAAAATTGCTTTCATGTGGCAGGTTGAACAGCAGGCGGCGAAACTCCCACCAATGTAAGTCTGCCTTGGTAAGGTCGATATTGTAGTAAGTAAGGAAGGAGGAAGAGATAGCTTCGGCGTCTTGCTCAAAGTCGTATACTCTCCCTCCCTTCTTCTTATCCCCTTGTTTTGGTTCTCCGTCGGCCTGATTGTACCCACGGAAAAATCCGAGCATAGCTTCAACAGCGCCCTTAACATCGGCAGGGACAGAGCCTCGGTAGAAAAGGCTTAATAGGCCAGCTACATCCGGCTTTTCTTCCTTCAATACCTCTAGCTCTATAGCCACTCCAACGCGGAAGCTAGGGTCTATTGATACCCGCTTCCCGTTGACTTCAACATGATCCGGTAGCGCTCGAAACGGGTTAGTCCGCATCGGACTTGCGCAGCTTCACCCGCTCGGCAGCTTCTGCGCGGCGTCGTGCCCGTTCCTCTGCACGTCTCTGCTCCCGGTTGGTGGGGGTGGCGGCAGCGCCGGGCACAGGAAGCCCGTTCGCGATATCCTTGATGGAAGCCATCTCTTCCGCCACACGGCGGACAAAATCACCGTATGCAAACACGATAGCTTTCAGGTTGCTTCTGGGACCGAAACACTTTTCAGAGGTACCTTCCCCGATGATGGTATCGAAGAAGTCCCGAACCAGTTCACACATGCCCTTCATGTAGGCGGTGACATCCTTGGTGGGTAGTGCTTCGGTTTCCTTCTGCACACGTTCCAGCTCATTGATAAACAGCTCCATGTTTACCACGTCGAAGGTGTCGTACTCCACGGCAACGCCGTTGATGTTATAGGTATCCATGCTTAATCCTCCTTATATTTGGTTACACGTCGGCGGAATAGGTGTACTCGGTGGGGGCGGCAGTTGCCATGATATCCACATCGATCTCAGCGGAAGCGCCTGCCTCGCCGGAACCGTCCGAGTTCACGATAACGGCAGCGGTACCCTTTTCGCCCTTGCCGGTCAGCAGAGAGAAATAGACGTAGGGCACGATAACGGCCTGACCGGTGCCGAACTTGATAGCATGAGACAGGGCGTAGTCCTGGAAATCATCGCCAAACATACGATCACCGGTGACGTTGAACGTGCGCTGAGTGGCGGTCTTGGTGGTCACTTTGCCGTTGCGGATATAGGTCTTATCCTCGCTCTCCGGGTTCAGCTGGGAATCAACGTTAGTGATGCCGCCCTGGACAACCACATAGTCACCGATTTTGCCAGTGGGAGAAGAAGCAATGTCAACAGCCAGGACAAAATCGTCGGCAGTGGCAACGCCGGAAAAGGAAGGAGACGGCTCCTTGCCCGTCATAAGGGTAGAAAGTTTCATTTTTTCGTTTCCCCTTTCAGTTGGAAAAATAGTCCATAGTCATCAGAATTTGATGATCTTCTGTGTTATCGTCGTACCGGGCGAACATTGCCGCCCTGGTGTTGCAGGTAATTTTAGTTGCCTGTTTCCCATCCCCCAGATAAGGCAATGGGCGGTGGGATACGGCCCAGTCGCCAATAGCATCCAGGATTTCATCAGCTTTCAACCGGTCGTTGTTGCTGGACGGTTGCAGGCGGTAGATGATTTTGAATTGATACTGCCCCTGATACGCCCCGCGAACGTATTCCTTAGTTTTATAGGCCCCTTGGATGGTAGAAAGCGCCATACCAGGCTGATCGGAAGGAAGATACTCGAAGGCGATATTGGCAGGCTTATCTTCGTACTGATTCAGCCAAACCAGCAGTTTTCTGGAAATCTGGTCGGTTTCCGCCCTGGATACCATGCGTAATGGTCTATCATCCATTCAATATCGCCTCCTTGTACTTCTTTACCCAGTTCGGCAGATTCATAGCCTTGGAGGCATCAAACCAATGGCTTTGCGCCTGTCCGTGCATTGCCTTGGTGAACACCAAGCTCTTGCCGTTTGCCACTTTAGTAGCTCCCGGCCTAGCCCATGGGCTTCCGGTATCTGGGTCGACCAATACCTTACCTTCCCACAGAAAACGGGCATACGGTCCGGGGTATACGATGGTATCTCCCTGTACCCTAGCTCGTCCTGCAAGGGAACCTGTAAGAGCTGGGACAAACTGGTCGGTGTCCTTCATGGCTTCGTTTGCCAGAACTTCCTTGGCCCGGTCTGCACGCTGGGCGAACTTGGCGGCGTCAATTTTTACATCAACTTTAACGCTAATCATCAACGCCAACCTCTTCCAAGTAGCGCCATACATATCCGCCGGACGTTTTTAGTCTTCCTTTGCAACAGCTTGATATATTATTTGCACCAGTAGCTTTTGCGGCTTCTTCGATATATCTCCAAACGGCCAGAAGATTCATCTCTTGGTCGTATTGCAGAACTGGTTTTGCAGAAGGATTTTTTTCGCCGGATAAAGCGCGGCTCAACTTTTTCTTGCACTCGTCAGAAAGTTTTTTCCCTTTCTTTGCCATAGAAATCTTTCGCCGCGTTTCTTCTGTCTGCGTTCTACCGAACATTGGATTATGTTCTTTAGATTGCGCTGTTTTCATCCTAGCAATAGTTTGCTTTCCGGCTTTCATACCTTTAAGCCCACCATTGTAGCTGTTGTATCCGCATTCAGGATCATTGGATTTGTAAAGTGCTATCATATCCCGTTCGATTTTTTCCGCTTCATCCGAAGTTAATCCAGAAGCTAATACCTCATGGGATATATTTCGCCACCCGAACTCAATGATTGCATTGTTAAAATCTGTATTGTTCTTATATCCATGCCCGCTCCGAAATCTATCTTGAAGATTTTCTTTCGATGTAAGGCCGATATATTTTTTACCATTAGGGCAAGTGTGCATATAAACTGTATACATTCAACGCCCTCCGATTTCAAAATGTCTCATTTCATCCGAACCAAAGTCCTTTTCATCCACCGAATTGATTCTGTATACATCATCATGTGTGCGGTTAATCCACTGGAAATCCTTCTCAGGCTCTACAACCTCACCCTTGACGATGAATGTAGAAACATCGGTAGGCGGCGCAGAATCCAGCGTCCACAGGCCGCTTTTATCGGCGGCGGCATGGTATTCCTTCGGGGATACATACCGCTTGATTTCGGCTGTCTGCCCGTCGTAGGCTTTCACGCTGAACGGGATGTATACCGTAACCGCATCGGCGTTTTCCATGCCGGAAGAACGGACGTTGGCGGCCTTGGCAGCATCCAGCAAAACTCCCTCTAGCACCGTGATATTAGTCACTTGCTCGAATGTTACCTGATCCTCAGTGATGATATACAGGGTGATGGTATGTGGAAACATCGTCACCAGCAGTCACCCCACTTTGCCATTGGGTAGCCGGTAGCCTGCAAAAAACCGGTGCCTTGCAGGTAGATTAACAACGCGCTTTTTTTGCGTGCTGTTAGCAACTGCAGGTCTGCCGCGCTCAGAGTTTTGGTGCCGTAACTCCGGGACCATCCCCCCACCGATTCACTAGAGATGGAACCGGTGGAGGAAAAGGTCAGGGCGTTCAGCCTGTTTTCATCCTGGAAAATTTCGGCCAGTTCGCAGGTAGCCATTTGCACCGCCGTCAAATCATCACCAGTTGCCGACATAGCTTTCCCGCTAGTGGCGGCGTTGATGTAGGCGGTAGCGCGGGTAGCAAGACCGTTGAAATCGGCTTCTTCAATGGCGTTGCCGCCGTATTCGTTCTTGTAAAACTCATAGGTTGCGTAAGCCATTGATTAACTCCTTTCTCAGGCTACCTTGATAACGTAAGTCTCGTCCATGCGCTCAAAGGAGGGCAGGACGATTTCGGAAACCGTGGTCTTGGTGTTCACGGGGTCAGAGGTGGTGGTCACCGCAACGGCAATGCCGGTATCAACCAGGGACACATCGGCATCGGCCTTGCCCATCAGAGTGCGCTCTTCGGGGGTGGTGCCGTACCAGGTAGAACCCAGTGCGCCCTCAGGCAGCAGGGTCACCATATCGTCGGGATAAAACTTGTGAGCAGTGCCAGCCTCATCCTTGTACTGCTTGGAGTACACGATGATGGTCACGCCAAGCTCGTTCTGGAACAGCTCATTCACTCGCGCATCGGTCATAAACACGTTGGCGGTGATGTTCTGGGCCAGCACAGCGGACTTGATTTTGGCGTTGGCTTTCAGGTAGCCCATGGTCTTCTTGCTGCACAGCATGATAGTGGGCCGGGTGCCGGTGTTGGATTCGACGGAATCCAGAGCGTCCTGAATGTCAGACATGGGGTCGGCGGTGTCGGCGGCGCTCCACTTCTTGGTAGCTGTGGTGATAGCGTTGTAGTTGTTGGTCTTGTAGCTGCCGTCGGTGTCGTAGTTGTAAGAGTACTGCACGCCACCAGCTTCCAGGACGATTCTGGGGGAACCGTCGGTCACGGGGGCAAGCAGCTGCATACGCATACGCTCAGCCACGACACGGGCACCCTCAACCAGGGTGGAAGCATCGTCATAGATGGAGGACAGGACAGAGGCCAGGTAGGGATCATTGCCGTCTACGATACGCATGATCTCCTGCTCATCCTCTTCCTTCACCAGCATGGACTCACGGAAAAAGGCCATCTGGGTCTCATCGACCTTGATACCCTCGCGGCTACGCAGGGTAGACTTGGCGTCGAAGTTGGAGGGGGCCAGAGAAACAGGCAGGCCCTTGTGGGATTTGATCCACTTCAAATCCAGGCCCATCTTCTTCTTGGCAGGGAAGAAGCCCTCACCCAGGTAAGCCATGCGGTTAGACGCAGCTTCGGTCTGCTGCACGGCAATAGCGGCAGCGCTGAAAACATCAGAAATGTTCATTGTGTATCCTCCTTCCTTACATGAATACGACGTTCTTCATAGCGGCCTTGGCGGCAGCATCCACGGTAACACCGGAATGTGCCTGCGCCTTGGTGGTGTTGATGTAGCCGCCGATAACGATAGTGCCCTGGGGGCGATCCTCGTAAACGTCCCACAGAAGGACGCCGACGGCGGTAGAAGTCTGGCTACCGGATTCGCCGGAAGTCGCTGCCTTCTTGCCATCAGCCGCCATAGGAGTGCCAGCCTTGCAAACGCCGCTGGTAAAAGCGGTAGAATCCAGAGTAAGGGCCTTGCCCACATACTCGGAGTTGTACAGGATTTCCACGTCCGAAGGCGCGGAAACCTCAGAGTATTTCATGGTGCCTAATGCCATTTTTGTCACTCTCCTTTATACTGCGACAAAACATCGCTGTACGTTTTGTTGTTCTGCGCGGTAGCCGCGCCGATACTCTTTGCAAGGGCGATACCGATATTCTCAGTGCCGCCATTGTCCTTACCACCCGCACCGACAGGTCGGCCAAAAGAAGGGGTGGGTTTGTCGGATGCAAAAGCGCCGGGGTCAGCCTCGCGCTGTGCTTTCAGGAAGTCATCGAAACCTTCCAGTGCGCCGTCTTTCAGGGTCAGGCCCTTGGCTTTCAGTTCGTCCCTAAAAGCGCGTTCAGCGCCCTTAGACGAAAACTTGACGTTCGCGCCGGTGATAGCAGCAGAAGCGGCGGCGGAATAGTCCCGTTCTGCAATCTGCGCCTTGTAGGCTTCTGTGTCTTTGTCGTACTTGGCTTTCAGCTCATCCATCTGAGCTTTGATCTCATCGGCAGAACCGACGTTTTTCTTCAGCTCTTCCAGGTCCTTGTCTCGGTCGGCAAGCTGGGTTTTCAGGTTCTCGGCGTCCGCCTTGGCAGCTTCGGCCTTGCCCTTTTCCCGCTCAATGTCTTTGCCATTCTCAGCAAGAACCTTGTCGATGATTTCATCCTCTAAGCCAAGCTCTTTCAGATATTCGCGTTTCATTGTTCTCTCCCACGACTACGCTTATTTACGCGGGTTGCATCCGCTGTCGCCCGTAGTTTTACGACGTCGGGGCGGTCAAAGATAAAAAATAAGCCAAAAACCAACGTTTTAGTTGATTCTTGGCTCAAAGGCTCAGGTTATTTGGGTTTTGTTTGCTTTACTTTGCTTCTTTTTGCTTACGTTCGCTTTTTATTTGCTTACGCTTGCTTAATTTTGGTTTTGTTTGGTTATCCGGCCCATTTGATTTCGCCGCACCAATCGCAATGTCTACCGTTGTTTTTGCCGGTGCATTTCACCAGGACGCCACAAGCTCCAGGCTTTACCGGGTGAATCTTTTTCCCACATTCAGGGCAACAGAACCAGGTTTGTCCGTTGATGGTTTTAATCATCGTCTTCCTCCTGGTCTGTTCCGAAATACAGGTTGAAGAACTCTTTCATGGCCTCCACCTGTTCCGGGCTTGTGCCGTCAAACTCAACGGTAGCGGCGCGGGTGGCATCCTCTACCTTTTCAGCTACGGTAATCTTCAATATACCACCTTCGTCCTTTCGCGTTGCAACGGCAGGTTGGCAACTTCACTGAATAGCCTGTATTCACGGTTCAGCAAGCG
>ERZ780105.53-NODE-53-length-38801-cov-7.02609_pt1 | contig 38801 bp, 36 predicted proteins | sample MGYA00511172_ERZ780105 | MGnify/ENA primary metagenome ERZ780105 (study PRJEB29588, sample SAMEA2144299) | human gut metagenome | biome: human gut; feature: human-associated habitat; material: faeces | place: Denmark | collected 2008/2010 ...
CCACTTCCACGACATAATGCTCCTTCAGCAATGCTCTCGCAATCAATTCCTGCAACGAGCGCTCGTCTTCTATTACCAGTATCTTCATAGTTCCATGTCAATGTCCTGAGGGCTGCATGTCTCTTCAATAATTGTCAATGCTCTGAAAAACACGAGCTTACCCTCGCAGCCGTCAATGTAAACCCTTACGGTTCATCATCGTTTCCGTTTCTCGCGACGCGACGAAATTACAAATAAAATCTGGAACGGATCTGAAATTTCTTCTGTTTTTCTTCAGCCAGTCAACTACAAAGGGTTTGTAAAAAATGATTAAAATGTCTTACTTTGCAGCTTAACCACTACCGTTGGGTCTCAATATGATTTGCACTTGAATTATGAACAACGAAAAAGAGTGTTTGAAACGTATCTCTGAGAATGACAAGGAGGCATTCTCGACTCTTTTCCGTTATTATTATCCTAAAACTGTCACATTTATTTCCTGCATCATAAAAGATTTGAAGATTGCTGAAGACTTGTCACAGGACATTTTCTTGAAAGTCTGGCTTACAAGGGATGTCCTTGCAGAGATTGAGAATTTCGGATCTTGGCTCTATGTCCTGTCGAGGAACGCGGCCCTTATGCATCTGCGTAAGAGAAAGCCGTCAACGACTATAGGAGACTTTGAGATGCTGGTGGACCAGTTCATTGAAGAACAGTGTTCTGTAAATTTCGAGAAGGATGAGATTCGCAGGATAGTCGACAACATGCCGCCACGTCGTAGAGAGATATTCATCTGTAGCCGTAAATACGGAATGTCCAATGCTGAAATTGCCAAAAGTCTCGGTGTCTCCAAGAAGACTGTAGAGAATCACTTGAATCTTGCATTGAATCAAATCAGGAAAGTTCTCGTAGTTTTAACTTTTTTTATCTGACCATTAGGGGTATTGCACTTGTTGTGCATCTTATATGTGAATCACCATATAATTCACATTCAAGATGCCACATAAAATGCGTAAAGAATTCAATTGGAAACTTATTGATTCCAAGTCATATCCTAAATATAAAACTGAAAGGGCTCTGTCTGCTGTCTTGAATAAAGCGGAAAAAGAAGAACGTAGAAAAGGGGTGTTTACGGTATTCTTGCGATGGGCTACAGGTGTTGCCGCTGCAATACTTATTTGCTTCGTATCTTATCTCATGTTGGACAGCAAGAAGACTCCTCCGGTAAATCTTGTTGCTGAGCAGATTGTAGTCTCGGCTCCGAATGGACAGACGAGGACAGTATATCTTCCTGATTCGACCAAAGTAGTATTGAATTCCGGTTCCGTTATCTTCTATCCGGAGACTTTTAATGGCTCGAAAAGGAGCGTATGCCTTTCCGGAGAGGCGCTTTTTGATGTTACTTCAGACAAAGACTATCCGTTCTTCGTTAAAACTTCTGACGTCACTGTTCGTGTTCTTGGTACGAAGTTCAATGTAAGAGCATATCCTGATGAGGCGGAAATTTCCACCGTACTTTGTAGAGGTTCTGTTGAAGTGAGTACAAATTCGGAAATCTGTCAGACACTTGTTCCTGGGCAGGAATTCCGTTACCGGAAAACAACTGGAGCTTATTCTGTAGATGAGGTGGACACAGATTCTGTCGTTCTGTGGGAAAGCGGAGGCATATACCTCGAAGATGGAAGTATCCACGATCTGGTGCGTCTTCTTCAACTTCGCTTCGACGTGAATATATATCTTACTACCGACAGGTATGACAAGGATGTTCTTACCGTCAAGTTTAGCCATGGGGAGGGCTTGGATGATATTCTCTCAGTCGTCAGCAGGCTTCTTCCTGGTATGAAATACAAAATGAATGATTCAAATGTTTATATAAAATAATACGGGAATTATGAAAAGAGCACTTACTATAGTAATCATGATGATTCTTTTTTTTCTGACGGCGGGTGGAGCGGGTGCACAAGAGCAGATTGTCCGGTTTCAGAAAAAGTCAATGAAGATTTCTGCAGCATTGAATTTGATCGAGAGGCAGACGGGATTGACTTTTGCTTACAATAAAGGTCATCTTGACGTAAACAAGACTGTAGATGTGCCGGAAGGGAAGAATGTAATGGACGCACTTTCGGAGATACTTGCGGGGACTGGAACTCAAGCACATCTGAACGGAAAGGTGATAGTCATTTCGACTGTCGGAAACGAACTGAAGACCATAACTCTGAAGGGAACAGTGACCGATAGGGCCGGAGAACCGCTTGCCGGGGCATCTATTATGCTTGATGGTACGTTGAAAGGTGTCCTTTCAGACGTTGACGGATCGTTCGTGTTCCCAGACTTGACATGTCCTGCGTCCCTCAGGATTGACTATCTGGGGTTCGTTTCAAGGACTATAACCATCAGTGGTTCGGAACGCCAGCCGCTCAGTATTTCTCTTGAAGAAGACAACCGTCTGTTGTCTGAGTCTGTGGTTATCGGTTACGGAACACAGAAGAAAGAGACGCTTACCGGTTCCATCACGGTGAGGAAAATGACAGAGATTGAAAATCGTCCGATGACTCATGCTTCAGAGGCGCTTTACTCTATGCCGGGTCTTTACATTAACCAGAGTTCATCTAAACCTGGATCTGATGGGGCGACCATCCGTGTTCGTGGCGTCGGGACCTTGAGTAGTTCCAGTCCGATGATTCTTGTCGATGGAATAGAATACTCTCTTGATGAGATTAATCCGGACGATATAGAAACAATATCCGTACTCAAAGATGCTTCCGCCTCGATTTATGGCTCCAAGGCGGCTAATGGTGTAATTCTCATCACGACGAAATCGGCCAAGAAGGGCGCCCCAGTTGTGAGACTGAAGGCAAACTTCGGAGTCCAGTCTCCTACGTATGTTCCTGATGTGGTGACGGATCCTATTCTATATATGAGGATGCGCAATCAGGCGGAGCTCAACGAGGGAAAGCTGGTGACGACTTACAACGATGCTGATATCCTTGAGTATGAAGAAGGAATGAAACACGACAAATATATCTATCCGGCTTCTGACTGGTATGACCTCTGCTATGAGCATGGTTTTGTACAGGAATACAATGCAAGCGTATCTGGAGGCGGTGATAAGGTGGACTATATGATCGGTTTAGGATATATGCGGCAGAAAGGAGTGATGGTGAGCAATGACGATGCCACAAGATATTCATGGAACATCAAGGTCAACACACAGGTAACAAAGCGACTCAAGGTCGGGGCCAGCATACTTGGCAACTTTCGCTTCAATACTGAGCCGATTTACGGTGTCTCCACCACCATTAACGTCATTAATCGGGCACTGCCAATTTTCAGCACTCGGCTCCCTGATGGCCGTTGGCTCAGTACTTGGCTTTCCACACCGGGGCGCAATAACCCTGAGAATCCTCTCCTTTATCTTAAGGAAGGTCGTACCACTAGGCAGCCGCACCGTCTTCTCGGAAAGATAGACCTTCAATATACACTTCCGTGGCATCTGACATATCGGGCGACTCTAGGTTACCTCAAAAGTGACAATTACTCGAAGAACTTCAAGACGGCTATGTACACGTACAATCCCAAGACATATGAGAAGAAAGACTTCAGTCCATATGTTTATGTTAAGGATTGGGATTCAAATGCGTACAACACTACCTTTTACAATACCTTGTCATACGACAATACCTTTGCCAAGAAGCATACACTTGGGGTGATGCTCGGATATGAGCACAAATACACGAACAGTGCAGCATTTACTGCAAAGAAACGTGACTATTTCAATAACCAACTCGATGCCTTGACTCCAGGAACGAAGATGGATGATATTACAGGTGCTGTTTCTGAGCAGATTCTCTCATCGTTCTTCGGGAGGGTAACTTACAATTATAAGGAGAAATATCTTGCCGACTTCACGGCCCGTTATGACGGATCTTCGAAATTTGCCAAGGGCAACCGATGGGCCTTCTTCCCTGCTGTGTCAATCGGTTGGAGACTGGATAAGGAAAATTGGATGAGGAATATATCCTGGATAGATATCCTTAAGCTTAGAGGTTCTGTCGGTCAGATGGGAAATCAGGCTATCGGAAACTACGAATACCTCATGTCGGTTCTTGCCAGTCCTTCATACAACTACTCTTTCGGTGATACCATCTCTGGAGGTGCTGCGATAAGGGATTTTGTGGATGATGATATATCTTGGGAGACTACGACCACCTACAATGCCGGTCTGGATTTTGCCGTTTTGGGAGGAAGGTTGAATTTTACTGCGGACTTCTATAAGAAACGAACTGAGGGTATCCTCAGGGATGTGAAGATACCTGCGCAGATTGGAAACCTGAAAGGTCCGAAGCAGAATATCGGAGTTGTGGCTAATGACGGTATGGAGTACAGCATCCAGTGGCGCGACGGATACAGGGACTTCCGGTATAGTCTGGGAGGTAATTTCTGCTACAATAAAAATATTGTCGTAGATCTTAATGGACAGGAGTATATATCTACGTTCAACATCATTAAAGAGGGTGAACCTATCAGTGCGTGGTACTTGTATCAGGCGGACGGCTTCTACAATAGTTACGAGGAAATTGCCAATTCTGCCACTGTCGGCAGTGGCGTAAAGCCGGGCTATATCCGTTACAAGGACCTTAATGGTGACGGAAGTATCGATGACCGTGACCGTGCCGTTTCAGGAAACCTCACACCAAGTATCACCTATGCGTTCAACTTTTCCGTGGGGTGGAAGGGTGTAGAACTGTCGGCTCAGTTTCAGGGCGTAGCGGACGTGTACACATACCTTTCAGGCAATCTTGCTGCTCCGTTCTGGAATGGTGCCGGCGTGTTGAAAGAGTGGACTACAGACGCTTGGACAGAAGAAAACCATAATTCGAGACTGCCGATTCTCCATACGGCGACAGGCGCTCCGGAAATGCATAACTACAAGAATACCCAATGGCTATATGATGCATCTTATCTGAGATGCAAGCAACTGCAGCTTTCGTGGACTATGCCTGAGAAATGGATGAAAGTTATCAAGATGAAACAGATTCAGTTGTTTGTCAATGGCCAAAATCTCTTCACCTTCTCTCCTCTGAAGATGTTCGATCCGGAAATTGACCTTTCCAGCACGAACCTGATCCAGTATCCATCGTTGAAGACATATAATTTCGGTTTCAACATCACATTTTAAATCGCGAACAGCATTATGAAACATATTGGAAAAATCTTTATTTCGACTGCATCCGTGATTCTGGTAGCGTCTTGTAGTCTTGACACTATCCCGTCGGATCGCTATACCGTCGAGACGTTCTGGCAGTCAGCCGAGGGTACGGAGGCTGCGATGACCGGATGCTACAATGTTCTCACGCATTCTGGCGCTCTTAACATTGATCCTCTACTTGAGGACTGTGCTACTCCGAACGAGTACAACTACAGCAATTCCCACGGGTGGAATGAAATCGCGCTTGGTACTCATTCGGCCAATTCTGCAGGTGTCATCAGCGATCGTTGGAAAGCTTGTTATGAGGGCATCGGGCGGTGTAATACGCACCTTGACAGACTCCCTGGAGCAGAGGCTAGTGAGGAGAGAAAACTCCAAATGGAGGGCGAGGCAAAGTTTCTCAGAGCTCTGTACTATTATCTTCTAGTAACTTATTACAATGGCGTTCCGCTCGTGCTCAGCATTCCTGAGATGTCACATGGTACTCTTCCAAGAAGCAGCCGCGAAGAGGTTGTGTCCCAGATTATTGGAGATTTAGACAGAGCGGCCGAGTGTCTCGACTGGAAATGGGGTTCGAAGTCGGATAAAGGCCGTGCGACCAAAGGTGCGGCAATGTCGCTTAAGGCAAGACTATTGCTTTTTGAGGCCAGCCCTTTGGTCAATGAAAAGGGTGATCTCGCCCTGTGGAAAAAGGCTGCGGATGCGGCTGCTGAGGTTATGGACCATGCTAAAGAAGCCGGTTATGACCTCTTCCCGGATTATAGGAAATTATTCCTTCCGGCAAATGAACACAGTTGTGAGTGTATTTTCGATGTGGAGTATTCGAAGACAAAGAACACACCTATAAACGCGTGGAACGTCCAAAGTGTGCAGTATCGCAATAACGCACCGCTTCTGGATCTGGTTAACGCGTACGAATCTTCAGACGGCAAGACTTACGCCCAAGACAATTATGACAAGAAAGACCCTCGTTTCAAAGCTACTGTCTTCTATCCAGGATGCACTTTTCTCGGAAAGGCCAACAGTACCGCAACTCAGATTTGTCAGTTTACCGGATTTGCTCACAAGAAACTTACCATATATGATAACCAAGCCCGCGATCCCGATGATGGTAATGGCGAGACGAACTATATGTTCATAAGGTATGCGGATGTGCTGCTTATGTTCGCAGAGGCCAAGAACGAGGTAGAAACAAGCCCTTCTGCAGAGGTGTATTCAGCATTGAACGCAGTCCGCAAGCGTGCCGGTATCCCTATAATAAAGACAGGAACTCTTGACAAAGAGCAGATGCGTGAGGTTATACGCCACGAGCGCAGAATCGAATTCGCCGGCGAAGGACTTTATTACAATGATATCCGTCGCTGGAAAATTGCGGAGGAGGTAATGAATGACGAAATCTGCGACTACAACGGTACTGCAATAGCAATCAGGGCATTCGACCCTGAGCGAGACTACTGGTGGCCTATCCCTTCGGAGCAGCGTCTTTTGAACAAAAACCTTGATCAGAATCCGAATTATTAGGATATGACAAATCACGCTATGATGAAAGTTGACTTTAAACGTATGGAAATGAAACACATATATACGAGACTTGCTTTTCTTTTTCTTCTTCTTCTTTGTGCATCTTGCCAGAAACAAGAGCCGGAAGGGCCATATATCCCTTGGCGTCCTGAAAACGTTGAGAAAGGGACCATTGAACTTAAGGATGCGACCCGTCCATTGATTGTCACGGAACAGTCACAGGGACACATCGTAATCGTGGACCAGCCGACAGGAAAAATAGCTTGGGAATGGAAGCCGGCAGAGGATGGCTTGGATCCTTCTCAGGTGAAACTTTTCACTGAGCCGGATGAGGCCAAACCTGTGCTGGACAAGAGTTGTGTGCTTGTGACAGCCTCGAGCGGAGGCGCTGCATTGGTACGTATCGAAGACAAGAAGGTGCTTTTTGTGGTCAATGCCGGGGGGAGCCCTCACTCTGCGGAGATTCTCCCAGACGGCAGTATAGTGGTTGCCTGCAGCAATTCCAATAAACTTCAGATATATAAGTGCCGAGATGGGGTTTATGATACGAAGCCGACCTCGTCCGCTGTGGTGGCAGCTGCCCATAATGCCGTCTGGGATAAGAAACGCGAGTGCCTGTGGACTGCCTCTGAGGGACGTGTTTACAAGTACTCTTACGATAAGACCAAAACGACACTGACCCAAGAATATGGCTATGATGTGCCGGACAACATGTCGATGATTCACGACCTCATTCCTGTTTATGGAAAGGATGAACTCTATCTCACCACGGGCAAAAACGTCTTCAGTTTCAACCCCGAAACAGGAAAGGTGGTGTCTGTGGAACTTGCCTACAAAAAGAACGTCAAAAGTATCTCGACCGGTCCTGAAGGATGGCCGCAAATCCTCACGAGACCGACTTCTTCGTCCTACTGGACCAGTGAGGTAGTGGACTTCAACGGCAACTGTCTCTTCTCGTACTTCAAGTACAAGATTTATAAGGTCAGGTGGTATGTGGACCAACCTTTTTCTTATTAGATTCCAGATAAATGATTAATTGTGATAAAAATATGAAAACCAATAAATTACTTGTTTTTCTCGCCTCTTTGTCTGCTGTGTGTATGCTTTCTTGTACAAAAGCGGTGAATCGCGAAGTAGAGGCGGAAACTCAGGAGCGTACCATTCCTGCGACTCCTGGCAACATCAACAAAATTCCTGCGAAGCTTAAATGTGTTCACGGAGAGGTCTTCCAGTTCAGTGTAAATGAAGTGAAATGGGCCGACAGTTACGAGTGGAAAATAGCTGACGAGGCATCTGGATTGCTTACCATTATCGAAGGACAAGGTACGAACATGATAAAGGTCAAGGCCGCGGACACCGATTGCGAGATACCTCGCAGATCTGTTTCCGTTGTCGCGAAGAATGAACTGGGACAAAGTAAGGAGAGACTTTTTCTTGCTATCCTGACTGTAGGAGAGGGGACTGTCGTACCTGAGCCCCAACCTGAACCTGAGCCAGAGCCGGATGATGTCAGCAAGAAGTATGGTTCAAAGACCTGGATGACCATGAACTGTTTCGAATCAGGTAATGATGGAAAACTCGGAACGGCTATAGACATTACCGGAATTACTGTGAAAGGAATGACGGAAGCCGCATTGAGCGAGATAAATGATAAAGCTGGACGTTTCTATACATGGTACGAGGCGATGACGGGTATTCCTGCCTGTACGAAGGAACAGTATGAAGAGAAGATAGCATCTTATGGTGGCAAGGATGATGCTGGCAATGCCTTTACTCTAGATGGTACAGAAGGAGGGGAGTACAATGTCCAACTTCGTGGCTGCTGCCCTGAGGGGTGGCATGTTGCCAACTGTAACGATTGGTGGGATTTGCTCCACGCAATAAAGTCAGAGTATAATGTAGGTGAGGATATCTATAAGGGAGAATTCTCATTCAATGGAGGATGTCTTGCTACCCTGCCGGGCGTCACGAAAGATGAATTCTACAAGAATGGCTCGACTGTGAAGAATATGGGCAATGTCGGAGCATGGCTTCGTGGAGGCAATGGCCGTCTTGTGGATGGTGGCGTATGGAATCAGACCAATGAAACTTTGAAAGATAAGGATGCAGCAGGACCGATAGTACAGTTTGTTTCTGGCGCTGACGAAGTGGGATTTGGATGGTATCCTGCAGGACGTATTGAGATTGATGGCGTAACAATCAATGCAAAAGCCCCGGGCAAGTACGGATTCCTATGGTTTATTGGACAACAAGATGCTGATTATGCACGCTCCCTCTGTATCTCTGGAACGAGTATGAACCTCAATATGATGAATACGAAGCGTGTAGAGGCAAATAAACTCTCGCGTCTGAATGTTCGTTGTGTTAAAAACTACTAAATGGAGGAAATCTTGAGCGAAATGGATAGAAGGTCTTTTCTCAAGACGTCGATGGCAGCAGGATTACTGCTCTCAACGTCGAGGCTGCCGGCTTTTGCGGAAGATAAGCCCGAAGAGTTCCCGAACAGGGGAAAATTCGAACGGCTTTCATTGACTTATGCGCATATCGATGCTGGAGCTACTGAACCGTTTTCTATTCTCCATATCTCTGACACACATCTTACGTCGGCCTATCTCTCGGAAGATGAAAGAAAGCAGACTCTTATGCGGAGTCGAACGAGAACCTTTGGAGGAAGGCAAGAAGAAGCATTACGGGATTCGCTGGACTGGGCGAGACAGAATGTCGATTATATTCTACATACAGGTGATCTGATAGATTGGATTTCAGAGGCAAACCTCGATCTTGCCGAGAAATACCTTGGAGAAAACGTTGCTTTTGCCGTCGGCAACCACGAGTATTCCCGCTATATGAAACTCGAAAAGTCCGAAAAAACGGAAGCATACAAGGAAATTAGCCGCGAGTTGCTTGCATCCAAGTATCACAAGAACCTTACTTTCGTCTCCCAAGTGGTGAACGGTGTGAATTTTATTACTATGGATGATGTGTATTATTCCGTAACTGAAGAACAGGTGGATCTCTTCGAGGACCAGGTGAGGCGTAAACTTCCGATAATCCTTTGTATGCACGTGCCGATCTATACTCAGGAGATAGCTGCTGCAAATTTCAAATATTGGAAGCCAGGAAGCCGGTTCCGTTCTTATGGCCCACAAAAACACAAGTACACCTACGAGACGGATTCGTTCCCGGAGAAATTCTTTGACAGACTGAAAAAGCAGAAATTGCTCAAGGGCATTCTTTCCGGTCATACTCACTTTGCGATGGAGGAACAATTCTCGCCGACGGCGCGGCAGTATGTAGTGGGACCGAATTTCCTTTTCACGGGCCGTGAGATATTGTTTACTTAAATTACGTGTTGATATGAAAAGATATATTTTGCTTGTATTGCTCGTCCTGCTCGGAATACCTTCTTTCGGAGCGGAAGACGGGAAGGTAATAAATGTCCGTACTGACAATTCCTCATTGATTATTTGCGTGGATAAAGACGGCTTTTTGAGAACTCTTCATTATGGAGGAGTTATAGGGGACACCTCCCCGTTCGCTGATTTTCAGTTAGGTATATCTAAGGGGCACGGCTCTGTATATGAGACTTATCCCACTCAGGGTGGACGTGGGTTCAATGAACCGGCATTGGCTGTAACGCACAAGAATGGTGACTTGAATACAGAACTCCGCTATATCTCCCATAATACCGAGATGACAGAAAATGGCAATGTGGACCGGACCATTATCCATCTTGCCGACTTGAAGGAAGGACTTGCTGTGGACCTAATATATAAGGCATATATGCACGAAGACGTAATTGTTGTCAATTCCATAATCAGAAATGACGAGAAAGGTACGGTAATGCTTAGGAATTACTATTCGGTAGCCCTTCCGATACGTGCAGACAAATATCTCCTTACCCACCTCTATGGGTCTTGGGCTCATGAGGCGCGTGTGCAGCACACTCAACTCGTTCGCGGGACAATGAGCGTTGAGAGTAGGAAAGGAGTTCGCACGACTCATACGGAGAATCCTTCGTTCATGCTCAGCCTGAATACAGACAGCTTCAGTGAAGATACCGGCGAAGTTATTGCCGGCAGCCTTGCTTGGAGTGGGAATTTCAAGTTGAATTTTGAACTCACCGAATTCAATGTTCTGAATGTTCTTGCGGGTGCAAACCCATACTCAGCCACCCGCTGGCTCGCTCGTGGGGAGTCGTTTGAGACTCCTGAGCTGATTCTTACTTGGAGTGGCCAAGGCGCAGGTCGGGCAAGTCGCAACCTTCACCGTTGGGCCAGGGAATACAAGATGCATTGTGGCTACGGCATGACACCAACTCTTCTTAACAGTTGGGAAGGTGCTTATTTTACGTTCGATGCAAGTGTACTGAAGGAAATGGTGGATGATGCAGCTGATATGGGACTCGAGATGTTTGTCCTTGATGATGGCTGGTTCGGAAACAAATATCCTCGCAACAATGCCAAGGCTGGTCTTGGTGACTGGCAAGTGAATGTCTCCAAATTGCCCGAGGGTATTGATGATATTGCTTCATATACCCACAGCAGGGGGCTGAAATTCGGAATATGGATTGAACCGGAGATGGTCAATCCTAAGAGTGAACTTTATGAGAAACACCCCGAATGGATTGTCAGGGACCGACTGCACGAGCCGACGGCAATGAGGAATCAGTATCTTTTGGATCTGACAAGGCGTGAAGTGCAGGACTTTGTCTTCGATGTTTTTGACAAGACGATGGCTCTTTCTGACAAAATTGATTATATCAAATGGGATGCTAACCGTCACGTGGAGAATGTAGGCTCATTGGGCCTTCCGTCGGATAGACAGACGGAGTTCTGGGTGGACTATACGAAAGGATTTTACAATGTGGTGGAGCGTCTTCGTAGTAAGTATCCTAGCGTGATGATTCAAGCTTGTTCTTCGGGAGGAGGTCGCGTAGAATACGGAGCATTGAAATACTTCGATGAGTTTTGGACGAGCGATGACACTGAGGCTTTGGTGCGTACAGGCATTCAATACGGAACGAGTCTCTTTTTTCCTGCAAACGTGATGGGCTCACACGTGTCAGCCGTTCCTAACCATCAGACTGGCAATATTACACCTATCAAGTTTCGCTTTGATGTCGCCTGCGCTGGACGACTGGGAATGGAACTCCAACCGAAAGATATGACAGAAACTGAGAAGGCTTTCGCACAAAAAGCCATAAGCAGTTACAAGGATTACCGTGATATAATTGCGGAAGGTGATCTCTACAGGTTAGGTGCTCCTGAAGATAAGTCGGGAACTTATGCTCTGATGTATGTGTCAAGGGATCGCCGCAGAGCAGTGCTGTTTACCTATTGCCTTAGTTATGACTCTCGTTATTCGGTGCCGCAGTTCCGTCTTGCTGGACTTGACGAGAATATGAACTACCATGTAACAGAACTGAACGTAGAGAAGTCTGCGAGTTGGTTCGCGGGAAAATCTCTTTCAGGAGAATTTCTTATGAAAAAAGGGGTGAACCCTCCTTTGAAGAAAGTTTACGAAAGTGCTGTTTTCCTTCTTGAAGGAGAATAGTTTGAATCTTCTAACTTGTGCCTTGGTGGTGGCACTCTTGCTACTCTGACAGTCGTAGGAGGCCATCGCCGTATGTTGTTCTGAATCATTCAGATAACTCAAGCCCCGCCGCGTCAGAATCCGATTCCCAGGTGCGCTCCCAGGCATTCTGCGGCAAGGGTAGGGCCTATGAACAGATGAAGATTCTTGTAGCATCTTACTCTGATACCGGGCTGCCATCCGCCGATGAATATCATATCGCCCACATTTTCTTTAATCACTTCGCGTTGCCAGCCTGTTTGTGTATTCAGATGATACTTTCCGCTTATTTTGTATATCCATCCGGCTCCAGCGTACAAGTCGCTGTAAATGGCGAATGTTTTGCGCCTTCCCAAATGCCAGTATCTGCGGAAACATATCCCCGTACCGATAGAATAAATGTCACCGGGCGCATAGTCAGCGTATGTTTCTCCTTGACTCATAAAGATGGAAAATGAACGCTTCTCGTCGATTCGTATGCCTCCGGTAAGCATTGGCCCTGCAGTGACCAAACCAGCATAATATCTCAAGGTAAATTCAGGCTTCCATTCTCTGACTCCCTCCTTCGAGAATGCGTGTTTCCATCCATCAGCCCATCTGGACATATCCTCCACCATCGGATTTTGTGCTGATGCGCTTCCTATAGCTGTTATCATTGTACAAAGAATGGTCAGAATGCGTTTCATAGTGTAATAGTGTTTTTTAAATAGTGCTCTAATGATCCCGCATCATCAAATCTCACCCCGCTAGCCGCATAAGCGACATCACAAAAGTAGCAAAAGATTTTACAATGAAAAAAAGAAGAGCAACCTCACGGCGGCTCTTCTCAAAAAAAAAGTTCTTTGTTATATTGAAACCGAACTTAATTCGGCTCCTATGCGATGTATTGCTGCCACAATTTTCTTTGTGGTCTTTTCCCCAGGGAATGCCACGCCACTCTTGTATTGCCTCATTTTGCTTTCGTTGATGCCTGCATACTGGGCGAAGCGGCTGGCATTGATGAAATCGAAGTCTTCGAAGAATGAAGGAATGTCATAGCGAAATGTTATCTGGTACTCTTCAGAGACTTTCTCCCCGTCTGCTATGGCTAAATCACGGCAGTCCTGGACACTTTCGCGGAAATCTGCTTTAGCCTCCTCGATTGTCTCCCCAAAACCGCCAAAATGATTTTTGCCAAAACTCTGAGAGGACGTGATAGCAAATCGCCCGTCCGGTCCCTTTTCAATAATTGCTACGATCTTATACATATAATAACTTGCTTTTGAAAAAAAAGTTCTCTGTTATTCAGAATCTGAATTCAAGAATGGGCAGGGATTAGATCCCTGCCTGTTTCTTGATTGCCTCAAGAGTTCCAGTCCGGATTTCCTGAGCCCCGTGCCTCGGAATTGAGAATCTCTCGCCTGTTATTGGGGATTCCCATATTTCGTGGGATGTCCCCTGACGGACAAGAAAGCATCCATTCTTCCGAAGCAACCTCTTCAATTCAGAACTCTTCATATAACAAAGAACTTTGTATTTGCAAAGGTAGCATAATCGTTACTATTTGCAAAATATTTCTAACTTATCTGATTGTTTTTAATTAAACAAACAATCGTGCAAACTAAACATTATGAATTCTGAATCAATGAGAATGCGATTTTCTTAAATAGATAAAAAACGATAATAGAGCCCGAGAAGGCACTATCATGTGCGCTGTGTCAGTCCAGACATACACGTCAAGGAAGGTTCTCATCCCGGTAGTCGCCTATGCGACATCACAAAAGTAGCAAAAGATTTTACAATGAAAAAAAAGAAGAGCCGGAAATCTCCGGCTCTCAAGTGATTACCACAGCTTGAAGTTATCGCGCCAAACGGGCGTATCACGTTTCACAGTTTATGTTAGCTGTTAAACATCCAATACGTGATAAATAACAAACGATTGCGTTCAGCATCAGTAAGATCGCGAGAACGCTTAGGCCTGCGAAAGCCAAATAGACGCTTAAACCAATTCATAATAAGTGTTTTCGTCAAATATAAGAAATAAATGCAAAAAAAATTTGCATATTATAATAGAATCTTCTAACTTGTGTCCCGAAAAATAGAAACGGAACTATGTTTATGATGAACAACAATTCTTGGTGGTGGCACTCTTACTACTCTGACAGTCGTAGGAGGCTATAGCCGTATGTTGTTCTGAATCATTCAGATAACTCAAGCCCCGCCGCGACTGCGACGGGGCTTTTTTCGTATAGAAACGTAAAACAACTTAAATTATAAACATTATGGAACAGAAAGTACCTTACAAAATCTACCTCGAAGAAAACGAAATCCCTAAAGCATGGTATAACGTGCGTGCAGACATGAAAAACAAGCCGGCACCGCTGCTCAACCCGGCGACATTGCAGCCGATGGGCATCGATGACCTGAAGGGCGTATTCTGCGAGGAACTTTGCAAACAGGAACTTGACAATGACACGGCATACTTCCCTATCCCGGAGGAAATCAGGGACTTCTATAAAATGTACCGTCCGTCACCGCTCATTAGAGCATATTTCCTCGAAAAGGCATTGGGAACATCGGCTAAAATCTACTATAAGTTCGAAGGAAACAATACTTCCGGAAGCCACAAGCTCAATTCTGCCATTGCGCAGGCATATTATGCCAAGAAACAGGGGCTCAAAGGAGTGACTACTGAAACAGGAGCAGGACAATGGGGCACGGCATTGAGCATGGCATGTGCATACTTCGGCCTTGATTGTCATGTATTCATGGTCAAATGTTCGTATGAGCAGAAGCCGTTCAGGCGCGAAGTCATGCGTACCTACGGGGCACATGTCACTCCGTCTCCAAGCATGGATACAGAGGTCGGCCGCAAGATTCTCGCAGAGCACCCCGGAACGACCGGCAGGCTGGGGTGGGCCATTTCCGAAGCGGTGGAAACTGCTGTCACTCATGACGGGTACAGATATGTTCTCGGCTCCGTCCTGAACCAAGTACTTCTGCACCAGTCAATTATCGGTCTTGAAGCAAAAGCGGCGCTCGACAAATACGGCATTACTCCTGACATTGTCATAGGCTGTGCCGGAGGCGGTTCCAATCTCGGCGGTCTGGTAAGTCCGTTTGTCGGAGAAATGCTGCGCGGCGAGAAACAATACCGCGTAATCGCCGTGGAGCCGGCATCCTGCCCTAGCTTCACGCGTGGAAAATATGCTTACGATTTCTGCGACACCGGTGAGATTTGCCCGCTCGCTAAAATGTACACTCTTGGCAGTCAGTTCATTCCGTCAGCAAACCACGCAGGCGGTCTCCGCTACCACGGAATGAGCAGCATTCTGTCACAGCTCTATGCTGACGGCTACATTGAGGCTCGTTCCGTCGAGCAGACTTCCGTATTCAAGGCGGCTGAATTGTTTGCACGCACGGAAGGCACGCTACCTGCACCTGAAAGCAGCCACGCAATACGAGCAGCCATTGACGAGGCCCTGAAATGCAAGGAAACGGGAGAGGAAAAGACCATTCTTTTCGGTCTCACGGGAACAGGTTATTTCGATCTGAAGGCATATGAGCAGTTCAATGACGGAAAAATGACTGACACCATCCCGACTGACGAACAGATCAGGGAAAGTCTCAGCCATCTTCCTAAGGTCGACTAGGGCCCTGCAACTGAGCGGAAGCTGATTTACAGGAATGCGATGCGGTCTGGGATATCTCCAGTGATGACACTCCATATATGTGTCGAGGTCAGTGTCCGTCAAATGCGATGAAACGGCAGTTGGGAACATCTACCTGAGCCAGGCGCTTCATGGTATAAGCATCCATGATTTCGACTTTGTGCGAGTCCGGAGGCTTACGATCAAACATCATCCGTCTTAATCTTTGTTCTTGTGGAAGATGGCTTCAGAGAGAGTAATCAGCAAATGCTGGTTACTCTTTTTGTCTTAATCCTTGTTCTTGTGGAGGATGGTCTCAGAGGCGTTTAAGAGTCTCAACACAATGTCTAATAAGGAGGTCTTAATCCTTGTTCTTGTGGAAGATGGTCTCAGAGAGCGATGGCAGCTTTACAAATCCTTGTCCCACAAGGCGTCTTAATCCTTGTTCTTGTGGAAGATGGCTTCAGAGATATTGCTTTTGATCTGATAGTAGTTGATGACGAGTCTTAATCCTTGTTGTTGTGGAAGATGGCTTCAGAGTTTTTTTGCGATATGAAAACACAGATTTGCGACCGTCTTAATCCTTGTTCTTGTGGAAGATGGCTTCAGAGTGCATTTATTGGGCAGATGGTCACATTGTCTTTGTCTTAATCCTTGTTGTTGTGGAAGATGGTCTCAGAGAGGTGATTCAAAAACTGAAGGAAAAGGGATTTGTGTGTCTTAATCCTTGTTGTTGTGGAAGATGGTCTCAGAGGCGGGCAAGGTCCGCAAAAATAACCCTTTCGGGGCTCTGTCTTAATCCTTGTTGTTGTGGAAGATGGTCTCAGAGGTGCCAAGACTGGTGCTGTAGCAGTGAAGGGCATTCCTGCGTCTTAATCCTTGTTGTTGTGGAAGATGGTCTCAGAGTACTTGCAGCGGAGGCAGAAGTTAACGGTCAGAAGGTCTTAATCCTTGTTGTTGTGGAAGATGGTCTCAGAGGCGTTGGAAGACCTTAAATAATCCACCAACCAAAAGGTCTTAATCCTTGTTGTTGTGGAAGATGGTCTCAGAGCTATTACAGCAAAGTCCGCCCGCTCTGCTTGGGATGTCTTAATCCTTGTTGTTGTGGAAGATGGTCTCAGAGCAAGCTCTTCTTCACTTACGGAGCAAAGACAGGAGGTCTTAATCCTTGTTCTTGTGGAGGATGGTCTCAGAGATTTTTGCAATGTGTCTTGCAGATTCTTTTACATCCACCGTCTTAATCCTTGTTCTTGTGGAGGATGGTCTCAGAGTTTTACATTACAGACTCTTTTGGTTCTGAATTTAGGTGTCTTAATCCTTGTTCTTGTGGAGGATGGTCTCAGAGTCTACAATGGATATATACTCAAAGAACTGCTACCTTGTGTCTTAATCCTTGTTCTTGTGGAGGATGGTCTCAGAGATTTATAAATTATGAGTATTGCAACAGTAAAAGTTCCAGTCTTAATCCTTGTTCTTGTGGAGGATGGTCTCAGAGTTGCTCTTCAGGAAACCGCAGATGAACAGACACTTGGTCTTAATCCTTGTTCTTGTGGAGGATGGTCTCAGAGGAGACAGCGATCGACATCCTAGACACGGTTAAAGACGATGTCTTAATCCTTGTTCTTGTGGAGGATGGTCTCAGAGAAGCGGCCAATTTCGCCGAATGGGTGAAACTATCTGCGTCTTAATCCTTGTTCTTGTGGAGGATGGTCTCAGAGTTCTTCAGCAGAAAAGGCACAAAGGAAAGTTATAGAAGGTCTTAATCCTTGTTCTTGTGGAGGATGGTCTCAGAGAATAAAATAATACAATTTAATCAACAATATTATGAGTCTTAATCCTTGTTCTTGTGGAGGATGGTCTCAGAGCTTGCAAATGTTGCTGGTAGCGACATTTTGTATGGTCTTAATCCTTGTTCTTGTGGAGGATGGTCTCAGAGCTGGCTACAACACTCAAATTACATCCATTGAAGTTACTGTCTTAATCCTTGTTCTTGTGGAGGATGGTCTCAGAGTTGCGAAAGGTGGTTGGATTACAACGGATATGAGCCGGTCTTAATCCTTGTTCTTGTGGAGGATGGTCTCAGAGCTTATCTGGCAGGGTCAATATCTACGTCAATAGTGAGTCTTAATCCTTGTTCTTGTGGAGGATGGTCTCAGAGCTCTAAATAAGTAAGGCTATGAAATACACGGTTAGAGGTCTTAATCCTTGTTCTTGTGGAGGATGGTCTCAGAGTTTTACAAGTTTAGTTATTCATGGTGGTTTTTGTTTATGTCTTAATCCTTGTTCTTGTGGAGGATGGTCTCAGAGATGTTCCTTGAGGAGGATTGGGGATTTCTTGATAAGTCTTAATCCTTGTTCTTGTGGAGGATGGTCTCAGAGTTGGACCGCAAGTTCAAGGGTGAGGAAGGTGTCTTAATCCTTGTTCTTGTGGAGGATGGTCTCAGAGTGCCACGAACGGACTCCCTCAACCTCTGAAAGCAGAGGAGTCTTAATCCTTGTTCTTGTGGAGGATGGTCTCAGAGGGTATGTAAAACTCTGGAATGCTATTCTTAGCATATGTCTTAATCCTTGTTCTTGTGGAGGATGGTCTCAGAGTGTCTTGGCGTCTATCCTACCAAGGAAAAGGCGCAAGTCTTAATCCTTGTTCTTGTGGAGGATGGTCTCAGAGTGTCTTGGCGTCTATCCTACCAAGGAAAAGGCGCAAGTCTTAATCCTTGTTCTTGTGGAGGATGGTCTCAGAGAATATCATAGATGCTCTTCTAGATAACGACAGGCAAGTCTTAATCCTTGTTCTTGTGGAGGATGGTCTCAGAGCTCCGCGTCGGAGTGTGGTATGACCATGCGTGGTCTGTCTTAATCCTTGTTCTTGTGGAGGATGGTCTCAGAGAAATCTACGATTGGCTTGGTCGTACCGGTGAACTGAAGGGTCTTAATCCTTGTTCTTGTGGAGGATGGTCTCAGAGCATTAAAGAAAAGAATGGAAGCATGTCATGTGAACGTCTTAATCCTTGTTCTTGTGGAGGATGGTCTCAGAGATGAATTGCCAGAAGTAGATGTATATCATCCGCTTGTCTTAATCCTTGTTCTTGTGGAGGATGGTCTCAGAGCGTTTAAAAGCAAGCCAAAAACATTGAGAAACCTTAGTCTTAATCCTTGTTCTTGTGGAGGATGGTCTCAGAGACAAAGAAAGCACTTAATGCGTTCATCGCAGAATCGTCTTAATCCTTGTTCTTGTGGAGGATGGTCTCAGAGAGCCATTTGAAATTACGGACGAATTGAGAAAGGAATGTCTTAATCCTTGTTCTTGTGGAGGATGGTCTCAGAGGCCGTGAGGTTTGCCCTATCTAAACGTATATTATAGTCTTAATCCTTGTTCTTGTGGAGGATGGTCTCAGAGTATCAAGGGAACGAAAGGAATGTCTGAAAACAATATCGTCTTAATCCTTGTTCTTGTGGAGGATGGTCTCAGAGGAGTAATGCCTATCTACGGCAACAAGGAAGATGCCATGTCTTAATCCTTGTTCTTGTGGAGGATGGTCTCAGAGATGGAAAATATCAGCCGTTGCAGTGGGAGGATGATAGTGTCTTAATCCTTGTTCTTGTGGAGGATGGTCTCAGAGAGCTTTATAAAAGGTAGATTTCTAAATACTTTTAATGTGTCTTAATCCTTGTTCTTGTGGAGGATGGTCTCAGAGTCGGTATGGTCTTTGACGAGTATGATGCTATTTCAAAAGTCTTAATCCTTGTTCTTGTGGAGGATGGTCTCAGAGAGGATCTTCCCAAGGATTGTTGTTGGATACTGTTCCGCGCTCAAAACCATTGGTATATGTACCGCTGAGGCCCACCAGGCTTTGGCCGAGAAGTACAGCGACTGACGGTTTTACAGTTACGCTATACTTGTATGTCTCTCCTCTCGGGTCAAGCTGTTTGGCTCCGACCTTAGTCGTGTAGTCCACTTTTACACCGAAAGAGACCCTGTCCCACAATACTGGTGATGACAGTCCGGCGTTGAGCAGATATTCCTGTCTGTTCCATCCGCTGGATTTGTCATCGACCGGATAATATGGCATGTTGTCCTCCAGTTCGTACATGAGTACGTTGTAGAGGGCGTCGTGTTCGAAGATGTTTCTGAAAGAGAATCCGCCCGTTGCCAGGAACTTGCCTATGTAAGCGCCTCCTGACGTGCCCACGGAAATCTCCGATTTTTGTTCGCCTGAGCCGATTTTACGATACTCGCCGAAGCCTCCGTCATAACTGAGGTCAAGCGTGCTGAACAACCGGTAAGGCTTGAATGAGAGGCCTGCCGCAGAAGAACTTCCGTACCACAGGGAATTCCTTATGGCAGTCTCCTTCAGGACTGTATTTCTGTGGATTTCCGAAGGCTCGGCAGCCCGGGCTGCAACTGCACCCAGACTGACGAGCATTACGGATATTGCTATAATTCTCTTCATTTCGAACTTGTCGATTTTACTTGTTTATCCAAGTGTTCCATGAAGGCACCTTGGCACCATATCTTCTGACCTGAGGGTCCTTCTTGACCTCGAAGTCATTGGTGGTGTTGTTGGAATCCTGATAAACGTTTGTTCCGTCAGGACGGGTTTCCTTGATCTTCCTTGCTATACTTTCGCCGACATACAGTCCTGAGCACCATATCGCTCCTGCATCAAGAACTTTAGGAAGACCGAGTACGTTCATACCTGTTTCATCACTTACAGTCTGCACAGCATCGATCACGTCGCTGATGAGAACCTCTCTTCCTACGCCGTTGTAGTCCGCATTGGTGGCCGTGATGAAATCCTCATTCTTGAGCGGTTTGGATGGCTTGAAGATTATATACTGTGAGCCTGATACGGAAGTAAGCCACTGAGGCATAGGATATCCGGCCTGGATTACCTTCTTCATGTTTATTGCAGGGTTGTCTGTAAGAACCAATCCGCTAGGTGCCGTGGATTCTTTCTCTATAGCCTCAAATTCTGCACCTGTCAGATCTACAGGTGAAACGCCTTTGGAGAGGCTTTCTGCCTTATGGTTGGTAGCCCACTGGGAGATTACAAATGATTCGCCCGGTTTTATCGGGTAGCTGTGTCCGTCACCCTGAATCTGCCATACGACTTTCACGAATACGTATTTGTCGGCATTTTCGATAGGCCATTCATAGATGATGGATTTGTCAGCGGAAGCATAAACTGTTTCGGCGATGCAGAGGCTGTCGGCGTAAACTACTTCCGTGCTGTTGTTGTAGATTTCATAGAACTGGTCACGGAAATAGAAATCTTTCACTCCTGTATAATAAATCTCTTTGAATACGAGAGCGGCCTCCTTGACGGCATCCACTTTTACTGTCACTTCATCTCCGTCGGCAAGCAGACTCGCATTGCTTTCAGAACCGGCAATGGTATATGTGAATCCGCCTTCATTCTGAGTAGCGCTTACCGTAACTGTATAGACGCCAGGAACAATGCCGGTCGCAGTGGCGAGGCCGTTTTCCGTCTTGGCTTCGATTGCCGTTCCGGTTGCGAAGTTTGAAATGGTGACATCGTAACTCTCAGGGGACTTGATGCCTGCTGCCGCGATATTAGTCTCATCGACCTTCACATTTATGCTGATCGTCTTGGTGCCGGTCTTCTGGCAACCTGCCGCCGCCAGGGCCGCAAGTACCATTAAGGTGATTACTGAATGTTTCATAACTCTAAAAAATTAAAAAATACTTTACTTGATTGATACCTTGAACTCGAATCCGAAAAAGATCGGTATCCCGAGTTCGCTGCGTTCGCCGGTCTGTTTCGACTTGTAGAGCGGACGGCTGTTGAACAGGTTGTTCACATAGAACGACGCTGTGAAGATGTCTCCTATTTCCTTGCTGACATTGAGGTTGAAAAGCATTGTAGGGAAATATCTTTCGACTATGAACCTGTTGTCATTGCGGGGCGTGAACATGTAGGAGAATTCCGGATCGCTCTTCATGGACGGGTCGAAGTCATATACCTTTCCGTCCTTGCGGGAGATGTACTTGATGAACATGGTGTCATTGCGGTACTCAGTCCAATACTTGCTGTACCAGTTCATCTGCCCGGTGAGCGTGACGGCAAGTCCTACCTGCGGAATGTTGTGTGTGATCCTGAGCGTGGTGTTCAGCTGTTCAGCATAGCTGGTAGAGAGCTCCGGCTCGTATATTCCGATGTTCTTTTCCGCTGTCCCTACATTATCTCTTGTTCCGAAAGAATATCCCTTGTTCGTGTTCGAGCTGCGCATCCATGCACCGTTGATGTAGAACGAAGTGCGGATTGCATTGAACCGTCCGAGGTCGATTTCGTATTCTATTCCCCTGTTGGTGGACTTGATGTTGTTCAGAGGCTTATAGACTGTATAGAAGAGGTCGTACTCTGCTCCTTTCTTCAGTACAGGACGTTGTCCTTCATCCTTGTGGTCCACGTCATAGGTCAATGCGTGATACCATTTGAAGGAACTGAGGTCGAGTCCATAATTGTAGCCGTTGTCCATTCTCTCGTCATAAGCGGTAACGCTGATGCGGTAATGTCCTCCGAACTTGAAGTCCATACCGACTTCCGCCTTGCGGTTCACGGCGATCTCCAGGTCCTTGTTCGTAGCATCGTAAACATTGGTCTGGGCAATGAGCAGCTGCTCGTTTTCAGGCATTCCGGCTATCATTCCGTTGTAGAGGATGTGGTCGTGGTATGACTTGTTAGGATAGAGATAGTACGAGGTCGGGGCCTTCGATGTCAGTCCGTATCCTCCACGCAGCGTCATCCAAGGGAAGATGTCGATGGAAGCATTGATTCGCGGCGCTACGGAATTGTGCCCATTGACATTGTCATAGCGGACACCGGTCACGATATTCAATTCCCTTCCGGCGAATTTCCAGTTGAAGTAGTTCTCAGCATAGAGACCCAGCTGGTTGATGAACGGGATGTCGTACTAAGGCCTTGTACGATAGCCTGATTCAGCATTGCCGATATTTCTGTAAGGGGGAGTGTCATCGTCATAGACTGAACCTTTGCCGAGGTTCCCGTCTGTCTTGAAGTCGGCTCCTATCAGCAGTCTCTCGTTTACGGCACCCCAAGTGTGAGCAAAATCAGCATTCACTTTTACGAAGGCATTGACCTCCTTGCCGTAAATGTCATACATGTAGAAATAGCTGTACGGCAGCACGACGCCTTTTACCGGACTGTCAGCAGGGACATTGGTGATGAGGTTTCCGTCGGCATCCTTGATCTGTGCCCCGGCAATGTTGCTGTACACCTCGCCGTCAGTCATTGACTTGGAGTAGAGGTTCAATGCGTTGGTGGCGGTGCTTTCATAGTGGGATTTCTTGTCGTTGAGGCTTCCCGATACCAGCCAGTTTATGCTCCGCAGCCAGTTGCCGTTGATTGAGGCGCGGCCGTTGGTGTTGAACGCCACACCCATGTCATTGGCATAGGACTGAGTCTTGGAATCCTTGTCGTCAGGATTGAGTCTGCTGCGGTCGCGGCCAAAACTCATTGAGAGAGAGGTGGTTTCATTGACGAGTTCTCCTATTCTCACTGTCCAGAGGGCCTTGGCGCTCGCGCGCTGGTAGAATGCATGGTTCTTGATCAATGAATTCTTGCTGTATGCGTAGTCGCCGGAGATGTTGAGGTCTCCTGCTTTCTTTCCGAGTGAAAATCCCTTTCCGGCCGATGCCTGGTAGATGTTCGGATTGGTCTTGAACCTGATCATGAGCGGGGACTTGCCGGCTTTGGACTTTACCAGCACCGCACCTGACGTGAGGTCGCCATATTCCGCTGACGGGATGCCTCTGATGACTTCTATGGATTCAATGTTGTCTGTCGAAAGTGATCTTACGTCCATGCCTCGTGCAGGTGTGCCGGAGCGGCTGTCATCTCCTGAACTGCCGCTGACTTTTGGGCTGAGTGTCTGGAGGTTGGCATTGTTGGACATAGGGGCGCCATCGACAATGACGGCTGTTCCGAGGCTGTTCATCACTGATGCCGAGTTGGCCGTTTCGCCCGGGACGATAGGCCGTGCGGTTCGGATGGTGATGGACTGTGAACTGGACAGGTCCGGGTTCGTTATCGCTACACCGGGGAGCAACGCCATGGCATCTGCCAATGAACTGGTCTGCATGTGGTCCATCGCCTGTCTTGAAATGTTGGAGGCGGTGCTGCTGCCGGCTTTGTTGCCGGTGGCTACGACCACGACGTCGCTCAGTCGGAAGGATGTTTCCTTCAGTGCTATTTTCAATTTTACGATTTCGCCGGTCTTGGCTGTAAACGTGGTGTCTTTCTGTTCCATGCCGTAGAACTGCACGCTGACGGTGACTGTCCCCGCCGGCACGTCTTTCAAAGAGAACGCGCCCTTTGTGTCCGTCATTGTGTAAAGCTGTGACGGGGTCACCAGTACGGACGCGAAATCGACCGGCAAGCCGCTTGTTGCGGAAACCACCTCTCCCTGAACGGCAAATGTCCTCTTTGGAGGGGCAGCTTCAACAGAGAGGCTGAAGCAGGCAGCAAGGGCAAGAATTGCAATCGAAAATAACCTATGTCTATTCATTATTCGTAATTGTATCAAGTGTGTTCTTCGCTCGAAAAATGGTCCAAACGGCACGTTCCTCGGCTCCACTTATTGCAAAAGTATCACAATAATTGAAAAAAACAAATAGCAAGAAATGATGATTTGATACGTGAAAATCAATGATTTTGCAGGATTTTCGGCAACTTTGGTTACAGATTTTCCGGCAGCGGGTGAACGCAGAAACGATTTTTAATCATTTGTGGTGATTTAGCTTTTTTTTACTTTTTTCCGTATAGCTTAAAAAGCTACTTGTCCGTGAAACCCTGCCTTTTTGCGGACAAGTTGTGGTTTTGATGTACTTGTCCGTGAAACCCTGCCTTTTTACGGACAAACTGTAGATTCCGGGGCAACCGATATCAGTAATAAGGCGCTCGAATAAGGGGCTCGTACATGGAAAAACAGAAAACGTGGAAAACAAAAAAAGGATGTCATCAGTCGTGCGACTTCAGGACATCCTTTCGTTTTCGTACTGGGTACGGGAATCGAACCCATATTGCAAGATTGAGAATCTTGAGTACTAACCGTTATACGAACCCAGCAGTTAGACGTTTGTCTTAAGGGATTGCAAAGGTAGTCAAATTTCTTTACAATCCAAATATTTCTTCTGATTTTTCTGAAAATTTACTTCAAGAAGACGAAAAATACAGCCAATATCAGGCAGACGAACGCTGCCAGGTGGTTCCACTGGAGCGGCTGGCCCTTGAAAAGGAACGTCACGATGATAGTGAAGACCGTCAGGGAAACAGCTTCCTGAATCACTTTCAGCTGCATGATGTTGAACGGACCGCCGTTGCCGGAGAAGCCGATGCGGTTTGCCGGCACCTGTGCGCAGTATTCGAAGAAGGCGAGCCCCCATGAAAACAGGATTACCAGGAATACAGGCCAGCCTGTAGATATCTTCATCTCCTGAAGCTTGAGGTGTCCGTACCATGCAAAAGTCATGAATATGTTGGATGTCACAAGAAGCAGGACCGTCAAAAATGCTTTCATAATATAAATCTGTCAAAACCGGACTGCGAAGTTAGTAAACATTAAATAAATTTGGCATTGACACGATTAAATTTTATCTTCGCTCTTTCAAAATCGTCGCAAAAAAAATGAAAAAGCTTTTAACCATCGCATTGATGTTCCTGCCTATAATGGCATTGGCACAGAACCGCCCTCAGGACTGGGCACAGTTCGGAAGATACGCTGAAGCGAACTCAGCATTGACAGAAAAACCTCTTGCCGTGCTGTACGGAGACTCCATCACTGACTCATGGCCGAAAACGCATCCGGATTTCTTCAAGGAGAACAATCTGGCAGGCCGAGGCATAAGTGGACAGACTACATCCCAGATTCTCGTCAGAATGCAGCAGGACGTGGTTTCACTCGCACCAAAGTACGTGGTTATACTCTGCGGAATCAACGACATTGCCAAGAACACAGGCTATGCGCCGGACCTCAATTCGATGCTCGGCAGCATCAGGTCAATGTGCCAAATCGCCAAGGCAAACAAAATCCGCCCGATTCTCTGCACATTGCTCCCGTCATATAAATTCCGCTGGAGACCGGAAATCGAAAATCCGCTGCCGGATGTCCAGAAGTTCAATGCAATGCTGAAGGAATATGCGCGTGAGGCAGGAATCAAGGTCATTGACTATTATGAGGCATTTGCTGACGCTGACGGTAAGATGCCGGCAGTCTATTCTGCTGATACGGTGCACCCGAATGCAGAAGGATATGTTGTTATGGAAGGCCTTGTGCTGAAAGCCCTCGGAATACGCAAATAAAAACTCGCCGTCGCAGACAAACGGGCAAAGACGAATATAACGTAGAATAAACCAAAACATTGATATAATGTCACTTATAAAATCCATCTCAGGAATCCGCGGCACCATCGGCGGAAAACCGGGTGAAGCGCTCACACCGGTAGATATTGTCAAATTCGTATATGCATACTGCACCAAACTGCGTGAGCGCAGACCGAAAGGCGCAGGCGAAAGATATACCGTAGTAGTGGGAAAAGATGCCAGACTTTCCGGCGAAATGGTGGAAAACGTAGTTTGTGGAACACTGGTAGCATGCGGCGTTGATGTCATCCGCGCTGGATTCGCATCCACACCGACTACTGAGATGGCAGTCCTCTTCTCCAAGGCGGACGGCGGACTCATACTCACAGCTTCACATAACCCGAGACAGTGGAATGCCCTCAAACTGCTTAACGAGAAAGGAGAATTCCTTACTGCAGCAGAAGGACAGGCAGTTCTTGAATGCGCTGAATCAGAGGACTTTGACTTCAGCGATGTGGACCACCTCGGAACGATTTCCGATGAAGACTTCACGGACAAGCACCTGGATGCAGTGCTGGCACTACCTGCAGTGGACGCTGAGGCAGTCAGGAACGCTCATTTCACAGTGGTCCTGGACGCTATCAACTCCGTGGGCGGAATCATTATGCCGAGACTGCTGAAACGCCTCGGTGTCAAATGCATTGAACTGAACTGCGAGCCGACAGGCGACTTCGCACATAATCCGGAACCGCTTCCGTCAAACCTCATTGACCTTAGCACGACAGTCGTGAAAGAGCACGCGGATCTCGGTATTTCAGTGGATCCGGACGTGGACAGGCTTGCATTCATCTGCGAAAACGGTGAGCCGTTCGTGGAGGAATATACACTCGTAAGCGTTGCTGACTACCTGCTTTCAAGAGCAAAGGCTGAGGGCGTACAGAACCTCGTGACAGTGTCAAACCTCTCTTCATCCAGAGCATTGAGAGACGTGACAGAAAGCTACGGCGGAACATATTACGCATCCGCAGTGGGAGAGGTCAATGTCACCACGCTTATGCATGAAAAAGGTGCCCTGATCGGCGGAGAAGGCAACGGAGGCGTCATCTATCCTGCCATCCATTCCGGCCGTGACGCTATGGTAGGCGTTGCCCTGTTCCTGTCCAACCTCGCCCACAAGAAGATGAAGGTGTCAGAGCTGAAGCGCACCTACCCTGAGTACCATATCGCGAAAAACAGGATTGAACTCTCAGACAAGTCGATGATTGACAAGATATTGACGGAACTGAAGAAGATTTATGCCAATGAAAATGTCAATGACATCGACGGCGTGAAAATCAGCTTCGAGGCCAAGAGACAGTGGGTTCATCTGCGCAAGTCCAACACTGAGCCGATTATCAGAATCTACTCCGAGGCGCCTACCGAAGAGGAGGCAGTGAAACTTGGTGAGGACGTGATCAAGGTAGCGGAAAAAATCATCAAAGGATAATCTACAATAATGTTTTCATTCAGGACCACGCCGCTGGAAGACCAGCTCGACAAGGCGCTGATGGACGGAAAGGTCGGCTGCTTCTGTACCCAGAACTGCTGGGACACGAGCAGCGACCGTTATATGTATCAGATATTCAAGGAGAGAGGTAATCTGGAAAGGCTTTTCCAGCCGGAAGATGCCGAGCTTACCCCTGGAACGAACCATATACATTTCGACTCCGAGTCGCTGAAAGGGCTCAGCGCGGTCGTCGTGGAAATCCAGGACACCGGCTCCAGGTATTTCAACTATACCCGGGACGTTTTCCGTCTGATGATGCTCATGATGGTCCTGGACGAGCCGCCGGCTCTCTATATCGTGGACCATATAAATCCGGCCGACAGGGTAGTGGAGGGCACGATTCCTAACACGGACTGCGAGGCGTTCGTTCCGAGAATTGCTCACAGGCATGGCCTTACGCTCGGAGAATTGTGCAATCTGTTCTATGCGGAAATCGGAGCGAAATACCCGCTGCACGTCATTTCGGCCCATGCTTCCGACTACAACAAGGACATACTTCCGTGGACCATCGCACCGGCATCCGACATCCCTGGAATGTTCACCTGCTATATGTACAGCGGCGGCGGACTTTGGAACAACACCAACATCACTCCGGCCATCGGAACTGCCAGGCCTTACGAGTACTTCGGCGCTCCGTTCATAGTGCACGGCCCTTATGACAGGCTGCCTGCACCGGAAGGCGTGCTGCTCAGGCCTTGTTCATTCAAGCCTTCAGCCGGGCGATATGCCGGAGAAAAATGCTTCGGCTATCAGATAATGCTGAAACCGGGCGCACAGTACCATTCTCTCCTCCACACCTTGCAGCTTGTCAGATATTTCAAGGACACATATCCCGAGTTCTCCATATCTGAAGAATTTTATAAGAAGCTGGGAGACACTAACTTGGCTGCATATATAGCAGGCGAGGTCTCCTTCCAGGACACCAAGGAATACGTGAAGGCCGAAGAGCAGAAATGGATCAGGAAGGCAAAAAGATTCACCCTGTACGACGACCAGCCATACAGGATGAAATAAGAGTCCTTAAAAAATCTAAAGCATAAATCCTTCACGAGGAGGCTGCTGACGCTTCGGGCGATGTCTTCTGCCTGAATCAGCAGCACGCCTTGATGGAGAAAGCAGCTTGTCCAGACTGAAAATCAGAGACAACTTCTGCTGCGTGCCGGCAAACCTGAAATTGTCAGGGAAATGCGCCACCACGGACAGTCTCAAATCGAGAAAATCAGCAATATGCGGCTGATAATAGACTTCCAGAGCATCATATAGCCCCCAGCTGTCGGAAGCGGACGGGTGCACCCTGTAGAAAGGAGCCCCTGCATAGAGCGCATTGCCATATTTGTATCCGCCGTCGTCAATGTAGTTGTAGAACGGCATCAGGTCCTTGCCGTAGTACAGGCTGTTTTCAATCCCTACATTCCATTTCCTGACTCCCAGAGCGAGCTCGGCGCCGCCGTTGTTGCACTTTCCGTTCGTGCTTCTCCTGTCCTGCTGGATTGCCTGATACCAGCTAAGTTTCGCTGAAAGCTCCTGCAGCCCGAGATATTTACCTGCCTCGAATTTCACGAAAGGCTGGAAAAGTCCGTCATCCACCACACTTCCGTATTCCTCAGTATTGGCATAATGATGATACTTGAAAGCCGCTCCTGCAGACAGCCAGTCAGTGAAATGGTGCTGCCCGAAAGCAATGACATTGAACTGCTCCCTCCTGTAGGAACCGTATTTCCCGTTCCAGTCGAAAGCAAGCTCGATCTCCGCACGTGGCGACCTGGCCTTCACGAGCAGCCCCTCCAGATTATTGTCATAGAACTTGAGCGAATCAGAGAAAAACGCCCTGGAATACTCTCCATCCAGGAAATATCGCGGAAAAACACCCGCCACGCCATTGACCTGCCATTCTCCAAGATTCGCGTCAATGCCGTAGTACATGACCACTTCCCTGAAAAGTCTCGCATTGTCCAGAGTCCGTGCCGATTCTGAGCTTTTCGCTTCCGGTGAAGGATGCCTGCCGAATTCCTTCATTATGTCAATGCCGACCATCAGCTTGTGGGTGACATTGTCGTTCTGGCTATATTTCAGTCCCACAGACGGCGTGAGCCTGGCCCCGTACAAGGTCATGGATTCGGTAAACTGTTCCTTTCCGCTGTCGAACTCCCTGTTGTCGAACTTGTTGTCGAAATGTGCGTCATAGGCGAACTTCACTTTCTTCTCCTCACGACGCTCCTGAGGCTCGAACCCCCAGGAAAAAAAACTCTGCGCACCGGCATTGACCGAAAGGGCCAATGTCAATGCGGCAGAGATGAATTTCAATGATTTTGTCATTTTTTCAATGTGGCGATCAATTTGTCAGCCTTTTCGTAACCGTCAGCAGGGGCTTTCCACATGAGTGCGATTACAAATGCGCCCACAAGACCGATGATTACGGAAACAAGGAATACGGAATCCCATCCGTAGTGGTCGGCGAGGAAACCGAAGATGATACCTGAAATCACTGTGCTGGCGTAACCGAAGATACCGAGAATGCCGTTGGCGGTAGCACAGGCATATTTGGTAGCCTGCTGAGAAGCTGCGGTTCCGAGCAGCGCCTGAGGTCCGTAGATGAAAAAGCTTGACAGACAGATGAATACGGCTGAAAGCATAGGCATGTCTGACGGAGTCTTCCAGAACAGGAGGAATGAAAGCGTAGCGCCGATCGTGCAGATGAGGCAGGTCCTGTGAGCCTTGCTGTGCATGAACTTGTCAGTGAACCAGCCGGCTACAAGCATGCCCAGGATGCCGCCGAACAGCTCGGAAACAGCCACTACCGTACCGGCAGCCGAAATCTCTCTGTACTTGAACTGGGTCAGGAACGTGGTTCCCCAGTCGAGGATGGTGAACCTTACCACATATATACAGAAGTTGGATACGGCGAGAATCCAGATGAGCGGGTTGCCGAAAACGAGCTTGTTCACGAATTTCTTGAAAGCAGGACCGGAGAGTTCCTTGGCCTTGTTCTCTTCCACCTCGCACTGGCTCTTGCCCTCTTCCTTCTCCATGTCCTCGATTTCAGGAAGGCCTACGGAAGAAGGTGTGTCTTTCAATGTGAAGAACAATGCGATGGCTCCCACTACTGCGATGGCTGCCGGGATGGCGAAGCAGAGCTGCCAGCTGCTGTAGCCGTAATGCTTCAGGATGAAACCGCACATCACGCTGATGAGCCCGGCTCCGATAGAGTGTGAAGCATTCCAGATGGACTGCTTGGTAGCAAGTTCGGAAGGCCTGATCCAGTGGCACATGAGGCTGATGCACGGCGGCACGCCCATTCCCTGGAAGTAGCCGTTCAGCACCCAGAGCGAACCTATGATATATACGAGCGTCATTGTCGCTTTTCCCTCGGCGTCCAGCACATTGACGAAAGAGTTCATCGAAGGGCTGAAGCAGATGATGAAGTTGGTCAATGCAGAGAGCAGCAGACCGGCCGACATGAGAATCTTGCGGCTGAAGCGGTCGGCCAGCAGGCCGTTCACAAACCTGGATATGCCATATATGATACCGTTCAACGTGAGAAAAAGTCCGAGCTGGACCTTGGAAATGCCGAGTTCTGATTCCAGCGCCGGCATGACCACGCTGAAGTGCTTTCTGACGAAATAGTAGAGGGCGTAACCTATCATGAGGGTGATCAATGTCCTCCACTGCCAATAGTTGTACTTCTTTTCTGTCTGTTTGTCCATTTTATTGTTTCTGATTTTGATTAGTCTGCGATAATTACCTGAACACCTGCATCTTCAATCTTGTTCCTGAATGAGTCAGGAATGCCGGAATCCGTGATGATGATGTCCATGTCCTCGATATTGCCGATTTTGCCGAATCCCCTGCGGCCGAACTTGGATGAGTCCATGAGCACTACGGTCTGTGAGGCGGCTGCCATCATAGCATTGGTCAGAGCCGCTTCCGGAATGTTCGAGCAGGTCACACCTGTAGCGATGTCCACACCGTCACAGCCGATGAACAGTTTAGAGCAGCTGACATTCTTCAAGCCTCTTTCTGCATATTCTCCGCGTACTGAGAGGGAATTCTTGTACATTTCCCCGCCCAGGACGAATACTATCAGGCCGCTGCGTTCGTTGAGCTGAACGGCCGCCCCGAGACAAGGTGTGACTACATTGAGAGTTCCTACCGGCTCCAGAATCTCCGCGAATGCCATAATGGTGGAACCGGAGGCTAGCATGATGGAATCATCAGGTTTTATAAGGGCCTGGGCCGCACGTGCAATCATCTGTTTTTCAACTACATGCTGTGTGCTCTTTTCGGAAACGCTCAAGTCCATTACATGAGGTTTTACTGGTGATGCGCTTCCGTGGGTCCTGTAGAGGACTCCCTGGGCTTCAAGAAGACGTAAATCTTTTCTGATGGTGGCGCCTGTCACGCCGAGCTGATCCGCAACATCAAGAACACGCACGTATCCGTTTTTCGAAAGCTGTTCCTTGATGTATTTGTGGCGTTCCGCAATACTTATCATAGCTGATGATCGGTAAAGGTTTCAGTATAAAAACAAAGGAGAAGATTCTCCGACACAAAGTTAAAAAATAAAACGATATTATCAATCGCAAATTTTGCATTTCCTTTCATTTCTTTGCACTTTTGAAAGAAAAATTAGGAGAAAAACGAAAAAAAACATACTTTTGCAACATTCTATATAATCATCACGAAACAATAACGAAAAAATCGAAATATATGATTACCATTGAAGAAGCGCTCGAAAAAGCAAGAGACACGAAGGCTATGGAATTCGGAGTGGGCTGTATGGCCAAGGTTCCGGACATGTTCAAAAAACTCTTTCCCGGAAAGAAAGCCATAGTCGTGGCAGATGACAACACTTTCAAAGTAGCCGGTGAGGCAGTGGACAGCTATCTCAGGAATGCCGGTGTGGAAACCGAAACCCCATTCGTATTCCACGACCCTGAACTGTTCGCAGAATGGAAGTACATCGAACAGCTTGAGAATTATCTCAAGGAACTGGATGTGATCGCCGTTGCAGTAGGCTCCGGCGTCATCAATGACCTTACGAAACTCGTATCCCACCATCTCGGAAGAAGATACATCATCGTGGGAACGGCAGCTTCAATGGACGGTTATACAGCCTACGGCGCATCCATCACTTTCGAAGGAAACAAGCAGACATTCGACTGCCCGGCTCCTCTCGGCGTGGCATTTGACCCTGCAGTTGCGGCCAAGGCACCGGAAGGAATGTCCGCGTCCGGCTACGCTGATCTTATGGCCAAAATTCCGGCAGGTGCAGACTGGATCATCGCAGATGCAGTAGGCAGCGAGGCCATTTCTCCATTTGCATTCGCATTGGTGCAGGACAAGCTCCGTGATGCTCTTTCTGAGCCGGATGCAGTAGCAGCTGGAGATGTCGAGGCTACCGGAAAACTTGCTGACGGACTGATAATGAGCGGATTCGCTATGCAGGCCATATCTTCAAGCCGCCCGGCATCAGGAACTGATCACCAGTTCAGCCACTTCTGGGACATGGAAGGACTTTGCTATGAAGGCAAGCACGTTTCACACGGCTTCAAAGTCGCTATCGGAACATTGGTTTCCACAGCCTGCCTGGAGTACCTTCTCAGCAAGGACCTGTCACAGCTCGACATCGACAAATGTGTTGCACAGTGGCCGTCTTGGGAGATAATGGAAGCCCATATCCGCGAGATTTTCGCAGGAAAACCTGGTCACCTCGCAAGAGGACTCGTGGAGAGCAAGGGCAAATACACTGACAAGGAAGGTATCCGCAAGCAGCTCGAGGCCGTGAAGAACACCTGGCCTGAACTCAGAGAAAAAATCAGAAAGCAGATCATTCCTTTCGATGAGGTTCACGACTGCCTCAGAAGAATGCGTGCACCATATGAGCCTGAGATGATCGGCGTAAGCAGAGAAAGACTCAGAAGCACATTCAGATGCATTCCGTTCATGAGAAACAGGTTTACCGGCATTGACCTCATCTACAGATGCGGAATGATGGACGAGGTGGAAGAACACCTGTTCGGCAAGGGCGGAAAATGGGAAACCAAATAAGACAACATACTGACTTTCTCATTATGAAGAAGATAATACTTACAATCGCATTGGCGCTGTGTGCCCTCGCAGCAGGCGCCCAGGTAAAGGTGAACTGCGGCCCGATTCTGCAGAACGTGACTGATACCAGTTTCACGGTGGTATGGACTACTGACGGTCCGGCTGTGGGTTGGATCGAGATTGCTCCTTCAGACGGCACGAATTTCTACAATGTCGAAAGGCCGAAGTTCTATGACAAGAGAGGTCTAGGCAGGAAGCCGATAGGCACACTCCACAAGGTTACCATCACCGGACTCCAGCCGGGCACGACCTACAGATACAGAGTCATGTGCAGGGGAGTCATCGAGCAGGACAACAGGGCGAAGATCATCTATGACCAGGGCTATGGCCTGGATCTGAAGAAACGTCCTACCAAGGTGACCACCAAGGCTACAGACTATGACAAGGTCAAGTTCTCAGTGGTGAACGATATGCACGAGCACGATTCAGTGATGCAGGTGCTGTTCAAGGATGCCAAGGGCAAATATGATTTCGTCTGTTTCAACGGTGATATGACTTCAGCAGTGGACAGCGTGGCAAACCTCAGGATCCACTATATGAAGACTGCTTCCAAACTGTTCGCATCCGACACTCCGCTCTACCTGGTCCGCGGTAATCATGAATACAGGGGAAATGATGCGATCAAGTATCTGGACTATTTCGATACCCCGACTGGAAAGACTTACTATACAGCTACTTACGGCAAGTATTTCTTCCTGTTCCTGGACTCTGGCGAGGACAAGGCCGACAGTGACATCAGAAACCTGGACATCATGATGACTGAGGACTATGTGAAGGAAGAAGCTGAATGGCTGAAAGGCGTGGTCGCAAGCGACGCCTACAAGAATGCCGGGATGAAAATCGCGTTCTGCCACATCCCTCCGGTACCTACCGGCTGGCATGGCAATGTCATGGTCAGCAACTGTTTCGTTCCGGTGCTGAACGGTACAGGCCTGGACCTTATGCTCTGCGCACACATCCACAAATACCGTCTTACCGAAGCCGGCGGCGTGAACGGTGCTGATTTCCCTGTTCTGTGCAATGCCAATCAGCAGCGTCTGGATGCCGTAGTGGACAAGTCCGGAATCAGGATCGACATATTCGACAATACCGGAGTCAAGGTCAAGAGCCTCAAGTTCGACAAGAAGAAGTAGATCAAGTAACCGTTTGAGGATTAATTGATTCCTAAAATATCGAGAAGTTCCTGGAATTTCTCAGCTCTGATAAGGCTGGGGTGTTCATACTCCTCGGCTTTTTCGTGCTGCCAGGTCATTGACGACGGGATATAGACACCTTTGCCGCCGATTTTCAGGACAGGGTCGATGTCGGAGCGGAAGGAATTGCCCACCATCAGCATCTCTTCCGGCTTGATGTCCAGTCTGTTGCAGAGCTCGGAATAGACCTCGGGAGTCTTCTCGTTCACCACGTCGATGAAGTCGAAGAAGCCGCGCAGCCCGGACCTGTCGATTTTGTGGTTCTGGTCGAGCAGTTCGCCCTTAGTCAGTATCGACATGGAGTACCTGCCGGAAGCCTTTATTCTTGTCAATGTCTCCCGCACCCCGTCCAGCGGAGTGGCAGGATTTCTCAGGATACGTCTTCCAGCCTCCACCAGTTTCATAAGCCTGGGAGCATCGATTTTCCCGTCACTGACACGGTATGCCGTCTCAAGCATTGACATGATAAATGCCTTGGCCCCGTATCCGAGTTCTTCCATATTCTCCATCTCGGTCTTGTAGAGCTCCTCATTCAGCCACTGGGCAGAGCCATATTCCGAAAGCACAGCGAAGCACTCCTGCTCCGCACCACGGAACAGAGGCTCGTTCAGCCACAATGTGTCATCTGCATCGAAGATGACCGCCTTTATATTGTCTGTCATAATTTTATGAAAAAGCTCCAGTCGCGATTGGACGGCTGGAGCATATAATACATCATTTCAGCACTAGATGCCGTACTGCTTGAAGAAATCATTGCCCTTGTCATCCACGAGAATGAATGCAGGGAAGTCTTCAACGCGGATTTTCCAGATGGCTTCCATACCGAGGTCAGGATATTCCACACACTCGATGGACTTGATGCTCTCATAAGAAAGAACCGCTGCAGGGCCGCCGATGGAGCCGAGATAGAAACCGCCATGCTTCTTGCATGCGTCCGTAACCTGCTGTGTACGATTGCCTTTCGCGATCATGACCATGCTTCCGCCGTGTGACTGGAAGAGGTCCACGTAAGGGTCCATACGGTTTGCTGTGGTAGGTCCCATTGAACCGCAAGGCATTCCTTCCGGAGTCTTGGCAGGGCCTGCATAGAATACCGGGTGGTCCTTGAAATACTGAGGAAGGTCCTCACCATTGTCCAGACGCTCCTTTAGGCGGGCGTGAGCGATGTCACGAGCCACGATGATGGTGCCGTTCAGGCTGAGACGTGTGGAAACAGGGTATTTGGTGAGTTCTTTGAGAACCTCGGACATAGGCTGGTCCAAGTCGATCTTCACAGCGTCACCCTCGCCTGCATTGCGGAGCTCGGCAGGGATGAGTCTTGCCGGATTGTCATCGAGCTTCTCGATCCAGACACCGTCCTTGTTGATCTTTGCCTTGATGTTGCGGTCAGCGGAGCAACTTACGCCAAGTCCGATAGGGCAGCTTGCACCATGACGCGGAAGCCTTATGATACGGATGTCGTGAGCGAAGTATTTGCCGCCGAACTGGGCTCCGAGGCCGATTTTGTATGACTCTTCCAGAACCTGCTTCTCGAGCTCGACATCTCTGAAGGCACGACCTGTCTCATCACCTGTAGTAGGCAGAGAATCATAGTAATGCGTAGAGGCGAGCTTCACGGTAAGGAGGTTCTTCTCGGCAGAAGTGCCGCCGATTACGAATGCGATATGATATGGAGGGCAGGCTGCTGTTCCGAGAGTCTTCATCTTCTCCAGGAGGAACGGAACGAGTGTAGCCGGGTTCAGTACAGCCTTGGTCATCTGGTACAGATATGTCTTGTTTGCAGAGCCGCCGCCCTTTACCACGCAGAGGAACTTGTACTCCATGCCTTCTTCTGCTTCGATATCGATCTGCGCAGGAAGATTGCACTTGGTGTTGACCTCTTTGTACATTGTCAGAGGAGCATTCTGGCTGTAACGGAGATTCTCCTCGGTATATGTCTTGAACACTCCCTTTGAAAGTGCCTCGGCATCATCGAAGCCTGTCCATACCTGCTGTCCTTTCTCGCCGTGGATGATGGCGGTACCGGTATCCTGGCAGAACGGAAGCTGGCCTTTGGCAGCCACCTCGGCATTGCGGAGGAAACGGAGAGCTACATACTTGTCGTTTGAAGATGCCTCAGGGTCGCTGAGAATCTTGGCGACCTGCTCGTTGTGGGCAGGACGAAGAAGAAAGTTCACATCACGGAAAGCCGCATTGGCAAGCATCGTGAGAGCCTCAGGCTCAACTTTCAGAATCGGATGGCCCTCGAATTCGCCAGTTGAGACGAACTTGTCTGTCAGCTTGTAATACTCTGTGGTATCCTCGCCAAGCTGAAACATAGGCGCATATTTGAATTCAACCATTGTTAAAGTATTTTTGTTGTTATACTAATCAATATCTTCCACAGGGCCGGACTCGGTTCCGCCTCCCTGCTGCATAAGGTACGCTTTCATAAATCCGTCCAGGTCACCGTCCAGAACTCCCTGAGTATCAGCAGTTGACAGGCCTGTGCGCAAGTCCTTCACCATCTTGTAGGGATGCAGGACATAAGACCTGATCTGCGAGCCCCACTCGATACGCTTCTTGCTGCCCTCCAGCTCGGCCTGCTTCTCCTGACGCTTTTTCAGTTCAATGTCATAAAGCCGCGAGCGGAGAATCCTCAGGGCATTCTGCCTGTTGTCCTGCTGTGAACGCGTCTCAGTGTTTTCCACGGTAATGCCGGTCGGCAGATGCCTGACCCTCACGCCCGTCTCCACCTTGTTCACGTTCTGGCCGCCGTGCCCTCCGGAGCGGAACGTGTCCCACTCCAGGTCGGAAGGATTTATTTCAATGTTGATGGTGTCGTCAATGAGCGGATACACGAAAACCGATGAGAATGTGGTCTGGCGCTTTCCCTGTGCATTGAACGGAGAAATCCTCACCAGCCGGTGCACGCCGTTCTCTGCCTTGAGGTATCCGAAAGCATAATCACCCTCCACCTGTATAGTGGCGGATTTTATGCCGGCCTCATCACCGTCCAGCAGATCTGTCACGGTCATCTTGTAACCGTTCCGCTCACCCCAGCGCATATACATACGCATGAGCATGGCGGACCAGTCGTTCGCCTCAGTACCTCCGGCGCCGGAATTTATAGTGAGGATTGCACCGAGATTGTCTCCCTCCTCGCCGAGCATATTCTTCAGTTCCAGAGCCTCCACGGCCTTTTCCGCCTCTGAATACGCAGCCTCGAGTTCCTTCATCTCATCCGACTCGGCCGCCTCATCCTCAGCCCCGTCCATACTCGCTTCGGCAAATTCATACAGCACATCCAGATCGTCTGTCAATGTAGATGCCTTGTCGAAGTCCGTAACCCAGGTTTTCACGGCATTCATATTCTTCATGAACGTCTCGGCCGCCTTCGGGTCGCTCCAGAAATCAGGCGCTTCCGTCTGTTTCTGAAGTTCTCCGACCTTCTTGCGCTTGGACTCGATGTCGAGACATTCTTTCAATGTCCCGAGACGTCCGTGAAGTTCCTTTATCTGTTCTTGAGTTATCATCAACCCGCAAATTTAGCAATTTTTTAATAATTCAAGTTTCGCAAGTGCGAAACACCTCTTATAGAGCCCGTGAGGGCGATGGCAAGGAGGGTGACCAAAAAGTCTTTTGTTCCCCCTCCTCCGGACTTCCTAACCCCCGCAGACTAACGTCTGCGACCCCTATTAGGGGTATCTCGCGCCCCGG
>ERZ780105.100-NODE-100-length-28201-cov-4.99414_pt1 | contig 28201 bp, 30 predicted proteins | sample MGYA00511172_ERZ780105 | MGnify/ENA primary metagenome ERZ780105 (study PRJEB29588, sample SAMEA2144299) | human gut metagenome | biome: human gut; feature: human-associated habitat; material: faeces | place: Denmark | collected 2008/2010 ...
ACTCCCCAAACCCCTCCCACAAGATCGGCGGTGACGATAGCGGAGCTAAAGCCCGGCATGCAGGTGCTTGATGCCTGCGCAGCTCCGGGCGGCAAGAGCTTTGCCGCTGCGATAGATATGCAAAATAGGGGCAGTATATTGTCCTGCGATCTGCATGAAAAGAAGCTGTCGCTCATAAATCATGGCGCACAGCGGCTCGGCATCGAAATTATTACAACTCAGGCTCGGGATGCAAGAAGCACGATGGATGATAAATTCGATGCAATTATCGCCGATGTCCCGTGTTCGGGCTACGGAGTTATCCGCAAAAAGCCGGATATTCGCTTTAAGCCGGAAACAGACCGCCTTTCACTGCCGGATATTCAGTATGCGATACTTGATAATCTGTCAGATGCGCTAAAGCCGGATGGCACGCTCATATATTCCACCTGCACGGTGTTTCGTGAGGAAAACGAGGATGTTGTGAACCGATTTTTAGCCGGACACCCCGGCTTTGAAACAGTACGGTTTACTCTGCCTACCGGCAATGCTGCCGACGGAATGTACACATTTTGGCCGCATATCGACGGAACGGACGGATTTTTTGTATGCAAGCTCAGGAGAAAACAATGAAAGATATAAAATCAATGCTGCCAGAGGAGATAGCAGCCGATTTTGCCGAGCTTGGCGAGCCCAAATACAGGGCAAAGCAGGTGTACAAGTGGCTGACCCGAGGCGTCGGATCGTTCGATGAGATGAGCGATATCCCAAAGTCACTTAGAGAAAAACTCGAAAAGCAGTACACCATTTATAAGCCCAGGGTCATAAAAAAGCAGGTATCCAAGCTTGATGGTACAATAAAATATCTCTGGGAGTTGTATGACGGCAACGCTGTTGAGACGGTCGTTATGAGCTATAAGCACGGTAACACCGTCTGCGTATCGTCGCAGGTGGGATGCAGGCAAGGCTGCGCATTCTGCGCATCGACGATAGGCGGCCTTGTTCGCTGCCTTGAGCCGTCGGAGATACTCGACGAGGTGCTGTTTTCGCAGATAGACTCCGGTAAGCAGATATCCAATATCGTGCTGATGGGCATAGGCGAACCGCTTGATAACTTCGACAATGTCGTAAGATTTCTAAAGCTTGTCAACGACCCTGACGGTATGAATATTGGCATGCGGCATATATCGCTGTCAACCTGCGGCATAACCGAGCGCTTTGATGAGCTGGCGGACCTCAACTTGCAGCTTACCTTATCTGTGTCGCTCCATGCGCCGGATGATGAAACCCGATCAAAAATTATGCCTGCCAACCGTGGCCGTGGCGTCGATGAGCTCATGACATGCTGCAAGAGGTATTACGAGAAGACCGGACGGAGAATTTCGTTTGAGTATATAATGATAGACGGTGTTAACGACACTGAGTATCACGCACGGTTACTTTCAAAGCACGCAAGAAGCGTGTGCGCCCATGTAAACCTCATACCCATGAACCATGTCGATGAGCGTGAGTTTCGGCCGTCGACCCCGGGGCACATGAAGGCCTTTATCAAGATACTTGAGGATAACGGCGTTAATGTTACGGTAAGAAGAAAGCTCGGCGGCGATGTCGATGCATCGTGCGGTCAGCTGCGAAGAAAAATTCAGAAGGGCAAGGAATGCTAATGAACAGTTTCGGTGTTACCGATAGAGGTAAAGTCAGAAGCGAAAATCAGGATAGCTATATAGTTGAACACTGCGACAAGCGAAAATGCGTTGTCGCAGTCATCTGCGACGGTATGGGCGGCGCAAAAGCCGGCGATCTTGCAAGCCAGCTGTCGAGCAAGGCCTTTGTCAGCAGAGTATTTGAAGCTCTTGTTGCACCGAGATTTTTTGTCGGCAATCAGGAGAAGCTGCTTCGGGAAAGCTGCGACGATGCCAACGGAGTCGTCTATGAATACTCACGCTTTGATTCGAACTACAACGGCATGGGCACGACCCTTGTCGGCGGAATTATCACCAAACGCAAGGCTTATCTTGTCAACGTCGGTGACAGCAGAGCGTACTATCTTACGAAAGGTGAGATAAAACAGATATCCAAGGACCACTCTTATGTTGAGGAGCTTGTCGCAATGGGTGCGATCACGAAGGAGGAGGCCAGAACTCATCCTAAGAAGAACATAATCACCAAGGCGCTCGGCGTTGACAGCTCGGTTAAGGCTGACTATTATGAGCAGACGCTTCATATGGGCGACGGGATCCTGCTTTGCTCGGACGGACTATCCAACATCGTAACCGATGCTGAGATGCTCGATGCGTTCAGACGCTATAGCACGCCCGAGCAGGTCTGCGATTATTTGCTGAACCTCGCTCTGGACAGAGGCGCAAGGGATAATGTCTCCGTTGTCCTAGTTAAGATTTGATATTTGTAGGTGCTGCTATGGAAAAAAGTACTGATAAATATATAGGTAAGATACTCGATGACAGATATGAGATACTTGAGCTCATTGGGACGGGCGGCATGGCAAATGTCTATAAGGCGCTGTGTCACAGGCTAAACCGTTACGATGCGGTCAAGATAATGCGTGACGATACTGCGGCGGACGAGTGCTTCAGAAGGCGCTTTAGGACCGAGTCGCAGGCAGTCGCAATGCTGTCGCATCCGAACATCGTTTCGGTGTATGATGTGAGCCACAACGAGAATATTGAATACATCGTCATGGAACTTGTTGACGGCATCACCTTGAAGCAATACATGAAAGAGCACGGTGCTCTGCCCACCGATGAAGTGCTCAATTTCAGTATTCAGATCGCACGGGCACTTGCTCATGCGCACAGTAAGGGCATTATCCACCGTGATATCAAGCCGCAGAATGTAATGCTTTTAAAAGACGGCATGATAAAGGTTGCCGACTTCGGCATTGCGGCATTGCAAAATGATATCGAGGAATCGACCAACGAGACCGTCGGCTCTGTGCATTATATTGCGCCCGAACAGGCGAGGGGCGCTGCTGCCGACGCAAGAAGTGATATATATTCGCTCGGCATAGTCATGTATGAGATGATGACCGGCAGGCTCCCTTATTAAGGGAAGTCAGATATTGAAGTCGCAGTCAAGCACATGAACACCGAGGCTGTGCCCCCACGCTCCATCGTTCCAGAAATTCCCGAGGAGCTTGAGCGCATTTGCCTCAAAGCCATGGCAACGGATATAAACGACCGTTACCAGTCGGCCGGTGAGCTGCTCGGTGAGCTTGAAAAGTTCAGAAAGCATCTTGCCGAGGCAAAGCTTGATGTCTCGTCTCAAGGCATTGACATGGAAAACATCGAGGTCGAGGAGACAGGCAACCGCAGGAAGAAATCCAAGAAAAAAAGAAAATTTGCTCTTGGCTCGGGCGTGATTGCCGTATTGATACTCATTATCCTTGTTCTTGTGTTCGTTAACGGATATTTTATCAAGGATCTGTTCTCAACGCCCGACAAGGTAGAGGTGCCGAATTTTGTCGGCCGGGTTTGCGACGATGTGACCAATGATGCCGATTATCAGAGTAAGTTCAAGTTCACCGTTACCTTCAAGGCCGACCCCGATCACGACTCCGGCATAATCATTGAGCAGACCCCGAGTGAGGGCGAGAGCAAGGTCATAAAGAATAAGGACGACAAGATAGATGTTGAACTTGTAGTCTCCTCAGACGTTATCCCTGATGAAGCGAACGGCGAGAAGATCGTTCCCGATATCGTCAACAAAGAGCTTAACGAGGCTATACAACTCGTCAAAAAGGCAGGTTTCAAATATGAGGTCAACGAAGCACCGTCGCCGAGTATCACGAAGGACTATGTTATCTATTCAAGTCCGGCGGCCGGCGAATCTGCCGATGAGGGTTCGGTCGTGACTATAACTGTCAGCACCGGCCCCGAGAAGGAGCTTACGTTCGTTCCGAATCTAGTCGGCTTGTCAAAAAGCGCTGCTATCGATAAGATAGAAAGCAGCAAGCTCAGTGTTGGCTCAATTGAGACAGTCGACAGCGAATATGAGGCAGGGACCGTCATCTGGCAGAGCCTTGAGGCCGGCAAAAGTGTCACCGCACGCACGAAGATTAGCATTCAGATATCCTCCGGCAAGACCGGTGGTGAGGCATAATTCATGGAGGGAACGATTGTCAAGGCTTTAAGCGGCTTTTATTATGTAAGCTGCGATGAGCAGGTTTACGAATGTAAGGCAAGGGGCAAATTTAGGCTCGATGGCACTTCACCACTTGTCGGCGATAAGGTCAGCTTTGCGATAGATCAAACCGGAAAAGGCTTTATAGAAAAAGTTTTTGATCGAAAAAACAGCTTTATAAGACCAGCCGTCGCAAATATTGATGCTTTGGTCTTTGTTGCCGCCAACACGAACCCCGTCACTGACCCATTTCTTATCGACCGTGTATCGGTCATTGCCGAAGAAGCGGGCTGTGAGCTCCTCGTCTGCATCAATAAGGTCGACATTGACCCTGCCGATGGGCTCTATACTATATACACGGGCTCGGGCTTTACTACACTGCGCACCAGCGCCGCAACAGGGCTGGGCATTGCCAAACTCAAAGCTGCGCTCAAGGGCAAGATAAGCGCCTTTACCGGTAATTCCGGCGTTGGCAAATCAAGCATATTAAACTCGATAGTTCCCGAGTTTAATATTGAGGTAGACGCCGTTAGCAGCAAGCTTGGTCGTGGCAAGCACACGACCCGTCATGTTGAGCTATACGATATTGGCGACGATACCTTTATTGCCGACACCCCGGGCTTTGCCTCATTTGATATCGAGATGATGCAAACCATCGATAAGCATGAGCTTCAGTACGATTTCAGAGAATTCAAAAAATATATCGGCAACTGCCGTTTTAATGACTGTGCCCATATGAAAGAACCCGGATGCGCCGTGACCGATGCTCTGCGGAGAGGCGAGATTATGCCAAGCAGATATCAGTCATACAAGCGCCTGTACGAGCTTAGCGCTCAGAGCAATTTCTGGGAAGCTAAATAATTTAATAAAAAAACCGCCTTCCGCATAGAGTTTAGTAACGCTGTGCAGGGAGGCGGTTTTTTGCATAAAGGTGGACATTCGATCATTGCCATGATCGCAATACTGCTCGGAATAGTCATAATCTTATCCCTCGTTTTGCCGTCTCAATTTTGGTGGTTTGCCTTGGCGGCCGGCCTTATCTCGTTTGGAATATGGCTCAACAGGTGCAGATAAGCGAATATTGCAAAACTTGGCCACATATGATGTACAAATACAATAGCAAGGGAGACGCTTATGGATATTTCACTTGAACGAAGGTTTTTAAGCAGCTTTAAGCTGATAGGCAGCGGCAAAAAGGTTTGCGATATCAGCTCCGATATCGTTGTTCCCGACACAAAAGAGGACATCCTCCGAGTTATAATGACAAATGCAGAGTATTCAATACGCTCAAAGGATGTCGAGTCCGGCAGGGCAGTGATGCACGGCGAGCTCAAGGTGACAGTTGTATATGTTCCCGAATCGGGAGACGGTCTCTGCACACTAAGCACGGACATTCCGTTTGAGTGCGAGTTTGAGGTCAGCTCTGCAGACAGCGGCTGTGCAGTTGTTGCAGAGCTTGATGTGATATCGGTCGATACACGGATACTCAACCCGAGAAAAGTCATGATCAACGCCCAGGTCGGCGTAAGTCAAAAATGCTACTGCAATTGTGATTTCAGCTGGTACACCGCACCGGCGGAAGCGCCAAAGAACACATTTTTAAGGAATAGCAGCGCCGATATAAGGCTCATAAATCTCGTTTCCGAAAAGACTTTTTCACTCGAAAATAGCTTTGTACCGCAAGGCATCGATAATGATGCACAGCTCGTTACAGCGTCAGTTTATTTCTGCGCCGACTCCGCCGAGGCTGTCGGCTCAAAGCTAATAGTCAAGGGTCACGCCGATATAAAGGCGGTGTTTTGCAGCAGAGCAAATATTCAGATTGCAGAGACAACGCAGAGTTTTTCGCAGATATTCGAGCTTCCAGAGCGGGATATTATGCCCGACTACACAGTCGACATTTTGCCGACCGGTGATTTCTTCGAGCTAAAAGACGGCAATGTATCGTTCGAGATACATGCCGTTATGCAGATAGTTTGCACCGAAACGAAAGCAATCGAGTTCGTCGAAGATGCATATGTCTGCGGCGCTGAAACTGCACTCGACGAGGAGGACAGAACTGTTTGCATAAGCGAAAGGACGCTTTGTCAAACCGAAACTGCCCAGTTCACACAGTCTGCCGACTTTGATATAGAAAAGGTGCTCTACTTGTCCGGCATCGTCGGAACTCCTAAGGTATCAGACGGCGAGCTCACCGTACCGCTGACAGTCGAGGGTGTCTGCACATCGGTCGATGAACAGATTCGCTCAGTCAAGCTCCACGGAAGCGCAAAGTTTGAGCTTGAGATCGAGGAAAACGAGACTATAGACAGCACCTCGGCTTGCATCTCATCCCTCAAATCAAGCATAAACGGCAAAGACTTGACCGTCACTGCAGCTGTTGCGGCGCAGGTGCAGCTAAAGCAAACTCGCACACTGGAAATCGTAAGCTCTATGACAGTAACCGAGCCGAAAGAAAGCATCCCAACCGCGTCCGTTTACATGTGCATGGCGCAGACAAACGATCTTTGGAATATAGCAAAGCATTATAGCTCAGACATAGAAATGATCATCGCACTGAACGAATTAGACGAAGACACCGATATAGTCGGCAGACTTCTTATAATTCCGAGAATTAAATGATATGAAAAAGCTCCGCAATGCAGTGCATTGCGGAGCTTGATCTATATTGGGTTTACCAAGTAACGCTGCCGGTGCTGTCCAGCGGAGCGATGCTTATAAAGGTCTTGCCGACGCCGAGGGCGAGGGGAGTTCCGTCGGAGAGGGTGTAGTGGAAGTTGTCGTTGCGGTCTGCACGCTCCCACTTGATCTCGACATACTTGCCGCCGTTGCAGAAATAACCCGTGCCGGAACCAACAAGGTTCATTTCACGATGTCCCTTCCTATCGACAACGCTATTGCCGACATTAAGGATAATAACATTTGCAAAGTCAATGTGCTTATCGTTGCCGTCCGTGTACTCGGTACCGCTGATAAATGCATTGTAGCAATTACGGTCAGCAACATACTTGAGGGTGGTTGCTGTGCTGCTGAGGTACTTGATGGTGAATTCCTTGGACTCCTTATCGCACTGAGAAGCTGCATCGGGGCTGAAGATGAGACCATACTTGGTGTCGAAGCTGTCAGAGTGCTCGAGGTCGAACTTCTTTGCAGCGTACTCTGCGATCTTGTCGCCCTTAGCATAGAGGGTATGCTCGTAGCTTACACGGCCGACTCTGTCCTTATCACGAACCCATGCGCTGCCGCCTTCGCCGAAGGTCGCATCAATATCGCTGACACCGTACTGCTTGATATCGGCTCTCGCCTGGTCGCTGTGGCCACAATGCACATAAATTGCGTCATATGCCTGAACGAGGCTGACATAGTAGGGACGGGCGCTGCGGATATAACCGACATCCGTCTTACTTATATCGGTGAACACGGCCATCATACGGGTAATATCCCCTTCAACAAGCGCCTCATAAACAATGCTTGCGTTGGCAAGACCCTTGCAGGGACGGGCGCTGGGGTGATTGTTTATCATAACACAGTAAGGACGGGCAGAACTTGTATCCGTCTCAACGGTTTCACCAGTAAGCGGATTGATAGGACCGGTGACGACCTCATTTACGGCAAGTCCGTCAGTGTCCACATTGGGAGCCTTGCCGGTATCTTCCGTCTTGCTGCAGCCGGTAAAGAGCACGCATACACAGCATGCAGACAGAAGAAGTGAGAGTAATCGTTTCAAATCGAAACACCTCGCATTCAGTAGAATTTTGCTATATAATAATACTACGATATAAGCCTGTTGTCAAATATTCAAATGTATGTTAATATAGCATCGGAGATGATAATATGAATGTTTATTTAGATACAAAAAACGCTATAACCGAGCTTGTTGAAAAGTCGAAACTCAAAGCCGGTGACCTTGTTGTCGTAGGCTGCTCGTCCAGTGAAATACTCGGCGAGCACATCGGCAAGGGGTCTTCGCCCGAAACCGGCGTTGAGGTCGCAACGACCATTTTGTCCGTCTTAAGTGAAAAGGGTATATTTCTTGCCGCCCAGTGCTGCGAGCACCTTAACCGTGCACTTGTCATCGAAAGGGAAGCGGCGGAAAAATTCATGCTAGAAGAGGTCTGCGTTCGGCCGATGCCCAAGGCCGGCGGCTCGTTTGCAACAGCGGTATACGATAATATGAAAGACCCGGTTGTTGTCGAGCATGTCAAAGCCAAGGCCGGACTTGATATCGGGTGCACGCTCATCGGCATGCACCTTAAGGATGTTGCCGTCCCGCTGCGGCTCACAGTCAAAACCATCGGCTGTGCAAGCGTCAATGCAGCATACACGAGGCCCAAGCTCATCGGCGGCGTAAGAGCTCACTATCCCGATTAAGTAATAAAAAAGGACACAATGTGTCCTTTTTTATTACTTAATTTTAATTCCGCAGTCGCTCATTGATTTTAAGAGTTTCTCCTCGTTCGACTGATACATAGTGGTCAGCGGTAGACGAAGTTTACCGTTATCAAGGCCCATGTGCTTCATTGCGGTCTTAACCGGAATAGGATTTGTCTCTATAAACAGGTCAGAAAACAGGGTTGCGTACTTAAAATAGAGCTTTTGCGCATCATCAAAATTGCCCTCAAGGCACAGCGAGCAAAGCTTTGCGACTGCCCCCGGTACGATGTTTGATGCGACAGATATAACGCCGAGTGCGCCCATCGCCATCATCGGAACGGTGTTGTCATCGTTGCCGCTCCAGATATACAGATCGTCACCGCATAAGGCTCGTGTCATGGCAAATAGACTGAAATCGCCGGACGCTTCCTTGACACCATTTATGTTTGGGTGCTCCGACAGCTTTTTATATGTCTCCGACTTGATGCCGATGCTCGTTCTGCTTGGGACATTGTATACTATCATCGGTATATCGACTCTATCGGCGACATATGTAAAGTGCTCGACCAGTCCCTTTTGCGTTGTTTTGTTATAGTACGGCGTGACCATGAGAATGCCGTCAGCGTTACATCTCATAGCACATTGTGCAAAACCCAGTGCCTTTTTAGGGTCGTTGCTGCCGACGCCGGCGATTATCTTCATGCGCCCCTCGTTATAACGGCACACGAATTCGATCAATGCCTCGTGCTCGTATCGGGTCATGGTTGCATTTTCGCCGGTCGTTCCGCAGACAACTATTGCCGCCGTGCCGTTATCATACTGAAAGTCGACCAGCTCCTTCATTTTCTCAAAGTTTATGCCGTGCTCGTCAAAGGGCGTAACTATTGCTGTACAGGAGCCCTTGAAAATTGGCGTTTTAACCATAATAATCCTCCAATCACATATCGCTGACAATAATATATTCATTCACATGTCTGCGTATGATATATAATCGTTGAAATTGCTGCGTTTCCGTATTATAATTAAATTCCACGAAATATTGATAAGGAACGGGCAATATGTCAAACACGGTCAAGAATTTTATAACGCTAATGCTGACAGCTTGCTTAACCATTGCGGCAGCACCAGCAGCTAATGCCGGCGAAGCCAAAGCGCCTGCACCTGCGTATTTTGACCTGCCCGTGGTCATCAAAACAATAAAGGTCGGTCTGCGCTCCGGCGGCTCTTCCGTGTATGAGGCGAGACTTCTCAACAGTGTCGGGAGCGGTTATCTGTTTGGCTATTTTGACTATGCTCGGCAATTTCACGAGCTCGGCAAGACCGAGGTTACGGCGCTGTCCATGCGTGGTGACAGCGGTTTTACGCTGCCCGACGGTATGGTCGTCGGCCCATGGCACATGGTACTGAACAAAAAATTCAACGACTTTGCATCCGCTAAGAAGTATGCCGATACGCTTTGGGGAGGTTTTCCCGGCTATATCAACGGCGAGTACAAGGTGCTCGTAGGTGCTTATGCCGATGAGACTAAAACAATGTCGGCCATAAAAAGCCGCAGCATGGATGCAAAACCCTTTACCGGCAGGGGATATTTCGTGCTTGCCGCCGAAACCGACACTTCGGAGCTTCAATTTCTCATAGATGTTGGCGAAGGAACGAACTTAGCGATCCGACCGGTCTCAAAATCCGAAAAAGCCGAAACATGGTTTGACGGAAACGCATATCACGGCGATTTTCAGTATACACGCTCCGGCGGTAGGCTCACCGTCATAAACTTTGTTGACCTTGAGGACTATGTCATGGGCGTTTTGCCATATGAAATGCACGGTGACTGGCCGCATGAGGCGCTCAAAGCGCAGGGCGCCTGTGCCAGAACTTACGCCATGAACAATATTAACGCATACATAGACCGTGGCTTTGATGTCAGAAATGATACATACAGTCAGGTCTACCGCGGCGTCACCGGCACGGTTGAAAGCACTAACAAGGCCGCCGCTGTAACAGCGGGCGAGTATGTGCGCTACAGGGGCTCTGTGTGCAAGGTGTACTATATGTCGTCCGATGGCGGAGCTACCGACAGCAGCGCAAATGTGTTTTCACAAAAGCGTGCTTACCTAAGCGGTGTTAAGGACGATAACGAAAAGGATATCGAGTACTACAACAAGTCGTGGAAAGCCGAGCTTTATGACGCCAATGTTGTGTACCGGCTTGCTATGAGCGACTATGAGCTTGCCGATATCGCCGATATCAAGGTCACAAAATCCGATATGGGCAATGTAATAAAGCTTGTGTTTAGTGACTCAAAGGGAAATACGGTCACGCTTTACGGTGAGGACTGCTTTAGGGTAACTGGTTTTAACAGCCTCAGGTATGATGTTTCAAGCTATGAAAACGAGCAAAAGGAACGAGTTTGGGTGTTCAAAGGCAGCGGCTGGGGGCATAATTGCGGCATGAGCCAGTGGGGCGCTTACGCAATGGCGCTGAATAAGAGCGCAAACTGTGAGGAAATAATCGATTTTTATTTTAGCGGAGCATATTTAGGATGAACAAATCAGATTTTGACTTTTACCTGCCGGAGGAGCTGATAGCTCAAACTCCGCTCGAAAAAAGAGATACATCACGCCTTTTGCACTTAGATAAGCAGACTGGCGAGATAGAGCATAAGCATTTTTATGATATCAAGCAGTACCTCCACGAGGGCGACTGCCTTGTGCTCAATGATTCGAGAGTGCTGCCTGCAAGACTCATCGGTGCAAGGCCGACTGGCGGCACAGTTGAGCTTGTTCTGCTCAAGGATCTCGGCGATAACCGCTGGGAGTGCCTGAGCCGTCCGGGTCGGAAAACCAAACCAGGGCAAGAGCTTGTATTCGGAAACGGCGAGTTGACAGCAGTAGTTGAGGAAGTGACGCTGGGTGGAAATAGGATAGTCAAGTTCAGCTACGAGGGTATATTCCTCGAAATTCTCGAACGCTTGGGCAAAATGCCGCTTCCGCCGTATATCAAGGAGGAGCTGCAGGACTCCGAACGCTATCAGACCGTTTACTCGAAGGAGCTCGGCAGTGCCGCCGCTCCGACGGCTGGTGTGCCTTTTACAAAGGAACTGCTGGCGGAGATAGCGGATATGGGCGTTAAGATATGCTATGTGACGCTGCATGTCGGCCTTGGTACTTTCAGGCCCGTGAAGGCGGATAAGATAGAAGATCACGAGATGCACTCCGAGTTTTGCATCGTACCCGAGGAAACCGCCGAGACTGTCAACGCCGTCAAGAGGGCAGGAGGCAGGGTCATTGCCGTTGGCACGACCTCATGCCGCACGCTTGAAAGCTTCACAACCGAGGACGGCACACTTCAGGCGACCTCCGGCTGGACTAATATCTTTATTTACCCGGGATATAAGTTTAAGTGTATCGATGCACTGATAACAAATTTCCACCTGCCGGAGAGCACGCTTATTATGCTCGTGTCCGCCTTGGCAGGCAGAGAGAATATCCTCAACGCATACAACACGGCAGTTAAGGAGCGGTATAGATTTTTTTCCTTTGGCGATGCCATGATGATCGAATAATTAGTAAGGCAGGAAACCTATGTACACATTAAAAAAGCAGGAAGGCCACGCCAGACGAGGCGAGTTTGAGACCCCGCATGGAACTGTGCAGACGCCCGTTTTTATGAATGTCGGCACGGCTGCGGCAATAAAGGGTGCGCTTTCTGCGGCGGATCTTAAAACCATCGGCTGTCAGATCGAGCTATCAAACACCTATCATCTGCATTTGAGACCCGGCGATGAGATAGTCAAGACCATGGGCGGACTTCACAAGTTCATGACTTGGGACAGACCTATTCTAACCGACAGCGGCGGGGTTCAGATTTTTTCGCTTGCAAGCCTGCGCAAGATAAGCGAAGAGGGAGTTAAGTTTAATTCTCACATCGACGGCAGACATATATTTATGGGTCCTGAGGAGAGCATGAGGATCCAATCGAACCTCGGTTCGGATATTGCGATGGCCTTTGACGAGTGTATCAAGATACCGTCGCCCCGTGACTATGTTCAAAAGTCCTGTGACCGCACATATAGGTGGCTGGCAAGGTGTAAGGCGGCGCTCAACGAGTACAACAGCATGGACGATGCGGTAAATCCCGGACAAATGCTGTTCGGCATAAACCAAGGCACAACATTTGCCGATATCAGAATAGAGCACATGAAGAAGATAGCCGAGCTCAACCTCCCGGGCTATGCCATCGGCGGACTTGCGGTGGGGGAGACCCATCAGGAAATGTACGATACGATTGAGGCGGTTGAGGAATACATGCCCAAGGACAAGCCCCGCTACCTAATGGGTGTCGGCACACCGGGTAATATTATCGAAAGCGTTTACCGTGGTGTTGATTTCTTCGACTGTGTTATGCCGGCGCGAAATGGCAGACACGGACACCTTTTTACTTGGAGCGGAATTATCAATATCAAAAACGAAAAGTACCTGACAGACGATAAGCCCATTGACCCCGAGTGCGACTGCCCTGTGTGCAGAAGATACAACAGGGCATATATCAGACATTTGTTCAAAGCAAACGAGATGCTGGCCATGCGCTTTGCCGTAATGCACAATCTCTATTTCTATAACAAGCTTATGGAAAACATCAGAAAATCGCTCGAGGACGGCAACTTAGGCGAGTTTAGGGGCAAATATTCAAAATTGTTGGATACGAGGATATAAAACACTTGAAAAGATAGTGTTTAATATGTATAATAATCCTCGTAAAATAAAAAACTAATTATATTTAAGGAGTATACTAATGTTAACCTCTACATCAGGCGGCGGCAATCTTCAGATGATCCTCATTCTTGTTGTTTTCTTCCTCATCATGTATTTTATCATGATCAGACCCGAGAAGAAGAAGCAGAAGAAGATAGAGGCTATGCGCAACGCACTTACTGTCGGTGACGAGATTGTTACCATTGGCGGCATTATGGGCGTTGTTGTAAATGTTACCGAAGACAGCATTACAATCGAGACCGGCGAAGACAAGGTCCGCGTTAAGTTCAAGAAGTGGGCTGTCAGCAGCAATGTCAGAGCAGAAGCTGCCGAAGCCAAGGCAAAAGCAAAGAAGTAAAATTTAGCATTAAAATCCCCCTGAGCTAATAAGATGTACAAACATCTTTAGTTCGGGGGGATTTTTTTGCAGTCATCAAAAACGGTAAAGATAAACGGCAGAGCAATAGTGGTATCGGTAATAGTGGGCTTGGCGGTTACGATAATATTGCTCTTGGCGATATCGGCACTGATGCAAAGCGGAAAGCTCAACGAGGATAGCATAGGCGCCGTGCTCATCGTAATTAACATAATCGCAGGTTTCGCATGCGGCATTACGGCTCGCTCATCCGGTAGGGAAGGAGGGAGCTTAAACGGACTGCTTGCGGGTTTGGCGTATGCCGGACTTATAATTTTGGTTGCGTTTTTACTGGATATGCAGGCGCCGCAGGCAGCAGCGATGGGCAAAATATTAGTCATATCGCTGGTAAGCAGCTTTATCGGGAGCAAGTTCAATTTAGCTAAAAGTAACAAAAAATTACGCAAAAAGCGCAAATCATGAATTTTCAATAACTATTTGTAAATAGGAATTGCGGTTTACATAATTTTAAGTGATTACCTACATGTTGTGCTGTAATCACCGAGCAATTACGAAATCTAGTGAAAATTCCCTGTGAATTCAAGCTTATAGAAAAAGCCGGTGTCGTGGTTAACATAATACGGTTAACATAATATACGGTCATAATTAACAAAAATCATCATTTTTCTTAAAAAGTCTTGATTACAACGAGAATTTGTATTATATTTAGTTTACCTAAGTTATTATGTAAATTTAACCGTTATTCTCGTGGTCACAAGGCTGCATTTGAGGTGACGGTATGAAAACTGAACTGCTTCATAAACCGGCTCGTCATCTTCGTGTTGATAGCTCCGGTTTATTGTTGATGTGCCTAGCTTTTATGCTTGGCCTTGGCGCTTATGTTCTTATGAAGCCTTCGTTCCCGCAGGCGGTGAATGGAGTGTATGCGATAGTCAATCTTGACTACCGTGTCTTTGGTTGCATTTTATTTTTGCTGCTCGTGCAGCTAACGGCGTTTTCGATCATCGGAACGGTCATTCTTCCGGTGTTGAATTTCGCCTTCGGGCTTGTGCTTGCTATGTCGCTGGCTACCATAATGCCGGCCGATAAGCTGAGCATTATATTTATCGCCAAAGCTTTTTCCTCTGTATTGGTGCTCATTTTTTCTGTCTTGGCATTTTCGTGCAGCTCCGCTACCTCTGCCAAGAGGCTGTACGGCAAAATGCGAAGCGACAGAAGATTTAAGGTGGAGCTAATTAAAACGCTTGTGCTCGGCGCTGCGTTCGTTATCTTGTCAGTTATCGGAGTTTCCGACATAAATAAGATTTTTTAGAAAGGGGGTCGGTTGAATGCTTAATTCAGAAAGCCTTGAAATTTTCAACAAGTATCTTACTGAAGTTAAAAAGTGTTCACAGAATACCCTCAGTTCATATCTGCGAGATATCAGGCAGTTGAGCGAGTATATGGAGGCCCATGTGGATGACAGCCTCGACAAAGTGACCGAGGAAGAGCTGTCCGATTATATAAGCTGGCTCAAGGGCAACGGCAAATCCGTTGCGACCGTCAGCCGTGCGATCGCTTCCGTCAAGTGCTTTTACGGACTTTTGGTGACAGAAGGGTATATCGAAGAAAGTCCCGCTGCCAAGCTCGTTCCCGATAAGGCAACTCAGAAGCTTCCGCAGATTCTCACAAGCAAGGAAGTCGAGCTTCTGCTTGAGCAGCCCTCGTGCACCGATGCAAAGGGCTACCGTGACAGAGCAATGCTCGAGCTTCTCTATGCAACGGGCATCAGGGTCAGTGAGCTTATCTCACTTAATATCAATGATGTCAACACCTCTGCCGGCGTCATCCGCTGTGCAAGCAAGGACAAGGAGCGTTTTATCCCGCTTTATTCGACTGCGATCAAGGCACTTTCAGAGTACATTGAGTTTATTCGCCCGCAGATGATTGCCATGCCCAACGAACAGGCGCTGTTTGTCAATGTAAGCGGTGAGCGTATGTCGAGACAGGGCTTTTGGAAGATAATAAAGTCCTATCAGCAAAAAGCGCACATAGAAAAGACGATAACTCCGCACACGCTACGGCACTCTTTTGCAGCGCATCTGCTTGAAAACGGTGCCGACCTCCATTCCATTCAGGAAATGCTCGGACATGCGGATATATCCTCAACGCAGATATACTCCCAGCTTATCAATAAGCAGCTTAAGGATGTTTACAATAAGGCTCATCCGAGAGCGAAATAAGCGTCAAACTCCCCACCGAGTGTGGGGAGTTTTTATTGTTGCGAATGGTGAGTAAGTGTGTTAAAATTTACTGATAGGAAGTGATGATCTTGCGGATATTAGGCATAGACCCCGGGCTTGCGACCGTCGGCTTCAGCATAGTCGATGTTGAAAAAAGTAAAATGAAGCTCGTGACCTGCGGAGTTATAAGCACGCCGGCGCACACCTCGCTCTCCAGCAGGCTGGACAGGATATTTGAGGACATGAACGAGCTGATATCGTCGTTTAACCCCAATGTCATGTCAATTGAGGAGCTTTTTTTCAACACCAATATTACAACCGGCATAGCCGTCGCCCAAGCAAGAGGAGTAATACTTCTTTCAGCATACAGGGCAGGCGTACAGGTATTTGAATATACCCCGCTCCAAGTCAAGCAGGCCGTTGTCGGCTATGGCAGAGCCGAGAAAAATCAGGTCATCGACATGGTCCGCAGAATACTTGCCCTTCCAGCAGCACCGAGGCCTGACGATGCGGCCGATGCCGTGGCGCTGGCTATTTGCCACGCACGAAGCTCCACATCGCTTTTGAGTAAAGGAGTAACAGATATATGTTCTACTATTTAGAAGGTATAGTTTCCGATATAGATATAAACCTCGCCGTCATTGACTGCGGTGGCGTAGGCTATGCTGTTAATACGACCGCAAATACGCTTTCAAGGCTCAAAACCAAGGAAAAAGCAAAACTTTATATATCCGAGTATATTAAGGAAGATTGCTTTGACCTATACGGCTTTTCTACACTCAATGAAAAGCGCTGTTTTGAAATGTTGCTGACCGTGTCCGGTATCGGCCCGAAGGCTGCGCAGGCGATATTATCTACCAGCTCGCCTGAAGCGCTTGCTATGGCAATTATGAACGGCGACGAAAAGGCGATAACAGTTGCGCAGGGTGTCGGCAAAAAAATAGCACAGAGAGTCATTCTCGAACTTAAGGACAAGGTCAGCAAGGAAGCAAATGTCGTTGCGGCCGAGATGCCTGCGGTTTTAACGCCGGCAGACGGCGACTCAAGAAACGATGCAGTTGCCGCCCTGATGGTGCTCGGCTACTCCGCACCCGAAATAAACGGCGTGCTGCGCCGCATGGATGTAAGCGGAATGACGACTGAGCAGATAGTGAAGATAGCGCTTAAAAATCTTATGTAAGGAGGCGTCATATGAGCATCAATTTTTCCGATGGGCTTGAAGATCAAGCCATGGTCACAAGCTCTTCAATCTTACCCGAGGATGCCGGTGAAGGCGGTCTGCGCCCCAAGACTATAAGTGAATATATCGGTCAGGAAAAAGCTAAGGACAATCTAAGTGTGTTCATTGACGCTGCCAGAATGCGCAACGAGCCGCTTGACCATGTCCTGCTGCACGGTCCTCCGGGGCTTGGCAAGACAACGCTTGCGGCTGTCATTGCAAACGAGATGGGCGTCAATATGCGCATCACCTCTGGTCCAGCGATAGAAAAGCCCGGCGACCTCGTCGCTATGCTCACGAACCTCAACGAGGGAGATATCCTGTTCGTTGACGAGATACACAGGCTCAATAGAGCCTATGAGGAGATACTTTACCCTGCGATGGAGGACTATGCGATAGACATCATCCTCGGAAAAGGCCCCTCGGCAAACTCGCTGCACCTTGAACTTCCGAAATTCACGCTAATCGGCGCCACAACCCGCTCCGGCCAGCTTACCGCTCCTCTCAGAGACCGCTTTGGTGTTACGCTGAGACTTGAGCTTTACACGCCCGACGAGCTGTGCAGGATAGTTGAGCGCTCGGCAGATATCCTCGGCATCGAGATTGACAGGGAAGGGGCATATGAGATTGCCTCACGCTCAAGAGGCACTCCGAGAATTGCAAACCGCATGCTCCGCCGTGTGCGCGATTTTGCGCAGGTAAGAGCCGACGGCGTTATAACCAAGGAAGTCGCTGATATGGCGCTGTCTCGGCTGGAGGTCGATAAGCTCGGCCTTGACTCGCTCGACCGCAGGATGCTACGCAGCATAATCGAGTTTTACGGCGGCGGCCCCGTCGGACTTGAGACCTTGGCTGCTACAATAAACGAGGAGGCCGTAACGCTTATCGATGTATACGAGCCCTTCCTTTTGCAGCAGGGATTTCTCACAAGGACGCCTCGTGGCCGCTGCGTGACTAAGAAAGCATACGACCATCTCGGCATCGAGTATCTCGGTCAGCAGGAGCTTGGACTGTGAATTGTTAAAAACACTGAAATTTTTGTTCAACTACGGCTATTTTTCTATTGACATTTAATAACTTTGTAATATAATATAATAGATAAATTGAAAAAATAGCTGTTTTTTATGTTTAATTACTCCAAAATTGATGATAATGACTTACAGAAGCTTGCCGTAAAAGGCGACAGCTTGGCCGAGGAAGCTCTTGTCGAGAGATATATGAGGCTCGTGCGCAAGTGCGCAAGGCCATTGTTTCTTGCGGGAGGGGACAGCGAAGATCTTATCCAAGAGGGTATGTTCGGATTGATTTCGGCTGTAAGGCAGTATAATTCCGCACAAAACACAAGCTTCAAGACCTTTGCGGAGCATTGTATAAAAAACAGGCTTATAACAGCAGTTAAATCGGCGTCGAGCGCCAAGCACATTCCCTTGAACGCAGGCGTCTCGCTCGACACTTTACTCTCGGATGAATCCCAGACCCCACCGTTGGCATATGCCGAAATGTTTCAGACATCACCTGAAGAACAGGTTCTGGCCAGAGAGAACAAAAGAAATAAAGAAGAGTTTTTCTTATCCCTTCTGGAGAAGTTATCTAAATTTGAAAAGTGTGTGCTTCGCAATTATCTGAACGGTTTGAGCTATAAAGAGATTGCCCAGATAAGCTGCAAGGACGAAAAAGCCGTAGATAACGCAATTCAGAGGATAAGGCGCAAACTGGCGCAGAATTTCAAATCAGGCGATATCAGCAGAAGCTGACGCATATAAAAGCCGACAGGCGAGTTTTTCAAAAGAGAGGATTTAAAATGTACCAAGACAAGACCTTAGTTTGCAAAGAATGTGGTCAGGAGTTCGTGTTCTCCGCAGGTGAGCAGGAATTCTATGCAGAGCGCGGCTTCCAGAACGAGCCCCAGCGCTGCAAGGCTTGCCGTGACGCTCGCAAGAACGCAGCACGCGGTCCCCGTGAGTTCTTTACCGCAGTTTGCGCAGCATGCGGCGGCGAGGCAAAGGTTCCCTTTGAGCCCAAGTCCGACCGTCCCGTCTACTGCAGCGAGTGCTTTGCAAAGATGAAGGAAGAGGCCTGAGGCTCAAACCTACAGGAATAGAGTGGGGCGTCTTTGCGGCGCCCCTTTCTTTATTTGAATCAACAGATTGGAGACTTGACTATGGAAATGTTAAAAATTATGGATCTCAGCAGAGAGAGCATGATCTCCGACATCCTTGAAGATTTCCCCGAAGCAATGCCCAAGTTCCAGGAGCTTGGTATGCACTGCCTCGGATGTGCTCTTGCAACCGCTGAATCTCTCGAACAGGCATGTGCAGCACACGGCGTTGATCCCGACGAATTTTTGGTCGAGCTCAAAGCCTACCTTATGGCACTTTGATCAAAGCTAAGCTAAAAAGCCGGATATGCCGGCTTTTTGCTTTATATGGAGACATATGAGTAACAGACTTGAATTGATAGCCTCCTTTGTTGAGAACGGCATTGGTGTTGCCGATGTCGGAACTGACCACGGCTACATACCCGTGATGCTCGTAAAAAGGGGATATAAGGGTAATATAATTGCGACCGATATAAACGAGGGACCCTTGCAAAAAGCAAAGCAGAGCCTTATGGATGCCGACTGTGAGGATAGCGTCAAGCTCGTCTTGTGCGACGGGCTGGACGGCTGCAAACCGGAAATGGTCGACACTATCATTGTTGCCGGTATGGGCGGCGACACGATAACCGGTATTCTCGACAGGGCAGAGTGGTGCGCCCGTGAGGATATGAAGCTTATCCTCCAGCCGGTCACAAAGGCAGAGATACTGCGTTATTGGCTTGTAAACAACGACTTTGTTATCAAGAGCGAAGCGCAGGTCAAGGAAAACGGCACGGTATATCAGATAATTTGCGCCGTTCCGGGCAGAGACTGTCAATACATGGATGCGGAGCTTTTTATCGGCAGATATGAGCTTATTAAAAACAGTCCGTTTTTTGATAACCTGCTTTCAAAGCACATAAAGCGCTTTGCTTCGACGGTCGATGGACTAAAAACTACAGACAGAGAAGAACTGTTGCCGTGGCTCGGCCTTGTTGAAAATATTTTAAACGAGCTAAAGATGATGCGGGAGTGGAAAAATGAAAATCGTTAAGGATATATTCGATTATTTGAATTTACTTGCGCCGGTCGGGCTGAAAATGAGCTTTGACAATGTCGGCATACTCGCTGGCAGTGCCGAAGCGCCGGCAAGAAATTGCCTGCTTGCTCTTGATATAACTGACGAGGTCATAGATGAAGCGGTGTCGATAGGTGCCGACCTCATAGTCTCACACCACCCGCTCATATTTCATGAGCTTAAAAGCGTTGTCGCCGAGGATCTTGTCGGCAGGAAGATAATCAAGCTGATTAAAAACGACATTTCCGCCATTTGCATGCATACAAATCTTGATATAGCTCAGGGTGGCGTTAATGATGCGCTTATGAGTGCTCTGGGTGGCTGCGTAAGCGGTTTTCTTGAGCCCTGCGGCATTGATGCCGATGGTGCTCCAGTTGGCTGCGGACGCATCGGTGAACTAGCCGAAAGCATTGATTTTCAAAGCTTTTTGCGGACCTGCAAAGAAGCACTCCATGTAAACGGACTGCGTTATCACGATGCCGGACGGCCGGTAAAAAAGCTTGCCGTCATGGGCGGCTCGGGCGGCGACTGCATCGCACTTGCCGAAAGTCTCGGATGCGATACATATGTCACGGCCGACATTAAATATAACGGCTTTCTTGACGCAAAGGAGCTCGGCATAAACCTCATAGACGCCGACCATTTTTGCACCGAAAATGTCGTCATTCCAGTCCTGCACGAAAAGCTCAGCGCAAAGTTTGAGGATGTTGACTTTTCTATATCCTCTGTCCATTGCCAAACGGCACAGTTTTATTAACAAGAATAATATGCCTCCGCAGCTCATAAACTCGTACAAACGAGAAAAACTGCGGAGGCTTTTTTATGACTAATATTGATATTTATAAGGATATATCCAAACGGACAAACGGCTCGATCATGCTCGGTGTAGTCGGGCCTGTTCGCACGGGTAAATCGACCTTTATAAAGCGCTTTATGGAGCTGCTCGTCATCCCGAACATCGAGGATATGTATGCAAGAGAACGGGCAAAGGATGAATTGCCCCAAAGCGGCTCGGGCAAAACCATCATGACCTCGGAGCCTAAGTTCGTCCCCGAGGATGCAGTTGAGATAAGCCTCAGCGATGATGTCCGCTTTTCGGTCAGATTAATTGACTGCGTGGGTTACATGGTAAACGGTGCCGCCGGTCAGTTTGAGGATGGCAGCGAGAGAATGGTCACAACGCCATGGTTTGACCACGAGATAAGTATGACCGAAGCGGCAGAATCGGGTACTTATAAAGTCATAAGCGAGCACTCGACTATTGGCTTGGTCGTCACAACCGACGGTAGTATATGCGATATCCCGAGAGCGGACTATGTTGAGCCGGAGGAACGGGTCGTAAACGAGCTAAAGCAGATAGGTAAGCCTTTTGCAGTGCTCATAAACAGCAAAAATCCGGCGTCAGATGAAGCTGCTGTACTTCAAAGTGAGCTTAGCGAGAAGTACGCAGTGCCGTGCGTTTGCGTCAATTGTCAGCAGCTTTCCGAGCGTGATCTTGCTGATATCATGAGTACCGTGCTTGGTCAGTTCCCGATATCCGAGGTCGCAATTTGGCTTCCGTCTTGGTTTGAGGCACTCGACAACGAGGCCGAGCTTAAAACAAAGCTTTATCAGCAGCTTTTGGCATCGTCCAAAGACTTGAGCTGCGTTCATGATATCTATTGCATGCTCGATGAGTTAAATCAGTCCGATATAGTCGAGACGGCCGAGGTCAAAAATTCCGATATGGGCAGCGGAACGATAAATGTCAGCATTGAGATACCGAGAGCTCTGTATTACCGACTTATCAGCGATGAGGCCGGGCTTGAGATCAGCGACGACGGCGAGCTCATAAAACTTCTGCGTGAGATGAGCGCAATTAAACACGACTATGAGCACATAAAAACGGCACTGGACGATGTAAGAGAAAAGGGTTACGGTGTTGTAATGCCGTCTGCCGATGAGCTTGAGCTCGATGAGCCGCAGATAGTTAAGCAGGGCGGTAAATATGCTGTCAAGCTCAAGGCAAAGGCTCCGGCGATTCACATGCTGAAAACCGGCATAGAGACTGTTGTCACACCATCCATCGGCGGCGACAATGCATCCGAAGAGATTATAAGTTTCCTGCTCCAAGGCTACGAGGGTGACATGAGCAGACTGTGGGAGTCGAACATTTTCGGCAGGCCGCTTTATGATATTGCCGAAGAAGGGATAGCGGACAGACTGAACAATCTGCCGGTAAATGCAAGAGCGAAGCTTCAAGAGACACTCCAGCGCATCGTTAATGAGGGCAGGGGAACGCTGATTTGTATTTTGTTATAAAAACGGGAAGCAATTCCCGTTTTTTTGCGTGCAGATTTATTTATTTTAATAGTTGAAATGGTTAAAGGATAATAATATAATTAAGACAAAATTTTTTGGAGATGAGATTTATGAAACCGGTATCAAAAATTGCGGAAGCAGTTCGTGCATCAACGACCTTGGCCGTTGACAGCTTGGCAAAGCAGATGAAAGCCGATGGATATGATGTTGTCGGTTTTGGCACAGGCGAACCTGATTTTCAAACTCCCGAGAATATCAACCTCGCAGCCATCGAAGCCATAAAGGAAGGAAAGACAAAATATACCCCGGCAGCCGGTATAATCCCTTTGCGTAAGGCAATAGCCGAGCAACTCAAAAGCGAGGGGTTGGACTACGATTACACGCAGATAGTCGTTGCAAGCGGCGCAAAGCACAGCCTGTTTATCGCTCTGTCGGCTCTCACCAATCCCGGCGATGAGATAATTCTGCCCGCACCGTATTGGGTCAGCTATTATGAGATGATCAAAATGACCGGCGGGGGGGCTGTTGTTGTCTTGGGGGGGGGGGGGGGGGACATTAAAATCACTGCACAGCAGCTTGAGAATGCAGTTACCGATAAGACTAAGTGCGTCATTTTCAACAATCCTTCAAACCCCACCGGCATGCTTTATAGCCGAGATGAGCTCAAGGCGCTTGTCGATGTTTGTGTTAAGCATGATCTGTATATAATCGCTGACGAGATATACTATAAGCTCGTTTATGACGGACTTGAGTTTACCAGCATCGCGAGCTTCGGCGAAAATGTCAAAGAACGTACGCTGCTCATAAACGGTGTGTCTAAGTCCTACGCAATGACCGGCTGGCGTGTCGGCTACTGCGCAGCTAATAAGCAGCTTGCAAAGATAATGTCCAACTATCTCAGCCACTCCACGGGGGCGCCGTCGACCATCAGTCAGTGGGCAGCTCTTGAGGCCTACAGCGGCCCGCAGGACACGGTCGAGACCATGCGGCTTGAGTTTTTAAAGCGCAGGGATTATATCGTTGACCGAATCAACTCCATCCCCGGCGTGAGCTGCGTTAAGCCGGAAGGCGCATTTTATGTCATGATTAACATTGAGCAGCTAATCGGTCGCACTCTCGGCGGTAAGCTCATTGAAAGTGACGATGATTTTGCCGTGGCGCTGCTTGAAAAGGCATTGGTCGCAGTTGTCCCGTGCTCCGGCTTCGGCGCCAAGAATTTTGTCCGCTGGTCGTATGCCGCATCCATGGAGAATATCGAAAAAGGCCTCGACCGCCTTGAAAAATTCATAAGCGAATGATATAATAATCACCCCATCGACATAGCTTGTTAATGGGGTGATTTTGTGTTTGTGACCATTGATTTAAAAAGGCTTATCAAAATCGTTTTAATAGTTGCGCTTTTGGCGGCTGCGGCTGTTTTTGTGAAGATTTTCGTTTCAAACGGCGGGCTCAAGCCTGTTATAAGCCAAAACAGCCGATCAACGCTCGTTCTTGACGCCGGTCACGGCGGCATTGACGGAGGTGCTATTTCGGACTCTGGGCTCAAAGAAAGCGATATAAACCTTCAAATTGCGCTGAAAACCGAGGCTCTTGTGCGTTTTTTAGGTATCGACACCGTTATGACCAGAGAAACGGACACCGATAACTCGGACAACAAGGCTTACAGCGAGCATGATAATCTTGTACAGCGGGCAAAGCTTGCAAATTCGACCGAAAATGCCGTCTTGATAAGCATTCACCAAAACAAGTTCCCGAGCGCTGTTGTCAGTGGTGCAGAAGTGATGTATTCTGATAATGACGACAGCAAGGCGCTCGGACTTATCACGCAGGATAATCTTGTTGCGCTGCTGGATAGCTCAAACCGTCGTGTTGCACGTCCTGCACCGAAGGAGCTGCTGCTGACTTCATCGGTCGAATGCCCGACAATTCTTGTAGAATGCGGCTTTATGTCCAATCCGCAGGAAGTGCAAAAACTTGCATCGAACGATTATCAGCTCAAACTTGCAGCTATTTTGGCAGGTTCATATATACAGTTTTTAAATAACACGGCTTCGGCATAGGAGAAGATATGAGACAAAAGACAGTTTTCTGCTGCTCGGAATGCGGCAACGAGACAGTAAAATGGAGTGGAAGGTGTACTGCTTGCGGAGCGTGGGACAGCTTGGTCGAGGTAAAGCTTGATGCCAAAAGCAAGGGAAGCACCAAGAGAGCTACCTCAAAAAAGACACCCAAGCTCATTTCCGAGCTTGATACGGAAGCAGAGCTTAGATTTTCAACCGGTATAGGGGAGCTGGACCGCGTTTTAGGCGGCGGAGCGGTAAAAGGTTCGCTTGTCTTGGTCGGCGGCGCTCCCGGTATCGGCAAATCAACGCTCTTGCTCCAGCTTTGCGGCCTTGTTGAGGGTGAGATGAAGATACTCTATGCAACCGGCGAGGAAAGCGAGCGTCAGCTCAAGATGCGTGCGCAGCGTCTCGGTGTTGATAACGGGCAGATCTATGTCCTCGCTGAAACGGGCCTGACCGAGGTTTTGGAGGCTGCCGATGAGCTTGAGCCGGATATTATGATAGTCGACTCTATCCAGACCATGTTTGACTCCGAGGTAAGCTCCGCACCCGGCAGCGTAAGTCAGGTCAGAGAATGCACCATGTCAATCATGCGCATGACTAAGGAAAAGGGCTTCACGACCTTTGTTGTCGGCCACATCAACAAAGAGGGTAATATCGCAGGCCCCAAGGTGCTTGAGCATATGGTCGACTGCGTTTTGTACTTTGAAGGTGAGCGCAGTACATCGTTTAGAATACTCAGAGCAGGCAAAAACCGCTTCGGCTCGACAAATGAGATAGGTGTATTTGAAATGGTCGACACGGGACTAAAGGAGCTGCAAAATCCGTCTGAGATACTGCTTTCCGGCAGACCGGATAATGCCCCGGGCACCTGCGTGACATGTGTTATCGAGGGTTCAAGGCCAATACTCGCCGAAATTCAAGCTTTAGTTGCACCTGCGACTTATAACGCAGGTCGCCGCAGCACTAACGGCATTGATTATAACAGAGCAACACTGCTTTTGGCGGTTCTCGAAAAAAGGGGAGGCATGGCGGTCTCCGGCTGTGATGCGTATATAAATGTAATAGGCGGCCTTGAGCTTGACGAGCCCGCAGCAGACCTTGCCACAATGCTCGCAATTGCAAGCAGCTTTAGGGATCTTCCACTCGGGAGAGACCTCGCTGCCGTCGGCGAAGTTGGACTTTCCGGGGAAATAAGGAGCGTAAACTCGCTTAATATGCGTTTGTCTGAAATTGCCCGACTTGGCTTCAAGCGCTGCGTAATACCGGCGCATATCAAGGATGATATAAAAAAGCCCGACGGACTTGAAATTATATCCGTTAAGAACATAAGAGAAGCTATCAAGGCCACTTTAGGTTAAAATGTATAAACTAATTGAAACACCGCACCTGCCAAAATCAAAGGTGCGGCACATAATATTAGGCGAAAAGTACACAAAAGCGCTTGAAAGTGCATTATTTGTGCACGATTTAGAGCCTATTTGGCTTAAAAGCAACCCATATGTCGATGAGAGGTTATCCGGACACGCAGATCTATCTGCTGTGCAAATAGGCAAAAGTGTAATTTTAAGTGAATACCTTAATCCTTGTGAACAAATTCACAAAATAGTTGAAGTCGAGTATGTACCTGATCCGCAGCAGGCAGTATATCCGCACGATGCCGGTCTAAATTTTTGCATCGTAGGAGACAAGCTGTTCTTTAATCCTAAAACAGCAAATGCAAAGCTCGTCGAAAAATGCGGCTGCAAGCAACTTATACCTGTCAAGCAAGGCTATACAAAGTGTTCAATTTGCGTCATAGACGAAAACTCAATCATAACCTCTGACAAACGAATTGCCGAAGCAGCAGAAAACGCCGGTATGGGTGCATTGTATCTGTCTGAGCCGTTCGTTAAATTAGACGGTTTTAGCTACGGCTTCATCGGCGGCGCCGCATTTAAAATCAGCGAAACTGATATAGCATTCACGGGTAAAATAGTGGATACTATTGTAGAAAGAAAAATCGAAAGCTTCCTGAGCAAGCGAAACATTAATCCGATATATCTAACCGACAGCCAAATATTCGATATAGGCAGTGCAGTCCCACTTACAGAGAATTAAGTAGAGCAAAAATAACGGCAAAACCCGTTTAATCACCCTCTGCTTTACTTTTTCGCCTCCCCCAAATTAAACAAAATCTTTATTTTGTTTAATTTTTAGTTAATTTGTCAATAGACATAGTTACAGCTTCCCTGTTATAATGGAGACGATAATAAATTGGTGATTGGAGTAGATTATGGATTACAGGACCGAGGCGCCGGATATTATTAAGGGCTTCTTGACTTATCATGAGACTATTAAGGGCCATTCGAGGAAAACTGTTGATGAGTACTATCTCGATTTGCGGAACTTTTTTAGGTTTTTGAAAATTCAGCGTGGTATCGTCCCTCGCAACACTGAGCTTGAGGATATCTCAATTTCTGATATTGATCTGAATTTCGTAAAATCCGTTACTGTCACAGAGGCTTACGAGTATCTCTCTTTCATGACCCGTGATAAGGTCAAAAACCAGCGCAGTCGTGAGGCTGAGTACGGTACCAAAGCCTCCACCCGTGCACGCAAGGTTTCAACGCTCAGAAGCTTTTATAAATACCTGACTGTCAAGGCAAAGCTCCTTGATACAAATCCGCTTCAAGACCTTGATGTGCCGAAAATTCCGCACACGCTCCCTCGCTACCTTACCTTGCCCGAAGCGCAAGCCCTCCTCTCCTCTGTCGACGGCAAGAATAAAGAGCGTGACTATTGCATTCTCTGCATTTTTCTTAACTGCGGGCTGCGAATATCGGAGATAGTCGGCCTTAATCTGTCCGATATAAGAGTCGACCACATAAGAGTATTCGGTAAAGGCAGTAAGGAGCGCATCATTTATATAAACGATGCATGCGCTGAGGCTATCAACAACTATCTTGAAGTTAGAAAAAACATTGCAGCAATCGACAAAAACGCACTGTTTCTGTCAAACAGGCGTACTCGCATGAGCCGTGAAGCCGTGCACAGCATGGTCAAGGTTTCGCTCAAAAGAGCCGGACTGGATGCGGACAAATACTCCTCACACAAGCTACGGCATACGGCGGCGACCTTGATGTTGCAAAACGGTGTTGATGTGAGAACACTTCAAGAGCTTCTTGGGCACGATAACCTCAATACAACACAAATTTATACCCATGTTGATAATTCTGAGCTGCGGCTTGCCTCCGAGGCAAATCCGCTGAGTAATTTTAAACCTGAATAAAAAATATTACCGCTATCAAAACGAAAGCGGTAATATTTTTTATTGACTAATTCGGGAGATGTTCAGCACGCCAAACATCCCTGCCGCATAATCAAGCAGCGCTACAAACCAAAGCGTTGCATTGCCTGTCACGGCAAGAACTATCAGCACTGCTTTTACGATCGCAAATAGTGCAAGATTTTGCATTGATATCTTTTTTACGCCTCTTGCAATGGACACCATCGCAGGCAATCCGAAGATGCCGATATTGGACATCCGCAGATCCTCGGTTTCGGTCTGCTCCCCTACCCTTGCGTCAAGGTCGGCATCGGAATGGTAGCCGACATTCTCGCAGAAGTCTCACACAACCC
>ERZ780105.110-NODE-110-length-27152-cov-6.14171_pt1 | contig 27152 bp, 26 predicted proteins | sample MGYA00511172_ERZ780105 | MGnify/ENA primary metagenome ERZ780105 (study PRJEB29588, sample SAMEA2144299) | human gut metagenome | biome: human gut; feature: human-associated habitat; material: faeces | place: Denmark | collected 2008/2010 ...
ACCGGAGGAATGCCGGATGCTGTCAACAAGTTTCTGGAAACACGAAACATTGCCCTTGTTCGCAAGATACAGAACGACATCCATGAACTGTACAAGCTAGACGCTTCCCAATATGATTCTGAAAAGAAACTCGTGATTCGGAATATTTATGACCTCATTCCGTCGAATATGGAAAATAAGAGGAAGCGCGTTGTCGTAAAGAAAATTGAAAACACAGCCGGGCATAAGCAGTTCAGTGATTATGCAGATGAATTTGAGTATCTGACCAACTCTGGTGTCGCGCTTGCCGTTAAAGCTATCAGCAATCCGAAATTCCCGTTGAAAGAATCGGAGAGCAAAAATCTGTTAAAACTATACCTCAGCGATGTCGGGCTGCTTACAGGACTTCTTTACAAGAATAACATCAATGCCGTGCTCGGCGATGAGCGCAGCATTAACCTAGGTTCAGTCTATGAATCTGTCGTGGCGCAAGAACTCCATGCGCATGGATGCGAGCTTCACTATTACGACAACAAACAGCGCGGGGAGGTGGATTTCCTCATTGACGACTACGATAGTCTGTCCGTTCTTCCGATTGAGGTCAAGTCGGGAAAGGATTATAAGGTTCACAGTGCTCTCGATAATTTCATGAAAACTCCCGATTACAATGTTAAGAATGCCGTCGTGCTCCACAGCGGGCAGAAAGTCTATCAGGAGAACGGCATCACATATCTCCCAATTTATTATGTGATGTTTCTGACAGGTGATTCCTCAGATTCCGCCGACATGGTCATACCGGAAATCGAGCCCCCGAAATTGTGATTTAAGAGTGGGATTGTCGTTTAATATTTAAACTTGATCACATAATAAAGCATTAGAATAATGACCTACGCGGAATTATTGGCGGACAATCAGCGCTTGCGGAAACGAATCATAGAATTGGAACAAGAAAATGCCAGACTTAAAGGGCAGTATGAGCCATTACTGCCCGAATCGAAGTCTCCGACGCTTGAAAGTCATAAGTCATTGACAGAAGAAGAGAAAGAAATTGAACTGCGACGGAGGGTAAATCTTTTTCGGTCATTGTTCCGAGGGCGAGAAGATGTATATGCCCAAAGATTTGTGACAAAAGACGGAAAAAGAGGTTATCAGCCAGTTTGTCGCAACCGCTGGTCGATTGAGTGCAAAGCACATAAATACAAATGTGAAGGATGTGCCCACAGAGATTTGGTGCCATTGGATGATGCTGTCATCAGACGTCATCTGCATAAAGGAGCAAAAGAAACTGACATTATAGGTCTATTTCCGATAATGGAGGACAACACCTGCTTCTTTCTTTGCGCAGATTTCGATGACAAGAACTGCCAGCATGGATATAAAGATGATGTGTTGTCTTATGTCGGCGTATGTAACGACTGGAACATTCCGGTTTATATAGAACGTTCGCGTTCCGGAAATGGTGCTCACTTATGGATATTCTTCAGCGAGCCTGTTTCTGCAGCATTGGCACGTAAACTTGGATTCGCAATTCTTGGATCAGCGATGGAGAGAAACGTCCAGTTGGACATGAAGTCCTACGACCGTTTCTTTCCGAACCAGGACTTTGTTCCAAATGGCGGTTTTGGCAATCTTGTAGCCCTACCGCTTCAAGGCGACGCCAAGCACAAAGGCAACAGTTTATTTACGGACGAGAATTTTGAAGTTTACAAGAGTCAATGGGCTTTCCTGTCTTCTGTCAGAAAGTTATCCGGACATGAGGTGTCGGCTTTACTCGCTCAGCACAATAGCCGATTGGAGCTTTCGTCCTCGTCGGACACCAAGCCTTGGGAGACACCGCAACCGGATAAAATATCGTTCGAAGATTTCAATGGCCCAATCAAGCTGGTCCGGGCTAATGGAATATATGTGCCTTTGAAGTCGGTGTCAGCTAAAGTCATACGCTATCTCAAAGGGTTGGCCTCTTTCAAAAATCGTAAATACTACGATTTAATGCAGGCGAGAAAGCCATTATATAAAACACCTTCGTTAATCTCTTGTTATGAGATGATCGGCGATTATTTATGCTTACCTCGTGGTTGTGAGGATTCCGTGATTGATCTGATTCAAGGCAATTTTTCTGCATGGGATGAAGAGGATAAGACAAATCCAGGTCGCAAAATAGACGTGGAGTTCGTTGGACAATTGAGACAAGAGCAGGAATACGCCGTTCAAAAGATGCTAGCTGAAAATAACGGCGTCCTTGCTGCGACCACTGCGTTCGGCAAAACCGTAGCCGCTATCGGCATGATTGCTCGAAGGAAAGTGAACACATTGATATTGGTTCATTCCAGGGCGTTGCTGGAGCAATGGAAGAATGCATGCGAGCAATTTCTTGCCATAAATGAACCTGAGCCTGAAATGAGGGAAACACAGAGACGAAACAAGTCTAATTCCCATATTGGTATTTTGGATGGAAGTCAGAATAATCTGCACGGAATCATTGACATTGCTGTCTTCAATTCTGCTCTGACAGATACTGGCGTAAAGCCGTTTGTAAGAGATTACGGAATGGTCATTGCCGATGAGTGTCACCATACGGCGGCACTGGGCTATGAGCGCGTACTGAAGTTTGTCAATGCAAAGTATGTGTATGGTCTCTCAGCTTCTCCAACACGACAGGACGGAATGACTCCGATTGTGTTTATGCAATGTGGCCCAATAAGATATCAGTTCAATGCTAAGATTCAGATGGCCAGACAATCTTTCTCGCGAGTGCTGATTCCAAGATTCACTGCTTATCGTGCATTGGAGGAAAAGCCCGTATTACAGCACCTTGGCGATTTGGCTAAAGATCGGGCGCGTAATGAAATGATTGTCAATGATATTGTCAATGAGTTGAAGCATGGCCGCACACCAATTGTCCTGACAAAACTGAAGGAACATATTCTTCTGTTGGCTGATATGCTAAAACCTCACTGTAAGAATATCATTGTATTGATGGGAACTGTATCTGTCAAATGGAGACGCCTGGCAATGGAACGATTGGAAAGCATTCATCCAGATGAACCTATGGTTATAGTAGCGACAGGAAAATTCGTAGGTGAGGGTTTCAACTATCCTCGATTGGATACATTGTTTATCGCCCTGCCGGTGTCATACCCAAATATTGTTCAGCAATATACCGGTAGATTACATCGTGATTATCAGGGCAAGACGGAAGTGCGCGTGTATGATTATATAGACATTCACGTGCCCACCTTAGCGAATATGTACGGCAGGCGATTGAAGTGTTATGCTCCGATAGGGTATGCTCAGCAAGTTGATGATGCTCTAACATCCAATCCGCAGGATATTGTATTCGGCCCTTCTGATTACTTACCTGACTTGGTGTCGGATATAGAGAATGCGAAATCTTCGGTAGTACTTTCATGCAACACTCTGCAGTATATGAAAACGCCATTGGCTAAGGCGCTGCAAAGTCTTGGTTCTCGTGGCATTGACTGCATAATCACCATTCATAAAAATTCCGCGCGGGACAATGATTTTATACAGTCAGGGATAAAAGTTGTACTGCGCTCTTCCAGACACATCCGCGCCGCAATTATAGACAGATCGATTCTATGGTTCGGCAGCATAGAGCTTGCCGGCAATCTACACCAGAAAGAGGACAGCGTCATGCGCGCCTTTATGCCAGAAGTGGCTTCTGAAATGCTGGGATATTTGATTGATGACGAATGAATCATTCGCTATTTTAAAATCTCCCAATATCCCCCCTTTTTCCCGACTCGACGAATTTTTCCTTCTGATTTCAAATATTTTATATGATATCTCACACCATCCTGCGATAAATGGCAAATTGCGGACAACTCTTCTATGGTTATTGACGGTGAGTGCTGCATTGCACGAAGAATCACCTCTTTAACGCCCTGATATGTTTTATCGGTAGTTTTATTGGGAGGTTTTTTTGGAGGGTTTTTTGGGGTTTTATCGGTAGTCGCAGGATTGTTCCGGTAGTAAGTGACAGTAGAGTAGGCAATTTCGCTACTGAATGTCACATCCATACCAGTCAAACTTTTCCATTTGCGAATCTTATCGATTCCATAGCCAGCGTTTTCACCAAGTTTTGCTGCTCTAAACAATTTGATGATTGCAGGATTTCGCGGCTGAGAAATAGTTTCAGAGAGCAAACGGTCAATAGGGATATGGAAACTGCCCGGATTTTGCAATTCAATTCTGTCTGTATAGACCCTTATAGTCGGATGCATTGGACTGAAATAATCCGAATGCGCCAAGAAGTTTACCAGACCCTCCTTCAAAGCATATAGTTGTGATTCATCTTCAGGTGACACACCTTCAGGTGTCGTAGTGAAAGGATTATCTGTATAAAGCCTAAATCTCTGAATGATAACTTTGTAATACTCCCACAGATTCTCTTGCTCCTGCATCCTAAAAGTATAACGCTGTGACGCATCGTTGTAAGAAGTCCCTGGAATCTCTATATAATCAACCCAGAAACTAGGAAGTAATCTATGGATACTGTCGAGCTTTCCGAGCATCAGCAAACCACCGACACTCAATTCCGATCCTCCTCTGGCATAAATTCCTGTTTTGCTACAAAAAGTATTGTCATCGGCATCTGCATAAGGATAACTTTCATTGAAAAGTTTGATATGGCGTCTGAACGTATCGAAAGAACCCGGATCAATATCTTCGAAAGACGTACCGGCAGCTGATTCATCTGACCTAATACCAAAGGCCTGATCGCGCAACATTGCATTGACCTCCATTTCTGTTGCGCGTCTGTCTCCTGAACCGGAGCGAATGAAGGTATTTGTTATACTCGTATACCAGACTGGTTTGAAAGGTGAAGATGGAATATAAAAAGCTAAAACAGTCTTGCCTTCAATGGAATATTTCTTGGATATAGGAAGAATCGGATGATTCATTTTGTTTCCAGACCTAAGAGTATTAAGAAAGTCGGATTCAATTTTTTCTCCGTTATTTACGCCTTCCACCTCGAATTTCTTCCCATTCTGAACAACACCGAATACAATCCACCCTCCAGATCCATTCGAAAACGCACTTACACTCTCCCAAATATTTTTAGGAAGCTCTCTACTCGCACTCTTTACCTCAAAGTCATCCCACTCAATATCTTGAAGCCGACTTAGCAATTCATCTTTCGTCATATCCTAACCATTTTTAGTCTATTACAAAATTAATCATATTTCTTAAATAACGACTAAATTACACTTTGTGTTGCAAGGCATTTTCTCAAAAACCGTCCTTTTTTTCTTAAGGTAACTCTTAAGGTAACTGGTAAGGTAACTTTGATTTGCATAGGATGCGATTGAATGCGGTCTAGTGCGATTCAACGCAAAGCGGCTCATCTAAAGACTTACCTTAGATGAGCCGCCTAAATTATTAGCTACTTACCTACTAATACTCTTCCTCGTTAAAGTAAAGGACAAAACCCTCTACAGGCCATTCAGAGGCCGTTTTTGAGGATTCCGAAAGATTTTAAGGCAGATTTCAATGTTCTTATATGCCGTCAGATACCAGTCGTGGTTTCTTCCTAAAATCCGCTGTAAATGTCTTCGCTTCTTTTGTCGCAAAAGTACAAAAACATATGGAAAAACCAATACTTTTGGTGGTATTTGATACGCTATGCAGATTTTCTTTGTAATTATAATTTTTCTAAAATCGCTCTTTTTGGGAAGAACTGAAGATGCCATCATATTCCAACATATTCCAGCCAGAGACATCGTTTCGCACTCAAATTGTCGATTTGGAAAACGAAGACAAAAAATCTGCCTGAAGTTCCTTATTTCTTACCTATTTTGTTGATGCCCAGAGCAGTCGCAACTATTCCTAATCCAGCCAGAAAAATACTTGTATATATCCGCTTGTTCTTTTTACGTTCTTCTCTTCTCGCCTCTGCTTCTCTCAAATATTCAGGATACAAATGCTTACATTCAATCAGCCACCTGGCAATAGTCTTCATTGCCACATAGCATGTATATCTATCTTTTTTGGCATCACGATCAAAATTGTCATTACGATGGGTATACGCATTGCCAATAATGCGTATATTGTGCATTTCTAAAATGATATTGTCATCGTGAAATTTATCAGGAATAACTTTATCCAAATTGTCAATGTCTAGTTTATTCTGTCCTATAACAGAGTGACCAAATAAAGAATACACATCATTTAGTATTGATTCTAAGGCTTTGCGAAAAAGAGAGCAGCAAACTTCTGGATCAGAATAATAATATTTCAAGGCACTCTCAATAGAGGTAAATGCCTCCGAGAATCCATTATTTTTCAATATTGAAAATTCAGATATATTCATAATTATCAATAATTTAGACCTTATTTATTGGTTTTGTTCAATATCTTCAATCTGAGCGAAGCAGCGGTCAATCTCTTCAATTCCTGTTTCATGTTCATCACAATCACAGTTCTTTCCACTTCTACCTTTGGCATCATAATCTTGAATGTTTGGCCAAAGTACCTTTGATCAATCAGCAATATACGACGTGGAATGCCGGAGACTTTAACGTAAATTAGATTCCTTACTTTATTTAAATTGTTTTAGTATAATATCAACTACATCACGCCACTTTTGGATAGCCTGCATTTTTTCTATATCCTTACGTGATGGTTTATCCAATTTGATTATTCTGGCATACTCATACGCGAATACCACAGCAAACAAGATTTTAAAGTATGGGCAGACTTTCATATCCCTCCGTGACGTTGCGCCCCGTGAAATATAATTCTCCGCATAACATGTAACACAAACGTTTACAAATGGACAAGTTTTACAGTTCTCATCAGCGAGAAAGTCTGTACCAATGAAATTGATTTTCTGTAGTTCAGTGGATAGTTTTCCGCTACATGCAGAAGGAAAACACATCTGGCACGGATAATATTGTTTCGTTTGAAAATCATATGCCTTCATACGACCTATACCACAAAGCGGAACTAATTTATCATATAAAGTTTTCTCAATCTCAAGCCAAGAAAAGCACGTCTTATACTCAGGATGTTGAAGGTAAAAATCGCAGATTTTAACAACCTGCTTATAGTATTCGTGCTCTAAGTTGTACTTAGACCAATCAGTCAAGAGAGATAGTTGAAAAACAATGTTTTGAAAGCCGGAATCATGTAGGAATAAGATATTGTCAAATAAATAAGGAAGCGTAGACGGCGTGATTGTCATACTCGCGACAATGTCAGGCCATGTTCGCACAAAAAAAGGAATATCAATCAGTTCAAATGAATTTGGGCGGTTTATGTCATTTGATCTTTTGTCGCCGTCGATGCTGAGTTTAAGTATGACCTTATCACGATTTGCATTAAGCCAATTTTGAATTTCCCCATGTGTCAAAGTCCCATTTGTCGTGATGTGTATTTGAAAATATTCATCATAGTTGTTCTCCCAAAGTGTTTCGCATAATAATCGGAGTTTATCGAATACTAAAAAAGGCTCTCCGCCCCAAATTTTTATTTTGGTGCCTAATTCTGTTTTATTAGATAAAATCCCGCCTATGAAAGATATCGCTTCATCTACATCAAACTCATAATTTTCCTTATTTCTTTCAAAACAGTAAATACAACGCAAATTACAACTTGAGTTGCTTGATATAAGTATTTTCTGACTAAAATCCCGAGGCATATCTGTGATTACTTTACTTCGTTTACTATTGATTGAACTTCATCCTTCAACATATTTATCGCAAGCATCTTTCTAATGTCATCAGGAGATGGGGTCTCAGTCCTGATAATACGTGCATATTCATATTTGAATAGCACAGCATACATCAGTTTATAATAAGCACATACGTTCATATCCCTATTTGAAACGGAACCTCTTGAAATGTAGTTTTCCGCATAGCACGTTATGCAGATGTTAATGAATGAGCACCTCGCACAACAATCCTTTTCATAGTCATTTAACTTCTCAAAGTTAATCTTGGACAGTTCTTCAGAAACCTTTTTTCCACCAAGCGAAGGGAAGCACATATGGCATGGATAAAATTTCTTTGTTTGAAAATCATACGCCATTGTTTCCCCTAATGCACACGGAGAGAAACACCTCTCTTGGTACACTGTCCTTCCAATATCATAGGTGCTAAAGAAATTCCATGGTTCAATGTCAGGATTGTTTAAATAAAACTCAGCCACTTCTATAAGTTGATTGTAGAATACTTTCTCCAATCCGCAACTAGACCAATCCGTCATCAAGGCTAAACTGGATACAATCCTTTTTATTCCAATTGAGTGCATATATTTAATATTCTCAGCAATATATGGGACGGTGGTCGGAGTGATTGTCATTTTCACTCTGATATCAGGCCATGTCTTTAGGAAAAACGGAACGTCAATAGATTCAAAGGAATTTGGTCTCGTGATATCATTGGTTTTTTTGTCCCCATCAAGACTTAGTTTCACAGTAATCTTGTCGCGATTCTTGTATAACCATTCTTGGATCTCTCCGTGGACAAGTGTTCCATTTGTCGTAATATGAATATGATAATATTCATCAATGTCCATTTGCCATAGAGTCTCACATAATTTACGAATTTTATCAAATACCAAGAAGGGCTCACCTCCGTGGAGTTTGATTTTAGTACCATTCTCCGTTGTTGTTTTTAATATATCAGCAATGATATGCAAAGCCTCCACCTCATCAAAGTCCGCATTGTCTTTTTGCTTTTCATAACAATAGACACAATGCAAATTGCAACGAGTATTAGTTGATATGCAGATCTTTCTGCTATAGTTTCGGTCCAAGTTCATAAAGGTATAAGGTTAATTTAAAACAATGCTCCGGTAAAATTTTATTGTACCAACATAACTCAAACAGATGTATAAATACTCTGTATATCCGTTTTGTTTACGAGATTATAATAGAACTACTTCTCACGCTTCTTGAATAATTGCTTAAACCAAAGCAAGGCCTTTTCCATTGGTCCCACATCATTATCTTTTTCGCATTCACTCTCTGAGTTCTTAATATTTGCCTTCCTCTGTGTCCTTTGCTCCTTTTTCTCATCAATAAACACCTTTACATTATTGAATTCGCGCTTTGCAAATGAGGATATATTTGATGCCGTGCCTTTTGTCCATAACCAGATTCTGTTGAAAATCATTGGATTATTTGCCTTTGTGATACTATTTTCTCCGGAGCCCGCCTCTAGTTCATTAATATCAGTAGCCAACTTTTCAGTTTGTGTTTTGCCCTGAACTTGTGGCAGTCTATCGACCTTATAATCGGCAGAAGTAAAAAGTAACGCTATTAAATATACAGCAACTGACGCAGTCATGATGTACCGAACAATATTTCCAAGATATGGAAGCCCCCATAGAATAAGCCCTAGTGGAAGTGAGGGTAGATAGAATATGAGAAAAAACATAATCACCACTCCCAATAACACTTCAAAGGAGAAACCACTAATGTCCGTAGCCCAATCCATGGTCAAAAAGGGAAACTGAACAACATCCCAGAACCACAATGATATGATGGCTGAGAAAAAAATGGCACCTCCGAACATGGCTGGTTTATAGTTCCAGTCCGTATACGTATTTTGATAATATTCACCTGTACCAATAGACCCGACAATGTCTCCCAATTTATCATATAGGTTATGAACTTTTTCAACACGGTCACTAAAAGTTTTCCATGCTCCCATTGAAGCGATAAGATTTGAGATAACTAGGATGATTGTCATAAATAGTATAGTGAACCATTTTCTGGCGCATACTATACCCCATATAGTAACTTGATTTGTACCCGATGATTCTATCTTATCTCCACAAGAAGATAAAAACAACGCAATCGCGAGAAACACAAATATGCGAATTCCCAACTATGCACACTTGCCGCTTAATAGAACTGAGTTTAACCTTCCCATATTACTTGAACTCATAATTAGCGTTCGACACCAAAACCAGGCTCATTAAGGTGTGATGCCGTTTTCGTCAGAATACTTAATGATTTTGGCCAAACATCTCCCCATCTTCACACAAAAGAGACGCTCATACAACACCTTAGCTCGAGACATAGCCCGTGGAATCCCAGGCGACATTTTGAGCCAGATGAAGTCGACAACCGATCCTTTGGGATTGAAAATTGTCTAGATTTCTACAAGATTGACGAAAACACCTTCTGTCGTTACCATCAGATAGCTATTAACAAAGATACGTCTCATTTCAGCGTTTACAAATATTTCCTTTATGTTTATGTTCATGTTCACATTGCTATCGCGAACTTTTACCGGATCAATGTGTTAAAAATATAACCCACAAAACTGGCAACAAACATTGCTATTTTGTGGATTAAGGGGAAAACTTCAAGATGGGGTTAACCCCATTGTGCCATGCAAATCATCGTTTTCTTACCCTGGCTTTCTTTGACATTTGTAGAAAACGTGTAATCAATTTCATGTTTTTCCAGCCAAGCATTAATCATCCGAGGCTGAATCTCAAGTTGATCGACAAAATTGCCGGTTAAAGCTGAAGTACTACCTTGACTCATATAAATGATGTTTTAGTTAGAGCAAAAATAACATATATTTCCATTTAATCAAAACTTAATATCAGAATTCGAATCCATACACTTTCTATTATTCTCGTAATTGTATTATTTACCATTTGATGCTTCTTCAGTGCAGCTGATAGAATTCAACGACAAGTGTTCAACCTACATAATGTATTTTCCTGAACACGTCAGCAATAATGGAAATCATTTTCTTCTGGTTGATACGAAGAAAATTCCTGACTTTGACAGCCTAAAAATTCCGTTTTTCTTACGTTCTGATAATCAATATATTGTAAAAAGCGCAGATTTTTCAGGGTGAATCGCATCACCTTTTCGTGCCTTTGAAAGAAGCTTCGTACATAGGTGTAAACAAGTAGGGTGAATCATTGCCAAAGTCAGGAAATTGTATCGAGTCGGATGATTTGACCATAATAATTTCGTACGTCGTCCAGGTATATCCGAGACTTCCACGATTCCCTCCACACTAAGATCGTTGCGTCAGATTGTACTGATGTTATCAACAAACTTATGTTCCTCCCACGATAGGACTACAACATAATCCGGCTCATAAGCTTCAACTATAGCATGAAGACCTTCGAATCATTCTGTGGCCTTTAAGATTTTTCTATATTCTTTATGGTTGACTATATCATTCCACTCGCCTTTATTTCTCAATGTCTCACGTTTCTCAATGTCTCACGTTTCTCAATTGAATAAAGATTGCCGTAACATTGAGGATACCTTTCTCCTTCTTTCCAATACTCGTAATATCATCAAAATATATGCATGTCCGAAGGAATAGATGCAACTTCATAACTGTCAGCCAAAAAGCCTATGCATGATTTCCCCACCCAATCATCTTTTCAACATCTATATTGCCTACATTGGATATGAAATAAGTATTCAAATTGCCAGATTGCGCTGCCTTATCTAAATCTACATATCTGGACCAGTAGTATGTGTCACCTCCCACATATATAATCTTTGTAGAAGCGTTCTGGTATCCTGGAATCGTATACGGAATGAAAGGCCCCTGAGAGTATCCACAACCATATAGATTAGCAGTTTCGCAGTAGAATTTTTCCAGTAGTTGGGTGAAATATGATAAATTGATTTGCTCTTCAAGCATTGAAAATATCACTTGTTGTTGATAGGTTAAACTCAATCATGGTAAAATCGTCCATGCCATTTTCTGTTGCAATTATATAGTCAATCTGGTCCGTATCCTGTCATCCTAAATATAGGCATCACTTCCTACTCCGAAATAAACTCTGACAATTATATTTGATGTTAGCACTGGCACAAGTTATATCTCAGCTGTTATTATTGTTCTTCGTATCCGAATTCTGTCTGAAATTGTCTAAAATTGTCATTATTGGAGTTGTGGTCTTCAATGATCGCAAATGTTATGAGCTTGAACTTGTTCTTAAATTCTTCTTCTTCCATCACTTCATGGAAAAGTCTAGCGACTTCTGCAGGAGGGTTATGGAAGACACCGCAGCCGAAAGCGCCGAGTATGAGAGCATCATGTCCATGGAGAAGGCCTATGCGGAAGATTGTGCGGATCTTACATCGTGTAATGTCGATGGCGACCTGAGGCATGTGACCTTCTTCAGTGAGTCTTATTGGATAATTGCCGTAAAGATTCAAGGCTGCACAGGATACCACAGCCACGTTATATGGATTCTCCATCATCGTGCAGTCGACTCCCTCACGAAAAACTGTGACGCAAGGTGAATATATTGCACTGTAACTTGATGTTATAGGATAATTGTTTCCAGGAATGAGATTGTATCCATATTTGGTTGCGCTGTCTTTATGGAAGGCATAGATCGAACGGGTCAGAGTACTTCTGCGGCAGATGGTCGCTTCCTGGGCCCTAGCACCAATCTCAACTCCTCCACCGGGATTTTCGGCGCAGGCAAAGTTAAGAAGAAGAGGGTTATAATCTTCAGACACCAGTCTTCTTGCAATCACGAGACAGTCATTGCTCTCAACAAGTACTTTGGTCTCTCCGACTATGTTCGGCGCAGAAATCGCAGGAATCTCCTGCTGGTAGCACTTGCTTCCTTTGAGCATGTCGGTGAAATCGAGCTGGACGGTCCTTCCGGACGGGGTCGTATATTCACCGCGACTGATGCAGTCTATGGTCTGACGAAAAATCGCGACATTCCTCTGTTTACGCTCAGCGATTGCCGATTCATTTTTTCTGTACTCCATAACTTCTAGGTGTTTTCAAATAGTAAACTGATTGCAAGTTTTTCTGTCGCTATAATATAGCGTTTTTTTCCTATGCAGTATCAATGATTTAATAAAACACAACATCATTAAGCTACTTCCGCACCTCTTATTCGCCCTACGGCTTCAACTTGAACGTGATGTTGACTTCCCACCCGTAGTTCTCGGCGATCTTATAGATGTTACTGATCGTGATGTCGTCCTTCTTGAACCAGAGCTGGACGGTGTTGCGGATGACGTTTAGCTTCTGTGCCAGAGCCTCGTTGGTAATGGCAGCCGACTTCATGGCCTCACGTATGAAATCCAGCCTCTTGCCGGGAGTCTTGATGGGGCGCGCAGGCTTTTCAATGACCAGCCTGGTGCCTTCTATCTCCCTCATCGGAACGGTATAGGAGATTATGAAGTCATAGCCGTAGTAGTCCGCAGCGGTGATGATCCTGCTGAGGGTGGTGTCGTCCACCATAAACCAGCGTGTGACTGAATTCCTGAGGAGACCCACGCCCTTTGCGATGTCTCCGGTAGTAAGGCCCGTCTGGTTCATGAACTCCGCCAGGAACTTGAGGTTCTTTACCTGCCACTGGCCGTTCACGAATACGCCGCACCCTTCCGCTAGTTGCTTCTTGTCCATAAAATATAATCTTTTTTCAAGGAAAACTTGCACAATGTATTATTTTCCTTATCTTTGTGTATTAAAATAATGCTTTTGAGAAAACATTAACCCTATAAGTACCAAATGTAGTAAAATAAAATCACAATACACGCGGTTACAAATTAAAATTCCCGAAGGCATTATTCGGATACATCCTACCTATGTGACGCAGCTCACGCAACTACCAAGAGCCGGACCCTGTGGAGTCCGGCGGCAGCAAGACAACGCCGGTAAGGCACAAAATGGAAAGATATGAACGACAGAGGAACATACGACGGTGTTCCGACCCGTCTGAAGGTCGCTGACGTCCTTGTCAACTACGGCAAGGACGTCAGCTTCACGCGCAGCGGGCTCATCAAGTCACCGTTCAGGGACGAGAGGACCCCGTCCTTCCATATACTTGCCGGAGGATACGGCTGGGTGGATTTCGGGGACGGGACAAAGGGCGGAGTGATAGACCTCGTCATGAGGCTGGAGCACTGCAACAGGACCTTCGCCGTCAGACGCCTTGCCGAGATGAGGAACGGAGGACGTCTCTTCGTGCCGTCAGGACAGCAGGCCCCGCGGCCTGACTGTCGCCGGGCACCCGCATTGAAAGTGGTGTCCTCCTCATACGTGTCAGACTGCACCCTCCTCAGGTATGCCTCCGGACGCGGGATATCAGAGGACGTGCTGCGCATGTACTGCCGTGAGGTAGCGGTACGGAAAGGCCGTTCAGGCTCCGTACAGTCTTACATAGGGTTTCCGAACAACGGAGACGGACATGTGCTTAGAAGTGCGGTATCCGGACCCGGAGGAAAGCGGTGCACCAATTCAGCGCCGACTTATCTTGCTCCCGACGGCATGATCACGGCCGGCCCGGCCGATTGCGCCGTAGCCGTGTTCGAAGGGTTTTTCGACTTCCTCTCCTTCATCGAGAGGAGACGCACCGCGCACGGAACCATGCCCGGCTGCGACATCTGCGTCATGAACAGCGTGGCCAACCTGAAGAGGTCCCTGGACTTCATCCTGGGGCACAGGAGGATCGACCTGTTCCTGGACAACGACAAGGCTGGAAGGGACACCTCCGAGGCGATCGTCAAGGCCGCGCCGGGCATAGACGTCATGGACCACAGCGGAGAGTATGCCGGTTACGGCGATCTCAACGAGTTCCACATGAAGGAACCCATGGAATGAACTTCATCTTTAATTTTTACAGATATGGAACAGACACAAGAGAACAAGACAGCGGGAAAGAAAGAGATTTCCTACCCGAAGTTCATTCAAGAGAGGCTCGACCGCATTCCGTGGGAAGAGCTTGAGGCATCCTACGGCATCAGGAAGGACTACATCCTCGGCAACGAGCAGGTGGCAAGGCAGCTGGCATCCGGCCAGGTGACGGACTACGTCAGATGCTACGCCAAGGTCGGCAACCTCACGGTCATCGGGCCGATGGCGCTGCAGGCCAACTTCAGGAACGACAGGGTCGAAGTGAAGCACTTCACGGTCAACCCGAACCCCGACCTCAGCGTCTACGGCGACGCCCTCCGCAGCGACAAGGTCGCGGAGAGGCTCATGGACACGTATGAGTACACCGTCAAGGATGACGAGGGGAAGGCTGTCCGCAAGGAGACCAGGCACTCGTTCGCCAACGGCGGCAGCCCGATCACCATCACACGTCAGAACCCCGACGGAAGCGAATCGAAGACCAGATGCCTCGTGTCGTTCGACGGGTTCGTGAGGAACAGGGACGGAGAGATCATACGCGGCACGCAGAAGCTTTTCCTCACGCCGTGCGCCGAGGTGCAGACCTATCTCGAGAAGGTAGCCCCGACGATGTACGGCCACGAGTTCACGCCGGAACAGCGCGATGCTCTTTCCGAGGGGAAGGACCTCTACATCGAGGACTTCAGGACGAAGGACGGGAAGACCTTCGACGCGGTCGTGCAGTACAACGCCGTGCTGAGGCAGGTCGTCAAGGTGGACACCCCGTTCTGGAGGGAGACCGTGCGCAAACGCAACGAGGCTTCGAGGACCGCGGTTCCGGAGAAGAGACAGGAGGCCGAGCAGAAGAAGGCCCCCGCAAAGAAGGAGGAAGCGCAGGAGACGGCTCCGAAACGGGCACGAAGAGTATAGGGATTTATTCACCGGGAGCGTCAGACAGGCGCTCCCTTCTAATATTCAGACCATGACAGCAATAGAGACACTAGCGAGGATGTATGCCGACCAGTTCATCGACAGGTTCGCATCAATCGAGGGACACTGGACGGAACCTCTAGTGGATCCGTGCCGCCACCCTCACCAGAACATATCCGGCAACGCGTACAGGGGCTGCAACCGCAGCTTCCTGCCTGTCATCTCCACCTTCCGCGGATACCGACTGCCGCTGTGGATGACAGTGGCCCAGATGCACGACATGTCCGTCTGGCCGAAGAAGGGGACGTCCGGAGTGCCCGTGTCCTTCACGGACATCTACATAAGGGACAAGGCCGACGGGACGAAAAGCCGTGTCTCTGTGGAGCAATATGATAAAATGAGTGCAGAAGAGAGGAATGAGAAGAACCTACAGAAAATCTTCCGTACTAAATGGTACAAGGTCTTCAACATCAGCCAGACTACGTTCCGGGAGACCTATCCGGAGACGATGGCCGAGATAGAGCGTCTTTTCGGTGCGGACGACGGACGGAGCATCAGCTCCGAGCCTCTAGACAGTATGATTGCAGGTAATGACTGGCTGTGTCCGATCCGTATTGACAACAACTACACTGACGCAACCTACGACCGCGACAATGACGTCATAACCATGCCGCCAAAGTTCAGGTTCAACGACGACAGGGCGTTCTACGGCTCTCTGCTGAGGGAGATGGCCCGCTCGACTGGAAGCGAGATGCGTCTTGACAGAGGAATCTGGTCGGACCTCAAGGGGGACCTTGCTATGGAGGCGCTGGTCAGCGAACTGTCCGCGGCCTCTATGGGCGCCCTGCTCGGACTTGGAGTGACGATGGACGCAGGCTCGGAGCGTTTCTTAAAGTCGTGGGTAGAATCCATCAACTCTTCTCCTCAAATTATTTATGACGCAGTCAGAGAGTCCGCAAGGGCGACAGACTGTCTCGGAAAAGTCCTAGGACTTGACATGGTCAAGGGGGTTGACATCACTCAAATCATGGCTCGTCAAGATGCGGAGAAGGCCGAGAAGTCCAGACGGAGACAGGAGTCAAGAACCGCCAGGTCCCTTTCGGACGGCACCGTAAAGATAAGTCGTCGAAGCAATGGAGGAAGAAGGATATGATAGGAATAATTGCCGGAGAGATAATCGGCTCTCCATACAGGAAGGAGAATATCCCCGACATAAACAGGATATTCTTTCCTCTCTTTGAGGACAATAGGGTGATTGATCCAAAGACATACCGAGAGCGTAACTATAAGGCGGCTCCTGGCAGGATAACTGATGCCGTACTGAAGCTTAGCGATAATGTCGAGTCTTTTACCGTCTCTAAGCTGGACAAGGGCGAAGCGATGTGCCAGGCAATAGTTATAGGGAGGACTGATGCGAGATTCAAAATGCCGTTTGAGAAGCATGAAGAGTCCGTGGCATCATTTCTACGATTCTTTCCCGAGTCGATGCACAATGACATTGCCGATGCCGCGGACGCGGCTTACCGGCTTGAGAGGAAACTGGGCGACACCCTCTTCGGGCAGATGGGACAGATGAACCCTCCCAGGCCGGAGGTGGTATCCGCGATGCTCAAGGGACAGCTCGTGCCGGACCACGACGGGACATACACCAAGGGTGACGGCAAGGCGGACGACGGCATTGCCCTTCAGGGGGCGATATGTGCCGTTGGACAGTCCCGGTCCTGGGAGGAGGCAGTCAGGAGGGCTACCGCACTGGGAGGCAACAGCCCCCTTGTCGCGGCCCTCGCCGGAGGACTCGCCGAGATAGCCTTCGGCATGCCGGAGGATATGGAGCTCCGGGCGAAGGAGTACCTGAGCCGCGAGCAGCTGGCGCTCCTTCAGCGCGGAGAGAACAACGTCAGCGAGTCGAGGGTCAATGCGGGAGCGGACGCCCCGAAGGTGACGGAATCCGAAACCCGCATATCCGTGTTCTCGCTTCCGGGGCGCACGAAGGTATACGCCATACCCGAAGGACGGCCGGACATCGAGAAATCCATCAGGAAGGTGAATCCGGACAGCGTGTTCGTGAGCCGGGACGGGATGGACAGGATTGTCGAGAGGGTCAGCACGAGGCTGGACGCCGACGGGAAGGCCATCGGAGGCACGTTCGTCGACTCTCCCCGGCCGGAGTTGAGACTGATGTATTTCCGCCTCAAGGACGGGAAACTCTATTCGTCGTCTACTTTGCCAGAAGGAAAGGGCTTCTCTCCTTTAGACGTGAGGATGAAGACGAGGACCGAGTTTGCCCGTTTCGTGGAGTCGGCGTCTGCCGTCCGCAACGAACAGGAGCGCAAGGTCGGCCACGACCCGGCTGCCGGGCATCTCCGGTTCGAGTCGGCGTGGTATCTTGACATCGAGCGCGACAGGGTGCGGCTCTTCAAGGGCGACATGGCCTACGGTGAGTTCGGGCTGGACGACAAGGGACGTATGAGAGTAAACCAGAACGTGGTCGGTGGCCGTTTCGGTGGAGAGTATCTTCAGGCGGCTATGGACAACCAGAGAGTCTTCTATAAGAACGACGGATCGGCGGAGATCCTGGCAAAGATTGGCGAGAAATGTCTTGACGACGGATTCGTCCCGGATGAGGAATGGTCGTTAAAGTCCAACTACGAGACAATGATAGAAGACCTCTCCAGGATTGACGGCGAAATTCCCAGTGCGAGGCCCGTGTCGGATGAGGAGATGGCAGTGAGGACGGCGGCAACCAAAGTGAGGCGTGACTATGCGGCCTCTTCAGAGGTAAGGACCTTCGACGAGGCGCTGTACGGTTCGATGCACAAGGGCGCGGTCTTCACCATAGGCCATTCCAACCTTCAGATAGAGGAATTCATCGCAAATCTCAGGCGCAACGGAATCACCGTAGTCAGGGACATCCGGAGCTGGCCGCAGTCGAAGGCCTTTCCGCAGTTTTGCAGGGAGGCCTTGAAGGATTCCCTGGAGAAAGCAGGGATAAGATATGTCTTCAACGGCGACGTGATGGGAGGGCATATCAGACGGACCGCCCTTCCGGACGAGGGAGAAGGCGTGCGCTTCACAATGTCCGAGGGCGGATACGCGCAGCGGACGCGTGAGAATGCCGTGAAGGCGGACCTTACGGTCGCGTTCGCGGCAGACTTCACCACGGCAGGAGAGAGGCTGACGGAGAAGGCCGCAAAAGGGAAGATCATACAGATACCCATGGAGAAGGGGGCATGTGATCCGAAGGCCATGGCGTCCGACATACTGTCCTGCATGACGGAGAGGGAGCGCTCCGCCCCGCTTGACATCAACATCGCCGGAAACGGCATGGACACGTTCGCGGCAAGAGGATTCTCAAGGGAACAGGTGACGTCGGTCATCGTGTCGGTGATGAAGGAACTGGTGGAAACTGGAGGCATTGACATACGTTGCATCCGGAGCGGCGGACAGAGCGGCGCTGACGAGGCCGGCATCATGGCGGCCAAGGCACTCGGCATCCCTGCCGAGGTGCATGCCCCGAAGGGATGGCTGATGCGTACGGAGGACGGGAAGGACGTGTTCAGCGAATACGCATTCAAGGAGAGGTTCGTCACAATGCCGCCTAGAGACCTGTCGTATGATGAAATGGCAAGGACGGAAGGGTTCAAAAAGGTCTATGACGAGATGGTCACGGACTCGCGTAAGGGAGAAAGGCAGGCCGTCATGTGCGCTGAGACCTCTCCGTCAGACTGCCACAGGTTCGCCTGCGTCGGGTACGCCCTATATCACCCGTCACTTGTCGGGAGGCGGTTCAATCCGGTCGACGTGCAGCATATCAAACGCGACGGATCGACCATATCCCAGGAGGCGCTTGAGCGCAAGTTCTGCAGGGACTTCCGCGTGGAATACACGGAGTCTGGGCTGCCTGCGGTGATGAAGAGGATAGGAGAACGCATCCAGCATCCGAGACCAGAGGACAAGGCGATAAGGCTGTCCACGAGTCATCAAAATCAGGGCAGGAGGAGATGACATGGGAATATTGGAGATAGCGGTAGCCGCATTGTCGGTGATGGGCGTAACAACTGTCGGCTCTGCCATTACCGGGGCCGTCATGGGAAGCCGCCGTGAGATCGGCGCGTTCCGGGGATTCTTCTGGGGGCTGTTGCTCCCCGTGGTCGGCATCGGAAGGGTCTGGATAAGCGACAGGATTGTCAGGCATGACAATACCGAACGCACACGGGACAACAATGGTACAAGTCAGATTGCAGCTGAAGCTGCCAGGAAGCAGTATGAAAGGGACAACCCCAAACGCCGGTATGACAGGCCTGTGCAAGTCCGGGGCAATGAAAATGCAGACAGGCAGGAGCAGGACATTTCAAGATCAAGAAGAAGATAATCACAATGCAGAACGACATGGACAATTACATTCGTGACCTTGCAAGGTCCTGCGCGAAGGAGGCTTTCGAGAAAGCCAGGGAAAAGGCATCGAGGTCGGATTTCATGGGGATCAACTCCGGGGAGGTGGCCAAGATAGTAGTGAACAACAGGAAAGGTGCGGATGACATGCTCCTGAGCCTTGCGGCAAAAGCGGAAAGTGCTGCGAGCCTGCCGGATCTGATACCGATACACAAGGCGGTATACGGCATTCTTGAGACAGTCGATTGTCCGCTCCAGAGAGCTCATCTCGGTCCGGACGAGTATGGGATGTTTCGTTCGGACAGCATCCCGGAACTGAACCAGGACAACTGCTACCTAGGAAACATATACGGACTGTCCACACGTCCTCTATGGAAATGGGAAGAGTCCAAATCACGGGATCCGGAAGCATACAGGACTGTCCTGAAGCAATATGGCGGCATTATTTCTTCCAATGCAAAGGCGGCGGCGCAGGTGATTCAAAAAGAGACTCAGCAGGATATAAGGCAAAGACACAGAGGAAGATGATGAAATATTTAAAAGGCAGCCATGAGTTTATGTCATGACTGCCTTTCCCTAAAGATTCTGGTTCTTCCGCAATTTAGTTGAAAGACGGAGTTTGTGCTGTTAGCAAAGGAACCTGGTATAGACGCGAAAAATCAATTAGCTAAATATCAAAAAAACTGTAGTTTCAGTTCAATTTAACTAATTAGTTATTAGGTATTTACATAAATTTTTTCGTAACTTTATGCTTACCACAGTATAAAGTTATACATGATGTGTAAAGTACCTAACAAAAGTAAAATTACAACATTTTTACGGCAGTGCCTAACATCAACCTCTGCGAAAGCCGACTTATCGGCCCTTTATTCTCCAAGTGACCTGTCTGTTGAACAAGTGGAGCTCGAAGATATGCGCACCTATCATGTATACGAACGATGTAATCTTCCTCATGGGGTCTGTCCATATTGCGGCCATGTGAGTCGTAGCGTTCATAGCCGTTATCACAGGACTATTGCAGATCTTTCGATTCTTGGTCATCCGGTTATCATCACGTTTGAGGCGCGCAAGTTCTTTTGTTACAATCCAGATTGTCGAAAAAAGACTATCGCTGAACAACCAGGGGATGAGGTGTTCAGATACCGACGGCGGACGAGGCGTTGTGAGATGGCTGTAACCCAGCATGGCTTGAAATGCTCCTCAGAATCAGCCCGGAAGTTGTTATCGGCAATAGGAGTGCCCCTCATCTCTAACTCCTCTGTCGTCATAGCATTTCCCTTTATTAATACTTTCAGCCACTTTGGCCGCAGGGCAGCCTTCCATTTGCCCACAGATTTCAAATATACGGATTTATCTTCAAAGAATGTAAGATGCTCGCAGAACATAATGCGCAGCATAGAAGTAACCGCCACCGAAGAGTTGTTCCAAGACCTCTTCGGTGACGTTTTGCAGCATATTTGTTCCCGAGAAGGTCCACAAGGATAGCGACGGCAACATTTATAGTCTTTTTCGTCACCGAAGAGGGACGCATGAATGGCCACGGCAACGTTTTGAGGGGTATTCGTTGCCGTGAAGGAACCGTGTTGGTAGGTACAACTTTTTGACCATCGGCAAGACTTTTAAGGCAGCCTGAGGAGATAACGCGCAAGGCATGTCTCTAAAAAGACTCTAGTTTCAGCAAATATCAGTGACCTTTTTCAGCCTCGAATTAGAATCCATCTGCGATACTACCGACACAATCAACCAAAATTGGTTGATTTTAACTATTAAATTTTGTCATTATAGAACTATTTCCAATCTTTGTGAAAAATTTCACGTCATGAAAATCTTTGGAACCATTACTGGATATATTGTTCCTTCAACGTCAATCACTAACGAGTTGTTATCTGATGTTGCGGAAGTCATAAAGAAAAGAATAGACATCTGTTACAACTTCAAGAATAACAATAATATACAGATTATTGTTAACGATTCAGTACAGACAATGAATGTATTATTGTTGCTTAAATCAGGGCTTAAAGCCAGAGGGGTATCCATCCACACCGACGTTGATATTTCAGACAATACACTTGAATCTCTGTCAGACGCTAGCGGGCCCAGCTGTTGTTGTAATACTCCTTCAGTCAAAGATATGGCCACCTCATTTTCTTCACTATGGAAAGATATTGAGAATGAATTTATATCCTACATTCCGTTCATTGATGACATTGTTGAATGTTGGACCAAACGTCAGGCCAATATGATTCTTCATTATTTTCTGAACGATAACTCACAGATAGACGTTGCCACAGAATTACACGTTTCCATACAAGCTGTCAACAAAGTTCTGGTAGCAGCCAAGTTACATCTGGTCACTGTTTTTCTGCAACGATTCAAAAAGATCATGTCCAGCAAACTAGAGAGAGTTCCTCAGATTCAACACTTTGTTGGTGAGATTGAAAGGTTAAAGTCTAATTACGAGTACGTACGCGATGACACCTATGACAAGCACCATAAAAAAGTGACTGGCAATCATATAACATACAAGTACAAGGTGATGGCATCATCGAAGAACCCCACGCGCATAATCAGCAAAGACGGATCTCTCGCTTATGAATTCCTTATTGAATTCGACAAACAAGACTTCGGATACGGCATATATTTCGGTTGCAGGTGCTTGATTCTTAAAGGAGACTTTACTGATAAATCCGCTTACCTAAAAAAAGAATGGGAAATAGTTAAACCATCTGCAATTAAGGTCCTTAACGACACATTTCAAGGCAAGGAATTTTCGGAACGGTTTTATCCTGCCCAAAAAAATGGGACTATTGCCCTATGGCCATTTTGGATGACGTTAAGCGAAGGAGAAGATATATCCGTGGCTTCACTTGTTACAAAGTTGATATCCTTAACATACAAAAGCTATATCAAAACAGACACTTTGCTTGTTGAGTCGAAGTACAACCGCAAAAGCAAGATAAACGAACGGGTGAACGAGAAGTGGTTTACTGATAAAAGTTTCGAGCTGATTCATAACAAGTTAAACGACATTAAACAATGGAAGTCATTCGATAATTTTCTTAAGCTGGCAGAAAAGAGCCATGTCATTTCAAGGGTTATACAATATGAGAAATGTTATCGATTCAACAATCTGAATAAAGTGGAAGTAACGTATTTTATCCGCTCTCTCGTCGGCATGGAAACAACAAATACAGAAAATTATCCTTATTATGGGCCTGTAATCAACAAGCCCTTATTACATCTTGAAATTGGACAGCGGGAGAAAAATGAATATTGGAGTTATTTCTCACTGATCTTTGTTGATAAAGACTATAAGCCTCTCGGTAACCTAAAATCCATTATTGCTCAAAGCCACAAGAAGAATGAAGAAGAAATAAAAAAACACGTGGCAGGAGAGTACTCAAAATTACTCAATTCTGACAATTGAAGAACGTAGGGTGACGAGCGGTCGCCTGATAACTACCTTTGCAACCGTAACCATAAAAGTTATGGCTGTAATTATTAATGTCCAAATGGGAAACCAATTCCCAGAAAGATAAAGATTATGAAAGAATTCTCAAATATTACCGCCCGCTGTATAGCGGCATCAGACAGCGTCAGCATTTTAGTTGATGAGAATACACAAGAACGATGTGTCGTAAATAATGATGACATCGAGAAATACGTTGAACTTCCTCCAGACATCTTGGAGGGAGGGCATTTCCGTGTCGGTGCGGATGTGGCACTGTGTGGCATTTTCTATGGCAACGGAAAGGTAAAGTGGGTACCTGACCAGAAGGTGTACCCTAGAAAGGAAGCCATCTCATATATTTCACTCGGCGAGGAAAACAGCAGCACAGAATTCAAACGCTCCTTGATTCATATCGCTGACCGAGATCTTGACAATCCCGTTATGGGCAATAAACCGGCTCAATACAAGATTATCGCCAAGGAGATAGCGGGGATGGTAACAGCCAAGAGTCCAAATGCGCAGGTGATAATAGGCTGCGATGATAATGGCTGCCCGCTCGGCTTAAATAACGAAGTAGGGAATAAGAATGCCGCCGAAAGCGACCTAAGGAACTATTTGTCGCAATGCTTTGGGAACATATCCTTTGTCAGCCGAATACAGATGAAGTGGGAGGAAATTGAAGGCAGGCTTATTCTGCGCATACTTATTCCCGAATATCATGGCGATATTCTTCTTGTCGGCCAGACGGAAGTCTACTACCGCAATGGCTCTAATACAACAAGAGTAAAGGGATCCGAATTGATAAACCTTATCAGAAATTATAATTCTTAAAAATTAACGATTATGAAAAGATCTGAGAACGCGACAATCTCGACAGTGACAATAACGACGACGGCAGGAACTGCCGGAATTACGATTTACAAAGCGTGCAAACACGGTAGAAAAGCCAATAACAGATAAAAAAGTCAAAGTATGAAACCCACAAGAAGTCTGGTATATTGCCATGAGACCAGAAGGCAGAAGATACTGTTCAAATCCGAATCCAAAGCCGACAATTTCATCAGGTTCAATGCGGACGAGATTCGCGAATGTTCCGGATATGCTCCGGTCAGGAGCTATTACTGCATATCATGCGGAGGATGGCATGTGACACACTTGCCTGAATTCAGGCGCGAGAAGACCATCTCTGAGATTATGACCGACAAGATGAATGAAGCCATTGAAAACAGGAAGAAAGCCCGCATGGCAATCTCTCAGCAAAGGAAGGAAATCAAGAGGCGGAATGCGCTCATTATCGACAATATCAATAGTTATTGTGAAACCATCCGCAGTCTTGTCGACTCTGGAGATAAAGATAAGGCCGAAGCCACCCTGCTTGAGGCCTACCGTGAACTTCAGTCCATTTGGGATAGCAATGGCAATAGTAAAGTTAAAAGGATCCTGCATCATGGGTTGGACAATCTAGCACTCGGTATGGGCATGCACCCAGTCAAGATTTGCGGATAATCCAGACAAGCATCTGATGCCGACAAGACTCCTAAATCAGAAACTCACAAATAAAAACACATAAACATCTATACATTATGATTAGAGATATTAAAAAGGTCGCCTATGGCTCGGCCACAATACTTGAAGCCATAATTTGTTTTGCCAAGGCTCATAGCGCAGCAGACTTCATGTACTACATCTGTAGGGTATTCGGCATAGCCTTGCCTCTGCCAGTCGCTGTCGCACTTCGCATTCTTCTTTTGACGACCGGAGGTCATGCTCTGTTTGATGGTCTCAAGAGGTTGTGCCCAGAGCTACACAAGAAACTCTTCGCCAGAGGATAAGGCTGGCGACATCATAGGAATTAACAAATCTACAAACACGCATTCACATGAAAGAAGACAGAACATTCGATGACTTCTCAGACGAAGAACTCGATGAGATCGAGAAAAACGATCCAGAACTGTACGACACACTGAACGACAACACTGTCGAATCCACACTGGACAGGATGTACCCCGACGAGGATTCTCGTCCTGATGACGACTAAATTCTCTGATCCATAGTGACTACTCTTATATAAAACGAGAGGCTCAAACAGAGCTTCTTGTTTTTCACGAGCACAGAGGTCAGCAGCGCAGAAACATATCGGCCAAGATTTACCTCTTAAGGATAAAGCCCAATCAACATTGTATCGATTTTTCAAGGGAAAAGCTCTTACTTTGTAGAATACAACGATTCCTTTAGAATCGTTGTATTCTACTATATTGTTTTTTAATATACAAGAGCTATGTATCAAGGAAATTGCGCAACAAAATTAGAGACAACCGAGCAGTTGGATCTGAAACCTGAAGTCATTAACTCATGGCTAAAGAAGTACCAGTTTAAAAGAGTTAACGCCAACGGTCCTGAGCAAATAGGGTTTGTAATGGATATATGTTGGGCTCTGTATGGATAGGATCACGACTATTCATTATTAACTTAAAATAGCTAGCCCACAAAAAGATTATCTACGTTCCTGTGTCTCTCCATTTCTTCAACGTGGCGGATGCAATCTGGAATATATCCATCACTTCCTGATTTGTATATGCGGGCTTAACCTCTGACACGATTGAGTGTTTAATCGCCTTCACCTCCTTACGAAGATTCATCAGACATTTTACTACGTCAATGAGTCCAGTTTCCTCCACCTCTGTTTTACCGATGTCGGTATTTGTATCCCTTCTCATATTCATCGTCACTTACATCATTTCCGTCAACATTTTAGAAAACACCTTCGGATCATCATAGAGCTTATAGTGATGAATTTCAAGAAAATCTGTTATATCCTTTTTGGAATATAGATAGATGCTTCCCTTAATGGTGAACCCAAGTTCGCCGCAGTCCCTCCATTTCTTGATGGTCTTGGTTCCGACGTCGAACATTGCCATGAGATCCTGGTTTGTGTAGGCTAGTTTGCTCTCGAAGGTCATGTTCGTTTTGATGGCCCTAAGTTCTTTCTTTATCGCATTCAGGGAACTCATCAGAAGATCCAACTGCTCGGAGTTGTCATCAGTTTGCATTCTTTTCATACGTCTTCATAAATTATCGGAAGCCCTCCGAAGAGGACTCCCGCGTTAATCAGTTATAGAACTCTTCCGGAAGGTCGTCCTCATCTGAGGCTTCAGTAACAGATACCGGTTCGGTCAGTTTCGCATTGATACGGTCCACGAGTGTCTGAATCCAGTTCATCTGGGCGGCATTGTCCGCAACTTCGTTCTCTCCGACAGTGACATAGCGGACAGCCGGCATCGGCTCGTCAGTCCAATGGAGTTTCTGTCCTCCGGCACTTACGACGGCATTGGTGAAGCCGGTCTTGGACGTATAGACTTCAATCTTGACGTCATTGAGATTCTCCAGTCCCTGTTCTGTCACAAGGCTTCTCACGATGGACTTGAACACACCTGAATCACGGCTGACGGAGATGTCGTAGTCCTCTCCGCTTTCGGTGTCCGACAGCAGGATGTGCCAGTTGCGGAACTTCTTGTTCTCGAATTCGTGTTCCTTTAGTTCGATTCCTTTTAGGGAACCGGAGATTGCTTCGAACGAAGTCACCTCGCCGTTTCTCTTTGAAATGATTGCACCTTTTGAGATGCGCAGAAAGATCTTCTTGGATTTTCCTATCTCGCTGATTGGATGTAGCATGATTGATATGCTTTATGTTGAACATTCACTTACCTCCCGGTAAACGGGCGGCCTTCCTTTCCTCCGGAAGGTGACGCATTGGTTAGGCGACAATACAAGACAACAAAGGCAAGACAAAACGCACCCTG
>ERZ780105.117-NODE-117-length-26426-cov-6.60957_pt1 | contig 26426 bp, 22 predicted proteins | sample MGYA00511172_ERZ780105 | MGnify/ENA primary metagenome ERZ780105 (study PRJEB29588, sample SAMEA2144299) | human gut metagenome | biome: human gut; feature: human-associated habitat; material: faeces | place: Denmark | collected 2008/2010 ...
ACAATATTGACAAACAAAATTACGTAAAGGCCATGACAACAGCACGTGACACCCACAATCAGATTGAATATGCCAAGGAGACCGGCCTTGAAGAAGGACTCGCGAAAGGACTCGCGAAAGGGCGTGTAATAGGTCGTGCGGAGGGACTTGAAGAAGGACTCGTGAAAGGACGTGAGGAAGGTAGAGAGGAAGGTAGAGAGGAAGGTAGAGAGGAAGGTAGAGAGGATGCGAAACAACAAATCGCGATCAACCTGCTTCAGTTGGGAACGCCATGTGAGATCGCGGCGAAGGCGACCGGCTTGTCCGTGGAGGAGGTTACTAAGCTTAAGGAAAGGCTCTGAGTACGCCAGCCTTGATAGCATTGACAAACAAAATTACGTAAAGGCCATGACAACAGCACGTGACACCCACAATCAGAGATGAAGTGTGCATGGAAATAGACGAAGCGAGGGGGCTGCAGAATTTGCAGTCCCCTCGCGGTGTCATAAGTTTATAAGTAAGAAGTATTATTCAGGAATGACTTTCCAGGTGTCTGTTCCTGTTTCAAAATAAGTCAAGAACCCAAGAAAGCCACAAAAAATTACAGAGCTACGCCACCATTGACAGTTGCACCTTCAGCGTTAGCGATCTTATAGTCAGCTATGCCCTCAGCAAGAGTATTGCCCTCAAAATTAACAACATACTTACTTCCCGGATATACACCAGAACCAAGCTCAACGGTATATTTACAGTTAGAGACATTGCAATTCTTGATTGTCGCTACATAACCTTCATTTCCGACATACTTGATAGCATATCTTTTGGCAGTAGCCAGTCTGCAATTCTGGACATCAAGATTAACATGTCCGTAAATCTGCATTGCACGAGCCTCCGCGTGATTATTCTTGCCCTCGAATGAGCAGCCGTCGAAAGTCAATGTCGCACCACATTCTTTAGTAGTCCACCAAGTCATCACACCGGTCTCTTTGCCAGTATTTCCATCAACGATGAACTTGCAATTCTTGAAAGCGAGTTTGCCGCCCCAGACTCCTACACATGGATAAATATTTTGACTAGTTCCGGTGTACCACCCTGTTGCCTGGAGAGAGTTGTCAAATGTGATATTCTCGAAGACACAGTCAGTCTTGGTGTTGTTGCTCTGAACATTGACTCCGGCAAGAACCACCTCAGCACCATTGGCAGGTTTGAAAGTGATAACCTTTCCTTTAGTAATATCAATAACATTGTCATATGTTCCAACATTGAGAATGATTTCAGACTTCACGCCTTCTGCAACTGCAGCGATGGCTTCATCAAGTTCAGCCGCAGTAGTAACAATTGACTGATTCTCAGGCATAACCACGTAAGAATCACCCTTCTTGACTGACTTGTAACCGTCAGCCACATAAGTAGTTTCATCATCAGTATTAGGATTAGCAGGATCAAATCCAGGGAATGTACCGCCATAGATTTCAACCTTGCCGGTTGAGCCATTCTGCTTATTTATAGTCCAATATCTTCCCACATATTTTGCAGCAGTACTGAAAGTTCCACCATTTATGATTACATCACCACCAGTTGTATAAATAGTTGAGTTACCGGAACCATTAGCATCAGCACCGACAGTATAAGTACCACCATTGATAGTCAGTTTACCGCCCGGCCTAGACCAAACTGCAACATTATCACCGCCTTCGCCGCCATCTACGGTTCCTTCGCCATTGATGACAAGACTACCATAAACATCCAAAGCAACACTATTTGAATTATTCTTGATAGTCTTTCCGTTAAGGTCGAGAGTTACTTCCTTGCCTGGCATCACTGCAACAGCCTCGTCGAGAACAAGGTCAGCTGCCAATGTTGCCTCACCGCCAGTGGCGAAGAGCGCTTTCAACGACTCCACATTCTTGATATTGACAAGGTCAATGTCATTGTCCGGCTCATTGAAAATAGGGACGATCTCAACATTGAAGATCACCTGTGAGGTGAGGAGATTGCCGAGGATGTTGGTGCGGTAGTTGTTCTGGACCGGAGTCTGAGGCGATGAAGCTGTGATAGCGTCACCTGCTTCAGTAATAAACTCAGCGGTAACATTGGAAATGTGTTTTTCGCCTTGCTTACCTACAGGGATGATGTAATTCATTGTCATCCAAGTATATTTGGTTCCATCTTTGATAACAAGCGGCTCAACAGGAATCTCAGCTTTGGCAAATGTGACTTTATCAGTAGCAAGGCCTTCGACTTTACCTTCTGCATTGAAAGTATCAAACACATTGGCAACGTCGGTAGCTGTGAAAACACTCTGTTTAGGAACAAAGCCTGCGGCAACAGCTGCATCATAGTCGGCAGTACCGAAGTTCACCTGTGCGAAAGGACGGTAAAGTTTGATAGTTTCTGTCAATGCCCCATTGACTTTCAGCTCTTTGCGGGTGGCATAGAAGGCGTCGCGGTTCTCGTCGTTGGCTTCAGCTCCTTCGTAAGAAATCTTGATGTTCTTCAAGTCGGTGACGTCGTAAGGCGCACCTTCGGCTGCCTGTGCCCAGAACACGAAATTGTACGTCTTGCCCTTTACGAGGCTGAATTTCACCTGAGTTTTCAGGTCAGTGAATGTGGCAGTCTTGTCGAGGTCGAGCTTGGTTTTCTCTGCGTCGTTCTCGTAAACTGACACATAGAGGTTCTTGGCCGTCTGACCATCACCAAGAGCCTTGGTCGCCATTTCGCCCGGCAATGCAGCCGTGAACGTCACGTCAACCATCTGTCCATCAGGAACTTCTGTTACCTGTTCCTTGTTACAGCCAACTGCGAGCAATGTCAATGCAGCCGCTGCCAAGTATTTTAATGTTTTCATATTGGTTATCGTTTGTTAATTTTTGAGCTATTCTGCTGTTTGGACCTGATTTCCATCCACCGTGATATTGAATTTTTTAGTAGTTGGTTTCGGTGTTGTCGTAACATTGTTAATCCCTTCCCACCACAAACCACCATTGATTGAAGAATCAAATCCAGTGACCGTCGTATTCTTAATAGTAAGAGTCCCGGAAATACCCAATTCAGTATGCATCTGAATAGCGGTTTTTCCTGATATCTTTTGATCAGCTGTCATGTTACATCCATCAACGGTAACATCGAATTTTTTTACAGTTCCCTCATTATAAATCAAGATAGCCTTGCCCAAGGTATTTTTAAACTTGCAGTCCTGAATAATAGTCTTTGATGAGCCATAGATTCTCAAACAATACTGGTCACCCGACTGAATAAATGTACAATTCTTGTATGTCTCAGGAGTACCATAAGCTACAACCTGCCCCTCAAATGTACATCCGTCAAAGACAAGTTTTTCACTGTGCTGAAAGCCCTTATAATCCGCATTTCCAACTTTGAAAGACATATTCTTGAATGAAACCGCATTATATCCAGGTACCGTTTTATCTTCCATATCAATTATGACAGCAGAGCCACTTTCTGGGCCTAAAATAGTCACGCCGCTGCCGATAGTTGACGGTAAGGTATATGTTCCTTCTGCCAGTTTGACCGTTGCATTTGCTTCAGTAACAGCAGATGCAAAGGCCTCCTGCGTAGTAACAGCAGGGATCTCCTCGACTTGCCAAGTCTCTGGAGATTCGCTTATTTTCACAGACTTGTAGCCTTCAGCCACATAATTAGTATGAGGGCCATCAGATTCATTGTCAGCAGGGTTGAAACCGATGAATGTACCACCATAAACTGTAATACATTTTTCGGTCAACTGGTCATCCTGATTAAGGACAAAACTATGGCCATTGTTTCCTTTCGCATTTGTGAAAGTACCGCCATAGATCTCGACCTTACCTGCTTTACCTATATTTTCCACATAAATCGTAGCATTACACTTTTTGTCAACGTCAGTCCCGACGCTATAGTTACCACCGTTGATTATAAGATGGCCACCTTCCAAAACGCTGATGCAAGTATTGGATGGTTGCTTTTCTACATCTGGTTTTCTTTCAGTATTTCCTTCGCAAAATACGTCTCCATCTCCATTGATTGTAAGTTTACCTTTCACCACCAACGCTGACTTGGCATCAGCTGTCTTACCATTATCCTCATTAGCAAATCTATGTCCATTGAGATTAAAAATACTTTCAACACCAACCGGAATATTAATTCCTGCCCAATTGTCTTTCAACACTTTGTAATCTTCAGAAAGAGTAACGGTTGTACCCTTCGCTAAACCAGCACTTACAGCGTCATATGCAATGTCACCGCTCTGGAAGTCCGGATTAATAATCACGTTCCATTCCGCATTAGCAAGAAGAAGATTACCGACAATATTAGTTCTAAAATTCTGCATCACAGAGACATTCGGAACTTTAACATTAGTGGTTTTTCCCGTTTCAAATTTAAATACCGCAGACGCATCCACAAGAATTGGGTCATTCTTGGGCGCAAATACATAGGTCGTTGCAAGATAATCATAGTTGACAGAATTTACAGAAAGTGGTTCCGCCATAACATCATTATCAGACAATACGATATCCTGATCGCTGAAATTTCCACAAGCAGAGTGAGTAGCAGCCAATAAAGGATAAAATGTTGTCGGAACATTCTTAAGTGTTATCGAAGCCTGAGAAACCTTTGCATCTTGCCGATCAGATTTTTCAGAACCAAAATTAATTTGCGCCAATGCTCTCTTCAGTTTTACATCAGTTGAAAATTCTCTACCTTTCGTTGGGCCTGCCACTGCATAAAATGCATCCAAGGATTCATCATTCGTCTTCACATTTTTATAATCAAGTGTTATTGTACGCAAATCAATGTTACTCAGTTCTTCCGTATTAACATTATAATAACCTGTACCTTTTTTCTGCGCCCAAAAAATAAACTGATAAAATTGTCCTTTCACAAGGCTGGCCGTTATACTTGCTTTTTTGTCAACTACTGGCACCACCTTCGTCAATGCTGGAACAGGGATATATTCCGTCACGTGTTTATTTGTTTCTGGATCCGTGTACTTATGTTGCAATAATGCCTGGAACACCAACTCATCCACAGATGCAGCATCCGAAATGCCTTTAGTTGCTACTGATACTCCTGGGACCTCCACATTAAATGACACTTCAGTGGTTTCCCCATCAATAGGGCCTACCTGCTCTTTCGCGCAGGCACCTGCCAGCACAGCCATTGCTGCGATAGCGAAAGTTTTGAATAAATTCTTGTTCATAGTTTTATTGATTATTTAATTTATATGTTTCGTTTAAGATTTTGTCTATCACTTGATTATAATATTGAACTCACCTTCGAAGTCAGGGTCGATGGCGACGCCGCCGCAGGTATCCTGCATGAGGAAGCTGCCCTTGACGGTGGTCAGCATGCTTCGCTTGATAGGGACCTCGATCGGATTGGTCATTGACAGGCGGGTGCCTTCTTCGTCGAACAGGCCTACCGCTACCATGACGCTGGACTCCTTGCCGTTCACGAGGACGTAATCGAAGCCGAGCCGGGCATTGTGATCATCTATCAATGTTATGTCCGAACGGAACTGGACGCCGAGACTCGAGTCGTTCGGCTTGTCGTCCCACATATTGAACTTGGACGGCATGTAGCCTGTGTAGTAGAAGACGACATTGTACTTCTTCAGATCGACGATCGGCGACTTGCTGTCCCCGTCGCCCTTGGTGTCGTCAGGAGCCTTGGTATCATCATCGGCATCCTCCGCACTCTTGGTGAGTTCGCCGGACACCTTGTCCTCGTTCTCCTTCTTCTTGTTCATCTCTGTGATGACCTTGGTTATGAACTCCTGGAGGTCAGTCGTTATGAATTCGAACTTGGCGAGCGGACGTTCCATATTTATGGTGCCGCTGACCGGAGGGAGCATCGAGCCGTAACGCGTGATTGTCAGTTCATTGTGCCCGACGAAAGCATCGCGGAAGTCATTGTTTCCCTCGTGTTCGCCCCTCATGGTAATCTCGCGGAAACTCCTCGTGTCGTAGAAATAATCCGCTGCAGTCCCCTTCTCGACGAAATCGGTCCAGACGTAGAACATATAAGTACCTTCGTCAATGTTGATGGTGACTTCATGGTTCAGGTCGGAGACATCCTCCTTGGTGAAAGTGAAGCGTTTGTACGGAACCGCGTCATAACCGCCGTTGCTCAGTTTTCTGTAAGCCTCTATGACATAGCGGATTTCGTAGTCCTTGCCGTCCTTGGAGACTCTGGTTCCCTGATTCAGGTCCATGACAAGGAACTGAGGCAATGCAGTATTGAAATCAAGCTTGAGAGTGGCATTGGCAGGAAGCTCTTCCGGCCATTCGTGGACCGCGCAGGATGCTGCTGTAAGCACCACCGCCAGAATTGCGGCCAATATTTTAACAGTCCTGTCTTTCATCGTTCCGCCCTCCTTTTCTTAAGATCGAAACTGTATGAAAATGATACTGCCGCGTGGTCGATTCCTACGAATGTAGTGTGACCGTTGGTGGCTTTAGGACCATTTTTCTCGTTGTAGAATTTGTCGTAATAGACATCATAGACTCCGGCGCCGATAGAGAATTCGACATTCCATCTCGGATGGCGCTTGGACAGAGGCATCCTGTATCCTGCTGCAAGGCCGCCGCCCCACAGAGGTCTGTCTCCGTCATATGTCTGGATACGCCAGTCACCTTTGGTGGCGTAGTTGAAGTATGCTGTTCCGAAGTGCGCTCCCACAAAGAGGCCGTCAGGCTTGCTGAACCACCAGCGCAGTTCAGGCTGTACGGCAAATGTCCTGAATTTCAGTTCGCGGCTGAAGTAGTCCACCGCAGAGTAGTAGATAGGGAGCTGAAAAGAAAGATGAGGCGTAATGTCGATTTCGACTGCGACATTGGATATGAACATCGCCCATCCGATGGCATTGGTCTTAATGTATAGTTTTCGTGTCCACTCCTGCAGAGGTATCGTCTCGGGCAGCCGCAGCATCGGCACGGTCAGGCTGTCGTCCAAAGGCGGGAATTCATTTGCCGGCTGCACATCGGAGTCCGCGATTTCAGGCAGATCCAGCTTGGGATTCTCGACGCCGACCTCCACGATTACCGTGAACGCCCTGAGCTCCGGGAACAGATGCTCGTTCATATACTTCCAAGGTCTTCCGCCCGCAAGTCGCTGCAGTTCAGCCTTCAGCACTTTGTCATTGTCCACATTGGCGATAAGGTCCAACACCTCATTCTTTTCTTTCATGTCGGACTCTGACACGAGCCGAGCAAGTCCCGCCCAGTCTTCGCTTACGGTCTGTACATGAATGATGGACTCCGGAAAGTCGATGTAGCGTTTGAGATAAGCGGTGAGTGTAGAACTTCTTTTGGCAGCCAACTTTTCGTTTATGGCCAATGTTCCTTCAGGAGAAGCTCCTGCGTGGTAGTTTACAGTGAGGATGTCGAAGGCGGAAGACTGTGACTTGAAGTCGTTTACACGGTCAATGAATGCCTTGGCTCTTTCTTGATTATGTTTGTAGGAAGGGTCGAACGAGGAATAACCCTGGCGGAAGTAAATCCTCAGAGTGTCTGACATCTGCTGCGCACTAACATTGACACAGACCAAAGCCAAAACAATGGTTATTAGTCGTTTCATAATAATGGTAATAGTGTTCCCCGAATATGAGGTTATAATGGTCAGACTCGGAAACTCAGTTTTTATTATCGGTGCGAATATATCAAAAAATAAAATACATTGTAACGATTTAATCGAAAATTTGTTCCAAAATACCAAAAATTCGACCTTTTGACATTATAATCGACTAAAATCGATCAGTAATGAACACAAATGAACCAAATTCAGAGTAAAGTGAGACCAGACATTGACCGTCTATCTGGCGAGGAAGAGATTCCGCGCCGGAAGGGCGGAAGAATAACGGGAGCGCAGGTCGCGGAAGAGGGCGGCAGTCTGACGGGTGAAGCCCGGACCTTTCCAAGTGCTTGTGTTGGTGACCATTATCCAGCACTCGCCGTCCGGATAATATTTTATCAATGCGCTTGTTCCGGACAGTGTCCCTGTCCTGGTCCACTCCCCTGTCGGCTTGGTGTCATTCCAGCCGAGAGAATAAGTCTGTTCATCGAACCACTGGGTCATATCGGCCACACTCTGCGCGGAGATGATGTCCGGAATTTCCGGCCTTCCGTCAATGGACGCCACGAAACGTGCGAGTTCAGGTACAGAAGTCACCCAGGCGCCTGCTCCGGAAAGCGCTCTGACATCACTGCCGCCATAACAGCGCTCCACCATATTGCCGCTGTTGTTGTATTCCTCCACCAGACAGGTGTCCGCTCCATTGTAGTAACGGACTTCATTCGGGAGCTTGTCCTCATAATAGTTGCCGCCGATATGCATATCGTAGCAGCCCGCCATGTAAAGCACGCTGTCCCTCATAAATGTCTCATAGTCAATGCCTGAGACTTTCTCGACAATCATACTGAGAAGGAGATAGCCGAAGTTGGAATAATACTGGGAAGTGCCCGGCGCGAAACGGAGACGACGCTTCAGCTGCGTTTTCATCAATGTCTCATGGTCCGGCGGGGTATCCAGATGGTTCTGCATCATAATAGTCCTCGTGGAGAACATCGGGTCGCCTCCGTAAGACGTGAAACCGCCCTTATGACGCAGCAGGTCCTCAACGGTGATTTTGTAGTAGTTCTTGTCCTTTATAATAGAGGTATATAAAGAGTCATTCAGAATGCCGCTCGGACCGAAGACGGTATCGGCCAATGTGAGTTTGCCTCTTTCCTGCAGCATCATTATTCCGGTAGCGGTCAGCAGTTTGGAAACGGAAGCCACCCGCATGATATTGGTCGGGGCCATCCGCACTCCTGCTTCTTCATCTGCCCAGCCGTAGCCTTTAGCATACAGGAGCGAATCGCCACGCATAATCGCGAGTGAAGCGCCACGCAGACACCATTGACGCATATAGGAAGCGATACGCGAATCCAGACCGGAGAGAGAGGATGTGTCCGACAATTCATTTGACAGTGTCTCATTCAGACAGACAGGCTCAGGCGCCGGCATATCACTCGCCTTCCCCGTGGAAGACAATGATACACAAAGTCCTACGGTCAATGTCACCAACGCCAATCCTGCTGCTATTCTGAGTTTTCTTCCCGTCATTATTCAGTTTCTCCTTGTACGCCTCCCGGCAAATCATCTATAAGTTTCGCCCTATGGCAAAAGTCAATAATCATATCGGCAGTTCCGTCAATCCCGAGAACCGACGAATCTACGCAGAGGTCATAATTGGAAGCGACGCCCCAGTTGCCGAAAGTGAAGTAATTGTAATAGGTCTCCCTGGTCCTGTCCTTCTTCTGCATCAGTGACTCCGCCTGCTCGGGGGTAATGCCCATACGCTCTGCAACTCGCTTGATGCGGACTTCGTCAGAAGCGGATATGAAGACGTCAAGACATGGACGGTCACGGAGGATGTAATCTGCGCAACGGCCGATGAAAATGGCAGAGCCCTTGTCCGCGATGGAGCGTATGACATTGCTCTGGATGACGAACAACTGGTTGTCACTCACGTAGTTGTCTGCCGAACCGAAGCGTCCGACATCCACGATGAAACTGGACAATGCGAGGAGATTTCTCTTCTCGTCACTCTTGGCAAACAGTTCTTTGCTGAAGCCGCTCTGCTCCGCTGCCTTGGAAATGAGTTCCTGGTCATAGACAGGGATACCGAGTTTCTTGCCCAAAGCCAAGGCTACCAGTTTTCCGCCACTTCCGAACTGGCGTCCGACATTGATTATCAATTTCTTGTCTTCCATAATCAAGCCTCCTTGAATTTCATTTTACTTCCTAAAATATCCGGGTCGTCACCGTCATTGAGTTTACGGAATTTGCGGAAAAGCGCTGCCAGCAATATGGCAGCCATTATGATGGACAACGTGTCTGCAATCGGAAAACTCATCCAAACTCCTTTATGCCCGAAGAACACCGGCAGGAAATAAATCAGCGGCACGAGGAAAAGGAGCTGTCGGCACAATGACAGGAAAATGGACTTGTGCACCATGCCCAGACTCTGGAAGAAATTGGTGGTCGCCATCTGGAATCCCACGAGAGGAAAGGCAAGGTTTATCATCCTCAATCCCTTGTCGGCCAATGCTTTGAGTTCCGGATCACTGGTAAACAGTGATATCGCGATATCCGGGCAGAGTTCCGAAACCAGAAAGCCGAAGCATGTCACTGACGTGGTACAGATCACGGTAAGTTTGAACACCCGTCTCACTCTGCTGTATTTTCTCGCGCCGAAATTATAGCCTGCGATAGGCTGCATTCCCTGGTTGAAACCCATATTGACCATAATGAACAGGAACGAGATACGGTTCACGATTCCGTACGCGCCGATGGCAAGGTCGCCTCCGTATTTGAGCAGCTGCTGATTAATGAAGAGGGTGACGATGCAGGCCGCCGAGTTCATCAGGAACGGGCCCATGCCTATGGTCAATGAATCTTTGGCGATTCTCAGATCCAACTTGTAGTCTCTCAGACGCTTAGGGATGTGGAGATAGTTGCGCTCATCGAGGAAGTACTTGAATGTGTACAACATTGCCAAGAGCTGGCAGAGCACGGTAGCCAAGGCGGCGCCCTTTATGCCCATATCCAGGACGAATATGAATATCGGGTCCAGGATCGTGTTGGATACGACCGTGAAAATGGTAAGCCCCATCGCCAACTTCGGATTGCCCGAAGCGCGTATCATATTGTTCAATCCGAAATACAGATGTGTGATCACATTGCCTATGAGGATGATCACCATATAGTCCCGTGCGAAAGGCAATGTGTTTTCGCTAGCGCCGAAGAACCCGAGAATAGGGTCCAGAAATGCCAGGGATACCAATGTGAATGACAGACCGATCAGCACATTGAGCACAATTTCATTGACCAGAACCTTGCGGGAAGCCTCGTAGTTGCGCTGGCCGAGCAACATTGACAATATCGTCGATGCGCCGACGCCCACGAGCGTTCCGAGTGCCGTGGAAAGGTTCATGAACGGGAATGTGACAGCAAGGCCTGAGATGGCATACGAGCCGACGTCCTTTATATGGCCGATGTAGATGCTGTCGACCATATTATACAGAGAAGATGCAGTCATGGCTATAATAGCCGGGACTGCATACTGCATAAGCAAATCGCGTATTCTCTTATCTCCAAGTTCTGTAGGAACAGTTCCTGAAACAGCCATTCAATTCCTCCTGCTACTCTTTCGGTTTATCTACAATTTCGATTTCAAATACGAGCGGCGCATATGCCGGGATGGTGTTTCCGCTTCCGCTGTAGTCATAGCCGTATGCGGAGAAGAACATGCCCACGCCTTTTTCGTGCTTGCGCATCTGCCACAGGGTCTTGGAGAATCCGTTGATGACGGAGGAGCCGTCCGATGAGCTGCTTGAATACAACTTTATATCCGTGAAGTTCTCTCCCCAGGAGATTTTCACCGGAGCATATGTACTCGATGAGCTGTAGATATTATAGAACTTGGCGGTGTCCTTGATGGTCGTGTCGAACACCTGCCTGTTCAGCAATCTTCCTGTATAGTTTATGTAAATGCTTGTGTCAGAAGGGAATGAAACAGTGTCATCCGGAGCTTTCGTCTGCTTGTAGTAGAAGCCCCAGGACAATGAATCGACTCCGCCCAGATACTTCGCGCCGTAGATCTGCATGCTATCGATCTGGGATTTCAATATGTTCTCAGTGATGCCTGCGAGAGTGAGTTCATATACCGCAGTGGAATTGTCGTTCGAATGCTTGAGATAGTCGGCCGGAGTCTTGTATCTTGTCGTGGTCATGAGCCAGGACGGGATGAGCGCACGTCTTGTGCCTCCTACCCTCATTCCTTTCAGCATGTCCTCCACGCCGACCGGAAGGCTGTTGCTGTATGTAGGCCAGGACGATGTTCCATAATAATGCGACTTCTCGTATTTGCCGAGTTGCTGTGCGAGTTTCTTGCTGTTGGTGGTAGTGATGTTGCCGTCCATGTCCCTTACGGTGCAATGTACCATCACGAATTTCTGAGAGTTGAAGACTTCTCCGTCACCGGCTTTGTCGTCCAATATATATATTCCAAGTTCCGTCTTTTTCGCTTCGGGATGTTTCTGGCTGACCCAGGCATCCACATAGCGTTCTTCATCTTCGAAAGGCAGAGTCTTCTCCGATTTTGCACAACCGGTGAAAACGAAAGCCGCGGCGAATGCGCTTGCCGCAATGAGTTCTACAATTCTTATATTATTCATTTTCAATATATTATCTATTTAATCATTCGTTATCGACTCTACCCAGATGCGATAGACCAAGGCGGAGTTTGCAGGAATCGTGCCTAACTCGCGTTTGCCGAAACCATATTTTCCTGAAAAAAGTATATAGCATTCCTGGCCGGCCTTTACGCCCTCCAAGCCATATTTCAGTCCTTTCACGAAGCCGGACTCGCTGAGTTTCACTGTCTTGGGCTCGAAGACCGAGTCGTCGGAGAGTGTCCAGCCGGAGCCTTTGGCCACTTCTTCACTGTTGGTGGCGAACATGTCGGAAGCATTGACGGAAGTGCCGGAAAGCACATATCCCGCATAATGGAACGAGACTGTCCCATTGACGGAGAGGCTGGGGGCCTCGGCGGGAACCACCACAAGCCTGGTTACACCTTTATTATATACTACATACGCGGTGTCCACTGACTTCAATGTGGAGTTCACAAAAGACTCTATGTTCTGTTCCTGTCTGGAATACCGCAGTTTCACTTCCTCCTTGGAGCAAGCGAAGACCATGACGAGTGCAATGAGCGCGACCAATAATTTATCTGCTTTCATAATCTCCTGATTTAAAGTACTCTGACGTCACCTTCAGCAGGTATTTCTCAGCCTGTGACGGTGATGATATGTCAGCGGGATTCCCGTCATTGGCCTTAAAGAAAAGCCGTCCGCCGGAAGCGTTCTCATGGCCGCCGCCGTGGAAATATGCCTTCGAGCATCCGACTGCCGAGAAGCCTTTCTTGGACCTTATGGAGACGCGGAAGAAGCCGGCATCATCCTGCTTGAGGAAAATGCTCATCTTCACGGATGCGATGCGGAGTGGCTCGTTCACCAGGCCTTCCGTCTCACCTTCCGATATGTTAAATTCCGATGCAATCTCTTCTGTCAGAATCATATACGCCACGCCGTAATCGGTGAGTTTCATATTCTGGTACAGCATATAGCCCCACAGCCGCACGCGTTTTTCGGTTCCGCTCTGATACAGGTTCGAGAGTATCGCGTCCCTGTCCACGCCGACGCCCAGGAGGGCTGATGCCATGGTCAATGTAGAGGGATACACGGAGTTCGCGAAGTTGTTCGTGTCTGTGGTCATTCCTGTCATGAGTGATGTGGCCGAAACTGCCGGAACAAGGGATGCGTCCGCGTGGATGTCAGGCATTGACATGAGGACATTGAACAGAAGTTCACAGGCTGAAGAGACCGCCGTCTCGGAGAATACGACATCGAAGGATTCGGCTTCCGGGGCGAGATGATGGTCTATGAGGACCTTCCTGCACTTGGCTGCGCGAAGCATCGGTTCCAGGTCTCCCGTGCGTGTGAACGAGTTGCAGTCCAGACAGAAAATCAGGTCGGTTTCAGCTATGCGTTCACGTGCGGAATCACTATCAGAGGGCCACTGAAGCACGTTTTCCTCCGGTGTGCCGCTGAGCATGAAGGTCAATGTCTCAGGAAGCGGGTCGGAGTAGATGACCACGGCGTCTTTGTCTCTGGACAGGAGATAGTGCAGCATCGCCAATGTACTGCCTACCGCATCTCCGTCAGGACGGATATGAGCCACGATGGACACTTTCCCGGCGTCCCGGACCAATGTTTCGAGTCTTTCCACTGCCTTCGTGTCGATATTTACTGTATTTCCGTTCATCTGCCGCTTTCTTATACCTGATTGTTCCGGATGCAAATTTACAAATTATATTGCATTTCATAAATCAATTTCATAACTTTGTCGAGTATGAGAATTTGCGGGCGGCAGTGAAAATCGCCGCTGAAGTTCCAGCCACGTTTATATTGATATTATAAAACTCAAAACATAAAATGAAAGGAATAGTTAAAAAGATCGTCAGCGTACTGCTGCTCTTTGTTATTGCCGGACTCGTGTATGCATGCATCAAGAGTATTATGGAGCCTATCAATTTCAACAAGCAGAAGGCTTACCGTGAGACTGTCGGTATCCAGAGAATGAAGGATGTCCGCACTCTTCAGGAGGCATTCAAGTCTGTTTCAGGCCACTTTACCGCATCTGCTGACTCCCTCGTGGATTTCTACAAGAACGGCAAGATGGAAGTGATCATGCAGATCGGTTCAAATGACGACTCTCTTGCAGTTGCAACTACAGAGAAACTCAAGAAGTCACGTAGAGGCATCACCCCTGAACAGATGTATGAGCTCTACAAGAAAGGTGAGCACCTCGTATTCTCCATCTCAAGCAAAGTGGATGTGAAGGATACACTTTTCAACACAAGAAACGATTTCAACATTGATTCTCTCAAATACATTCCTTTCTCACAGGGCGACACCATCCAGATGGAGTCCGTCATCAAGGAAGTATCAGGTGTGAAGGTTCCTCTCTTCGAGGCGAGAATGCCATACAAGTCTCTTCTCAAAGGTCTTGACAACCAGCTCAGAATCAATCTCGATGCTGACCGCAAGGCTATGAACCGTTACGAGGGACTTCAGGTAGGTAGCGTTTCAGCACCTAACAACAACGCCGGCAACTGGGAGTAGTCCGTCGGGACTCACTCACTTCATATAAGAATATGAGCCAGACGAATAATATAGAAAGCAGAATATCCATTCAAGTAGCCTTGAGTGGATATTCTTTTAAGATACAGGACAATGAGGGTGAACACTCGTCGGGCTGGCTTACGCCTGACAGGATCTTCACGACTACCGAGTTCCAGAAGAGATATGACGCGGTGAAGATTTCGCTTCTGACACCGAAAGTGGCATTGATTCCGGAGCAGTTCTTCAATCCGATGGAGCTCAGGCAGATGCTTGGCGACGTGGTCAGACTGGGGGATAATGATGCCGTCGAGTTTGTCAGGATGCCGGAGAGGGCTTCGGTACTGGTATTCTCGAACAATGTGGGAGAAACATTGTCAAGGATGATTTCCCAGACGGTATTAACTACAGACGGGTATCAGGCAAGGATTCTGCCGGAGATGTACTACATTCTGGAGGCGCTGGACAAGTGCAGTGACTACAACAAGATCGTGGCATCTTACGCTGACGGATATCTGCACCTGGCTGTGGCACAGGGAAAGTCCCTGCAAATCGCAAATACCTTCAGGGCTGTGGATTTCACGACGGCCGAGTACTTCATTTTCAACACATTGAAAAAACTACAGTTGAATCCTGAGATATCGACTATCTGCTTCAGGACTCCGGTTTCTGACGAGGAGGAAATGTCATTGTACCGATATTTCAAATCAGTGGAACAGATATGAGAATTATAGGTGGTGCGCTGAAGGGCAGGAACATCGTCACTCCTCCTGATTTCAAGGCAAGGCCGACGACTGATTTCGCCAAGGAGGCGCTTTTCAATATTCTCGACAATGAGTTCGAGTTCGAGGGGCTGAGTGTGCTTGACCTGTTCAGCGGCACGGGTTCGATTTCCTATGAGTTCGCGTCACGTGGTGCTGGCCATGTGTGGTCAGTGGAGATGAATATGCAGTATTCCTCTTTCGTCAAGGAGCAGGCCAGGAAGCTGGGCCTGAAGAATCTGACTGCCGTCCATCACAATGTGTTCGATTTCATTCCCATCTGCAGGGAGAAGTTCGATATCGTGTTCGCCGACCCGCCTTATGCGCTGGAAGGGCTGGAGACGATTCCTGACAAGGTGCTGGATGCCGGATTGGTATATCCTGAGAGGTATCTGATTCTGGAGCACGGGGACGAGCACTCGTTCAAGGAGCATCCCGCTTTCGTAAAGGAGAAGGTTTACGGCCGCGTCCACTTCAGCTTCTTCGAGCCGGTCAATAATCTGCCCAAGTAAATCGTCAGGAACAAGCCAGGCGGGCAGAGTGGGCGGAGCCGGTTAAATGACATTCTTAGGCGGATGCCTCCCGGGTAGAGCTGGACTTCGCCGGTCCTCCCCACTACCGTGGGTCCCCTCCCTTTTCGGGAGCCAATGCCGGCTCCGCCCACTCTGCCCGAGAGTCACTCCAACAATCATGTATATAACAGAGCAGCCCGGAAGGTTCCGGGCTGTTTTCTGTCTATATGTAGCTAAGCGCGTTAGAGAACGCTCATAACAGCTTCTGCGATAGAATTGAGCTTGGTATCCACGCTATCCGCACGGCTTGCAAGAATACAAGGAGCAGTCGTTCCTACGAGCATTCCTGCCTGACGCACGCCTGTAGAGAGTTTGGAATTCGTCTTCCAGAACACGTTTGCAGACTCGATGTTAGGGAATACGAGGCAGTCAGCGTCACCTGCTACAGGGCTGACAAGCTTCTTGATCTCAACAGATTCCTTGTCGATAGCCACGTCGAGTGCGAGAGGACCGTCAGCGATGCAGCCCTTGATCTGTCCGCGCTCTACCATCTTGGCCAATGCAGCAGCTTCCATACAAGCCGGCATTGAATCGAGAACCTGCTCTGAAGCTGCGACGAACGCAACCTTCGGCTTCGCGATGCCGAATGACTTGGCAACTTTCACGATATAGTTCGTGAGTTTCATCTTCTGACGCAGATCAGGAAGCGGAACCACTGCCATGTCGGTAAGGAATATGAGCTTGTGATAGTTCGGGCTGTCGATTACTCCTACGTGGCTGAGAAGGCCTTTAGGAGGAAGGAGACCGGTCTCCTTGTTAAGTATGGCGCGAAGGAACTTGTCAGTAGAGCAAAGTCCTTTCATAAGAACGTCACCTTCTCCGTCATGAACCATCTGGACTGCCTGTGCAACAGCCTTCAGTTCATCAGGATTGTCCACAATAGTGAATTTCGCTGCGTCGATACCTCTCTTGACGCAAACCTCATTGATAAGAGCGGCGTCACCTACGAGAACGGCTTTGATGAATCCGAGGTCCACAGCCTGTGAAGCTGCTTCAATGGTATGCTCGTCCACTGCCCAGGCAGCGACCATCGTTTTGCAGACACCTTTTTGCTTGAGTTCTGCAAATACATCTGAGAAACTTGTGATCATATTTTTCCTCTAATTAGTTTTCCTCTTCGCTTTGAACGATGTGCATTGTATCACGTGCAATGACAATCTCTTCGTCAGTGGTGATGAGAGCCACTTTCACCTTGGAATCAGGCAATGAAATGATGGTATCCTCTCCCCATGCGACATTTGCTTCATAGTCGAATTTAAGGCCGAGATATGAGAAGTTCTCACATACTCTGCGACGCAGACGGCTGTTGTGCTCACCGATACCTCCGGTGAAGATGATAAGGTCAACTCCGTTCATGACTGCAGCGAACTGACCGATATACTTGATAATGCCGTAAGTCAGCATCTTGAGTGCAAGCTTGGCTCTCTGGTCGCCTGAATTTGCAAGCGCGTCGAGGTCTCTGGCATCAGAAGAAGCTCCAGAAATTCCGAGGAAGCCTGATTTCTTGTTCATCACCTCGGTCATTTCATCCGGTGTGAGGTTTTCTTTCTTCATCAGGTACGGAACCACGTTAGGGTCAATGCTGCCGCATCTTGTTCCCATGATGACGCCGTCGAGCGGAGTGAAGCCCATGGAAGTGTCCACTGACTTGCCGTTCACGATGGCCGTGATGGAGCTGCCGTTGCCGATATGGCATGTGATGATCTTGGAATTATTGATGTCCAGACCGGCGAACTTGGCGCCTTTCTCAGCCACGAACTGGTGGCTTGTTCCGTGTGCACCGTATTTACGGACTCTGTACTTGGTGTAATCCTCATACGGAAGACCATACATATATGCGTATGCAGGAATGGACTGATGGAATGCGGTATCGAAGGTAACCACCTGAGGCACAGAAGGAAGCACGGCCTGAACGGCTCTGATTCCGAGGATGTGCGCAGGGTTGTGGAGCGGTGCGAAGTCGCAGCAGATCTCGATTTTCTTCATCACGTCTTCGTTTACGAGGGCGCTTGACGAGAAATATTCTCCACCATGCACGATTCTGTGTCCTACGGCCTCGATGTCGTCAAGTGATTTGAGGACACCGTGCTCACTGTCGGTAAGTGCCTCGAGCACGAGCTGCATTCCGACTTTGTGGTCAGGAACCGGGAGGTCTTTCACTACCTTCTCCTTACCTGTAGCCGTGTGCTGAAGACAACCCATCTCCAGTCCGATTTTTTCTACGATACCCTTCGCAAGGACATCATAGACGTCATCGTTTTTCATATCAAGGAGCTGATACTTAATCGATGAACTTCCGCAATTGATTACAAGAATTATCATAACTATAGTTTTTGTTTCTATTTTTTCGGATTTGACGCGGCAAAGTTAAAAAGAATTCACTACTTTAGCAAGGAAATGACCGCCAACGGTCGAGTAACTGAGCGCACACCTATGACAGAAACTGCGGACATAAAGCCACTTGCATTGGCATTTACCTTCGGGGCGGCATCCGGACTGCTCCTGAGCCGTATTTCCATGCACGCCGCATATATCTCCTCCGCCACTTCCCTACTGGTCGCATTGACATTGACAGTCATCACTTCAGCGGACCGCCGGCAGGCGTTTTCTGCGCCGCGACATCGACATTGACAAGTCTCGGGGCTGTCGCCGGAAAACCGCTTTTCGCGGGCCTTGCGGCTGATTTCAGGTCAATGATTTCGTCGATTCCGTTTCCGCACGAGGGGACCGCTCCTCTTGTCAATGCCCTGCTGACGGGTGACAGGTCTTCGCTGGACGACAGCGTCATGAACAGTTTCCGTGACAGCGGGGCGTCACACATCCTCGCTCTGTCGGGGCTGCATCTCGGAATCATCTACGGCATCCTGCTTAAGGTGACGTCCATTTTCGGAAAGCATCCCACGGTAAAGGCCGTCAGGAGCCTGATTATCATATCGTTATGCGGGATATACACTTTGGCTACCGGGGCCAGTCCTTCGCTTGTGAGGGCTTTCCTTTTCATCCTTGTCAATGAGACTGCACGTCTGACTCACCGCAGCAACAATCCGCTCCGTGTGTATTGTGTTGCACTTTTCATCCAGACGGCCATCAATCCTCAAGTGATCAGTTCGACCGGGTTCCAGCTTTCCTACCTGGCGATGGCAGGCATCTTCCTGCTGTATCCTGCATTGAAAAAATGGTATCCGCAGGAGGAGGCCGCTGGCGACATGCTTATCGAAAATGGCGCCGGCCTAACAGAAAGTGACGGGCTAACAGAAAGTGACGGGCTGGAGGGCATGATGATCGACAAGGGCTGCTGCCGCGCGAGGCGTTGCCGGACTTCGTGGATGAAAACAATAGTGTCGGCCGCACCGCGCAAGATTTGGGATGCGGCAGCGCTGACGATTTCGTGCCAGGTATTCACCGGCCCTCTCGCCTGGTGGAAATTCGGTACGTTTCCAAAGTACTTTCTGCTGACGAATCTGCTGTCGTTGCCATTGACAAGTGCCGTCATGTTATTGTCTGTCAGCACTTCAGTCCTGTTCGCCATAGGCATCTGCCCGGACTTTCTCATCTCCCTTACTGACAGCAGCGCGTCCCTGCTCCTTTTCATCATGAAGGTCATCTCCAGCATGTAGGGTGGGGCGGGAAGATTTTTCAAAAACGTCCGTGAGAACCCGCCTTTCACCGGACAAGTTGTCATTTTGAGTCACTCGTCCGTGAGAACCCGCCTTCTACCGGACAAGTTGCTGATTCGTCGCATTCGTCCGTGAAAACCCGCCTTCCACCGGACAAGTTGTCATTTTGAGTCACTCGTCCGTGAGAACCCGCCTTCTACCGGACAAGTTGCTGATTCGTCGCATTCGTCCGTGAAAACCCGCCTTTCACCGGACAAGTTGGCCATTTGAGTCACTCGTCCGTGAGAACCCGCCTTCCACCGGACAAGTTGTCATTTTGAGTCACTCGTCCGTGAGGACCCGCCTTCTACCGGACAAGTTGCGGATTACAGCGTGCGCAAAAAAAGGACGGCAACCGGAATCTCTCCGATTGCCATCCATAGTCTTTAAAGCTTTTATAAACAGTAAGCGATTATTTGCTTGCCTCTACAGAAACTTTTCTGAATTCTTTAAAATCCTTCATAAGAGCAAGAGCAGCTTTACGTGCGCGAGCACCAGCAGCCTTATTGCCTTTCTCTACCTGAGCGTCTGCATTAGCAACGAATTCCTCGTACTCAGCTTTGATTTTCTCAACAAGTTCTTTCATTGTTACTATAGTTATTTGTTAAACATTAAGTTGCTTGATTTTGGTAATCCTTTGCAATTTATGTAAAAATCCTGAAAATGCAAGCAATTATTTAACTTTTTACAACGATTAACCCCGTACGAAACTATTTTTTAGCAGTATTGAAGCAATTCATGGCCCTGTCGATGCCGATTGTCACAAACGCCTTGACGCCATCTATGACAGAGTCACATATTTCAGGCATTTTCTCTTTCTCCTCTGCGGACATCGGACCTATCACGAAATCCACCTGTCTGCCTTTCTGGAAATCATTGCCAATGCCGATCCTGATTCTCGGATACTCCTGCGTCTCGAGGAGTTCCTGAATGTTCTTGAGCCCGTTGTGGCCGCCGTCGCTCCCCTTCTTGCGCATTCTCAATGTGCCGAAAGGAAGATTCAGGTCATCGCAGATCACGATGACGTTCTCCAGCGGAAGTTTCAGTTTATTGACCCAATATCGAACGGCATTGCCGCTGAGGTTCATATATGTGGAGGGCTTGAGGAGGGTGATGTCCCGACCTTTGAATGACACTTCGGCCACGTCTCCATAGCGCTGGGTAGTGAAAGTGGCACCTGCGGCTGAAGCCCAGGCATCCAGCACCATAAATCCTACGTTGTGGCGCGTGTCCGCATACTCCGCGCCGATATTTCCAAGTCCTACTACAAGGTAATTCATACTCGTTCTCCGATTCTGTCCGCAGAAAGTTTCGCCTTACCTGCGGTTATTGTCATTTCTTCGCGCACCAGGAAAAGTCCCCGCCTACCAAGAAAACAGGACGGACCGGAAAGTCGATTCCGCCCCGTCCTGTAAAGTTTATAGCTGCACGATTATGCTTCAGCTGGAGCCTCAGCTGCCGGAGCTGCCGGAGCTTCAGCGTGATGTACGCCTTCCTCCATAGCCTCGTCAAGAGCTTCCTCATACTCGATGTGAGCTGCAACCTGACGTGAAGACTTGACTGTGCAGATGATAGTTCCCTTAGGAGAAACTACATTGACATTCTCATACTTGAGGTCACCTGCAACGATTCTCTTGCCGATCTGGAGTTTGTCGATGTTGATGACAAGCTCATCAGGAAGGTCCTTCATAAGAGCGCTGACTTTCAGTTCACGAACCAGCTTGTAGAACTTACCACCGGCACGTACACCGGCTGCATGACCGGTGATGGTGATAGGAACCATGATGGAAATAGGTTTCTCCTCATTGACAGCGAGGAAATCTGCGTGAAGGCAGTTGTCCTTTACCGGGTGGTACTGAAGCTCGTGGATAACTGCATTGTATTTCTGGCCGTTGCTGAGCTCGAGGTCAACGATGTAAGATGCAGGAGTGTCGGTAAGACCTTTGAGATCTTTTTCAGTAACTGTGAAGAGAATGTTCTCTACACCTGAACCATAGATGTTGCAAGGTACGAGACCCTGTTTGCGGTACTCTTTGATGACCGCCTTGTTGCCGACCTCACGGACCTGGCCTTTCAATACGAAATGTTTCATTTCTTTAATTTGTTTAAAATGTGTTACTCAGTCTTGGTCCGGATGCCCGGACTAGACCCCATTGCACCAAAAGCTACTGCTTTTTCGCGGACCTTTCTTCAAAGGCCCAAAATGCGGCGCAAATATAGTGAATTTTCCGCAAATAAAAAATTGGCGTGAAGTTTTTTAAAGAAAGCAATCATAAAAAAATTGCTATCTTTGGGAATGTGTAAAGTTTTGGACTATGGAGACGACGATTAGAAGATTCCCGATTGGGATACAGACTTTTGACAAAATCATTGAGGACAATTACCTGTATATCGACAAAACCGGATATATTGATGAAATTGCCAATAAATACCAGTACGTTTTCCTGAGCCGACCGCGCAGGTTCGGAAAGTCGTTGCTGTCTTCTACTTTCCATTGCTATTTCGAGGGCCGGAAGGAACTTTTCGAGGGATTGAAAGCGGGCGAGGTAAAGAAGGAATGGACCAAGCATCCGGTCTTTCATTTCGACATGTCCACTGCCAAGCATTTGGATGAGGAACAGTTGGTTCGCACTCTCGGATATAAACTGGAAGGGTATGAGGCTATTTATGGAAAGCTTCCGAATGTGGATGAAGTCGATGTAAACGCGCGACTGGAATTCCTGGTGAAAGCCGCTTTCGAGCAGACCGGGCAGCAAGCCGTAATCATCATTGACGAATATGACGCGCCACTATTGGACGTGATGAACGACAAAGGTAAGTTGCCGGCTATCAGGCAGATAATGAGAAATTTCTATAGTCCGATCAAGAGCCTCGACCCGTATCTGCGGTTCGTTTTCATTACTGGAATCAACAAGTTCGCACAACTCAGCATTTTCAGTGAGTTGAACAATCTGAAGAATATCTCGATGATGCCGCAGTATTCCGCCATTTGTGGAATTTCCCAGACGGAACTGGAGAACGACATGGAGCCGGAAGTGCAAGCACTTGCAGACGAGCAGGGTATCACATTCGCAGAAGCAATCGGCCACTTGAAAGCCAATTATGACGGATATCACTTCTGCGGCAAATCAGAAGACATTTATAATCCGTACAGCCTTCTCAACGCATTGTCCGACAAGAATTTCGGCAGTTACTGGTTCGACACCGGCACTCCGACATACCTTATCGAAAGACTACGGAAAAACCCTATCGACGAGACTACGCTGGACAATATCCCGCTCGTCCCGCAATCGGATTTCGACGTCTCGCCGGAGCTTTCAGACAATTCATTGCCAATGCTGTATCAGACTGGTTATCTGACCATCAAGTCTTACGACGAGAGGATGCAGCTCTACACGCTCGGATATCCGAACAAGGAAGTCAAGATCGGATTCACGAGAGGACTTTTGGGAGAGTACCCAAGCAAGACCGGCACTGCGTCGGGATTCGTGGCACATTTCTATGCCGCAATGGACTCCCAGGACATTGACCTGGCCATGGAGAAGCTACAGGCATATCTCGCCGGAATACCTAACGATTTGGAAAACAAGACCGAAAAACATTATCAGACAATCATTTACCTGATTTTCTCGCTGCTCGGTTTCTATATCCGCACGGAAGTAAAATCCGCCATCGGCAGGGCTGACGCGGTCTGCTACACGGACAATTGCATCTATGTCTTCGAGTTCAAGGTGGACGGCTCTGCTGAAGATGCGCTCAAGCAGATTGATGACAAGGGCTATATGCTTCCTTACAAATTAGAGGAAGGCAAGAACCTCGTCAAAGTCGGCGTGAACATTTCCTCGCAGACCCGCACCGTCGAGAAGTGGATAGCGAGGTAACGCTACAGCTCCAGCACGGCAGGCTTCAGGCCTTTAGCATTGACCTTCAATAGGATCGGGCCTTCGGCGTCGGCGTGGGAGCGGACTATTACGGTCAGCTTGCCGGCGAAGAGGTGCATGTGCGGGAGATGGAAAAGTTCGAGCGAGCACGGGTCACCGTTGGCGATGGCGCGGAACTCGCCGGCACCGGACACTGAGGCGAATACTTCGCGCGTATCGGTAGGTACGGTATTGCCATCCTTATCCACCACACTTACAGTCACATACGCCAGATCTTCCCCGTCTCGGGCAATGGAATTCCTGTCACATTCCAGACGGAGAGCATACGGCTTGCCGGCAGTACGGACAGACTCCGAAGCAGCGACATTGCCATTCACATCATAGGCCACGACGCGGAGCTCACCTTTCCGGTAAACCACGTCATTCCACATCAGACGATAACGTCCCTCAACCGCTTCATCCTGAAGACCTTCGCAAGGCGCGGACGACGACGCTTTGGAACGACGCCCCTGAGAAACGCCATTGACAAACAGCTCGGCCTCAGGCCATGAAGTATAGACGTAAACCGGCGTCACCTGCCCTTCTCGGCCAGGCCAGGTCCAATGCGGAACTATATGAAGTGTAGGGCTTTCCGTGTTCCAGATGCTGCGGTAAAGCCAATAGCGGTCCTTCGGAATGGAGGCCAGGTCAATGATTCCGAACAGGGAACTGTGGTTCGGCCATGCATCAGTATCGTAAGGGCTCGGCTCGCCCAGATAATCGAAACCGGTCCAGACGAACTGTCCCATTGTCCAAGGATAATCATCGGCAAGGGCGAAGTCCACATCCGGGATATTCGACCAGTTGCAGGCTTCCATATCGTAGCCCGATGACTGATGATCAGGGTGCATCACGCTGAACGCCTTCTCCACCGGGAAATGATATGTGCCCCTCGAACTGACGGTAGATGCCGTCTCGGAACCCAGCACGAGGCCCTGAGGCAACTGTTCATAACAATCCTTGTAACGGAAAGTGCGGTAATTGATCCCCGGGATGTCCAGCTGGGCCGCAAACCCGTTGGAAAGCACGCAATTGACCTGGTCCATTCCGCAAGTGACAGGCCTCGTCGGATCCTCCCTGTGGCAGATGGACTGAAGGAACGATGCGGTCTTGTATCCTTCGGCAGAGCATTGGGACGGAACCTCATTGCCTATGCTCCACATGATCACTGACGGGGAATTCCTGAAAGCGTGGAGCATGCTTATCATGTCACGCTCTGCCCACTCGTCGAAATAGCGGTGATACCCGTTCTCGCATTTCGCGTCATTCCACTCGTCGAAAGGCTCCACCATCATCATGAAACCCATCTCGTCACAAAGACGGACAAGTTCGGGCGCAGGCATATTGTGCGATGTGCGGACCGCATCACAGCCCATGTCCTTCAGCATTGTCAGCTGATGCCTCAACGCCGGCACGCTCACGGCCGCACCTAGAGGTCCCAGGTCATGATGGTTGCAGACGCCCTTGAACTTCCGGTGCTCGCCGTTCAGGTAAAAGCCCTTCTCCGGGATGACCTCGATCGAGCGGATGCCGAAGCGCGTCTCATATTCGTCCGTCACCACGCCTTCCACCAGGATACGGGTCAATGCCTTATAAAGGTAAGGGTGCTCCGGTGCCCACAGTTTCGGCTCTTTCACCAGGAATTTCTGCACATGGCTGTCGCTTTTATGGTACAATGCCACAGACCGCCTTGATGCCACTTTCTCGCCTTCCGGAGAATAAATATCCGTAATATATTCTATGTCAATGTTTTCCTTGTCTGACTGCAATGCAATTTCGAGTGAGACCGATGCCATATCATTATGCACGGAAGGGGTGGTGACGAATGTTCCCCAGACCGGAATATGGGCCTTGGCAGATGTGCAGACCAGGTGGACATTCCTGTAAAGGCCTGCACCCGGATACCATCTGGAAGAAAAAGGAAGATTCTCCAGCCTGACAGCCAGGACATTGGAGCCGGACTTGTTCAAATACGGGGTGACGTCGCAGTGGAACGGGCTGTAACCATAAGGCCAGAAGCAGACCTCATGACCATTGACATAAACCCGCGCCTCGCTCATCGCACCGTCGAACAGCAGTTCTGCTTTCAGTCCGTCCGGGACATTGAACTCTGTCCTGTACCAGCCCACGCCCACATATGGCAGACCGCCGGTGCGACCGGTCTTGAGCGATGCCTTCGTCTCCATATTCTGCACTATCTGCACGTGCTGAAGGTCATTTTCAATGCTGAAAGGCCCGGTTATGGCCCAGTCATGCGGCACGCTCACGCTTTCCCATCCGGAGTCGTCATAAACCGGCATGAAAGCCCCGTCAGCCTCTCCGCGATGGAACCGCCACCCGTCCTTTAGGCAGGTATCTGTCCTCGAAGCAGATGAAGCAGATGAAGGAGTTGGAGTGTTTGGCGAACTTGAAGACCGCAAAGGGCCAGAAGAGAGTTCACCGGCATTGCTCACCGGCATTGAAGCGACTGAAGCACAAAGAAGTGCTGCCAGACATGAAAAAATCTTATTCAACATGTTATATCTTCCGTTATTAACTGACGCTATTTCAAATATCTACAAAGATATAACACTCTCCGGTATTTCTCAACTTGGCGAGCTTAGTAATACTCAAAAAAAACGCTCGGCTGCGGCAAGGGACCGCTCTGCTCAGATGCTTCGCAATTCGCCGTGGGCCATGCCGCCGCCCGGGCTTTCCATTTTTTGGGTAAACTGTTTTCAGGACTAAACAACATGTAGCTAAACTTCAGGTGTGTACGGCAACAAGAAGCCCCTGTGAGGACCAGGCCCTCCCACTATCGTGGGCCCCT
>ERZ780105.123-NODE-123-length-25990-cov-12.1213_pt1 | contig 25990 bp, 20 predicted proteins | sample MGYA00511172_ERZ780105 | MGnify/ENA primary metagenome ERZ780105 (study PRJEB29588, sample SAMEA2144299) | human gut metagenome | biome: human gut; feature: human-associated habitat; material: faeces | place: Denmark | collected 2008/2010 ...
GGATTCCACATACCCTTGACATATACCGGTATGGTGTAGTTGCCGAGTTTGAGGTCGTGGGATGCTTGCAGCGATACGTGAACGATACCTGCTGTGGTTCCGAAGAAGTGGGCATCCTCGCCAGCTCTGTTCAATGCGAAGGCTCCACCAACTCCAGCATCTACTTTCCAGCCGTCTTTCTGATAGACAGGATATTCTGCATAAACGAAGGTGGAATATTTCTGCTCGGTGTTGTCGCTGTTGCGGTCACGTCCGAAGACTACTGTTGACCAGTTCAGGAGCAGCGGAAACTTCTCTTCCTGAAATCGATAGCTCAAAGTAGCATCGAGGAAACGCCCCGTGGTATGAGCAGAGTAGTTCCAGTATTCTTTGTTATTATATGTAGCACCAGGCGAGAAGTTGTAGGTGTCCCATAGGGCTAATCCCCAACCGCCAGCTTTCAGATTCAGATAATGATTAAACTCCTTGTAGGAGCCTTCCGAGTTGCAGCCGCCCCAAAGTCCCACGGTAACGTGGTCGTTGACCATCGTATAACTTAGTTCTGTAAGGAGAACGATGCCATCGGAAACTTCCATGCCACGCCACAGATGGTTGTTCTGGACGTTGGCTTTCAGATGGAGCTGCGCCTGGGCATTCCCCAGGCAAGCAGCCATCATTAAAACACCAACTAATCTTCGTCTCATTTTTCTTTAACAATAAATAAAAATAACATTAACTATGTCTCTTTTGTGATTAGATTTTCTGTTCCTTAGTTTTTACTATTAGGATTTTAAATCTTTACATAACTTTCGCGAGTAGGAAAGTTGGAGAAGTTGTGTCTCTCAAGCTTCCCTAAACTACCCACATGAAAAAGTCCAGTCTTTGAATCTTGGTTGCAAATATAGTTGCATTTTATTTTTGTGGCATCGAAAAATCATATTTATTTTCTGCAATCGTTCCCGCAATCGTTTCCAATTTCTGCAATCGTTTGAAGGTCCTACTGTTTCCCATGCATTTTCTTCTCTTTGGGTATGTGTGTGAATTATTAGGTGACGGCTATCTGAAAAAAATATGTTTTTTGTTGTTGCTTTCATAGAAAAATATTATATTTGCAATCAGAATAACCAAGAAGAATAAGAATATGGCTAAACATGTAACTATTAAAGATATAGCCCGCTCGCTCTGCATTTCAGTCTCTACTGTTTCCAGAGCATTGACCGATGACAGGAACATACGCAAAGAGACGCGAGACATGGTGGTGGAGGAGGCGAAGCGACTTGGTTACAAGCGTAATCCTGTAGCGATGAACCTGAAGATGGGACGTACCAATACCATTGGAGTCATTGTGCCTGAGATGCATACACCTTATGCTTCGCAGGTGATAGGCGGAATACAAGAGATTCTCTACAAGAAGAACCAGAAGGTGATGATAGCCGAGAGTGACGAGAATCCCGACAGGGAACTGGAAAATCTGAAAATGATGGAACAGTTTATGGTGGATGGGTTGATTGTTAGTCTCTGCAGTTACCGCAAGAACATTGAGATGTATCAGCAGTTGGAGGAAGCTGGTATGGCTGTTGTGTTCTACGACCGCATTCCTTATGGTATGGATGTGTCTCAGGTGTTGGTGGAAGACAATGTGGATTCTTATTTTATGGTGGAGCATCTTATCCGTCTTGGCAGAATGCGTATAGCCTATATTCAAGGACCTGACGATATCTATAATGCTTATCAAAGAGGTTTGGGCTATCGTGAGGCGATGGAGAAATTCCGACTCTTTGACCCTTCTCTGATTGTGAAAACGGGCATGACATTCAAGGATGGTGCCGATGCCATAGACCGCCTTATATATAATAAGGTGGATTTTGATTCCGTATTCGCGTTTACTGACACCTTGGCTATAGGTGCTCAGAACCGGCTTCGTGCTTTGGGTAAGCGGGTACCGGAAGATATCTTTGTTGCAAGTTTTTCAGGTACCGAACTGTCTACCATCGTTTCTCCGCGAATCACGACCATGGAGCCTCCTCTCGAGGAAATGGGGCGAAAGGCTGCAGAACTTGTGATGGAGAAAATCAACAATCCAGAGACAGAAAACAAGATGATCGTCCTGAAGACTACTATGCGGTGCAGGGAGTCGACGGGTGAATAGGCTATAATATTCCATCGCTTGTTTTTTAAAACGTTTGCAGAAATTGGAAACGATTGCGGGAACGTTTGCAGAAAATTGCCATCAATTATTCATTGTTCATTTCTGATTTTCATCTATCTTTGCCATTGAAAACGAGACCTGTTTTTACAGGAAACCTAAACGGCTTGATCTCGTGGAAAGACTGAAAATTATTAATAACTAACAATCAATACAATTATGGCAAATTTAGTAACAGCAAAAACAAATCAGGTAGTTAATGGTTATTCTTATAATCGCAGTTTGGTAAAGGCAGGTATCCTGCACTTTGGAGTAGGTAACTTCCATCGTGCTCATCTGGAGTTTATGACCAATAAGCTCCTCGAGAACAATACCCAGCAGAACTGGGGTATCTGTGGAGCGATGATCCTCCCAGGCGACGAACGCCTTTATCATGCCCTGAAGAAGCAGGATGGAGAGTACACCCTTACTGTATGTGGTCGCGATGACAGTATCCAGGTTTATCAGTTGGGTGCTCTCGTAGAACTCTATTGGGGTATTGAGGAGCAGGAACAGATACTGGATAAGATAGCATCTAAGGACATCAAGATAATCACACTCACAATTACTGAGGGCGGATATAATATTTCGCGTCAAACAGGTGAGTTTATGCTTGACAATGAGCAGGTGGCACATGATATCCAGAACCCAGCCAAGCCTGTCACAGCCTTCGGATATGTAGCAGAAGGTTTGCGTCGTCGCAAGGCTGCGGGCAATGGCCCGATTACCATCCTCTCTTGCGATAACCTGCAGCACAATGGCAATACAGCCCGAAAGGCTTTCATGACCTTTGTTGAGGCTCAGGACAAGGAACTTGCTGCCTGGATGGAGGAAAACGTTACTTTCCCCAACTCGATGGTTGACCGTATTACCCCTGCCACTCGTCCCGAGGATGTCGAGCGACTGAATGCCCAAAATGGTACTTGCGATGAGGCACCTGTATATTGCGAGGACTTCATCCAGTGGGTGGTAGAAGATCACTTTGCAGCAGGTCGTCCTGCCTGGGAAACTGTTGGTGCCCAGATGACCGACGATGTGACGGCTTTCGAGAACATGAAGCTGTCTCTCCTGAATGCTTCCCATACCTTGCTTTCTTATCCCTCCTTCCTGAGTGGTTATCGTAAAGTAGACGCAGCGATGCACGATGAAAGAATTTGCAAGTTTGTACGTGCTTTTATGGATGAGGACATTACTCCTTATGTGCCAGCTCCCGAGAATACCGATTTGGAGGAGTACAAGCAATGTCTGGTAGAGCGTTTTGGCAATCGCATGGTAAGCGATCAGGTGGCACGCCTCTGTTTCGATGGTGCCAGCAAGTTCCCTGTTTACGTTATGCCGAACTTGGAGAAGATGATAGCAGATGATGCCTCTGGCAAGCGTCAGGATGTGGAGTTCAAGCGTGTGGCTTATCTCTTTGCTGCCTATCGTCATTATCTGAAATATCAGGTGGATGATAACGGCGAAGCTTTCGAGGTGGCTGATCCTTGGCTCACCGAAGCAGACAGAAAGGCCATTGATAGTGATGATGCAGTCGATTTCCTTGCCATCTCTGCCTTTACAAGTACCGACCTTAAGGCAGCTTCTCATTTTGTAGAACTTTACCTGAAGATGGTGGAAGACATCAAGGCTAAGGGTGCGATGAAGGTTTTGGAAGAAGAAATCCTGTAGTCTGGGGAAGATTATTCAGAAAATCAGAATTAGGTGCTTCCGAGGATGTTGGTGTCCTCGAAGCACCTGATGAAAAACAATACTCTGTGCTATAAAAACCTAAATGATTATGAAACAGTCGATAACGCTCAAGAGTGCGGGACCTTTCCTTCTCTTGACATTCATATATTTCATAGTGGGCTTTCTCACTACCGTCAACGGACAGTGTCAGGGGCCTCTGCAGGTAGCCTTTCTTTCGAAAGTGACTGCTACTAAGAATTTCCTGGCAACACTTATCTCCTTTGCCTTCTTCCTGGGGTATTTGCTCAATAGTGCGAGGACAGGACGTCTGCTTAACAGGATAGGTTATAAAAATACGCTTGTCCGTTCGATGATGGTCATGGTGCTGGGACTTGCCTTCTATCTCGCTTCGGCGGTTATTGCTGAATATTGGGGTGGGGCAGGTGTGCATCTTTCACAGGATTTTGTACCATTCGGATATTTCGTTTTCCTTGTAGGATCTTATCTGATGGGTACGGCAGCGGCAATGCTTCAGGTAGTTATAAATCCCTATATCGCAGCCTATCCTTTGCCGGGAACCCAACCCGTGCAGCGTATGAATTTTACTTGTGCTGTGAACTCTTTTGGTACTACGATAGCTCCTTTCTTTGTTACAGGTGTGATGTTTGCAGGCGTGTCTCTGGATTGTGTTTCTGCCGATCAACTTACTGTCCCTTTTCTTGTGATGATGCTTATCATAGCCTTTACCACATGGAGTACTTCTAAAGCGAATCTTCCTGATATAGAGGGTACGAGAGAAAATTCTTCGAATGTAGAATCTGAAGGTAAGATTGCTTCAGCCATCGATTCCAAAAACTGCAAAGAACGTAGTATCTGGTCGTTCCGTCATTTGAAATATGGTGTCATTACCATCTTCTTCTATGTAGGGACAGAGGTGGGTATCGGCAACAATATGAATCTGCATGCGATGGATTTGATGGGACTTGGTTACAATGTGTCGCCGGCCCTTCTTGCCACGCTCTATTGGGGTGGCTTCATGATAGGCAGAATGGTATCGGCTGGTTTGAAGAATGTGGCACCTCGTCCTATGCTTATCTTCGTGACAGTGGCTGCCATTGTCCTGATGGTCACCTCTATGGTTACTGAAAATCTTTGGTTAATGGCTGCTGTGGGATTGTTTCACAGTGTGATGTGGAGCTGTATCTTTACTTTGGCTGTTGATGGTTTGAAGGAATACACTTCCAAGGCTTCGGGTGTGTTTATGATGGGTGTCTTCGGCGGTGCCGTCTTTCCTGTGCTCCAAGGTTTGTTGGCCGATTATGTCGGCTCATGGCAATTCACCTGGCTCATTCCTCTTTTCTGCGAGTTCGTCATTCTTTGGTATGGGCTTGTGGGATACAAACAAGTTCCTCAAAGTTACGCTGCATCTCAACAATAAAAACAAAAAGTTCACTTTTTATTTTGTTTTGTCTTCGATTTGCTGTAACTTTGCACCCGCAAACTACAATTTGATAAAAGTTGTTTTTCAACTGATTAAAAGATTAGATTATGAGTGAACAGATTGAGCAACAGAATAACAAGGTACAGCCAACTACAGAAGAAACAACTGTAGTTACAGAACAGGTGGCGGGATTTCAGGTGGTAAACGAGGGCTTCTCTACACGTGAGGCTATTGAGGAAGCCAAGCGATGCTTACACTGTAAGGTGCCACAATGTAAGAAGGGATGTCCTATCGGAAATGATATCCCCGACTTTGTGCATGAACTTTCTATGGGTAATATGGGTGCGGCTATGTCTATCATCAATGCTAAGAGCAACCTGCCTGCAATCTGTGGACGTGTGTGTCCTCATGAGAAGCAATGCCAGGGCAACTGTGTGCTGGGCAAGAAGGGAAAACCTGTACAGATAGGCAAGTTGGAGCAGTTTGTTGCCGACTTCGATACCACGATGAACCTCTCTCGCGAGAAGCTTTCACAGAAGACTCGTGGACGTGTGGCTGTCATCGGTTCTGGTCCTGCCGGACTTACAGTTGCTGGTGATTTGGCACGTCAGGGCTTCAATGTCACAATCTTCGAAGGACAGGCCGAGCCTGGTGGTGTGCTGATGTATGGTATTCCTGAATATCGACTGCCCAAGGCCGTGGTACGTGCCGAGGTGAGCAAGATAGAGGCTCTCGGTGTACAGTTTATCACCAACTGCATGGTGGGTGAGAACAATGTGACTATAGACAGTCTTTTCCGTGCTGGCTACGATGCCATTTTCATGGGAACAGGAACCAGCGTACCTCAGAATATGGACTCTACACCTGGTGCCAAGTTGCATGGTGTGAGCCAGAGTACTTATTTCCTGCACAATGTCAATGCCTATAACGAGGGAGCCCTGACACGCGACATGGTGCCTCTTCGTGATGGAGAGAAGGTGGGTGTGATAGGTGGAGGAAATGTGGCCATGGATGCTGCACGTACTGCCATTCGCCTGGGTGCCGATGTGACAGTGCTCTATCGCAAGACACAGGAAGAGATGCCTGCCATACAGAGTGAGTATGATGAGGCTGTGAAGGAGGGTGTCAAGTTTGAATGGAAAACTACTGTCGAGGCTTTCCTCAAGGGTAAGAACGGAAGACTGGGAAGCTGTGTGCTCAATACTCCAGAAGGTGAGCGTGTAGAGAAATTCGACCGCATCTACTTGGCCATCGGATCACGTCCTGCCAACCGTATTGTCTCTACAACTGCTGGTATCGAGGTTGACGAGAAAGGTTATGTCAAGGTGGTGGAGCGTCCTTTTGGTATGACCACCCGCAGAGGTGTGTTTGCCGGAGGCGACGTGGTTCATCGTCCTCAGACCGTGGTGCTTGCCATGAAGGCTGCCAAGGAGGTGGCTCAGGGTATTGCTCAATATGTCGATGCCATCAAGTTGCTCGAAGAGGCAAAGCGCATCGAGAAGAGCGGCACGACAGACGTAGAATAACGTTATAGACTTTTAAATCGCATTAATATCTCCCAAAACTCATTGGTGGTTTTGGGAGATATTATTTTTTTATTTACTTTTGTAGGCATAACTCAACTTATGTAAGTTGTAGAAGTTCAATAAGATAAAACGAATGAAGAAGACTATATTGATGATTGTGCTGGTATGTTGGGCAGTGGCAATGGTCAGGGCACAGAAAACCTGCGTCATAGCCAATGCCGAAGACCATGTGCCTGTGCGTGAAGCATTGATTCATACCGATAACAATCATTGGGCACGTACCGACTACAGAGGTTACTGGACCATGAAGTATCAGTTTGACAGTGCTACGGTGTCGAAACCGGGCTTTCTGAAGACTACCATCTATCTGAAGAATCTCCCCGATACGGTGTTTCTGCTGCCACAGAGTCACCAACTCAGAGAGGTGGAAGTATGGGGAGAGAATATGCCTGGTATCAAAGGCATTCAGAACGATGCGCACCGGCAGGCTGAGATAGGTGGGGCAAATGCTCCCAGCGGAGCGAGCTTCGACTTGGCCAAGATGCTTGACAAGAGGGGCAGACGTGACAGCAAGCATCTTCGAGAGGCGCAAAAGATATTCGGCGAGATGGATCGCAAAGACCCCATTGTGGCTGCCTACGAGAAGGCCACAGGAAAGAAATATCAGGCTAACGGCAGTATGATGAAGTCGAGCGTGGAGCCTATAGAACCTCGCCAGCAACCTGCCGCTGCATCTGATGCAGAAAAGGCTAAAGCTGCAGGAGACAGAAATGGGCAGGACAATGTGCCGGAAAAGAATCCCGGCAAGGAGCAAGGTAAAGGAAAAAACAAGGAACAAGGGAAGGAGCCGCTTCCTGTAAATGATGAAAAATCGTCAAAAAAGGTACGCGTGTCGGTAGAACAGTCGGTAAGTATCCTAAAGTGACAGATTTGACGTGCTTTTTTGGTTACTATTATAGGGTTTTCGGAATTATTTTCGTAACTTTGCAGCCAAAATAAAAAAAGAATTTAAAATGTTTGAAAATTTAAGTGATAGACTGGAACGATCCTTCAAGATTCTGAAGGGTGAGGGTAAGATAACCGAAATCAACGTGGCAGAGACCATGAAGGACGTACGCCGTGCTTTGCTCGACGCCGACGTCAACTTCAAGGTAGCTAAGGAATTCACCAACAAGGTGAAGGAAAAGGCACTTGGTATGAATGTGCTTACGGCTGTAAAGCCTGGTCAGTTGATGGTAAAGCTGGTTCACGACGAGCTGGCTGAGTTGATGGGAGGCGAGGAGGCTCCTCTGAAGCTCGAAGGTCATCCTGCCATCATCCTGATGAGCGGTCTGCAGGGTTCGGGTAAGACCACCTTCAGTGGAAAACTTGCCAATATGCTCAAGACCAAGAAGGGCAAGAAGCCATTGCTCGTGGCTTGCGACGTTTATCGTCCTGCTGCTATCGACCAGTTGAAGGTGGTAGGAGAGCAAGTGGGTGTTCCTGTATACAGTGAGCCTGAGAACAAGGATGTTTGTGTCATTGCCGACCATGCCATCCAGCAGGCTAAGACCAATGGCAACGATGTTGTCATCGTGGATACTGCCGGTCGTCTGGCCATTGACGAGCAGATGATGAACGAGATCAGCGGTCTTAAGAATCATCTTCGTCCCGACGAGACTCTCTTCGTAGTTGACTCGATGACTGGTCAGGATGCTGTCAATACAGCCAAGGAGTTTAACGACCGTCTTGATTTCAATGGCGTGGTTCTTACCAAGCTTGATGGTGATACCCGTGGTGGTGCTGCTCTCAGTATCCGCACTGTGGTAACCAAGCCTATCAAGTTTATTGGTACTGGCGAGAAGATGGAGGCTATCGACGTGTTCCATCCTGCCCGTATGGCCGACCGTATTCTCGGTATGGGTGACGTGGTTTCGTTGGTAGAGCGTGCTCAGGAGCAGTTCGACCTTGAGGAGGCAAAGAAACTGGAGAAGAAGATTCGCAAGAATCAGTTCGACTTCAACGACTTCTATGCTCAGATACAGCAAATCAAGAAGATGGGTAATATCAAGGATTTGGCGGGTATGATTCCTGGTTTAGGCAAGGCCATCCGTGATGTGGATATTCCTGATGATGCATTCAAGAGCGTTGAGGCTATCATTCAGAGTATGACTCCTAAGGAGCGTTCTAACCCAGGTATCCTCAATACCAGCCGTCGTCAGCGTATCGCCAAGGGCTCGGGTACCAATATCCAGGAGGTGAACAAGCTGATCAAGCAGTTCGACCAGACCCGCAAGATGATGCAGATGATGACTGGTGGCGGAATGGCAGGCATGATGAGCCGCATGAAGGGTATGAAGGGAATGCCCGGTATGCCAAAGATGCCAGGAATGTGATAACACATAACATTGATTATTTAATATTGAATGAAATGCAACTGATAGACGGAAAGGCTACAGCAAATGCCATTAAGGAGCAGATAGCCGAAGAGGTGGCACAAATTGTTGCCAACGGAGGAAAACAGCCACACTTGGCTGCTGTACTCGTAGGACATGACGGAGGCAGCGAGACCTATGTCAAGAATAAGGTGCTTGCCTGTGAGAAGTGTGGGTTCAAGTCGACCCTTATTCGTTACGAGGACGACGTGACCGAGGAAGAGTTGTTGGCCTGTGTGGACAAGCTGAACAAGGATGAAGATGTAGATGGCTTCATCGTGCAACTGCCTCTTCCTGCCCATATTGACGAGCAGAAAATCATCATGGCCATTGATTATCGCAAGGATGTGGACGGTTTTCATCCCATCAATGTAGGTCGCATGGCTATAGGTCTGCCTTGTTTCATCTCTGCCACTCCGTTGGGTATTCTTACCCTGTTGCAGCATTATCATATTCCTACCAGTGGCAAGAAGTGTGTAGTGCTTGGCAGAAGCAACATCGTGGGCAAGCCTATGGCGCAACTCATGATGCAGAAACAGTGGGGTGATGCTACCGTAACGGTTTGCCATTCTCACTCTGCCAACCTGAAGGAGGAATGCCGTGAGGCGGACATCATCATTGCAGCTATCGGAAAGCCCAACTTCGTTACAGCCGATATGGTGAAAGAGGGAGCTGTGGTGATAGATGTTGGTACAACCCGCGTGCCTGATGCTACCCGTAAGAGTGGTTTCCGTCTGAATGGTGATGTCAAATTTGACGAGGTGGCAGAGCGTTGCTCTTATATCACCCCTGTTCCTGGTGGTGTAGGTCCTATGACCATCTGCTCGCTGATGAAGAATACATTGGCTGCAGGAAAGAAGGAATTCTACAAGTAGCAATATACTTGATTTTTTATAACTCTCTAATTTGTTGGAGGCCGAGTGTAGTGATGCACTCGGTCTTTTTTTTGTTTCCCTAACTCCAGAACTTACTGAAACTCTCTATATATAATAAATAATGTACGCGCGCGAAGAAGCATGGAAAAACTTGTGTTTTAGCTTGAAAATGTAAGTAGACTGGGAGGTTGTGATAGGATGTGAATAATCGGTGTGAAAGTCTTAAAGTTATTTTGCAATCGTACAAAAAGAAGAAAATATGTGCTTTTTTTCCAGTTTTCACGGGACAAATGTAAAATATTATAGGAAAAGTTTGGTAGTTAAGTTTTTTTTTTATTACTTTGCACTCGATTTCAAAAATGTGCAATGTGTTGCGCAATAATAAAGATTTCAATAACATTTTTAATAAATTAATTTTTAGAGAGACATGAAAAAGTTAGGTTTATTGTTTGCTGCCGCTGCAATGGCAGTTTCAGTAAATGCTCAGACAGTTACTGAGAGCAAGACATTTGACAACTTCTACATCGGCATCAACGGCGGTGCTCAGGTAAAGACTACTGGCGAGAGCTGGATGAACAACCTGAACTCAAACGCTGGCCTTCGTATCGGTCGCTGGTTCACTCCAGTATTCGGTTTGGCTGCTGAGGGTAATGTTTACTTCAACGATCACTGCAAGCACTACATGCCACAGTCTAAGACTTTAGCTCGCTACATGAACGTAGGTTTGATCGGTACTGTAAACTTGAGCAACTGGTTTGCTGGTTACAAGGGTGAGCCACGTTTGTTCGAGGTTGTTCCTGTATTCGGCTTCGGTTGGGGTCATACATTCGGTACAGCTGCTGGTGATAATGAAAAGGAGCTCAACGCTCTTACTTCTAAGGCTGGTATCGACTTCACATTCAACTTGGGCAAGGCTAAGGCATGGCAGGTATATGTTGAGCCTTCTATGAACTGGGCTTTGAACGGCTATGGCTATGAGGGTGTTGCTTACGACATCAACAAGTCTGCATTCCAGTTGAACGCTGGTATCGTTTACAAGTTCAAGAACTCTAACGGTTCTCACAACTTCACAATCGCTCAGCTCCGCGACCAGAACGAGATCGATGGTTTGAACAGCCAGATCAACAGCCTTCGTGGTGACTTGAACGACAAGGACGCTCAGCTTTCTGCTAAGGACAAGCAGATCAAGGATCTTCAGAATGCTCTCGACGAGTGCAACAAGAAGCCTAAGTATGTGAAGCCAGCTACTGCTACAAACTTGCAGCCAACTGTATTGTTCCGTCAGGGCAAGGCTGTTGTAGACAAGAGCCAGATGCCTAACATCGAGTTGATCGCTCAGTATATGAAGAATCACGCGGATGCTAAGGTTGAGATCAAGGGTTACGCTTCTCCAGAGGGTAACAAGGACTTCAACCAGGCTCTTTCTCAGAAGCGTGCTGACGCTGTTAAGAACGTACTCGTTAAGAAGTACAAGATCGCTGCTGATCGTTTGACTACTAAGGGTATGGGCGCAACAGACAAGCTCTTCAAGCAGGTTGAGTTCAACCGTGTATCTACTTTCAACGACAACTCTGTTGCTGAGTAATTGAAAGCAATACGCTAAAAACGATATTGAATAATATCAAAATAGGGAATCCCTAAGGCTTCGGTCTTAGGGATTTTTTTTGTTTATAGTAACTGATTGATATGTAAATGTAGCAAATGTCTTATAGATTGTAAGTATTATAGGTTATTTTTGTAACAAAATACGCGTATTTGTGAAAGTTTATACGAAATTTGTTGGCTATTACATAAAAACTCAGTATCTTTGTAGGCAAAATAAACGAAGATACAAAAATGATGAAACATCCATTAAGAAGTAGTGTCTGTACTGAAGGCAGAAGAATGGCAGGTGCCCGTGCACTCTGGGTAGCTGCTGGTATGAAACATGAGCAGTTTGGCAAACCTATTATTGCCATTGTGAACAGCTTTACACAGTTTGTGCCAGGTCATACTCATCTTCATGAAATCGGTCAGATTGTCAAGAAGGAAATAGAAGCAATGGGTTGCTATGCAGCCGAATTCAATACGATAGCCGTAGACGACGGTATAGCAATGGGTCACGATGGTATGTTGTATTCACTTCCAAGCCGTGATATCATTGCCGATTCTGTAGAGTATATGGTAAATGCACATAAGGCTGATGCCATGATTTGCATCTCCAATTGTGACAAGGTGACTCCGGGTATGCTGATGGCTTCTATGCGTCTGAACATCCCTACTGTATTCTGTTCGGGTGGCCCTATGGAGGCAGGACGATGGAAAGGCGAGAATGCCGACCTGATCACTGCCATGATCAAGGGTGCTGACACCAGTGTCTCTGATGAGGAGATGACTCAGATAGAACAGTGTGCATGTCCTGGATGCGGTAGTTGCTCGGGTATGTTTACTGCCAATTCCATGAACTCTCTTACCGAGGCTATCGGTCTGAGCCTTCCTGGCAATGGTACCATCCTGGCTACTCACAAGAACCGCATTCAGCTCTTCAAGGATGCAGCACGTCAGGTGGTTAAGAATGCTTATGCTTATTATCAGGATGGCGACGAGAGCGTATTGCCACGCAATATCGCTACCCGTGATGCATTCCTCAATGCCATGACTTTGGATATCGCCATGGGCGGAAGTACCAATACCGTGCTTCACCTGTTGGCTGTGGCTCAGGAGGCTGGCGCCGACTTCAAGATGGAGGACATCGATCAGTTGAGCCGCAAGGTGCCTTGTCTCTGCAAGTTGAGTCCTAACACTCAGAAGTACAGTGTGCAGGAGTGCAACCGTGCAGGAGGAATCATGGGTATATTGAATGAGCTCAACAAGGGAGGACTTATCAACGGCTCTGTAATGCGAGTTGATGGTCATACTCTTGACGAACAGATGAAGAAATATGATATCACCACTGGTCAACTCGACCCAGAGGCCGACAGAATCTATCATTCTGCACCTGGTCGTAAGTTCTCTATCCAGATGGGTAGTCAGGATGCTCAATGGGAGAGCCTGGATACTGACCGTGAGAATGGTTGTATTCGCGATTTGGAGCATGCTTATACCAAGGATGGTGGTCTTGCTGTGCTGTTTGGCAATATTGCCCAGAATGGTTGTGTGGTAAAGACTGCCGGTGTAGACCCTGTGCTTTGGCATTTCGAGGGCCCTGCCGTATGCTTCGACTCTCAGGAGGATGCCTGCGAGGGAATCTTGGATGGCAAGGTGAACTCGGGCGACTGTGTCGTTATTACCCACGAAGGTCCTAAGGGTGGTCCTGGTATGCAGGAGATGCTTTATCCTACCTCTTATATCAAGAGCCGCCATCTTGGCAAGGAGTGTGCGCTCATTACCGATGGTCGTTTCTCGGGTGGTACGTCAGGTCTTAGCATCGGTCATATCTCACCAGAGGCTGCAGCAGGTGGTAACATCGGCAAGATAAAGGATGGCGATATCATCGTGATTGATATTCCTAACCGCAGCATCAATGTGAAGTTGAGTGATGAGGAACTCAATGCCCGTCCACAACAGCCATTGAAGCGTAACCGTGTGGTAAGCAAGGCTTTGCGTGCCTATGCACAGAGTGTAAGCTCTGCCGACAAGGGTGGTGTGAGAATCATAGATTAGTAGTATCTTTAGAAATTTAAGAGAATTCGGAGGAAAGTTAAGTGAGTTCCCACTTAACTTCCCTCATCATATAAAAACAATAAGTATAAATGGCAAAAGAAGTAATTTCAGGAGCAGAAGCATTGATGCGCTCATTGCAGGCAGAAGGGGTGACAACCATCTTCGGCTATCCGGGTGGCAGCATCATGCCAGTGTTTGATGCACTGTATGGTTACACGAGAGGAGAAAATAAGGTGTTTGATCACATCTTGGTACGTCACGAGCAGGCTGCTGCTCATGCTGCACAGGGTTATGCCCGAGTCAGCGGTGAGGTGGGAGTGACTCTTGTGACAAGTGGTCCTGGTGCAACCAATACGCTGACTGGTATTGCTGATGCCATGATGGACTCAACCCCTATTGTGGTTATTGCTGGTCAGGTGGGTGTGGGTGCCCTGGGTACTGATGCTTTCCAGGAAGTAGACCTGGTGGGCGTTACCCAGCCAATCTCCAAATGGGCTTATCAGATCAGACGTCCTGAGGATGTGGCATGGGCTGTAAGCCGTGCTTTCTATATCGCCCGTAGCGGTCGCCCGGGTCCTGTCGTGCTCGACTTCACCAAGAATGCCCAGGTGGCTTCTTGCGAATGGGAACCGGTGAAGTGTGAGAAGGTGACATCCTATAATCCTTATCCTAAGATTGACGAGCAGGCTGTGGCTAAGGCTGCCGAACTCATCAACAAGGCAAAGAAACCTTTTGCCTTGGTGGGTCATGGCGTGGAACTTGGTGGTGCCCACAATGAACTGTTGGAGTTCTTGGAGAAAGCCGATATCCCTGCAGGACGTACGCTTCTCGGTCTCTCAGCTCTGCCCAGCAATCATCCTCTCAATATGGGTATGCTCGGTATGCATGGCTCTTATGCCACCAACATGAAGACGCAGGAGTGTGATGTGCTGATAGCCATCGGTATGCGCTTCAGCGACCGTATCACGGGTGTTCCTTCCAAGTATGCTCCTCAGGCTAAGGTGATTCATCTCGATATTGACAAGGCCGAGATAGACAAGGTGATAAAGACGGATGTCGCTGTCATCGGTGACTGCAAACAGTCGTTGCCAGCCATCACACGTCTGCTGAATAAGAATGTACACCGTGAATGGCGCGACTCTTTCGATGTGTATCGCCAGCAGGAGCAGGAGAAAGTTATCGAGAAAGACATTCATCCTAAGGAAGGTCCACTGTTGATGGGTGAGGTGACCAATGTGGTGACCGAGGCTACTCACAACGAGGCTGTGCTCGTGAATGATGTCGGTCAGAATCAGATGATCAGCAGCCGTTATTTTAAGTTTACCAAGAAATTGTCTATCGTCACCAGTGGTGGCTTCGGAACCATGGGCTTCGGTTTGCCTGCAGCCATCGGTGCTACTTTCGGTGCTCCCGACAGAACAATCTGCTGCTTCTTCGGTGATGGCGGTTTCCAGATGAACATCCAGGAACTGGGTACTATCATGGAACAGCAGGCTCCTGTGAAGATGATTCTGCTGAACAACAACTACTTGGGCAATGTGCGTCAGTGGCAAGACCTGATGTTCGAGGGTCGCCGTTCGTTCACCCACATGTTGAATCCACGTTATGCAGAGGTGGCTCATGCCTATGGTATTCCTTACGATGTGGTCATCGACCGCAAGGACTTGAAGGCAAAGGTAGAGAAGATGATTGCCACCAAGGGTCCTTATCTCTTGGAGTGCGCCATCAAGGAGGACGAGGACATCGTGCCTATGACTCTGCCAGGCAAGAGCGTGGACGAGATGCAGCTCGAGTTGAACTATTAAGAGTGGAACAGGAAGAGTGAGGAATCGACTCCTTGTGAAAGAGGGGTGAAGTATCAACTTCTTTGAATGATAAGATTATGGAGAATAACAACGAAAAGAAATTATATACACTGCTTGTTTATTCTGAGAACATTGCCGGTATTCTGAATCAGATTACAGCCGTGTTTACTCGCAGACAGGTGAATATCGAGAGTTTGAATGTATCTGCCAGCAGTATCAAGAACATTCACAAGTACACCATTACGGTGTGGAGTGACGAGGAGCAGATAGAGAAAATCAACAAGGCGATAGAGAAAAAGATCGATGTGGTGAAGAGTGACTATTACACCGATGACCAGATCTTTATCCACGAGGTGGCTCTCTTCAAGATTTCCACACCCGTCTTGCTGGAAAATCCTGAGGTGTCGCGTACCATCCGCAAGCACGATGCACGCATGATGGAGGTAAATCCTACTTACAGCACGGTGCTCCTTGCAGGACTGACTGAAGACATCGCCGACTTGTTCCATCAGCTCAACAGCTTTGACTGCCTCTTGCAGTATACTCGCTCTGGACGCATTGCTGTGACAAGAAGTTATGATGAGCCTGTATCCGATTATCTTAAAAAAGGCGAAGAGGAGTAACTTTATAGAGCGATGAAAATAGTATAAAATATGAATTATAAGAGTCGTGTTTCTATGGTTTTCTGACTATGGAAATACGACTTTTATATAATAAAACAAGTACGAGATATGGAATTATTAAGCAAAGTAGGAAGATATGAGTTCCTTTCGGAACCTTTTCATTGTGACTATTCCAGTCACTTGTTTATGGGGCATTTGGGCAATCATCTGTTGAATGCTGCCGATTTTCATAGCAACGACAGGGGATATGGTATGAACTATCTCATGCCTCGCCATCGCACATGGGTATTGAGCCGTCTTGCCATTGAGATGACAGAGATGCCCAAGTCGTATGACAAGTTCGCAGTGGAGACATGGGTGGAGAATGCCATGAAGTATTTTACAGCGCGCGACTTCAAGATCTGCGGCACATCACCGGCAGGTGAGGAGGAGAAAGTATATGGTTACGGCAAGAGTGTGTGGGCTATGATAGACACGCAGAGCCGCCAGCCTGTTGACATCTTCTCGATCAACGACGGCTTGATATCTCAGTATATTGAGACAGAAAAGGAATGCCCCATTGCTGCCAGCTCGAGGGTGAAGATGTCGGCTGATGCCCAACTCGTCAGAACCATTGACACCTATTATAATGATGTGGACGTCAATGGACATATCAATTCGGTGAAATATATCGAGCACATCCTCGATTTGTTTGATTTGGATTACTATAAGGCTCATTTCCTGCAAAGATTCGAAATTGCTTATGTGGCAGAGAGCCATCAAGGCGATAAATTGAACTTCTATATGGAGGAAGTAGGAGAGAATGAATATTGCATAAAAGTAACAAAAAGCATGCAAAATTCTGAAAAAGATATAGAAGTTGTAAGAAGTAAAGCGAAATTTATAAAAAAATGAAAGAAAAATTTGGTTGTTTCATAATGATTTATTACCTTTGCAACCGAATTAATAAAAGGAATAAACCCATAGCCGCTTTCTTGGATAGGGGGTGGACGGATCAAAAGACTTTCTTTGAATAAGTAGGGCTCGCATCCGTATGGATAAGTAAAACCCGCGGCTTCACAACAGTAGTCGCACAAAAAATTTTTATTATGGCAGAAATGAATTTCGGTGGCGTAATTGAAACAGTAGTCACCAGTCATGAATTTTCATTGGAGAAAGCACGTGAAGTATTGAAAAATGAAACTATCGCCGTTATCGGTTATGGTATTCAGGGTCCTGGTCAGGCATGCAACCTTCGTGACAATGGCTTCAACGTAATCGTTGGTCAGCGTGAGGGTAAGACTTATGAGAAGTGTCTGAAGGACGGATGGGTTCCTGGTAAGACTTTGTTCTCTATCGAGGAGGCTGTTCAGAAGGGTACTATCATCTGTATGTTGCTTTCTGATGCCGGCCAGATTGCTGTTTGGCCAAAGATTAAGCAGTATCTTACAGCAGGTAAGACTTTGTATTATTCACATGGTTTCGCTATCAACTGGAGCGATCGCACAGGCGTAGTTCCACCAAAGGATATTGATGTTATCATGGTTGCACCTAAGGGTTCTGGTACTTCTCTCCGCACTATGTTCTGCGAGGGTCGTGGTTTGAACTGCTCTTATGCTGTTTACCAGGATGCATCTGGCAAGGCTGAGGAGAAGACAATTGCCTTCGGTATCGGTATCGGTGCCGGTTACTTGTTCAAGACTACATTCCATCGTGAGGCTACTTCTGACCTTACTGGTGAGCGTGGTTCTTTGATGGGTGCCATCGAGGGATTGTTGGAGGCTCAGTATGATGTGCTCCGTGAGAATGGTCACTCACCATCAGAGGCTTTCAACGAGACTGTTGAGGAGCTGACACAGAGCCTTGGCCCTCTCTTCGGTGAGAAGGGTATGGACTGGATGTATGCTAACTGCTCTACTACTGCACAGCGTGGTGCGCTCGACTGGGCTCCTCGTTTCCGCGAGGCTATCAAGCCAGTTATGGAGTGGTTGTATTACTCTGTTAAGACAGGTAATGAGGCACAGATTTCTATCGACAAGAACTCTCAGCCTGACTACCGTGAGAAGTTGAACGCAGAACTCGAGGCTATGCGCAACAAAGAGATGTGGCAGGCTGGTGTTACTGTACGTAAACTTCGTCCTGAGAACAACTAATTTTTTTCTCGTACATAATGTTGGAAAGGGAATGGTCCGTGAGGGGTCGTTCCCTTTTGTTTTTTTGTTCCAATGCTGATACCTCAAAATGAAGATATAAATATTGCAAATAATATAGATAACAATAAACCAGTCACAAATTGTGAGCAGTTATAAAATAATGAGATCGTAGTTACCACTCCTGTAGAATGTCGAATAATGTCTGTTCATGGAAATCAATTATAATAGATAGAGGCTTGGCAGAACTTTACGTAGTTTTTTTTGAATGAAAAGTCTCAAAGTATCATTCTTGACTTAAAAATATTTGTAACACGTTGATTAATAGGTGTATATAATAAATGATACTTTTTGCGTTTTGTTACAAAAAGTATCATAGAAGTATCATAAAAGTATCATAGAAGTCTCATTTTAGGCCGATTTTTGGCTTTTTCAGCCTTTTCCCAGTCTTCTGCTTTATCTTTTCTTTATCAGATACTGAACTTTAGCAAGTTCAGAAGTTATAGAAGTTAAAGAAGTTATCACTCCCTTCGGTCGTTAGAAGTTATAGCCAACAGCCTTTTGGGTTGAATATCTATCTGTAAAGCATATGGCTTTAACTTCTCTAACTTCTTTAAATTCTTTAACTTCCCCATTTGCGAAAGTTGATGCAGGTATTCTTCATAATGTTTTCTTTGAATGCTTGTTGGAAATAGAAATGATAGTGCCCAAAATAAATCTAATAATTGGGCATTCGTTGCCCGCCGTATTGGCAGTGTGTGTCCAAGGCTTGTTCTGTTGATGCCCGCTGGTTGTTCAGCGGATGCCCGTCCGTTGGTCCGTAAGGGATCATGCGGAGGGCACGAACTTCTTTATCTTCTTTAACTTCCCATTTGCGAAAGTTGGCTTAATGATTGATTATCTTAATAACGTGGAATAAGGCAAAATGCTGCATCGAAAATGATATTTTTCGCTTAAAATGAGATTTTTGTGATACTTCTATGATACTTTATATCATATTTCAAGAGAAGTCTCATTGTTGATAACTGATAATATATCAGTTAGTTATAATGATATTGAATATCAAAAATGATACTTTGATACATTTTTATCAAAAAACAAATTAACGTGCATGAACCATATTAATTTAGCCAACCATCTACAGAATCTTATTTATTACAAGGATGAGTATCGCTTATTCTATCCAAGAACACCTGCAGATATCCGGCATAATATAACGGAATATTATACAAAGTGAAAGACTTACCTTTCTGAGTCGTTACTGTATCCGATGTCATCGGACCATTCCAGAGGCGCAATGCCACCTTCTCTTTCGACTCTTCCATAAAAAGATGCAAGGAACGGAGTTTGGCATTGCTGCCTGTCTTCACTTCTATCGGAATCAGATACATATCCAAATCAAAACTTTTATTTCGCATTCCATTTCCAAACCAAAAATACTCAATCTCGATGTATATCCAAACCAAAAGTACAACCATTCTGCAATATGTAAACTTCATTAATACAAACCCATCGGCAGGATTAAGTATGCACTAAATTAATTCCGCCAATGGGTATAGACTATAAAAAGCAAGTCATTTGTACAATTTGGGTTCATTTATGTGAAATAACAACCCTATAGTTGTGTTTTCTCGTGAAAATCAGTTATCTTTGTGGGCGAAATGGCAATAGCCATAATGACGATAAAAAGAAATAAGATATGCCAGTACAAAGTGAAGCTGCCCTCGAAAACGGACTTATAGATACTCTTCAAAAGATGAACTACGAGTATGTTCATATTGAAGAGGAGAAGAACCTGTCTGCCAATTTCAAGAAACAGTTGGAGAAACATAACAAGAAGAAGTTGGAAGAATTGGGTCGTACCGAATTTACAGAGTCAGAGTTTGAAAAGATACTTATCTATCTTGAAGGTGGCACTCGCTTTGAAAAGGCAAAGAAACTGCGTGACCTCTTTCCGCTTGAAATGGAAAGCGGTGAACGCCTGTGGGTGGAGTTCTTGAACCGCACTCACTGGTGTCAGAACGAGTTTCAGGTTTCCAATCAGATTACGGTTGAGGGCAGAAAGAAATGCCGTTACGATGTGACGATACTTATCAATGGTCTGCCTTTGGTTCAGATAGAACTGAAGCGCAGAGGTGTGGAACTGAAACAGGCATACAACCAGATACAACGCTATCACAAGACTTCTTTCCATGGACTGTTTGATTACATCCAGTTGTTTGTCATCTCTAATGGTGTGAACACTCGCTATTTTGCCAACAACCCGAATAGTGGCTATAAGTTCACATTCAACTGGACGGATGCCGCCAACGTGCCTTTCAACGACTTGGAGAAGTTTGCCACAGTGTTCTTTGACAAGTGTACGTTGGGCAAGATTATTGGCAAGTACATTGTATTGCATGAGGGGGACAAATGTCTGATGGTGCTTCGCCCTTATCAGTTCTATGCCGTGGAGAAGATTCTCGATCGTGTGGAAAACTCCAACGATAACGGTTATATCTGGCATACAACTGGTGCAGGAAAGACCTTGACATCATTCAAGGCAGCTCAACTTGTATCAGAGTTGGACGATGTGGATAAGGTTATGTTCGTGGTTGACCGCCACGACCTCGACACGCAGACCCAAGCCGAATATGAGGCTTTTGAGCCTGGTGCCGTTGACAGCACCGACAACACAGACGAATTGGTGAAGCGTTTGCACAGCAATTCAAAGATTATCATAACAACCATACAGAAACTCAATGCCGCTGTCAGCAAGCAGTGGTATAGCAGTCGTATTGAGGAAATACGCCATTCTCGCATCGTGATGATTTTCGATGAATGTCATCGAAGCCATTTTGGAGAATGCCACAAGAATATCGTGAAGTTCTTCGACAACACGCAGATATTCGGCTTTACTGGTACTCCTATATTTGTTGAGAATACGGTGGACGGACATACCACAAAGGAAATCTTCGGCAACTGTCTTCACAAGTATCTCATCAAGGATGCCATTGCCGATGAAAATGTGCTGGGTTTCCTTGTGGAGTATTACCACGGCAATGAGGATGTGGATAATGCCGACCAAGACCGTATGACGGAGATAGCAAAATTTATCCTTAATAATTTCAATAAGTCAACATTCGATGGAGAGTTTGACGCATTGTTTGCCGTGCAGTCAGTGCCGATGCTAATCCGTTACTACAAGATATTCAAGAGCCTCAATCCGAAGATTAGGATTGGAGCGATCTTCACATACGCTGCCAATAATAGTCAGGATGATGACTTGACAGGTATGAATACTGGCAACTTTGTGAGTGACAGTATTGGCGAGGCAGACGAACTGCAAGCCATCATGGATGACTATAATAATATGTATGGAACGAGTTTCACCACAGAAAACTTCCGTGCATATTACGATGACATCAACCTCCGCATGAAGAAAAAGAAGGCTGACATGAAGCCTCTTGACCTCTGCTTGGTTGTCGGAATGTTCCTTACTGGTTTTGACAGTAAGAAGCTCAACACTCTCTATGTTGACAAGAATATGGAGTATCATGGCTTGTTACAAGCGTTCAGCCGTACCAACCGTGTGTTGAACGAGAAGAAGCGTTTCGGTAAGGTGGTTTGCTTCCGTGACTTGAAAAGCAAGGTGGACGAGTCCATCAAACTTTTCAGCAACAGCAACAATCTTGAAGAAATTGTGCGCCCACCATTTGATGATGTCAAAACCCACTATCAAGAACTGACAAAGGATTTCTTGGAGCATTATCCCGAACCTCATTTTGTGGACTATTTGCAAAGTGAGAACGACAAGAAGCAGTTTGTCCTCGCTTTCCGTGACATCATCAAAAAGCACGCAGAGATACAAGTGTATGATGAGTTTGAGGAGGATGCTCCCGACCTCGGAATGACAGAACAACAGTTTATGGACTTCCGCAGCAAGTATCTTGACATATACGATTCGTTTGCTGTCAAGAACGATGACCCAAAGAAAGGTTGTCAAGTTCCAGAGGAAGACTCAAGCATGGTTGGTGAGCCAGACCCTCTTGAAGAAGCCGCAACTGGTATGGGCGATATTGATTTTTGCTTGGAACTCCTGCATAGTGATATTATCAATGTTGCCTATATCTTGGAGTTGATTGCAGACCTCAATCCTTATAGCGAGGACTACGAAGAGAGGCGTAAGCACATCATCGACACAATGATTAAGGATGTCGAACTTCGCAGTAAGGCAAAACTCATTGACGGATTTATTCAGAAAAATGTGGATGATGACCGTGACAATTTCATGGCTCGCAAGCAAAAGGCTGATGGTACAAGCGACCTTGAAGAACGGTTGAACAACTACATCGTCACCGAACGTAACAATGCTGTCAATACCTTGGCAGAGGAAGAGGAACTTGATACCGATGTACTCAATCATTACCTCTCTGAATACGACTATCTGCAAAAGGAGCAGCCCGAAATCATACAGGAGGCTTTGAAAGGCAAACATCTGGGACTGATAAAAAGACGCAAGGCATTAACAAGAATACTTGATAAATTGCGTTCTATTATAAGAACATTCAGTTGGGAATAATCAAAAGAAAACAAACGATATGAGCGAAGAATTACAACAGAAACTCCGTGACCAACTTTGGGAAGTTGCAAACAAACTGCGTGGCAATATGTCGGCAAGTGACTTCATGTATTTCACCCTTGGTTTTATCTTCTACAAGTATTTGTCGGAGAAGATAGAGAAGCATGCCAATGACGCATTGGTGGACGATGAAGTCACGTTTAAAGAACTGTGGGCAATGGAGAAAGACGAAGATATAGAGGAACTTCAGGAGGTTGTCAAGACCGAATGTCTGGAAAATATCGGCTACTTCATTGAACCAAACTTCCTGTTCTCGTCTGTCATCGAGAGCATTAAGAAAAAGGAGAATATTCTGCCGATGCTCGAACGCTCATTGAAGCGTATTGAGGACAGTACCCTCGGACAGGACAGCGAAGAGGATTTTGGCGGTCTATTCTCTGACATTGACCTTGCTTCACCAAAATTGGGTAAAACTGCAGATGACAAGAATGCTTTGGTCAGCAATGTTCTTCTTGCCCTTGATGACATTGACTTTGGTGTAGAAGCATCGCAAGAGATTGATATTCTCGGTGATGCCTACGAGTATATGATTAGCCAATTTGCCGCTGGTGCAGGCAAGAAAGCTGGTGAGTTCTATACTCCTCAGGAAGTAAGCCGTATCTTAGCCGAGATTGTTACCATTGGTCACGCTCGTCTGCGCAATGTCTATGACCCTACTTGTGGTAGTGGTTCACTTCTTCTTCGTGCAGCAAGCATCGGTCATGCAAACGAGATCTTTGGTCAGGAGAAGAATCCTACTACATACAACTTGGCTCGTATGAATATGCTTCTTCATGGCATCAAGTTCAGCAATTTCCGCATTGAGAATGGTGATACTTTGGAGGCTGATGCTTTTGGCGATACTCAGTTTGACGCTGTGGTAGCAAATCCTCCTTTCTCTGCCGAATGGAGTGCTGCCGATAAATTCAATAATGATGACCGTTTCAGCAAGGCAGGACGCTTGGCACCACGCAAGACAGCCGACTATGCCTTTATTCTTCACATGATTTATCACCTTAATGAGGGTGGCACAATGGCTTGTGTCGCTCCTCATGGTGTGTTGTTCCGTGGCAATGCCGAGGGCGTCATCCGCCGTTTTCTCATCGAAAAGAAAAATTATGTGGATGCTATTATCGGACTTCCTGCCAATATCTTCTATGGCACAAGCATTCCCACCTGTATCTTGGTGTTCAAGAAATGCCGTAAGGAGGATGACAACATTCTCTTCATTGATGCCAGCAAGGAGTTTGAAAAAGTCAAGACACAGAACAAGCTCCGTCCGCAGCATATCAAGAAGATTGTTGACACCTATCGTGAGCGCAAGGAGATAGAAAAATACAGTCATCTTGCCACACTGCAAGAAGTGGCTGAGAACGACTACAACCTCAACATTCCTCGTTACGTTGATACTTTCGAGGAAGAAGAGCCTATCGACATCCATGCTGTCATGAAGGAAATCAAGGAGCTGGAGGCCAAACGTGCTGACCTTGACAAGGAGATTGAAGGGTATTTGAAAGAGTTAGGATTGGTGGAATAGGTTTATTCTACAATTGAATTTGTCTACCAGCCTGGTAGATTATTAAAAAAGACATAGGATATGGCAGGAAATTTGACATTGGCAGGAAACAGCGAGTTCAAAAGTTGGGTTTCGCAGTTGAAGAAAGATATACGCAGCGCACAAATAAAGGCGGCAATAAAGGTGAACACAGAATTGCTCCGCCTATATTGGCGTATGGGTGCAGACATCTGTGAAAAGCAGAAATCTGCATCTTGGGGCGATGGCTGGATCAAAGAATTGAGCCGTGAACTTATGGCGGAGTTTCCTGATATGAAAGGTTTTTCCTATAGAAATCTAAGGTATATTCGCCAATGGTATGAGTTTTATTATCAGCGAATTACAATTTGGCAACAACCTGTTGCCAAATTAGGAGAAGATAATGGGCAACAACTTGTTGCCCAAATAAGCGAGGACATTTTCTTCTCCGTTCCTTGGGGGCATCATCTGTATATCATATCGCAATGCAAGGACGTTAATCGTGCCGTGTTCTATCTGCAAAAGACAGTAGAAAATGGTTGGAGCCGTGCTGTTCTGCTTAATTATCTTGACACGAATCTGTATGAACGACAGGGAAAGGCCGTGAATAATTTCACAAGACTATTGGCTAATCCTCAAAGTGAATTGGCTGCTCAAACATTGAAAGACCCTTATAATTTCGATTTCCTCACACTTGACGGTGAGTATAGAGAGCGAGAGTTGGAACAAGGACTTACCCAAAATGTCACACGCTTTTTGCTTGAATTGGGTACAGGCTTTGCTTTTGTTGGAAGTCAAGTTCCTCTACAAGTAGGGGAAGATACTGTATATCCCGATTTGCTTTTCTATCACTTGGAACTGCGCTGCTATGTGGTCGTTGAGCTGAAGATTACAAAATTCAAAGCAGAACATTTGGGACAGTTGGGGATGTATGTGAGTGCAGTCAATCATATTAAGAAGAAGTCAACTGACAACCCTACTATAGGTTTGCTTATCTGCAAGACCAAGAACAATGTGATGGCTCAATATGCTCTCGAATCGACCAATCAGCCAATAGGTATCTCCGAATATCAGTTGTCTAAGCTCATGCCTGAAAACATACAGAGCCAGTTGCCTACAATTGAAGACATTGAAGCAACACTTTCTGATATAAAGGAGACTAAGGATTTCAAAAAAGGGTAATGAAATGCTCAAATCTCAATAAAATACGCAAATGGTATTTGTTCTATTCTTCACAAATTGATTTTTTGTACCAAGCTGGTACAAAATTACAAAAGGTGGATAATGTAACAACCCCAATGCCAATGAACGAACATTGCTTGAAATAAAACAGAAAGCCTCTGATAAAGAGTAAGAACGTTTGAAATCTGCCACAAGTTGTGGAAGAAATTGTCCACCAAGTTGGTGGACGAATAAAACCATGTAACTGGTATGTAACTGAGCCATGATTGGTGAATTATAATTAAGGATTAAAAATGACAATGACAATAAATAACGAACATAATAAACTTAATGTCCCAAATCTCAGATTTCCTGAGTTTCAGGGGGAGTGGAAAAAGACAACGATTG
>ERZ780105.150-NODE-150-length-23695-cov-3.53511_pt1 | contig 23695 bp, 23 predicted proteins | sample MGYA00511172_ERZ780105 | MGnify/ENA primary metagenome ERZ780105 (study PRJEB29588, sample SAMEA2144299) | human gut metagenome | biome: human gut; feature: human-associated habitat; material: faeces | place: Denmark | collected 2008/2010 ...
TTTTCGGTCCACTTTTAGACCGTTTTCGGTCTCTTCGGACCGTTTTCGGTCTAAATCCTGACCGTTTTCGGTCTCTTCGGACCGTTTTCGGTCTAAATCCTGAACGCTTTCGGGTTCTTCGGACCGTTTTCGGTCTAAATCCTGACCGTTTTCGGGTTCTTCGGACCGTTTTCGGTCTAAATCCTGACCGTTTTCGGGTTCTAATTTCCCATAGATCCTGCATTTATCCGTAAATGCAATAACCTTTTTATTTCCTAACTTGCTAAGAATGAAATACCCCTTATCCGCAAGGGCTTTTAGGTTTTTCTGAACGCGTTTAGCACATCCAAATACTAAAGGGAAATCTTCTGACACTTTTTTCTCCGAATACCAGTAATATGTAACACCATCAATACAATAACTATTGCACCAACGAGGGAAAGTAAATACAACCGCCATACATGCGGCTTCCGTTAATGTCAAATCTTGCCTACATGCAAAATTTTGGTCTATTAATAAGCTATATTCCATATAATATAAAAAAAAAATGCAGGGCTTTCGGCGTCCACTCCTACTCACCCGCATTTAATATTTTTCATTTAACGCTATATAACGTGGACGGTCTATAACGCCTTTTCTTTTGCAAAGATACTATTTTTATTTTATCTTACAAAAACCTCCTTAAACTTTTTATCTAAAAAAGAAAGTATTCGCATCCGTATAGATGGGTCTATACAACAGTCCATAGAATAAAAACGAGATATTAAAGCCTTACGGGAACCGCAAAAACATCCACAAGTATAAAACGGCTCTATATTGGGATAATTATGTTTATACCATATATGATTGGTCCCGTTTGTTGCTACGTATGTTTTTGTAACTATAAATTTATACTTTATAGGCTCATCCGCATTCGGGTTGCCGGCCGCGCTACGTCTCACGCTCCAATCTGAATCCTTTGCCAATTCGGCCAACATGGCACCGGATGCATTCGGGTTGCCGGCCGCGCTACTTCTCACGTCGTTATCTGAATCCTTTGCCAATTCGGCCAACACGGCACCGGATGTATTCGGGTTACGGGCCGCGCTACTTCTCACGCATACACTCTCATTTCTTAAAAACTCTTTTTCTTCCATATTCATTTATCTATTAATTTAAATGGTTTATATGATTCTTTTATTTTCTGTACATTTTCATCGCTTTCATTTGGAACTATTGAAACAACCGGGTACCGTGAATGGGTATCAGGCTTTTGCGATATGCAAAATTGTACATTCATATCCCATATAATCCCCCGAACAAATCCCCTTTCATATAACACGGCATCGAAAATATCGCGTATGTTGGGGATAGTTGAGGCGGCTCCCTTTGTTACAAATGTCCATACTCCTGCGATTCCCTTTATTAAGGGTATTATAAAAGTCATAGTTAGTGTTATATCCCACCCATTATCTCCACGTCTTGTGCGTCTATTAGGATACTTTTTAGATACGTTTTCCATTAAGTTGGGATATTCATTCACATTTAATGCTGTGTATCGCATACCGTCCCAAACATGGAACGTCTCGCCATCGCCATACGCTACACGTTCTCCTGCGTCGTTTCTATATTCATACGATTCATTACATACGTTTTGCGCTTCATCATCCGGAAATATTATTTGTATAGTCTGCGGCCTGTCTCCATATACCTTGTGAAATAGCCCTGCATATTTCCCCCTTGCTATAAAGTAATCCACACTTTGCGGCAGTCCTTTATCATTTTTCAAGCCTACACAAATAGACCCTATTCGGGGGAATATAAGTTTATTTGTTTTCGGAATCTGTTTTTTTATTCTCCCACTTGCCATATACAACCCTTTCAAATAAAACATAAAAATAAGTCTTACTATATCCGTTATAATCAGTCTTCCGCATCGGGCATATCTGTTTTATATACCATCCATCCATACAGCTTGGATTAATTTCGTGTATATACTCAAAATATGAAACTTTTGTTTCACGATGCGGCATCAGTGAAAGTATATATCTTATTATCTTTCTCATATCTCTAAATTGTCATTCAATAATTTTTTAATCACTTGTTTATTCCCTCTTTTTTTTGATTCTGCGGCCTTTTCTTCTTTTTCGCGTATGGTAGATCCTTTTTTGGATTTTATCGCCTTAGAAGGCTTTTTTGTGCGTTTATCGGGCTTGTTTTCTTTTTCTTCATCATCTATATTAGAAATATTCTTTTCGGGTGCAATTTCTTTCTTATCTGATTTTTTGCTTTTCACTAAATCAGATAAAGTTAAGGAAGTTATATTTTCATTCAAATTAGAATCTGAATCCAAATCAATAACGCCACTAACGACCGTGAAAACATTGTCTTTCTTTTCGTTTTCAATAGAAGCCAATTCTAATAATGCCGGAATTTTCAAGGCGTTAGGGCTATCTGTTTGATTTTTCAAATTGTAAGTAGGATTTTTGCGCCAATCTTTCGGACTAAAATTATATACTCTTTCTATTGAAGTATCCGGATAATTTTCTTCCCACATTTTTTTATAAAAATGCGCCTGTATTTCGGCTTCCTCAGAAAAACCCTTCCGACCGCTTTTAAAGTCTACTATTGCGTTTATCCGTTCATTACTCCCTGGACGTACTAACATAGTACAAACTAAATCAATCATGCCAGCGTAACCGATTGGATGCGCTAAAGCAATCTCCACTGCTAACGGCTTTACATCATAATCCGTTATAAATTGGGCAAACGCTAACACATCTTTTTTAAGTTGGTCTGCATAATAAATAAAGTCGTTAGGAAGGCTTTTATTCTCTATATACGCTTTTAGTTTATCTTTTAAGCCGTCTAAATCATAAACACGGTTTATTAATAGTTCCTCAAACGCAGCGTGCATAAATGTACCATAGGCTGCGCGTTCGTCTCTATACCTTTCCGCTTCTTCTATACCTTTCTCCGCAATCCAATTAATCAGAAAAGGCGATTTAGGTAATGTTTGTGATAAAATCGTAGTTACAGAGGGATAAAATTTCGGAGTTCCTGTATCATCAAATAGATAATAATATCTTTGCCCGTTGCTATTGAGTTGAAACAGCTTGTATCCCGGCTCTATCAATGCAGTAGAATCGAAAAATAAAGCTTTCATTTCTTCCGCAGTCATACCCGGATAAATTTCAAATACTTCATCTTCATTTTGTTCTAATGAAAACTGCGACTTAATTTCTTTTTCTTTCATGATTATTTTTTATTTAGTTCGTTAATACATGCAATCACAATAATAATACATGGCAAGGCCAAAAATAATAAAGCCGGATTATAGAAAGATGTACAGATAAAAACAAGCCCCAATAAGCTAAACAGAATCAAAATAGCTTTTAACTGAAACTCATTAGATAACACATTATTAACCAATCTTTCGAATACAGATAATACACGTTTTTTCATATCTATTATTTTTTGTTTTCCGGAAACCCGTCCGGCCGGTTGTTGAACTTTCAACAATGCAAAGATATAATTTATATTTTAAACGCGCAAACTTTTTTTAGAAATATCTATTTCTTTTTTTTGTATCATAATTAATCGCCTTTCTCCTTAATCCGTTCCAAAACATCCCTATTAGCTTCTAATATTTCATCAAAAGAAGGAATAGGTTGCCAGCATATAACTTTAATATCTCGCCTTGTAAGTTCCTTTCCCGGATAGGATGCCCCATTATCACCAACCCACACGCCATCTTTATATGTAAATGTATCTATATATCTGCGTGATTGTGCCTCCCTATCATGATATTTATAGTAAAACAAGAATCCTACTAAAATACGCTGCCCTTCTTCCGGCAAACGTTCTTCTACACTTACCCACGAAAAATATTTTTTCATCCATTCTGCACCAGCTTTGAAAATATCCGCACCAAATTCAGAAAGTGCATGTTCTCTCCCTGTCTCATGATTATCTTCTTCGTTATTAATTATGGTATAATCTATATGGTAATCTAAAAGGTTCTCAATATGGATTTTTCCCGCTTTTTCAATATCTTCTATTTTCATTGTTTTATCCTTTCATGCGTCCTAAAAAGCACAGTTCTAATACATCGTGTTGCCGACCTATAACAGCAAACTCCAACATATCATTATCATCAGCAAGGTCGTTTATTCTCAATAGCGAATAATAGCACCCATAGGGGCTCACATATTTTTCTTGTGAAATATCATCAATAATACGTTTATTATCTTGTTTGCCAAAATAGGAATTAAGGCTTTTCAAAATATGCTCCGTCACGTACTCCGGACTACACATGGCTATTTCTTGTCTTCTTAATGCGTACTTCATAATTCAAATAGTTCTTTTTGTTTATATACATTGCCGTTTTTCAGTCTCACTTCGCCCAAACACTCTTCCCGAAAGCGTTTTTCCTGCGCATCGAAATATTCTTTGTCTATTTCAGTTCCCCAAAAATCAAAACCCATTTTATAGGCGGCTATTCGGCTGCTCCCGCTACCCAAATGAGTATCTAAAATCCTATTCCCTGGTTTAGCAAATGTTTCTAATAGGAATTTATATAAGGCGACCGGTTTCTGCGTCGGGTGTATCCTCACCTCTTTATTTTTCATATCCTCTTGTAGAAATCCGTTCCATCTAAAAGCAAACAATTTCGCAGATTTATTAAAAGAGGTCCACGCTAATTCACAGTCCGCAAAATCTGTTTTCCCGTTTTTCTTATCCCATACGACCCAGCACGGACTATCATACGGTATTTGTGATATAAAATGATTTGCACCGAATATTATTTGATTCTTTGACACTCTCATTAATTCATCAAATAAATGTTTTTGGGGTTTAGCTCTATCCCATGTTTTAGGCGCGTACTGTTTTGCTTTTGCTCTATGGCCTCGCGAATGGTTTTTTAATCCATCTTCACCTATCCCGTAGGGAGGGTCTATTATTGCTAAATCATAAAAAGCGTTTGGAATATCTTTCATATATTCCATACAGTCCATATTATATACTTCGCTCATCGGCATAATTATACGACTTTATTTTATATATCATTTTTAGTACCTAATAAATAAACTCGCATGCGTCATTTATTCAAATCCGAAAAGGAAGTTCGGCGTACAATCGCATTCATGACAAATAATATTAATCCATTCCGGTTTAATTCTTTGCGTCTTTCCTCTGCATAAATTTGACATGTTTACGCGTTGCGTGTTTTCATTCGCGCCACTAAATAACTTTTTCGCGATTTCTTGTTTTAACACTTTCTTTCCGTTAGCCTCTGATTGGGCAATAGCTTCGTTTACTTTCAATCTCATTTCTATAAGTTTTAAAAAATTCTTGGTTTATCATTAATATATAGTCCGCAATTAGGGCACATTTTTTCTACCCATTTAGGCGGCTCTTCATCATCATATAAACTACATTCGTAATCCGTAACCTCCATAAAAGAACCGCATTCGGGGCAGTCTCCATCACCTAATAATGTTAGATTCATTAAGGCCATATAATCACTATATTTTATACGGCTTATTCCCATATCTTTAAACACATCTAATATATCTAATATCAATGTATCTAAATCTATACATTCTCGGAGAGTTTTACCGAAATAAAAAGAATCATTTGTTAATATATCCCATTTCGGGCAATAATCAATAATAATACTTGATATTGTTTCCGGCGTTTTACTGGCTCTGCCTGCCAAATGCTTTAAATTCTTATCGTCTTTTACTTTCATTTCTCTCCCTTTCCTTTGACTATGCAAATTTAATATTTAAATATAACATGTGAAATTTTATTTTTAACCACTCGTATAAATATATAATTTTTATATTCATGATAGAGGATATATAATTTAATATAGTATCTTTGTGGCGTCTATATAATAAAGCTCTCTTTTTTCTTGGCTGATAGGTTTTTCTTTGTTGTTAACCTGTCAGCCTTTTATTTGCCTTATTCCCATATCAGTTATTTTTGTTTTCCGGAAACCCGTCCGGTCGGTTGTTGTCTAACTTATAAAGCTTTGGGCTTTATAGCTTCATTTAATCGGATACCGAACCCTCATTAAACCCTTCGGAGATACTGTTCTTCTTTCTCCTCTTACGGCTTTCGCCTTATAACCGGTCGTTTTGGATACTCTTAGTCAACCGGTGGGGGCTTTCTTTGTTTGACACTACAAAGATGGTGCATTTATTTTAAACGCGCAAATTTTAGATTAAAAAAAAGAGGGATTTTTTTCAAAAAAAAAATAAGTCATTAAAATAACACTTATTTCAGGCGAATTTTAAATTTAAGCTACTTTCTAATCGAAACAATGTATTTATATACCCCCAACAAGAAAAATGCCTTAGAATTGATTTTTTAAAGCCAAAATAAGAAGAGGGTGGAAAACCGCCCTCCACTAATACCTAAAAATAGATGATGAAAAAACTTCTTAACTATTAACTAAGCACTACAAAGATATATTTATTTCCGGATAGATACAACTTCTACGCCTTTTATTTCTGTATATGGATTTTTAGAGACTATATTAAAGCTTCTTTCTTTTATCTTTTTTGTTTTCCATAAGAAGCCTAAAAAACGCTTATATATAATAGTCTCGTACAATATTAAACTATCCCTTATTTGAATGTCTCCTATTAAGGTATCGTTATATACGCACGCCTCTATATTGGTCCATGAATCACGAAAAGACACACAAGGTATCGATTGGTAGGCCGTATCGCCTGGTATATATATAAGGCTGTCTTTTACCTGTGCTCTAATCTTTATAATAGTTTCGGCTTGAATCTTACTAAAATTTTGTAGTTCCTCATTTTTCCGCTTTAGTTTGTTTATTAAGTCTGCATCTTCCTTCATGAACCTTTCGTAATCCTGAATGGAAAGCTCCAACACCCCAACGCGTGCGGCGTTCAAACTATCTAAAGCCCGATAATACTTCACATCGTTCAATAATGCCGCGTTATTACGTTTATAGGTGTCTCTATCGTATTTTAGTTGGCTTACCCTTACATTAAGGAAATAAGCCACTAAAACAACAACTAAGACACCTAATATTATTATTATTTTCTTCATTCTTTAATCGTTTGACGTCGCAAGAACCTCCAGCACTTCCGACATATTAGCATCGACAATAAGGTTAATATACACACTCCATTTTATAAACGTCTACTTCGATTCTTTTAAATAACTCTTCCATGACAAACACTTTTAATAGCTTCAAAAATCACTTTACTAACTCTATTCCGTCCGTCTTCCGACTGAATAAAAGCACAATCTTTGCGGGTATCCATGAAGAAATTTTCCACTAACACCGCCGGGCATTTGGTGTGTTTTAATATATAAAATTGGCTTTCCTTGTCGGGGTCTCCGTCGCTTGTATCTTTGCGTATTTTCCAACCGTCCGGAGCAAATTCTTTTTCAGCCTCTTTATATAGTTCCGTTGCTATCAAATCGGCTTTTGTTTGGCCGACGGACGTATAAGCCTCCCAACCGGTGCCACCGCCTGCGTTTGCGTGTACGCTTATAAGAAAGCATCTACCGGAGGTCTCTGAATATATCGCGTTTGCACGCTTACAACGTGCCGACAAAGATACATCTTTTGTCTCCGGTACTAATATTCTATACTGAATGCCTTCTGCCTCTAACATCGAACTAACACGCTTGACTATATCACGGTTGAACTCCCATTCAAACAACTGCGTACCATCGTCCCAAACCGGCGAACGCTTACCGGCTGTATCAATACCGTGACCGTTGTCTAATATTGGTATAAAAACCTGTTTCATACTTTGACCTCCTTTTTATTTTCCATTTCTTCCTTGCATCTCTCTATAATAGGCTTCCAGTACGAAGGCATAATGCGCGTAAATTCTAACCGGACTACATGGTATATTATCCTTAATCCTATGTTTAGCGGATATGCTTTTACGTAGTTCTTCAAGCCATTGCACAAATATACATATAATAAAACATACGTAAGTGATTTCATTGTCATTAATGCACCTTTTAAGTCGCCACATTGAGAAATGGCAATATAAACAGCATATAACAAAACAATATACAGCAATAACTCGGCCAAAGAGTTTTTAAATTTTCTCATGGAGAAATTATTGCACCTTACTATACTAACACCGTCCGCACGCATGCCTGCAATGACATTAAAAGCAAACATCACAACCAAAGCGATAAAAAACCCCTTTGTCGGTGTGAAATAAGCAAGTATCGGACTAAATGCCGATACTGCTATAAATCTAAAATATTCCAAATCTATTTTCATACTTCCCTATATTCTATTGCAAACGTTCCGTCGCCTGTTATATCAATGCTAAGGAATGCCCCTGTTTTAATACCGGCCACCGTCGCGAACTCCTCTATAATACGGCTTTCAAAAGATAACGACCATCTCGATTTATCGATATAATACATTCCGTTTAGGAACAAAGTATTTTTATCGGTTCCGTCAGAATCGCGTATCATTGTCTTTACGCCGTCTCTAAAATCTAATACATCTTGTTCAGTTATTCCGGCAGATTTTATTTCTTCTAAGGTCATTGTTTTTCCGGATCTAGCTATAAAGGCACGGAAACCGACTTTTAACAATGGCCGATAAGTATTTTTTATTATAGGCGCGTCGGTTGTTACGGCCATTTACTTAAACTTGCTCTTAGTAATAGCCAATTTAATATAACGTCTTAATACCGAATAATCTTCCGGATTGGTGTACATAGTAGAGAAAACCAACTCCCCGTTATCATTATTACCACCTTGGAAATCACCTACCGTTTTCAGATTCCATACTATTAAGTCTTTTCGTTCATTGTTTGATAGCACGCTAACAAATATCTTCCTATTATCTCGTATAGGTCCTTGTATTACGTCTATATAGGAGCCTCCAATCATAGATTCTATTTGTGAAGTTACGCTTATCGTTTTTGTTCCGAACTTATCAGATTGCGTAAGTAAGTTATTAAGTACATATATATTCTTTGCTAAATTGTCAGCCTGTGTTGCAATCTCATTCATTTGGTCTAAGAATACAGTAGTAACCGACCAATTAGAGTATTTTATACTTCCACCTACATTTGTTCGTGTAGCCTTTAAAGATATTACCTTTCGCCCCGTGGCTATTCCGGTAAATTCCAGTACTTGTTGTTGTTTTAGGTCTGTTCTTGCCAACGTCATAGGCACAAGTTCACTACTATTATTAAAATAGAAGAAACTTGTAATAGCATCGCCATATAGTACCAAAGCTATAAGCCTATCTAAAATAACTTTATCCCTATCCGAAAGTGCGCCATTATTGGTCGGGATAGCTTGCATATACATTCTAAGTTCATAGGCACTTTGTGCCCATGACCAGGAACCCTCCGATTCAGTTCTAATTACTGATGCGTTAATAAATGAGCATGATGTAGCGCCGACTTCTTCCTGATATTCAAAATATTGTACTTTAGTCTCGCCTGCTTCGGTGTATTGTGTTATACGCAACATGCGAGCTATATGCGTATTTTGCGCACGGTACGTGCCTACATAGATATGTAGACCGTCTTCTATATTATTAAATACATTAAATTGGGCTTTTTTATTGAAATCGAAAGATTCATCTAATTGCTCTATTTCTACGCCTCCACTATCCTTTAAAATATCCTGAATGCTTTTAGCATTTGTAATACTTGTACCGCCATCGTACCCTCCGGCATCAACAAAATAGACTTTTCCGTTAGTTCCGTCTATAATCATAGCCGATTTACGCTTATCATTGCTTGAACCGATACCAAAATTAAACAGACCATTTGCGACCACTGCGTTATACTTACCGGCAACATGGCCGCCTACTTCTGATGTCACTGTCCCCAGTCCTTCGGCATGGGAATTATTTCCGACCGCATTCGTTCCTTGGCCTTCCGCATGAGAATTAACACCCCTTGCGCTATTAATTTGTCCTTCCGCATGAGAATTTACACCTAAAGCCCCCGACTTGTATCCTTCCGCGTGGGAATTATCGCCGGACGCCTGTGTTTCATTCCCTTCGGCGTGTGACGCTTCACCATCAGCCACAGTAATACGCCCTTCTGCATGCGAATTATTCTTGTTTGCATGGGTTTGTAATCCTTCCGCATGAGAATTATTTCCGACCGCCTCCGTTTGTGCGCCTTCCGCATGGGAATTATTTCCGACCGAATTCGTTCCTTGGCCTTCCGCATGAGAATTAACACCGACCGCTGTATTATTACCATAATCATTAAACACTTCACCGCTTCCTTTAGAAACGCCTATAAAAATAGGTGTAAAATTCCATGCTGTACCGTTTGTACTTGTTAATATACCAAGTTGATTAACAGTAATAGCTGTATTTCCCGAATTTTTAAAATTCGTATAAGTACCTACTTCGGTGGTAATATAGAATGAATTTCCTTCTACCACAACGGGAACCGTACTTTTTGTAGCAATGCCTAAGAATTGATACTCTGGTCCCAATGTGTCCACCATTGATAATAAAACCGTCTGAAGTACATTTCCGGTTATCTCATAATTGCCGTTTTCCTTGATAACAGCTTTTATACTCTCTTTGATTTGGTCGTATGCCATAACTTTTAATTTTAGAGGTTATTAAATTCGTTTTCGTTTGGTTTAATATTAAAGTCGTTATTAAAGTCGTTATTAAAGTCGCCATGAAAGTCGCCATGAAAGACGCTACCTAATTTCTTAACAACTGTATTAGTTTGGAACTCAATTTCTACGGAGGCTAAATCGCCTTGCGTTTCCCATTTTGGCGTAAATAGGAACGTATCACATTTATATAAACGTCCGAAACTATCCCTTATACTAATATGGTCACTTAACCGGATTAAACGCATAACATCGCAAAGGTATTCCGGCGCAAGGATATTAAACCGATATACTTTTTCCGAAAGTTGTTTAATCGGAAAGAAATAACCGTCCCTTTCTTCGCCTTCTTCCTCAAATGTATAATCCGGCTTTCCTATTTCAGTACAGAAATAAACGCGGTTTCTGAACGTCGGGTTTCTATATACAATTATGCCAGCGTCACAATATAGCGTATCGTCATCGTACCACTCTATTGATAGATAATTTTCAGAATCATTTATTATCGTAAATATGTCCGAATACCATGTATTAACGCCATCATTTAAAACGGCATAATACATTCCTATCGGTATTTTTTCCTGCAAGGGGAAATAAGCCGGATACACAATAACCTCCATTTTATCGGTATTTTCAGGCTTTGCTAATTGTAAGCCAGTTAGAACCATTTGTTCCGTTATATCCAAAACGAAAACCCCGTCTTTAGTATATAACTTAACGTTAGGGTTAAATACCTCGTTTGGCTTCCTCAATATCTGAAAGGGCAAAAGACTATGCGCAGGAGTAAATAACGGGTATATATTCCCGTAAGCATAACTTTTCCGGCTGTTTTGTTCGTCTATATTGTCGTACCACGGCAATACACTCAAATTATTATTTTCGTTCATATCTCCTCCGTATTAAATTTTAATTCGGCTTCCGCTGACCTAATCGACAAATTTACAGATAATTTGCTAATCTGACCATTTCCGACAAATGTTTTTATAATTCCGTTCGGGTTTATATCATCTTGCCCAATAGGGAATACTACTTTTTGTTTTTTCTTTCGTTCTATTCCCTTAACCGTGATTTCTTTTTCGTTGATTCTCGCCCGACGCGCTGGTAAATCATATATCCAGTATGTAGGCTGTAAATTCACAAAAGCAAGAAAGCCGTTTTGAAGCTCTGAAATCACATTATCAAACATTAAACTAACAAATGGTACTTTATATTGCCCGTCTACTAAGTTAGCCGCAAATATTGCGAAGCCGTCTTGACTTATATTATCAGGATTGCAAAGCATATAATCTATATCGGAAGTAAAATTAGACACCGTTATATCTTCTTTCTTATCCGCTTCTACATACTTACTTAATATCTCTATCGGATACCCGTTAAAAACTTTAGTGCAGTCGTCCATCCAAGAAAATTCATACCGTGAAGACATTTCCGGCTTATCAAACTTATACGAAGATTGGCCGAACGCAATCGGTTTATAATTCCGCTTGTTGGCGATTTGCGTTAAATCTAAAACCGTCTCCGGCGATAAAACGTAACTACCACCGTTTTTAAAGTATAAAATATGCTCTATTCTTAATTTATCGTCCTCTATAAACCAATACAATTTATACGTATTTGCTAACATAGACATAATTTGCTGAAACGTAGTAGGTGCCTTTTGTGCCGGTGTATTATATATCCCGTTTATTATGTTAGATTTCGGCGTTATTAATAACGTCTGATTCGAGGTTCCTGTTATCGGGTTTGTCGTACCGTATAAAAATTCACTGTATTCACTCGTAGGCAAATGAGTAACGCCCGGCGCAATCTGACCCAACAAAACGGATATAACACTCCATAGTGGGAAATTGTCGGGCACTATATATTCTTTACGTCCGTACTTCTCGAAAATACTATCCCATACCGAAGAACTAAACCAAACGGATGTATTTAGCCATTTACTTTGCCCTAAAGGGTACATTTTGGCTAATGTAATAAGCACTGGAGGCGCGAAATATTGCCCCCATCCCGTTTTACCGTATTCCGTTGGCGTGTCTGAATAACGATTTGAGATATAAGCTATATCTACATCATACCCGATTGCATGAGTATAATTTTTATTATTCCCTACAAAATCATCCGTAGGAATCGGCTGCGTTGTATTGCCTGATATTGTTTCTACATCGCATATTAAACGGGCATATATACTATAAGAATGCATATAGCCCTTTAATGTGCCTACCATTCCACTGCCTTCTTCCGGCGTAAGCGTGAATTCTAAGGTATCTAATATTGGCGTACTGCCGTATATGTCTTTCTCAAAATAATATAGCCTCATATTATCCGTGGTCCGGACTAATGCTATTGCAACCCTATTAGTTAACGGTCCTATTTCGCTATATCGTATGTGCAACCGATAAGTATTCAAATAAGGGTGCGACAAATCACCTTCATAAAAAACCGGAGTCGCGTCGTCAGGGTCTAATATCTGCATATTCCCGACATAATTACGGCCTAAATCTTCTAAAGCACCCCCTTCGGCGGACAAATCTATTTCCTTTAATAGCTGTGTGAAATAAAACCAATACTTAGTTTTTAAATCGCTTCTATTGTCCACCGCCGTTAATACGTCCTGCTCCCACGACATCCCCGATATAAAACATGAAATCTTATCATCGCCGGGAAGGTAGACTTGAATAATCGGGCGTTTTGTGATAGTTAGGCTTTCGATTTCCGGCGTTAAGGAAATTAAATCGTATTCCTTGTCTAATCCGGCTAATATATCGTTATACTCATCGAATACGTCGGGTTTAACCTCTACTGTCATATCGTCTAAACTTATGGTACAGTCGGTTTGCATGAATTTTCCCGACCAATATTTCTCCCAACTTAACCCCAAATCGTTAGATTTAATGATAGTGACATAATACACCGTAGAGAAATCACACGCCATTATAAATCTATAATCGTCAAAAGTGTAAGTTAATTTTCCGCTTAACTTTTTTCTATAAAATTGCTGCGAAGTCTCTAACTCATACTCTAAGCTTAAATCGTCTTTATATACCGGCTTTGTGTATTTGAATGATGCTTTTAAAACGGCCTTATTTCCATCCCTTCTTTGCGATACGACTATGATTTGACAACCGTCCGGTACATCTACCGTTAAATTGAAGTTCGCATCTGCAATGGAGGTTCCGCCCCCTTTCATAAACTTTTGTAGATGTACATCAAAATACATTGCATATCCTTGACGGAAACGGTTATAAGAGCCTATAATGTTTATACGCATTCCGGCTGACACCGGAAAAACGTATAAATCGCTGTACATATCAGTAATCACGCTACCGCCCGCGCTTATGGAGCTATCTTTAATAACATATAACGGCTCCATTTCGGTTAATTCGGGGTTATATCCGTATTCTTGATAATCTACCGAAAGCAAGAATTTATATATAGGGTTTATCATCTTAATTTCCTTGTTAAGTTCTTATATTCAATTATAATTCTCCCGTCTTTATCTAAGTATGTACGCCTTTCGCCTTGTTTCTTTATTGCGTTTACGTCCCTTTCTAATTTGCTTAAATCCGCACCGGAACTGGCACCAATAGAAATCAGGTCTGCCCCTTTGTATGCGTTTAGATACTTATGCGCAAACGTCCCGTTATTCATAGAGTTTATCACGTCCGGAATATATCGACGGAAACGGCGCGAATTTCGTTTGTTTATCACGGCAAAAAATTCGCCGCCTTCTGCCCTGCGTCGTGTACCATCCGGTTTTTGCCCTAAATCTATATCGTTTCCGGATTGATGGCTACCACCTTGCAAAAGTTCAACAGTTCCTTCGCCATACGTTTCAGTACCTGAATTTTTCGCCATTTGTGCAGCCTTTATCTTAGATGCAGCAAAGCTTCCCCACATTACAGCAATAGCCGGAATCGCGCCCCATATACCCAACTGCCGCCAGATTAATGCGGTTGCCGTCACAAGCGAGCTAATTTGCTGTGCTGTGTCTATTGCTTGCTGCTGACGTTGTGCCTTTTGTTGCTCTTTCAAGGCTTTTTGTTCGTTCTTTTTGGCGTCTTCTAATTCTTTTTGTGCATAAGCTACATTTGATGCGTACCCGTTTGCCCTTGCTTGTAATTCAGCCTCTAATGCCGTTTGCGCGGATTCTACTTCCTTTTGTGCCGATTCTACCGCCCTATTTGCCGCATCGACTTTAGCCTGCGCCAACGTATTCAACGCCTCTATGGCATAAGACACAGAAGTATTTATGGCTTCCTTTTGGTCATCATTCAGATTAAGCCCTAAAATACTATATATATCCTGCGTTTTATCTTTCTTTTTTGATTCCTCGATTTGCTGGTTTATTCGTTCTATTTGGTTTTCTATCGTTTGTACCTCAACATCAGACATTTTAACCGATGCCTGCTGATTTAATTCTAAAATCTTATTTAGCCTGTCTTTTTCAGCTTGCAGCCGGAATTGTGTTTTCTTTTCTTCCGTTGTCTTTAGTAAATCAAACTCGCTTTGTGCAAGTGCCTGTCGTTGGTCAAAAATACGCAGTTCCGCTTGTATCTGCTTGTCGGCGTATTCCTGAATTAGAGCCGTTCTTTGTGTATCGAATCCGGCATTTATCGCGACGGTATCTTGTCTCTGTCCGGCAGGCTTCTGTTGGTTTTGAAGTTGCGCTGTTTGGCGTTCATTTTCCAAAAGTTCCAACCTTAAAGCCTTTTCTTCCTGTGTGCCCGCTTTAATGGCTTGTAGGCGCAATTCAATACTTTGCTTTTGTAGTTGCAATTCTTGCAACTGTCGCTGCTGCTCTATCTTTAGCAAATCATTCGTTAAACGTTGCTCCAGCACCAATATAGTAGCATTTATAGTTTCCTTTTCTGATTCCGTGATACTTTTTTCGGTCTCTAATTGGTGCGTTAAATCTTCTATTTGGCGTTTATATTGGTATTCTGTTTGCTTACGCCTTTTTTCCCATTCGTCGGCCTCTAATTGTAGCCGTGCATCTTGTAATTTTCTTGTAGCCTCTAAATTTCTTTTATAGGCCGCCTCCACTTGCTTTGCTTGCTTATTCGTATCAGTACCGCCAGTTTTAACCGAGGGCGTTTTAGTCGTTACCGCAGCCGTCGTTTTCGTTGATGTGTCCGGCGTACCCACATTAACCGGAATGGTTAACGGTGGTATCTTCTTTTGCATCCGGTTTATGCCATTATTAAGGCTTTCCGCAACATCTTTTATCTCTTTATTGATTAGGTCGCTAAAGGCTGTCCCGAACTCCGTAAAGCCTTCCTTTACCCCGTCCCAATCTAAAGAGAATGCAGATTTGAATATTTTTCCGGCGGCTTGTATCATATCTATTAAAGCCCCGAAAAGATTCCCTATCGTGTTAAATACCGTCTTAAAGACTTCCGGAAGAGCCACTACAAACGCTCTAAATAGATTGCTTTCATTGTATAGCTCAATGAAATGATTTATCAAAGAAACGACACCTTTTATCAAGGCCGTTAAGCCCTGATTAATGAACACCTTTATAGAGGTTGTAAAGCCCTCAAAGCTGCCACCCGTAGCATCAAACAAACCTGCTAAAGCGTTTTGTAATTCAATCTCGCTTTGTAGTTGTTCTTCTTGCAACCGCCCTAATTCGCCGGCCTTGCTTTTTACCGTATCTAAATCGGTGGATATATCTTTTAATGTCCGAAGGTATTGTAACCCTGCATCCTCGCCGGGACCGCCGAAAATATCCGCTATTGCCGTTCCCACACTTTGTGCGCTGTCCGGCAATTCGGCCAACTTTGCGGAAACTTCCTGCATTACCTGAAACGTTGTCTTTGCGCCGGTCTGCAAGTCCTTTTGCACTTGTGTGGATGAAATGCCGATTCCATCAAGCGCGGCAGCGGTTGCCGTTGTCATTTCGCGTAACCGCAAATTACCCTCCTTTATAGCGTCTACTCCCTTATCAGAGAAAATACCGGCCTTATTGGTTTCGGCTACAATAGCTACAAACTGACTTGCGGATATTCCGGCCTCCTTAAAATACGCAGGATATTCTTTCAACGTATTTAAAAACTCGCCGTTTGCATCCCCACCCGCTATAAAACCGTCTTGTATTAATTGTATTGCTTCGTCTGCTGATATACCGAATTGTTTCGCTAAAGCATTTGCGGAAATAAGCGTTTCTTTGAAATCAGCGTTAAAAGTGTCGGCTACTGCTTGCACTTGATTTCGGAACGCCTTTAAATCATCGCCGCTTTTTCCCGTAAATTGTTGGGTTAATCTTGTAGCCTCTACTAATCCGGCGTTATAATCGTACCAAAACTTAAACGCCACACCGGCTCCGGCGATTCCGGCTATTGCTAAAAATACGGGATTTGTCATTAAAGACATTAGGGTATTTCCTAAAGCCTTTGCGCCGTCGGACATTGCGGCAAACACCTCCTTACTTTCATTGCCGCCACGGCCTAAAGCTAAAAGACTCTCCCCAAAAGCATTATTAAGCCCTAAAGCCTCTTTTAGCCTATCCGCATACGAAATAATTGCATCGGAAGCTTCCGTATAATTACCAACGTTAAGATTGGTTTTGCCGGTGGACTTCTGATACTCATTCATAGCTTTATATAGTTCACGGGTTTTTGTTATAAGCCCCTCTTTTGCTTCGGCCTCCTCGCGTTCGGTCTTGGTCATATTGTTAAGGTAGATTTTATTCAATGAATACTGCGCCGACAAACGATTATAACTACCTTCTTCGGACTGATTCAGCTTTATAACAAGTTTGTTTATTTGGTTGGCTTCTGTCTTTGCGAGATTAAGCTCCGCAATTTTTTTAGCCGTTTCACTTTCAGCGAAAGCAAGTTCTTTTTGTGCTCTTGCTAACCGGTCTGCATCGTCCGCGCTCTTTTTCGTTTTCTTTCGTCCGTCTTCTGTCGCGCCGGATACCTTTTCCAATTCTTTGGTTAACTGTATTGCTTCCGTCCGGATATTCTTTAATGCGTTCGTATATGTATCCGAAAGTTCATCGAGTTGTTTTATAAGCTCTGTTATTGAATTGTCAGGGCTTACCAAATCGGAGTATTTAATTGCGTCGTTATCTGCCATGATTCTATAATTTTAATTTTGCTCAAATTTTAAATATAAGACGTGTTTTCATTAATAAGGTAGTATCACCCCACAACAAAGATAAAAACGCCCCTATCGCGATTATTTCGCCTTACTTCGGCGTTTTAAGTCTTTGACCATCTCCTTAATGTATTCAAAAGCGTTATAATATGCCAGTACTGACATATTTTTCGGGTCTGTATGTAAATGTTGCGACAACATTAAGCACATCTTTTCAAACTGTTTATCTTGCTCTATCTCTACACTATCGGAACCGGAAAACGATTTAGGATTAAAGTACGTTATTAACTCTGCCGTTATATCGTCTATTTCCTTTTCTCTCTCTGGCTTGCTTCCACCGTCTATAATGGTTTGTAGTATTAGAACTGTACGCCGCTTTAATTGGTCATAATATTCTTTTACCGTTGCATCATCGAATAAACGGGGGAAATATATTTGCAGCTCCCTATCTATTTTTTTTTTGACCGCTTCGATTGAGGCGGCTAAATCCTTATACGGGACATCGGCGAACATATCCACTATCTTTTTTAACCCCTCATCTGAAAGGTCGTCACATGGTTTGCCGTCTATGCTTTTAACCAATACGGCAAAGGCCAAATTTCGCGGCGATACGCCCGATTGAATAAAGTACACATTTTGGCGTATGTTTTCAAGCTCTGTAATAGCCTGCTTATTGTCATTCTTTGCCAAAAAGGCGGCAATACGCGAAATATGCCTATCAAAATCCGCTATATCCGAACCTATACCGGCATCGACTAAAAGCATTTTATTATACTTGTGGAATCGTGTAACCGGAAGATTTTCTATATCATCGTAAACCTCAATAGTTTTACCGGCTAATTTTAATGTCTTCATAACATTTTACGTGTTAATGCGGTTGAAAATACGGGGATTAAAAGGAAATAACCATCCCCTAACATTATAGCAAATAAGACAGCGAAAAAACACCCCGTCCACCATGAGAGGCAAAAATTACACTGAAACATTTCACTAAAGAAATCATTTCCATGTACCTGCACATATTCAATAACACCCCATTTTTGCAAAAGCAAAAGAACAAAAGCGGCGGCAAACGCTACTAATAGCGTTACCACCGTAAACACACCTACAAACAAAAACAAATTTATCATAACTCTATATTATACATGTTTCAGTAACCTCCATAATGCCCTCAAATCTGAATCCCCCATAAGGAGCCATTAAAAACTGATTATCCACTTCATCCAACGAAAACCCCCTATATATGTTTTCTGCAAGCTCGTAGATTCTATTTATTTCTATCCGGCCATCCTTTAGCCAAAAACCGCCGTTTAAGACATCTAATATATCGCGCTTAATCCTTTCTTTGTTCCGCGTATTGGGGTCATTGAATACCGTGCGATAATCAAACCATACAATAAGGGAAAAAGGGCTTTTTAGCCCTATTGACTGTTTCGGTGTCCAATCTACCGTCTGCGGGTCGTCAATCCAAAAAAAGGAAAAGTTCCCTATTCCTGCATCAGGCGTTACTTCCTGATATTCATTTCCACCTATATAAATATTCGGTGTATATATCTTCTTTTGGTTTGCGCCGTATTTAACAAGCCTTTCCGCACGTCCGAAAGCCTTATCTAACCACCCCAAATTGTCCGTTAATCCGGTCTGAATGTTATTAATAACAACGTCTAATAATTCGGGTGCCTTAATTATTGGCGCTCTTGTATTATTTCCCATATATGTACTCCTTTGTTTTAGCTTTTAATTCGGGATATATATACGCCCAAATCAATATGATTTTATTTTCTTCCGTAAGTCCTAATATTTGCCGCCCGTAACGCTGTATTAAATCCTCTGTTTTCCAATCTGCCGCCTTTATCGTGAATTGTTGCGTATCGGCTTCCACATAAAAGGACTGCTCAAAGTCGCCCTCATCCCGCAATGTTACGCGGTTGTACGGTTGGCCTTTCTCCTTTTTAATTTCAATCGTTAAGGGGCTATAAGGTGCGTAATCCATGATATTCACGCCTAAGCGGTTTATACCCTGTTCATATAATTGGTCTTCGGAGTTCATATCTGTTATTACGTACTCGTTTTCCAATATTATAGACTGAATCAACCGCCCCGACTGGAGTAACTCGTTAAACTCTGTCACACGTTGGCGCAAATTATCAATTAGTTTCATACGGCCTTATATCTCACCCCTCTATTATTGCAGGACAAACAAACGCGGTCCAACCCTTGCGTATCTAATTTTAATGCCTCATAGGCTTTTTTCAACTGATACCCCAAACCGCCCGGGCGAACCCCCGACGTATTCCCATCAAGTTCATACAGAATATCCGTACGCGTCGCATTTGATTGGTACCGATTAACTCGTACATTAGGATTCATAGCTAAAGCGCGTAAAGCCATTACGGCTACTTGCTTTTGGATTACGTCCTGGAATATCTGCCGTTGTGATATAATGAAGTCCGTTAAATCACAACCGACCGTTATTTCACAGTTTAACCCGTAATTCTGCGTGTTGGTGTACATTGTATATGCTATATCCCACAATTCCGGATATTCCGCGAATGTTTCCGGCGCATTGTACATAAACGGCGTAACTTGCAAATATTTCGTTAACTCTCGCCATACTTCCACCGACCCAATATTACAAGTTCCGCAAGGCTCACGGCTCCAGTCTTTAGATACGTTTATAGCTTCCATTCCTTGCGGTAATTCGTCCTGATTATAACAAAGGAACCAACTGCCACCGGAATTATTATCTTTGCTAATATACGGTAAAAAGCAGTCTTCCAAAGTAAACCATTGAAAGCCGCCGTTTTTAACCTGAAAATCTAAATCAAAAGTTTTTATCGGGTCTATTTGGGAAGAGTGGAAAAGATACATTTTTACTATGCCCGTTCCGCCGGTCATTTGCAACCCGATTTTTTCTATTTTGGCAGTCACACCTAAAGCCCGAACCGGAACGATTTCAAAGCCTACCAGTTTATGCGTATTTTGCAACGTTGCGCGAATACGGCCTGCACCATCAAAGAAAGTGCGTCTTTCTAATAGATTGCGCGTTTCCTTATCAAGCTGTTTTATTTGGGTAAATGTTTGTATCGCCGTTGCAATACCATTACGCGTCACTCTCTCCAAAAAATCCGATAATATATTATAGGGCTTCCAAAATAATACACTCTCGCCGGGTATCTCATTTGTATTATTATCCCTTATTGACTCCCAGTATAATTCATCGTCATTCCCGTTAAGGTCATACTGCACAATGGTACCGGCAGAATATGTTTCCCTACTATTCCATTCCGGATATTGACACCCCCAATCATCCGGCATTATCGCACGCATTGTGTCTAACGTTAAAAGAGGGTGCGCGCCCTGAAACATTAAACCACTTTCGCTTCGCGTTAAATCCGAATCTATCGCCTCCTTTGGGTTGTATGATTGCTCCCACCCACATACGTGTAATAACGCGTCTTGTATTTCTTTTATACGGTACATGATAATTCTAACATTTTTATAACTTCTTGTATATCTTCATCTACTATATCCGTTTGTTTCGTGTTCAACGATATGCAACCTGGGGCTATAATGCCATCTGTTTTTATAGGCATATATATTGTTTTAGAGCCATTAAAAAAATCATCTGAAAATGATACTATTTTTTCCCCATCTATATAAAGAACAATACTACTACTTTCTTTGTTAGCTACTAAACAAATATTATATATTTGGTTATTATTCAGTCTGAATAATATATTATCCCGCTTATAATCTAAATATAAATTAGAAAAATTTCCGGAATCATCACGTATCAATATTATATAATGAGAGCAGGTTTTAACAAAATAACCTTCCTGCAAAGACATAGTAAGAACACCTCGTACTCCTAATACACAAGAATTTTCAAAGTTTCCACTGCTTTCAACATAAATCTTTGAAAACGGGTTCAATTTAAAATAAACCTCATCTACAAACTCCGGCGTATATCTCAAATCATTCGTGTATATCCACACAAAATAATCTAAATTATCGCCAAATACATCTATTTCATCAAGATAACTTTTTCCATCTTGTTTAATATCTTCCAATAATTTATAAAGCGCGCCCGGTGTTGTATATCCCTGCTTATATGGCGCAAATAATAATGACCCATTTGCAAAAGACGGTCTATCTACAAATGGCGGTTTCTTATCAGACTTGATAATAACCGGATTTTCCTTAGTATTTATAATTCTTACTTTCATAACAAAATGATAATATCCGGAGGCTTTAAACCTCCGGATATTGTTTATAAATTAACTACTCTTCGACCTTTGTGAAAATGGGGTATTCCTTCGTGTTAGTGACTTGAACATCAATCACACCACCATCGGCACCCAAGTTCGTAACATATACCGGCATGCCTAATGGCTGGTCTACCGGACGTGCGGCAATTTCGGCCTTTATAATCGGGTTTGCTACTGTTGCAGCATCGCTGTTATAAGCTACCAAGAAAGCCACATCTACACTAAAGCCGAAATATTCCTTAACGGCACACGTCAAATCGGCAGTAGCATCGCCAGCAATTTGCGACTGGTCACCGACCGCCGTATAATAGTGTGAGCCGACCGGAAGATTAATATACGGCAAACGTACAACATCCCATTCATGGAAATTAGCGCGTGTCCGGCGTAACGCTTCACGGTCTACGCGAGTAAGTACGCCTACATTTCCATCGGCAACAGCGTAGAACGTTCCGTTTTTGCCTTCTTCGTTCGTTACGTTGTTCGTGTAGTGCAGTACTTTGTTGTCGTACTCCATACGCTTATTGACGTCGTTATATACGCCGTGTTGTGCAAGTTTACGTACAAGTGAATCTACACCGGCATTCCCGATAATGTGGATATATTCGGGGTAACAGTTTGCACGCATAATCGGGTTAATGTCGCCCAAAATCTCCGTAGCCATTTGCGTAGGCACTTCGATTGTGTTTCCTGTAACCGTATAATTAAGCTTGTCTTTAAACACTTGCGTCTTTCCGGCTTCCAATGATGCAACGGCGGCCTTATCCAAAGCGTCAGCAAGTGCACGCGTTGTTTTTTCCATCTTACGGAAGAAATCGTGCTCATAGCTGATTTCGTTGTTTGTATAAGCCGCCGGAACCATAGTAAATCCGATTGCGTATGTCGCCCAAACAATAGTATAAAGCGATGAAGTGTTTTCATCGTCTTGAATAACGCAGGAGCGAACGTTAGACACTTGTACATTTCCATCGTAATCAATTACGGGGATTTGTACGGTATTGCCAATAGAAGCGAATGCACGCTCACGCAATTTAGGCGAAATTATAGAGGTCGCCGAATCGGTTTGCTCTATAAAGAAATCAAGCGCGCCATACTCGCAGGGGCGGGTCATATTCCTATCAAATTCAGGGTTTTCTACCCGCCAGTTTTGTAATCTTGTTGCTACTAAACTCATAATACTACTTTTTAAAATTGTTATCTAATAGGGTTGACCCGTTACCCCTGTTTGCTTTTTATGCCGTTTCCGGTAATGAAGAGATATTATTATCTTTCCAGGCTTGCGTCATAGCCGCGTCAAAATCAGCCGACCCAATAGTTAAACCTTGTGCTAAAAGATGGTTTGTGATAGCCTCATACGCTTCATTACGGCTTTTGGCTCCGCTCACATCTAATACGGTCTGATTTCCCGTTCCACCCGTACCGCCATGAGTGCCACCACCACCGGCCTGCCGACCTTCGTCTAAAACGCCCATAGTTTTCAACTCTTTTTGTAACAAGTCAGAGGCACCAAACGGGTTTAATTGATTGTTAGGGTTTCGCATAATGGCTCCGGTTTCGTCCTTAAACGCCAAAATTTTTCCGCCCTTGCCATCGTCGATATATTCGGGATTCATGCCCTTTATTTTTTCCGTGGCTTGCTGCAAAATTACGCGTGTAACGGCTTCCGGAAGTCCGGCTTTAAACTTAATACCGCCTGCGGCTGTTTGTAACTCGCTATCGATTTTAATCGCAAACAGTTCCTT
>ERZ780105.159-NODE-159-length-23062-cov-4.58095_pt1 | contig 23062 bp, 26 predicted proteins | sample MGYA00511172_ERZ780105 | MGnify/ENA primary metagenome ERZ780105 (study PRJEB29588, sample SAMEA2144299) | human gut metagenome | biome: human gut; feature: human-associated habitat; material: faeces | place: Denmark | collected 2008/2010 ...
AAATCTTATTGAATAATAATTTGATATTGTCCATAATTTGTCATTTTCATCTAAGTATCCATCACCAACTGCACATTCATAATATATTGGTTTTCCACTACTATCTGTATGTATTATACCATTTATCATGCATATATCATTATGTTTTCTATGGTATTCTTTCAACAATGGTGTTATTGTGCTGTATATTTTACTTTTCTTCTGCACCTGTTTTGCGTACTCTTCATATTCTTCTAATGTTGTACCTGTAAATTTCTCCATATTCTTTCTAATCCTCCTATTCAACAATTTAAGCCGCTTTATTTCTTTGCCCTATACTTTTATTACCAAACTATATAAACACTATAAAAACCTAAAATACAAACCATAGAAGCTATAATAAAAGGTGGCTTTTTATGCCACCTTTTGTAATTCATTTAATGCTTTTTCATATTTTGTTTTTGCAAACACAACTCTAAAACTATTTATCATATCTTTTGACATTCCTTTAAATACTGCTATTTCTAAAATAGACTTTAAATCCATTCCTGTCTTTTCAAGTTTTGTCACCATGCTAATACAACGATAACTGAATGTTGCTCTAATTCCATTCATTTTTGCCTGTGTTCGTAAATCCCTTACAAACTCAACCAATTCTCTGTTTCCTTTTGCAATGTGCATTTCTATCTTTTTATCATAATCAAAGTTGATAATAACAAATCTATCCAATGTTGCTTGGTCAAGAACCAACCTTCCTGTATACATTTCATCAGCACCACTTCCTACTGTGTTTCCTGCCGCAACAACACGAAAATTCTTATGTGCTTCAATTCTACCTGTTGGGAACTCAAAATATCTATTTGCTATTGCCGCATTTAATAAAACAAGAACTTCTGGAATACTTGCATCAATTTCATCCAGAAAGAAAATACCTCCATTTTTAAATGCCTTGTAAAACTCTGTTTCATGGTATACACCACCTGCATCAATAAACCCTGTTAATTTATATTCTTGTTGAACTGAATTTGTAAAGTAGAACTCCAAACCAAGTTCCCAAGAAATCTGTTCCAATGTATAGTTTTTTCCTGTTCCTGCTTCTCCAACAAGATAAACAGGTATATCATTTTCAATACATGTCTTAATCATTTCAAACTTTTCATGATGTACTTCCTGTTCCTCTATTTCTGTTTCAACTTTTGTTTCTTCTTTTTTCCCTTCTGCCTTTTTAACTTTTATTTTCCTCGGTTCAGGGTATTTCAAATCAATACCCGTTTTACTTTTTCTTCCTTCCCTTCTGATTTCATTTGTTGTTCTTGTTTCACTTCTGAAATCTTCTGGTTCTCTATACTGTTCCATATAACCATTATCTACAAGTTTGTAACAATATAAAATGCCTTGTATCTCAAAACTATAAATTCCTTTTTTCTGTTCTTCTCTAATTTCTTTTGTATGCCTTCTTGGTGTTCTTTTTACTTTAATAATAGCACCACCGTTTGACATAACTTCACATTCTATTTTATTCTGTTCATTTAACTTTACATTTAAAATTTTCATAATATCTGTCCTTTCTTGGAAACTGTTTTTATTTTTTAACTCTGTATATATATTAACACATAAATAATAATTTGTCAATATTATATTTTAAAATATTTATATAAGTTATATAAAGAAAAGGTATATATAAATATATACCTAAAAGAAAAATGTTTAAACAAACTAAACTTTGTATGTTTCAATATTTAAAATTTCCTTTTCATAAACAAATGAGTTTATTAATAATTCACCTTTGTTACAATATTGTTTTATAATTTCTTCCTTCATTGGATATCCATACCCTTTGTACATTTCTTTTAGTTCCACTTCTTCTTCCTTTTCCATAACCATTATCATAACACGTCGCAACATTGATGGATGTACCAATGGAAAAGCAATTTGTTTTATGTTTAATCTTTGCGAACTTGGTTTTATGCACACTTTATAAAGGTATTTATAACTCCATTTATATGTTCCAAAGATTATATTTAAGTTTACTCTATACCCTTGCTTTTCTAATCTGTTTACTAATTGTAATGTTTTAACAGCTTGACTCATAATTTCAGTTTGTTTCACTTTTGATGCATATGTGATACATTTATTTATTGTTATAACTTTGTTTTTCTGTGATACATTCTTCTTGTTTACCATGTTTGTTGGTATTCCCTGTAAATATCTTGGAACAGAACATTGAAACCCTGCAACATCATAAACATTTTTTTGTTTTGTTTCAACTCCATAAATTTGCTTTGTGTCTAACAATCGTTTTATTTCCCTTGCTCCATGTTCCCAACCATGTAAAAGTAATTCTTCCGCTTCTTCCCATGTTTCTGTTCCACAAAATTCTTTATGTCCTACTGTATCAGAATGGAAGAATAAAAAACCGTTATCCTTCATAAAATCTTTGTATGCTCTACAATCTTCTTTTGTTTTGATGTAATTTACAAGGTCAGAAATGCTTGTGAATGTTCTAACTGTTGTGTTATTCTTCTTTGTTTTAATCATATCTGTTTCCTTCCTTCTATTTGTTTTGTTACATTATAACATAGATAAAACATAAAGTCAATAAATTTGTTTTTCCTATGTTTTAAATAATTTTTGCACCCTATCTGTTTGCGTCCTATAGTGTCCACTCCACATACTATTTGTTCTGTTTACTTTTATTTATGACTATACTATATAACAATTTTATTTCTATGTCAATAACATATTTTATAAAATGCTTCCTATACGTCCTATTTTCCTTTTTAAGACACTTTTATATTTTAGCCTACACTTTATTGGTATAGGTATATAAATGCCCTATATAATTAAAATAAACAATATAAAAGGCAGGTATTAACCTGCCTAAAATTCAATATATGAACCATCATTAAAAATGGCTGATGGTTTCCATTCTTTTGTACACTCGAATGGATTGAGTGAAGGTGTTGTAAAACACATATTACCATAACAGTAATAGTATTCACAATCCTCAAAGAATGTGCTATCCCATTTGATAGACTTTAAAGCCTTCTCAAAAAGATTGTTGCTGAGTGTTGAACACTCATAAGCATTTTTCAGTTTTTCAAAGATTTTAAGTTCTTCCATTGTTTTGTCCTCCTATGAATTGCTTACTTCTTGTTTCTGATATTATAATACTACAAAACAGAACAAAAGTCAATAAATTTTTATAAAAAAATAGGGAAACTTTTGTTTCCCCTTAATACTCAAAATCTTCTATACTATAACCTGCTTTTTTCAATTCTTCTGCACAGAGCATTATGTGTGTTGCTATAATGTCAAGTGCTTCTGTTTTATCGACTTTACATTCTTCTGCTTCTTTTGCTTCGTCCCTTAATTCATCAATTATATTAAACATTAAAATTTTTCCTCCTTTAACTTCTGTTTTGACTCTGGCAAGAATCCATACATAGCAATACAATAACTATCTGCCATATCATCATTAATTTTACAAGGTACTTTCTTTCCGTCTATTTTAACGTTTATAACGCCTTTCTTGCCCCTACCCTTGTATTCCTCCACTATGTACTTTAAAAGCCCTTTCTGCTTCAAATACAAGATTGTACGGTACTTCTCTGGGTTTATCCCATATGGATTTTGTAAGGGTTTCGAGTTTCCTACTATTTGAGACTTCCAAGAACGTGTATCAACACTATATACGGGTATATCATATATATCTGCAACATCTATGATAGTTGCTACTAATGCTCCTGTGGACTTTATATAATCTTCTGACAGAAATCCTTGTGAACGTAAACGAATACGCTCTGTAATAATAATTACATTTTTGTTTTGAACTTCTTTTTTTAATAAGCGTTTAAACAATGTTTCAATATATGTATATATTTCTAAACGCTTTTCTGTATTGTTTTTGCAATCCTTAAAATCTAATGATTTCATGCGTATAATCTTTTTATCATTTAAAATTGTTATTCCTGTTCTTGTATAACTTTGATCAATTCCTATTATAACTTTGCTCATTGTTCTATCTCCCTAAAACATCCTGATTGTGAAATAATCTACGCATTGCCCAAACTTGACTAAACCACATTGGAGTTAGCCATACCTTTTCTAAATCATCTGGTAATACTGGCTCTGGTTTAATTAATGAATTATCATGTATAACATATCCTGCTAGTCCATGTAAACTCAACTGTATATAACACATATGAACACATGTTATGTCTATATCCTGCCCTACAAAATAAACATGATTCTGATAATTATACTTTTTAAACATTTCCTTGCATTGTTCGCTTGCACTTATTAATGTTGCTCCTGCACCACAGGCACAATCATATACATTTGCATATCCTTTTTTATGTACTGTTTTTCCCAATTCTTTTCTGTCAAATGTAACGTTTGACATTAATTCACAAACGTTATATGGTGTAAAGAACTGCCCTGCATTTTTGTTAGATATTTGTAACATCATATATAATTCACCTAATAAATCTTGATTCGGTCTTTCTTCTAATTCTTCTACGATTAATGCAAACATCTGTGGAAATAATTTTTGTTCCTTCTTGGAATAACTATTAATAATTCTTAAGTATTCCTTTTCCCTTTTATCCCATATTTCTTTAAATTGTTTATCTTTTACCATTGGTAAAATGCTTTGGTTCGCTAATGTTATTGCAAACAACGCCATACAATCTGACCATACTTGATATGTTGACTTTGAACTGCATAACATTCTAAAACCTTTTTCAAATCTCTTTTTGTAATCTTTGTCATCTGTTTTCTTCTTCATGCTTTCAACCACTTCAAACATTTTTCTTTTGTTGTGAACACTGGATATAAGTCCATTTGTAAACCTCTATAACCTGTATCAATCTGTGCATTGGTGCATAAAAATGTCTCAACTACATTTCCGCTTAAATTCTTTGTTACAACCTTTTCAACCTCAAGAGTGTAGATTGTTGTTTCTTTTCTTATTGTTGCCTCTCTTACATGACAGCGAATGACAACATTATCTTTATATCCTTCTCGCTTGCTTGCAAATACAAGAAACACTTTTTGTTCTGGTTCTAACTGTAAATACCTTTTTACCATTTTGTTTTCCTTCCTTTTACATTCTTTTGTTTCACACTCCATACAATCTAAATAAGTTACACGGAGCGCATATTCTTTGCAATACTTAGCCATTGTTTATTCCCTTAACTATTGTATACTTTGTTTACACTCATATAACAACCTCTCTAACCATAAACACAGCCTACATACTATACTTTCACAAACTCTTCTTTTTTCCATCTCATAACTCTATCAAAATCATAACTTGCATAACCTATATTATAATTTTTTGCTCCTACCTCTTTATATAATAACGCAAAATAAGGTTTTTCCTTTGTGCTAATAAGTTCATCTACAACAATGTAAATCGACTCTACATGTATTTTTGGCTTGTCTTCTATTTTTGTATCTCTTACCATTTCATAATCTACCATTTTATTCTCTCCTTCCTTGGAATCTGCTTGCCTTACTATACCTATATAATAACACAAGGGTTGCACAATGTCAACCCTTACAACCAATCTTCTATTCCTTTACTATTTCAAAATATTCATTCAACCACTGGAACACAAAATGAATATTGTACGAACTATATCCAATATTGTAAAAATCCTCTCCAACTTTTTTATATTTTATATGAAACATAAAACCAGAGAATGTTTTTGTTACAATTACTTCCGCTTCTGTTACTCTTTCTTTTATTTCTTTTTCCGTTGTATTTTCCTTTTTACATTCACACATACATTCACACATTCTATATTATTCGCTCCTTTGATTTTCCAAAACACACATCACGCATTGGACATTCCTGTGCCTTTTTACTGTTTATCGTTCCACATTGTTCACAACGTTTCACCAATCTATGATTTTCTTTCAAATTCTGTTTATATTGCTGTATCTGTTCCAATCTACCAAGATATGGTGCAATCTCACTTGGATTGTAGTCATATCGTTTTACTTTAAACTCCTGCGTGTTTTTATCATCACACAATACAATCCCTTTATGTATTCCTGTAAGATACATATATAGCTGACATTGCTTTCTACCGCTTGCATGATGTTCTTGCTTTTTAAATGAGAATGTGTTCATGCTTTTTATCTCTACAACATAACTATCCCATTCTTTAGATGGCTTTGTAAGACTCAAATTCCTTGGTAGACTGCAAATTATATCTGGGGTATAAGATAAATCAAATTCATCAGCAAAACGGCTAAAATCACAATCTAATGGGTCACACAAACCACCTCTTATGAATAGCCTTTGCCACTTTTCATGAATTGCATCACCTTCTGCAAAGATACGCTTTAATCCAACTGGTGTTTGTTCTCCTTGTAACTGTTTATAAAACAATGATAACACTTGTTGACGATAACAGAACTTATTATCCGATACAATGATTGCACTTGCATGTAATCCCTTTCGTTCTGTTGTTTCTGCGCCCCTTGTCATTACTGACTTTAAAAATTCCAATTCTTTTGGAATGTTCTTATCAAGATAAAACAAACTGTTTAATAACTTTTCAATATCCCTTTCCTCAGATGTTTGTACCTTTGTCATATTTCCTTTTGCATCCTTTTTTATATCATCTATGATTCCCACTTGTTCACCCACTTTCTGTTATATTATAATTCATTTACTGAAAGAACACAAGACTTTTTATATCCTATTTTTAGAAAAATGTTTAATGCTTCATTTTTATTTAATGCGTACACAAAGAATGAATGTTCTGTGTTATCATCCTCTGTCATACGCATAAATCTTATACAGAAAAATCTCAACTATTCAACATTTCCTTGTACTTCTTTTTGTGTTCTTCCATGATTTCTTTTCTTACACTGTCAAGGTCTGCAAAATCAACAAATCCACGCTCATAGAAAAGTGGTATCTCACAACTCTGCATTGGGTTGCATACTTTTGATTTTACGACCTTTACTTTCATTATCATCCCAATTCTTTCTTTCGCTTCTGTGTTGTATGGATTATGGTTTGGGATTTCAATATAACCCTTTCTTGCTACCTGTATTCTAAGACTTGCACTGTGTTTCAATTTATGACCGCCAGGGGTCTGTATGTTATCTCCAAACGGTAATGCGTTCATTTTATCCCGAATCTGATTAATAAACACTACTGTTGTTCCTGTTTGCTCAATAACATCCTCTAATGTTGGCAGGTATTTATCCATAAGCCTTGCAACTCCACCTATACGCATTTCCTGTTCACTGTCCGTATTTACTGCTTTTCTGATTTTGTCTATATCATCCTTTGGTTGCATTGATGGTACACTATCAATCATAACAAGCGGTATTCCCTCTTCTGCAAACCTTATTGCTCTATTAAATGCTTTTTCTCCATATCTTGCCCTATATACAATCATTTGTTTTGGTCTGTTTCCAAATAGCTTTGCTCTCTCTCCATCAAAAGTTCCTTCAATCGGAATATCTAAGCACATATCATGTTGCGCACATAATTGATAACCTAATGTTGTTTTGCCTGCGCTTTCTGCTCCGAATATCTCAATCACTCTACCTTTAGGAACTCCACCACCAATAATATTATCAAGGTCAACAAGTCCTGTACTCCATCTTGGAATCTTAAGTGCATCTGTTTTACTTCCAAGGCTATACACAGAACCTTGTTCTTTTTTATCAATTTCATTGCATAACCTCAAAATTCCTTCTTTATTAAATCCCTTACTCTTCATTTTCTATGTCCCTTTCTAACGCCATATTTGCCATTTTAAGCCACTTTCTAAGAGTTATGCAGACATTTACATACCTGCTAGTAATCTGTTCTGAATAAGGCTTATTGTCGCTTTCTTCTAAAAGTTCATCAAATTTGTTTAAATACCATTCTGCTTTGTTTAAATCTTCTTTCCCATTCTTATTTTTATATCTCCATAAATATTTGTATGCATTTATCACACAATACTTTGATAAATCCTTTATTCCAAATGTTGCTTGCATTACATCTATACATTCGATGGAACAGCTGTTTGCATAATGTTTTGGATGGTTTACATTATCAATCATTTTATTTTCATCCATTTGTTCTTCACACTCCACAATATATTTTTCATAATATTCACAATAGTAAAAGTCATTTAGCATTTCTTCTACATTTTCACAAGTACAATTCAATTCACCTACTGTAACTTCATTTCCTTTTTTAATCCCTATTTCTTGAAAATATACACAACTCTGACACCGTATATAATAATTTTTGTTTTTTATTTCCATAGCATCACCTTGCCATAAGGCTACTATTATATTTTACAACACGTGACATATATCTTTTTTTGTTAAACTCTAATGCTCCCTGTTCTTTTAAAATTCCAATAACTCTTGTTGTTACACTTCTACTCTTGCAACGATCATAGAAATTATCATATGATGTAAATACTCCTTTTTTGCGTTCTTCCATAATATACTCTGCCGCCTTTTCTCCAACGCCTTTTATAATGCTCAATCCTTGTTGTATAACATTCTCATCATCAATTTTTCGCATTGATGTTTTAGCCGTGTAATTTACATGCGGCAACATTACCACAGCACCATCCTTTACTGCACATTCAGAATATTTAAAAAGGTCAGAATCATTATTTGCATATCTCATTTTTACATACCAAAACTCTGTTGGATAATGTAATTTATACCACATCTGATCAATACTGATTAGCGCATAACCTGTTGAATGTCCTTTATTGAATCCATATATAAGCATGCTCGCCCATATACTGTTTGTTTGTTCTTTTGTTATTCCTTCGCTTTTACATCCTTTATAAAAATCCTTTTTCATCTGTTCAATAATTGGAACATATTCTGGTTTTGTAAGGTTTTCAGCTTTCTTCATTATCTTCAACATGTCAAAACTTTGTTGTGCTGTCAAGTGTCCAACCTTTTGTGCAACCTCAACTGTTTGTTCTTGATACAACATTGTTCCATATGTTTCTTTTGTATATTTATAATAAGGTGTATCAGTATCAACTGTTCCAGATAACTTATTGTGTGCATAAGTTTCATGCATATGTAACTGTAATGGAGCAGGTCTGTTCAATGCGTTCACCGCTATAACATCATTCACACAATCACACTCAATCATGTCTAAGATTTTTCTTGGTGCTGATTTTTCCATCTGGAAAATGCCATCTGTTTTTCCCTCTCTAAATGCTTCTAAAACTTCTGGACTTTCTTCATCTGATTCCGTTATGATATGTCCAGTATGTTCTTTCAACTCTCGCATTTCTGACATTGTTTTAAGTCCAAGCATGTCAAATTTTACACAATTAATATGTTCCAAATCATCCTTGTCATAACATGAGGATAATGCACCTGTTTTTCTATCCCTTGTTATAACACATGTATAATCTGATATATCTGTTCCAACAACTGCAACCCCTGCGGCATGTTTTCCTAAGTATTTTATCTTATTATACAACTTTGTAAAATGTTTTATAATATTGTCGTAATTTTCATTGTATTCATCCGTTCTGTACCCATCTAACAATGCTTGTATGTTTAGTTCATCATCCATTACAAAAGAACGAATATAACTTTTTAACTCTGATATTGTCCTTTTGTTGTCCTGTGCTTCATATTCATCTACTTCCTTTGTTGTTTTAAGTCCACAAACACCTGCAAGGTCATTCACCAAGTTATCTATTCCATACATCCCATACGAACAAATCTGAATAGCTTTTCCTTTATATTTATTGATAACATAATCAATTACTTCCTGTCTCCTGTCTGTCTCAAAATCTATATCTATATCAGGGAGTGCTTTCTTTTCCTTTCTCATAAAACGGCTAAAATCAAGATTGTATTTAATACTATCTACATCTGTAATTCCAATTGCATACGCAACCAAACAATTACATACAGAACCACGACCTTTTCCAACTTCAATTCCTTGTTCTCTCGCCCAATTTATATAGTCTCTGACTATCAAAAAATAATCTGCAAACCCATGGTAATTTATAACATCTAACTCATGTTTGCATCTTTCAATATATTCTTTGTTTGATTTTCCTTTTTGTTTCAATCCTTTTTTAACAAGATTCAAAAGTTCCTTTTTACTATTTTCTCCAATGTCTGGCAACTCCAATGTTAATCCTTCCAGAATGTTATCTTCCACTTTGTTATAAATCTCATTCAGATTGTCAATAAACATTTCTGCAACTTCCATTGGTTTTCTAAACTTTGTTTTGTACATAATTGCAAATCTTTCTGCAATTTCATATTCTGTTGGCATATATCTTTCTTGATATGTATTTTTTACATCAAGCGTTGTATGTCCAATCTCATGCATTTTACAATAAGTGTCAAAATCTTCTTTCTTTCCAAAATGCGAATCCGATGTTAAAATACATTTTATCTTTTTTTCTCTTGCTATATGCATAAGAGTTAAATCTGTTCTTTCCTGTGTATGTTCTTTATCTATCTTATATGGTTGTATTTCAATATACAGATCTTTTCCAAAAATCTTCTTAAACTTGTCAAGTAACTTTTCCGCTGTTGCTTTGTGACCATTTAAAACTGCCTGTGAAGTTGCACTTGCAATACATGCGGTTGTACATATTAACCCATCAGAATATTGCTCTAACAGTTTAAAATCTACAATAGGTTTATAATAAAATTGTTCAACATTTGCCTTTGTCATAATATGACATAGATTTTTATAACCTTGTAAATTCTTAACAAACAAATTCAGATGATAACTTTTTCTTTCTGGATTCTGTTTGTTAAACTTTGGTTGAAAATAAACTTCACATCCCATTATAGGCTTTATGCCTACCTCATTACACGCTTGATAATGTTTTACAAGCCCACTTATTGTTCCATGGTTGCTTATTCCCAATGCACGATAACCAATTCTTTTTGCATGGATTGCAAGCTGTTCTGGCTTTCCAAATCCATCAAACAAAGAATATTCATCATGCCTATGTAAATCAAAATATCCCATTTGTTTCCTTCCTTTCAATTCTACTATAATTATAATAAAAGGGTTGCACAATGTCAACCCCTATATTTGAACTTATTTTGTTTTCATTTCTTTTACTTCCAATTTATCAAGTCTAGCAAAAATTTTATCAAATTCCATATGAATTTTATCAAGTGAATAATGCATATTACGACCAATAGAATCAAAATTACTTTGCACTGAATATTTTTCATATGCTTCTTTTGCACCACGTTTCTCCGCTTTTCTGATTTCCTTTTCATACTTTTTTCTTGTTATAATCATTTATTTATTCCTCCCATTCATCCTCTGAATCTTCTTCATCCCAATCATCAGAATCATTTTCTTCATCCGCTTCTTCTAAAAGGTCAATATAATACTCTTTTGATTTCTTTGGCTTACAATCAATATCTCGTTCCTTACAAAGTTTATACAACTCTCTTGCGTTCATTGATTCATAATCATTTGTTGTTTCATCTTCATTCCATTCATCTTCTTCTGGCTCTTCCACTTTTGTTTTTGCTTTCCCTTTAGTTTGTTTTGTTTTCTTTGTTTTAACTTCCCTTTCTTCTTCCTCTCCAAAATCTTCTGAGTTGTCAGCAGGATAAGCCTTATCAATACATTTTAAGATTGCCTGTTCAGACATTGCTTTTACTTTTGTATTTCTAAATTTTACTTTCTCAAGTGGGATAACACTATATGTTGTATTCTGTCCACTTCCGATTCTTTTAATCTCATAATCTCTGTCTAACAATGTTCCATATGTTTCATATAATGATGCAAGGGCAGGAACAGGTGAACAATTATTGGTTGCCGCCATCAACAATCTTACTTCATTACTTTCAAAATCATACACACACCATACATACATAGATCGTGTTCTTAAATCATCATTTTCACAATATTGACAATCCCTTCCAAATTCTTCTTGGCATGGAACATTAATCCCAAGTGTGAAACTATCATGGAATTTAATCTCTAAGCCTTCCTCCATGTCTGTCAAAAAACGAACTCTTGCTTTACTATCTGGTCGAAAAAACATAAACTTTCCTTTGTTTGTTCCACTTTTCTGAATTTCATTTTTAATGTCTGATAACTTAATCTTTCCCATTCTTCCGTTCTCCTTCTGTTTTACTTTTACTTCTTTGTTATCTTGTATCGAAACCCGTTCAACCTTACTGCACAAAAATCTTTTGGATTAATAATATAACCTGCAAAATTAATGACTGCTGTTGTATCTTTATAATAACATTGTTTCACAACTTCTGTTATGTTATCAATCGTTTCTTTCTGAGATTCTTTTGAAACTTCAACAAGCTGATTCATTAATTCCTTGTCAAACTCTTCTTTGTTTTCCTCTGTTCTTTCAAATCCGATTGCATCCTTATAATTTTCACACAATGTAATAAATTCTGGGCTATCTTCATTATATTCCTTTTTTATCGTCTTGTCAATAACCAATTTATCCATTGTCATTTTATGAAACAATGTCATTGACAATGTCAACTCAAAACCTACCTGCATTTGTTCACTCCTTTTTTTTTTCTTCAATATCTTTGTTTTGTTCAATGCTTGTTTGACTTGTTCTTCTGTCATTTCTCCAACATCCTTTACACCATCTGGAAATTGAAATCGTATTACATTAAAAAACTTTTTCAGATATTCTGTTCCTTTTATTCCACTTTTATCATTATCAAGAACAGAAACAACTGTTTTTATGTTTTTCTTTTTTAACTTTTCAATTTGTTCATCAGACATATGCCAACCCAATATTGCTACAACATTCTTTATATGCCCTCTGGTTCTAAGGCTCAAATAATCCATAAACCCTTCACAAACAAACACCACTTTGTTTTCTTCATAATTACCACATAATGTATCACGCTTTCTGAACCCTTCATTATATAAATATTTGCGCTTTTTCTCAACATGCTTATTGGTTGTTCTTCCAACCCATCCTTTGTACTCTCCATTATCAAGAATCGGAAAAATAAAAGGATATGCGACATTATAATTTGCCTTACATCTCGCAACGTTTAGAGCTTTTGCATCAAAACCCCTGTTCTTCATATACTCAAGAATTTCTTTTTCTTCTTTTGATTTTGGATTATTCCAATCTGTCTGCCTTAATCCATAATAATAGTCATGTGCTTCATCCATTGCCTGTTTGTTTCGTTTGCGCCTTTTCTTTTTGTACCTTACATTCATGTTTCGGATTTCATCACTTTTTATAATCTGTTCTAATAAGATACAACATTGTAAATCATTTAATTCTGGTTGTGCCAGTTTCACAAAATCTAAGGCATTTCCTTTTACTTCACAACCAAAACAGAAAAAAGAACCATCATCTAAACATATCCTCATTGATGGATTAATATCATCATGAAACGGACAAATAATATTAAAATCTGAGGAAAAAACTTCACCAATTAATCCATAATATATCAAAACTTTTGCAAGGTCTTTTCCTGTATATCTCCTTATCATGCTACCTCTTCAATTCTGTCAACCTAATGTATGGCTCACTTAATTCCGACACATAACAACCATCTAATTGTTCTTTTGTTATTTTTCCTGTATCGTATAATCTGTCCAATTCTGCTTCATTTAATGTTTCATCAACATCAATAAACTGTTTAAACTTCTTCGGATTCACTCCGCAACTTTTCAGATATTCAACAAGCCCATTCATGTCATTGATTGTATACTCTTTTTCTACAACCTGTCTGTATAACTTTTTGTCAAGCTTCTTTTTAAGTTTTACAACATTCCACGAAATTTTATTTCGCCTTATTTTTGTTACTCTTACTCTTGTATGGTTTGTATAATGTGTTATCCCTTCATCAAGTTCAATTTCAAAACTTTCCTGTCCTTTCGGTAAGTTTGTAAACATAAAATTACAAATGGAAAGCTGTTCTTTCTTTCTCAAAGTTTCATAATACTTATCAAAATTCTTTTTCTCCTGTTGCGCATCATACAACTTTGAAACGCTGTCTTTAATTGCTCTGTAATCTTCCATACTTCTGTGTCACCCTTTCTCTGTATTCTTTGACTTCCTCTCTCTGCCTTCTTAAAAGTTCATAAATATCACTTGGGTAACGCTGTTCCCTTTTCAATCCTCTAATAAATAAAAGTGCATCAAATGAAAGAACAAATTCAGCACCAACTGGGGACTGAACTCTAACAAGTTCTTTTTTTCTATTTACTCCAATGACCTTTGCTGTTCCAAGTTTTTTCAAATACATTCCTGTTTTTGTTTCGATATATCTTATATACACTACGAAACTTCCAACAACTAAATCATTTTCATAAATACGCTTGCTTTTTCTTCCTGTATATTTTTCCTCAATCTTTGCAAGCAATTCTTTGTTTTCTTGCTTTTTGTTTTCTGTTTTGTTCTTCTCCTCTTTTTCTTCTTCTTTCTCTTGTTCTTCCAATTTTGTTTCTCCCAACAATGGCGCATCCCATTCCTGCTCTTCTCCATCAACCACTGGCATTTCCTGCCCTGCTTCTTCAATTGCCTTATTAATGTCACTCTGCACATCCTGTGCCTGTAAAATTCTTTCAATAAGTTCATTCTTATTGAACTTATGTCCTTTGCTTTCAAGAGTTAAACCTAAACTTCTGCTTTCCTCTTTCAACTCTGCAACTTTCATGCTCTCTAACTGTTCTCTACTTTTCATGTTTTCTGTTCCTTTCTATTTTATTTTACTACAGTATATCACTTTATTTTATATACGTCAATATTAAATTCCAAAATAAAGGAATAATTTTCCAATGAAATAGAATACAACTGGCGGCATCCATACCATCCAGAATACGCACAATAATAAAATTGTTCCCACTACAATGTCTAAAACTTTTTTCATGTTTCATGTCCTCCTTCTTGGAATTGCTTACTTCTTGTTTCTAAAACTATTTTAACATATGCTTTATTTATTGTCAACATCAATTTCATAATTTTCTAAAAAATAATTGTTCTCATGCTTTACTTTATACGCACTGTGCACACTCATTAAAATGTAAAATTTCTTATTATTGTTTTTTGTTCTTCATCTGTTAAAAGTTCCATATCCCAAAATGCTCTTACATACCCAACAAAATGCGCTCTATATTCACTTTCATACCTTGCAAAATCTTCACATGTAATTAAGCCTTGAATATATTGACTATGTCTATGCTTAACTCTTTTGAGTATAAACATTCTTCTTTCTTCGATTTTTTTTAATGCTAATGTTTTCATTTTGTTTGCCCTCCTGTTTTCTGTTCTCCTTAACTTCGCTTATAATTATATAACTAAGGGCTGAACTTGTCAACCCTTTTATTTATACTTTAATCAAACAAACAATATCTTGCATAACTATAACCCTGTGTATTTACAAAAAACCTTTGTTTTGTTTCTTCATTTACAACCATTACAACATCCTGTATAAAAGCCTCAAAACAACTATAACCACAAGGTACATCTTTTAAAAAGTCAAAATCACTTAATAAATGATTTTTAAAATAAACAAATTCTTTATCACTCATGATAAATGCAATTGAACAAGTTGCCTTTACATTGTAATATCCATTTTCTTCATTCAACTGTTCAATATATTCCTTGAGCGTATTATTTTTATTTAATGCAGGTTCTACCAAATTTAACTTCATTTCTGTTTTAAATGTTCTTTTCTTCATCTTGTTTGTCCTCCTTGGAATTGTTTTCTTTCTTTGTTTCTGATTATATTATAACACATACATTTAAAAAGTCAACATTTATTTTTAAATATTTTTAAATTTATTTTTAAATACAAAAAAGCTATATAAAACATAACATATAGTTATATAATATATAGCTTATAAACTTATTTAATTCTATTTGTTTTTACCTTTGTTTTTCCATTCTTTCATTTGTTTTGTTTCTCTATTTGTATATTTCTCTCTGTATTTATCTTTATACTTTTCATGGTATTTATCTTGCATATTATGAATTGCTGTTGCTTCATACCCTGTTCCATTTAACTGTTCACACATTCTGTTTATCTTTTGCTTTATTTGCTTCTGAATAAACACTTTGTACATCAACAAGCAAATCCAAAACCTCTTGTACAGTTACATCACTTTCTTCTGCTTCTTTTTCATGATATCCCATCATGTTCCCTCCTTTGTTTTATTATATGTTTATTATACAATTTTATCTTTGTAATGTCAACTTGTTCCGTTATGACAACTTACATCTATTAATATTTTCTATTCCTCCCTAAATATATCCAATAATCCTACGTGGACAACAAGCACCTGAATACGGGGATGCACTGCTATTAACTGATGCAAAATATCCACCAGAATTTAATTTTAAAGATGTTCCAGATGGTGCATTTGTACTTCTTCTCATTAACAAGCCTTTTGTATTGATTCCATCCAAAGTAGCACCATTTCCAATCATTATTTTCCCAGTTGATCTTACAGTATTGTTTCCACTTTCAACCTCATAAATTATTTCATAATACTTAAAAAAGCTGATATTTTTATTAAGTGTCAAAGTAGGTGCATCAAATGTGCCTGTTCCAGTCCATAATACATGTGGCTCACTTTTACTGAACCGATCCCATCCTTGCCACTTAGAATTAACATACACATTTGTCCACATTGCATATTGACTATCTGTTGACCATCCTGTAATTCTAACCATCACCCAATTAGATGTAATCTGACATACTTCACGGATTCCCCACTGACAATTTGTTGGCATATTTGTTGCACTTTTTGCTCTGTCAACATATCTTGGCTTATTTACATCTGCATATGGATTTGTCAAATCAACTTGTAACGCATTACTGATTAAGCCATTAATTCTAACTGATGCAAAATCAAATCCCTGTGCCTGTTCCGCCCATGCTGTCCATGCATTGTTGGCATATGTTCTGGTAGCAATAACAGGTGGGTAATTATTTCCATTGTAAAAGATTGCTGTCTGAGAAAATCCCGCATAGCAGATAACGTGCGCCCACATTCCCATGGGATAACTTGGTGCATTGGTGCATTTTGCTAACTCACATAGAAATGTTCCTGTTGGCATATTGTTCATGTCACCAGAATAACCTCTTAATGGAATCATCGGAGTATAGTCTACCAATCCTTTTACTGCCAAGGCAGACGCAATCTTTTTTTGTTCTGTGTTCGATAACACTTCTGAGGTTGTCTCAATAAAGCTGTTATCTAATGTTTTAATTCCTGTTTTATTTGTTTCTACATCTGTTTTAATTCCATCAATTTGATTCTGCAAATTTCCTGCCGCATCTTCTGTAAGTTGGTCTTTTACTTTCTGAAACCACTCATTAAATGCACTATCATATTGGTTAAACAAATCTGTTGTATCAATCTGAGAAACCAAACCTACAACAAAACCACAATAATCATTGTTTGCTCTTCTATCCACAATATCACTTGCATTTAATTTTGATGCATTGGATTGTACTGTAATTCTCGACAAAACCAAATCAAACACATTCTCTGTTCTTTCTGGTAAATCGCTCACAACATTTTCTCTAAGTCTAATATATACCTTTCTTTCCTGCTTGTCAAGTGTACAACAAATTGTATGCATTGCCTGTGTTGCTTGCGTGTTTGCAGGGATTTCCACCTCCATATCCTCTGTCAATTCATACCAATATCCCTCAATAAAAGCACTTCCTTTTTTGATTGTCACATTAAAAGGTTTTTCAGAATTGTCCATATAAACAATTTGTAAATTATTTGCAGGATTTCCAAAAACTCCATTTGAAATAAATCTGGAAAAATAATCTGCAAATTGTTCTGCATCATACTCTCTGTCATACCCACCAGTGTCAAGTTCTTTTGCATTAAAAAATCCACTATATTCTGCCATGTTATATTGCTCCTTTCTTTCTCAAACGTTCATTAAATGTTAAATTGTGCTTTCCAAATGTTACATCTGTTATTTCTTGATTTCCTTTTATTGACCTTGTTATTTCTGTTATCTGCACTTTTAATTCTAACCCTAACTCATTATCAATAACTGTAACAAAATCCCCATTATTAAAATCTTTTCCATACTCATATTTTTTGTTCTCATTTGTTACTGTCGAATCATAAGACTTATACGAAACATTTTCAGACAACTTCTCGAATCCCCTTTGTTTTAACAAATTTATATATTCAGAATCCGTATATGTTTTATCGGTTGTTTCCTTTTGTAAATCCCTTGCATCAACAAAAATCTCGTCCCTTAACCAACCAAATGCAGGCTTATCTGTTGCAACAAAATCATTTCCTTCTCTTTCATCTTGGTTTGTTTCAATCCATACACGATTATTTCCTTCTCCTTCACCTGCTACATATGCAACATAACAATAATTTGATATATCATTCTCATAACTTGACCTTGCAAGATTACTTAATGAATGAGAAAAAATAACTGGCTCATTTCCTTTTGTATTTCCTCTGCTTCTGTCAACACCAAGCAAAATATTAAAGTCCCAAACAAGCACATTTGTCCTTTCGTCCATAAATCCCATTGGAGAAGTTTCTGTCAATAATTGCGGATATATCTCATATCCCATGTTGTCATTCTCTAATAGTGGTTGTATCGCATCATATACACTTCCACCTGTCCACTGTCCATTTGATATAGTAGACATTTCTCCATATCTATCTGTTTGTTTTTTAAAATTAAAATTGATATATCTAACATTTCCATAAGCACCAACACACATATTGTTCTTGACAATATTCTCAACAACATCTGCTGTTTTCCCACTATAAATTTGTTGCTTATACACAACACTTGTTTGCAACTTATACTTTAACATTCTTCCTGTTATCTCTATTGTTTTCTCATATTCACTGTCACTATCTTTTTTTACAGTTTCAATCTTCCCCATAAACTTTTCATCAAACAAAACAAAAAATGTTTCATACGGGTCAAAAAAATAAAGGTTTTCATCACACAATAAAGCATTTATCTGGAATTTTCCTACACCATTAAAAATGTCTGTGTACTGCGCAAACGTATACTTTCTCAATATATCAATCTTTCTAAAATACCTGTTAAACACTGTAATTAATCTCATTCCCATTGTTTACATTCCTTTCAAATAGAAAAATTGTTCATCAATATTTACAGAAAGGCTCACAAAAACCTCACCGCCTTCCTCCACATTGTACCCAAGTAAATGCGAACCTTGCTTTATTTGTAAAAAAGTGCTACCCATTTCAACATAAGAAATCACATTCAAATCTCTTGAATCCAAACTGTTTTCATACCTCGAATCATGCAAAACAACACTTTCCTCTCCAATGTTTGTATTGATTATCAAATAGTCTCCTGCATCAAGTGTTACTGCAACTTTAAAAAACTCCCCTGTTGTTACATTAAATATCTCTGGATTCTTAATTGTTCCATTCCTTGCTTCAAATCTTATAACTGCACCAATATCACAATCTCCGTTATTTTTAACTTCAACAAGTTTCTGACTTGAAATAACTCCAAAAATATTTCCATGTTCTTTTAGCACCCATGGAAATCTCCACATTTGTTTTACTTGTGCTAATATTGTTTGTTTGCCTTTTTCCAACCTAAACATTGGCGAAAAACATTTTAAATTTAAACTAAACAAGCACAGAATTTCATTGTTTTCTTTTTCATCTATGCTATATTTTATTATTTCTGTCGGTCTTGCATCCACAAAATAATTCCCAACATAAATTCTTACATCCTGTGTTGGCATAAAAAATCTTGACAACTGCCATTGTTTTTCTTCAACATCTTTCCTCTGATTCTCAATATATTCTGACCATTCAATCCCAAGTGTAGGCTCAACATCTGAAACAACATAACCAATAACATTTATATCTCTATCCTTTATGCTAATCCCAGACAATGACAAGCCTACTTGATATGGTACAGAATAAGTGTTAATCTCTATCTCTGGTTGTCCCCAATCCACTGTGTCCAAAATATAAGGTGTTTTGTCCCTTAATTTTGATAACAACAATGTTTTGTTTGTCTGTTTATTAATGACTGTAAACTCATTTATCAACTTTATTCACCTCCTTACATATTCAACAAAAGTTCTTTCTTTGCCTTTTTCATCTGTCTTGCATATTCATAAGGGTCTGGTTTTGTGTTGTAGAAATTAAACACATCACCACCGCCTGTGTTTGTTCCTCTACCGTTATTATAACTTCTATTCTCTTGTTTTGTCAACACCCTTTCTCCTTCATGCAATACTGCTGGGAAATTGTTATATGGAATATAATCAATACCACCTGCAAAATGTCCTTTGAACGCTGAACTTGCACGTTCAACAGTTTCCTTTATTCTTACACCAATAACACCAGACATTGCACTTTGTATTGCTTGCCACGCACTTGCTCCGATACTCCTTGCGCTTTCAATCGTGTTCTGGTCAACATCAGGACTTCTAAGTGTTTTACTCATTTTATCAGACATTTCATCATTTCCTGCTTTACCGACTTTTCCAGATTCATCTTTTACCTTGCCTGTATTGTCCTTTATTCCACCTGCCACATTATCATCGACCTTTAATCCAAGATCTCGCATTTGTTGTAAAACTTGCGGTCTTTGTGACGCTTCACCATTCTGTAATTGCATCAACAATTGTACTGCCTGTTTTTGAGCATTTGGTTCTAAACTTGCAATTTGTTTTATCATGCTATTTGGTACATCAATACCAAGAGTTGAAAATGCTTCTACAAGTTGCGGCTTTGTTACCTGTACACCATTATTCAGATTATTCAATAAATCTGTTACCGTTTGCACCGCAACTGGGTCTTGTTCTGCCAGACTGTTAATCAATGACTGTGGTGCCTCAATTCCCAATTCTTGGAATTTGCTTGACAATGTTTGTTTTGTTTTGTCAATGCTTTTTTGTAACTCTGCATCCGCTTGATCTGACATACTCTTTGCTTGGTCAACCATTTCTTGAGTTATTCCTTGCGCTCCATTTTTAAGTTGTTCTTGCATCTTTTCATAGTTTTCTTTTAGATTCTTGCTCTGGTCTTTTAATGTCTGTGTTGTTGCTGTATCAGATGTTTTAAAAGACTGCTCCACTTTCATAAGTGCTTGATTAATCTTATCAGCATCTCCTTCAAGTATTGCCGCCCCAAGTCCTTCATAATTTTGTATTGTTTGGTTATATTCCTCCATTGTTTTTTTACTGTCATTCAATGTTTTCTTTTGGTCTTTCATCTTTTTTGAATAACCATCGACAGCGGCTTGTGCTTTCTGATACTCTTTTGATTGTTCTGCTGTAACGTGTCCAGTTTCTTGTGTTGTCTTTTTCATTTCTTTTAAAATTGCGTCACGCTTCTTCACAGCTTCATTATATTTTCCCTCTGTTTCTGATAATGCTGTCAAGTTTTCATTATATGATACGGTTGCTTCTGCTTGTTTTGCAAGTGCTTCTGTGTACTTTTCTCCAAGTGCTTCCTGCTCTGCCAATGCACGTTTTTTATTTATCGTTTCTTGAATTGTTTTTGTCAATTCTTCATAGTTTTTAACCTGTCCATCTGTTATATCAATCTCAATTCCCAACGCACTTGAAAGTTCACCTGCAACAAACTTTGCATAACTTTCTTTTCCAGACATAACTCTTCCATTTTCATCAGTTACACTCTGCAACGATTTCCACAAATTCTCTTGTGCCATTGATTCTTCTGTTGCGCTTTGCACTGCCTGTTTCCTTGTTTCTGCCATTGCATCACTTGACTCTTTTAATTCATCCGTTCTGTCTTTCAAAAATTGTTCTTCTTCTGATAATTTTGCATAACTATTTACAAGTTCTTGTGTCTTTACATGATTCACAACCATTGCCCCTGTAAGTCCTGCAATTGCTAACACTCCCAACCCAATAGGATTAGAGAAGAAACTAACAAGTCCTGTCCCCAATGCGCTCAAAGAACTAAACCATGTTCCAGTTGCTAATGCCGCAGTTGTTGCTCCACTTCTATAAAGTCCAACTGCCTGTACAAATAAACTTGCTTGACCATTAAATTCTACAACTTTTCTTCCAACCTGCACAAACTTTGTCAAAAACTTTCCAATTGCTAATGTTGCAAGTGGAACTGCCGCCGCAATTGCTCCAAACTTCACAATTGTTTTTTGTTGCGAATCTGAAAGGTTATTAAAGCTTTCTACTAATCTTGTTCCACTGTCTACTAACTTTCTAACACTTGGTTCAAGGTTTTTCCCGATTGTAATTGCGGCTGACTCTGCGGCACTTTTAAACAATGTTATAGAGCCTTTCAAATTATCCTGCATTGTTTTAGCCATTCTACTTGCCGCACCATCAGAATTGTTAATTGCATTTGTTAGATTATTAAAATCTGCATCAGACGAGTTTACAATCGCAAGCAATCCTGACATTCCTTCTTGTCCTGCAATTGTTGCGGCATATTGCGCTTTTTGTTCCTCTGTAAGTCCAGAAAACTTTCCACGCATTTCTTCCATCAACTGACCAAATGGCTTCATGTTTCCCTCTGCATCTGTCAAGCTAATTCCAAGGTCTGTCATTGCCTTTTGTACTTCATTTGTTGGTTTAGCCAATCTTGTCAACATAGAACGCAATGCAGTCCCAGATTGACTTCCCTTAATTCCACTATTCGCCATAAGTCCAATTGCCACAGAAACATCTTCCACACTATAACCTAGTGCGCCTGCAACTGGTGCAACATATTTGAATGTCTCTCCCATTAATGCTACATTTGTGTTAGAACGTGAACTTGCCTGTGCCAGAACATCTGCAAAATGTGCTGAATCACTTGCCTTTAATCCAAATGCTGTAAGCGAATCTGTAACAATATCTGATACTGTTGCAAGATCTTCACCAGAAGCGGCGGCAAGATTCATAACTCCTTCAATACCAGAGAGCATATCAGAAGCGTCCCAACCTGCCATTGCCATGTACTTAAACGCTTCGGCTGACTCACTTGCTGAGAATTTTGTTTTGGCTCCCATTTCGATTGCTTTTGCATTTAACTTATCAAATTCACTTCCAGTTGCTCCACTGATAGCTTTTACTTCTGACATTCCTGCTTCAAAATCTGACG